>VFQQ010004284.1_pt1 | contig 12757 bp, 12 predicted proteins | sample 3512341 | NCBI WGS metagenome assembly VFQQ01 (sample SAMN10412373, study PRJNA504923) | tailings metagenome | isolation source: Relicate 2 Philex TSF1 revegetated site | place: Philippines: Tuba, Benguet | collected 2017-08-29 | reverse complement strand
TGTTCCGCAACATCCCGCCGCTGCTGGTCATCTTCTTCTGGTATTTCGGCGTGCTATCTGTTCTGCCGCCGCCGCGCGACAGCTATCACCTGCCGTTCGGCTCGTTCCTCAACGGCCGCGGTTTCTATTTTCCGAAGGCAATCTGGGGCGAGGGCTCCTGGCTGATATTGGTGGCCTTCCTGCTTGCGATCGCGATGTCATGGTTCGTGGCGCGCAAGGCTCGTCAGCGTCAGATGGCGACGGGACAAACGTTTCCGACATTGTGGACGTCCATAGGCTTGATCGTCGGCTTGCCGCTGTTGGCATTTGTTTTCAGCGGTTTCCCGCTGAGCTTTGATTTTCCGAAGAAGTCGACGTTCAACCTGACCGGCGGTTTCCAGGTGAAGCCGGAGTTTCTGGCGCTTTATCTCGCTCTGTCATTCTACACGGCTGCCTTTATCGGCGAAATCGTGCGCGCCGGCATCATGGGCGTGAACAAGGGGCAGAGCGAGGCGTCCTTTGCTCTTGGCCTGCGGTCGGGACAAACGCTCAGGCAGGTGGTGGTGCCGCAGGCCATGCGCATCGTGATCCCGCCGCTTACCAGCCAGTATCTGAATCTGACCAAGAACTCGTCGCTTGCCATCGCGATCGGCTATCCCGATCTCGTTGCAACCGGCGGAACGGTGCTGAATCAGACCGGACAGGCGATCGAGGTCGTGGTGATCTGGATGGTCGTCTATCTCGGCCTCAGCCTGGTGACGTCGGCCTTCATGAACTGGTTCAACGCCAAGATGGCTTTGGTGGAGAGGTAAGGTCATGCAGAAACACGATCTTTCCTTCGTCCGCGCCGAAATGACGGCTTCCGAGCCGGCGCCGGCGGGCGTAACCGGGTTTGGCGCATGGGTTCGCAAGAACCTGTTCGCCACCCCGTTCGACTCAGCCCTCACGCTGATTGGGCTGCTTGTGGTGGCTTTCGTCATCCCGCCGCTTTTCCAGTGGGCGTTCATCAGCGCCCAGTGGACGGGCACCGACCGCACCTTCTGCTCGACTGTGGCGCAGGGCGGCATACAACCCGACGGCTGGTCCGGTGCTTGCTGGGCCTTCGTCAACGCGAAGTTCTCGCAGTTCATGTTCGGCCGTTATCCGGCCGAAGAGCACTGGCGCATCATCCTTGTCACCATAATGTTCGTGGCGCTGCTGGTGCCGATGATGATTCCGCGCATCCCACGCAAAGGCCTGAATGCAATCCTGCTTTTCGGCGTGTTTCCCATCGTCGCCTACTTCCTGCTTTCCGGCGGCTGGTTCGGCCTGCCGCATGTCGAGACCCCGCTATGGGGTGGTCTGCTGGTGACGCTGGTTCTGTCCTTCGTCGGCATCACGGTCTCGCTGCCGCTCGGCATCGTGCTGGCACTCGGGCGGCGCTCTAAGATGCCGGTCGTCAAGATGATCTGCGTGATCTTCATCGAGGCGGTCCGCGGCATTCCGCTGGTAACGGTGCTGTTCATGGCCAGCGTCATGTTCCCGCTGTTCCTGCCTTCCGGCATGACCTTCGACAAGCTGCTGCGGGCCTTGATCGGCGTGGCGCTGTTTGCGTCGGCCTATATGGCGGAAGTGGTGCGTGGCGGTTTGCAGGCAATTCCCAAGGGGCAATATGAAGGCGCCGATTCGCTCGGCCTCAGCTATTGGCAGAAGACGGGACTGATCGTGCTGCCGCAGGCGCTCAAGCTGGTCATTCCCGGCATCGTCAATACCTTTATCGGTCTCTTCAAGGATACCAGCCTGGTCTACATCATCGGCATGTTCGATCTGCTCGGCGTGGTGCGCCTGAACTTTTCGGACGCCTCCTGGGCCTCACCGCAGACACCGATTTCGGGGCTGGTCTTTGCCGGTTTCGTTTTCTGGCTGTTCTGTTTCGGCATGTCGCGCTATTCCATCTACATGGAACGCAGGCTCGACACCGGCCACAAAAGATAAATAAAAGGGGAAGGCCTATGGCCATAGAAAACGCAGTCAGCGCCGAGGAGATCAAGGTCGATCTCGGCAAGATGCAGATTTCGGACACCGATGTCGCGATCGACATCGTCGGCATGCACAAATGGTATGGCGATTTCCACGTCCTGAAGGACATCAACCTTCGCGTCATGCGCGGCGAGCGCATCGTCATCTGCGGGCCTTCCGGGTCCGGCAAATCGACGATGATCCGTTGCATCAATCGTCTGGAAGAACACCAGAAGGGCAAGATCATCGTCGATGGCAAGGAACTGACCAACGATCTGAAGAAGATCGACGAGGTCCGCCGCGAAGTCGGCATGGTGTTCCAGCACTTCAACCTGTTCCCGCATCTGACGATCCTGGAAAACTGCACGCTGGCGCCGATCTGGGTGCGCAAGACACCGAAGAAGCAGGCCGAAGAGGTCGCCATGCATTTCCTGAAGCGGGTGAAAATCCCCGAGCAGGCCAACAAATATCCCGGCCAGCTTTCCGGCGGCCAGCAGCAGCGCGTGGCGATTGCCCGCTCGCTGTGCATGAACCCGCGCATCATGCTGTTCGATGAGCCGACATCGGCGCTCGATCCGGAAATGATCAAGGAAGTGCTGGAAACCATGGTGGGCCTTGCCGAAGAAGGCATGACCATGCTGTGCGTGACTCATGAAATGGGCTTTGCGCGGAAAGTCGCCAACCGCGTGATCTTCATGGATCAGGGCCAGATCGTCGAACAGAACACGCCGGCCGAGTTCTTCGATCATCCGCAACACGAGCGCACAAAACTGTTCCTCAGCCAGATACTGCACTGACAGTTGGCAGACGTGCGGATTCGTTCGAATTTCTATCCATGTAGATGGAACAATTAAAGCATTGGGCACGGTGGATGGTACTTGGACGTCGTTTTTCTGGCGGCTTAACACCTTGGCCTGTTGGTCTGGTCCTGGCTGAATAGCCCCAATGATTTACAGGATTTGGGCCCGGTGATATGCACGCACAGCGGAGGGAAACGGTGTGCGCCATTATTGGTGTGATTTTGTTAGAGCAGTAGCCTGTCTTCTCGTCGTTTCTCTTCATGCGGCGGCACCATTCGCCATTATCCGCGAAGAAGCTGGTTGGTTACAGATACCGCTATTAGTTGAAGCGGTAACACGTTGTTCAGTGCCGCTGTTCTTTATGCTGTCAGGATATCTGGCTTTTCGCGAAAATCGGCAAGTCACCGGGGTCACGATTTCCAAGAGACTGCTGAGGGCATTTGCCCCATTGGCATTTTACACCGCGATCTACATTCCATTCTCGATTTTCTGGGTCGGCCATCAGATGCCTAACCCTGTCGGCGAGCCAGCATTTTATCATCTCTGGTTCTTCTACGTTTACGCACTGACAACGGTCATTCTGCTGTTGGTGTATCCATCCAGCATACCATCCGGATTCGGAGTGATGATAACGCTCGGCATTCTTCTGATATGTGCTGGCGGATTGCAGTCATTCGGCTTGAGGCATGGCTTTATGCATGTGTCTGGCGTCGCAGTTTACCTGCTCTATTGTATGGCAGGGTATTATGTCGCCAGACTTGAGGGAAAGCGACTTTATGCAATCTTTGCACTGATCGTGTTCGTTGTGTCATCTGTGACAACAGCGTGGATCACAATGCAGAAAAGTCTGGATGTTATGGCGCTAGATCAGACATTTTATCGGTACGATGCAAGTTTCGTTGTGCTGGCGTCTTTTTCGGGCTTTTACCTTATCAAGTGGCTGGCTCCGTATTTCGAATGGATGGCGAAACCTGTCCATTCGCTTGCCTCCACTTCGTTAGGTGTGTTTGGGCTGCACCCTTTGTTTCTCCATATCGCGCTGGAAAACTCCGGCTCAGGTGCGCTATGGATGGCAGGTGTGATAGTCTTCTCAATTGCTTGTTCGTGGGCAGCATCGTTAGCGATCCGACGAATTCCATATGGGAATCTTGTGGCCTGACGCCCACCCAAATCATCTGACAGCCGCCCGCTAAGGCAGCTTTTTTTACTATACGTATAGGGCGCGCCTTCGTGCTCAGATTTTTCAGGCTGAATCTCCATACAATCTAAGGATCCCAAACATGGATATAACCGTGCCAGCTGGCGCGGCGCTTCTGCTCGACTTTATTGGCGGGATCGAAGCCCCTCGGATGATCTGCTCGAACGCTTCGGCTTTTTGCGCGAGGCGGGACTACCCGTCGATCTGTCTGAGGCGCGATATCTCGTGTTCGGCTGGGGCAGCAGGGCATTCTACATCGGCACGCCGACATGGTCGGAGCTTAGCGCCGGTCCGCTATTCCGCGCATTGACGCTCGACAATTCAGCCATGCATGTGGAAGTCGCCGGCGACATTCCGGAACCAAACCCGGCAGTGGCCGCCTATGAAATCAGCGAAGGGGGCTTTCAGCGCCTGTTGACCTTCGTCGCACAGGGTTTTCGGCAGGGAGCGAACGGTCCCGAGTTGATAGAGGGCGCGGCCTATGGCGACTACGACGCCTTCTTCGAAGCCAACGGCTATTTCAATGCGCTGGTGGGCTGCAATACCTGGACGGCTGGTGCGCTGAGAGCTGCTGGATTGCAGACCGGGTGGTGGAATCCGCTGCCGGTCACGCTTGGTTATTCGCTTCGGCTGCACAACTGAAACTCGGCAGGCTTTGTGAGAACCGTTAGTCTCAGCCGGCTTTTTTCTCTTTCGCGATGACGTATTCGCGAAGTGCGCGATTGATATTGCTTTGGTATCCGCGCCCGCCGGGAGAGTGCTTCTTGAACCATGCGACAAGATCGGCATCGAGCCGAAGGGTCAGCTGCTGTTTGAGCGGCCGAAAATACGGGTTTTGCACCGCGTTTGCCCAGAATTGATCGGTCAACTCGGGAATGTCGCGCGTATCGATTTCGCGTTCGGTGCGAGCTTTCAGGTCGGCGATTTCCTGACGCTGATTTTCCGTCAGCGGCGTTGGATTGTCAGGGTCGAGTTCATATCTGACGATTTTGCCCATAACGTCTCTTTTCCTTCGGCATCGCCAAACGGGCCGAAATAATGCGGACCACTTCCGTGCCATCTTCCTCGCGATCGGCATGCGCCACCATCAGCAGTAGCATCCCGTCTACGGCACCGAGCGTCTGCCAGCGATATTCGCCTTCCTCGATCCTGTCCTGATCGGTAAGCGCGAAAGGATCGAGGAAAACACGAGCCGCCGTTTCGAAGCTGACGCCATGTTTCTGCCTATTGCTTTGCGCCTTGGCGATGTCCCATTCAAAGCGCAAAGACATATATCTGTAACTCCAAAAATGTAACTACAAATAGGCGATTTGTCCAGATAGTGTTAGAGAATACCGGTAGCCGATGACGGCTTCCAGCCGTAGAGCCAGTCCATGTCGGCGGCGAGTTTTTCGGGCGGGCGCGTCCTCAGCACCAGATTGCGGGCCAGTGCGACCGGCCCCTTTGCATGCCAGGCAAAATGGTTGAAGGCGCCGCGCCGGGCGACCTTTGCGATGCGCGGGCGGCGCGATGCTTCCCAGGCAGTGAGGGCGGCAGGCAAATCATTCGGCGCGGCAGCCACGAAGGCAGCAAGCGTATCTGCATCCTCGATGGCCATCGCCGCACCCTGCGCGGCAAAGGGTGTCATCGCATGGGCGGCATCGCCGATGAGGGCGAGACCGGGAGCAATCCATCGCGTATTCGGATCGACGATGTGGATCGGCCATGCCGTCCATGGGCCGGCGTCCTCGGCCAATTGCGCAAGCGCCGGCGCCGTATTGCGCATGGCGTGTTTCAGGATGGAGAGGTCGGCCTTGCCTGACCATCCCTCGGCGATCCCTTTTCCGGGCGTGAAGGCGACGAGATTGAACGCTGCCCCGCCGCGCACCGGATAGGCAATCAGATGAAAACCCGGATGCAGGAAGGCGCTGACGCAATCCGTCGCGCCGATTTCGGCAAAGGCACGGCCTTGTGGGCTGTTGCGGTCGATCATCGTGCGCCAGGCGAGTTCATCTGCAAAACGGCTCTTTGCATGCGCTCGACCGCGCAGTGCCGACCAGACGCCATCCGCGCCGACCGCAAGGAGCGCGCGTGTTTTATCGACAGCGCCAGACTGTTCCACCGCAACGCAGGCAAGGCCGTCATGTGAATTCACGCCGCGAACGGTCGCGCCGGTGGTCAGTTGTATGAGCGGCTGACGGCTGGCCGCCTCCAGCAATGCGCCTTGCAGATCGGCGCGGTGTGCGACGATGTAGGGAGCGCCCCAGCGTTTCTGCGCCATCGCGCCGAGCGGGACGCGGGCGAGTTCCTTGAGGGTCCTGGCGTCGCGCAGGATCACGGCTTCAGGCAGCACCGCCTTGGGCAGCAGGAACTCCATCACGCCGAGACGGTCGAGTATGCGGGTGGCGTTGGGCGAAAGCTGGATGCCGGCGCCGGCGTCCTCGAGCTTTTCCGAACGCTCGAAGACGGCTACGGCGAAGCCGCGGCTGGCAAAGGCGAGTGCTGCCGTCAGCCCGGCAATGCCGGCACCCGCGATGACGATCTTTCCGGAGTGAGAGATATCCACCGGTCCGATCGCCGCAGGCAGCACCGGTCAGGCGGCGCGAACGACGTAGAGGCAGTTTTCCGGGCGCGTTTCGCTGGCTTTCAGCGCGCCATTGAAACGGTACAGCGTCGAGCAGTAGGAGCAGACTTTTTCGGAGTCCGAGCCCATGTCGAGAAAGACATGCGGATGGTCGAAGGGCGGGTTTGCGCCCACGCACATGAATTCCTTCACGCCGATTTCAATCACGGCATGACCTGCATCGTTCTGGAAGTGGGGAATGGAACCGCCGGCCATGGCTTTCTCCTGTCTGTTAGCTCACGCTTTTAACGGCTGTTTGTAGCATAGCCAATCTCTTTGCAAGCCATGTGAAATCAAACTGTCGCAAAAGCCTGTCAGGAGATAAGCTGAGCCGAATAAGCGGCTGTGGTCGCACAAAGGATAAAGAGGGACATGAACGAGCTTAGACCGATCCAGGCCGAATTCACCACTGTCAGCACCGCCGACGGCGATGCGTCCGCAGGCAATCCGGACCGTTTCGTCAATCGTGAATTCTCATGGCTCCAGTTCAACCGCCGCGTTCTGGAAGAATCGCAGAACCCGAACCATCCGCTGCTGGAGCGGGTGCGGTTCCTGTCGATCTCGGCCGCCAATCTCGACGAATTCTTTATGGTCCGCGTGGCCGGTCTTGCCGGGCAGATCCGCGAAAACATCGCCATCAAGAGCCCCGACGGCCGCACGCCCGAGCAGCAGCTTGAGCAGCTTCTGGTCGAGGTCGGCCGTCTGCAGGAAGACCAGCAGACGAGCCTTTCCGGCCTCATCGGCTTGCTCAAGAAGGAAGGCATCGAGAGCATCACTGGCGATGCGCTGACCAAGGACGAAAAGGCCTGGCTCGAAAATCACTTTCAGGAACAGGTTTTTCCGGTCCTGACGCCGCTGTCGATCGATCCGGCGCATCCTTTCCCATTCATTCCCAATCTCGGCTTTTCGATCGCCCTGCAATTGCGCCATCGCAAGAATGGCGAGGAAATGACGGCGCTGCTGCGCCTGCCGACCGCGCTGAAGCGATATATCCGCCTGCCGGACCGCAAGAACTGCGTGCGCTTCATCCCGATCGAAGAGACGGTTAACATCTTCATCGGCAAGCTTTTCCCTGGCTACGAGGTCAAGGGCTCCGGCACGTTCCGTATCATTCGAGACAGCGATATCGAGGTTGAGGAAGAAGCCGAAGATCTGGTGCGGCTGTTCGAGACGGCGCTGAAGCGCCGGCGTCGCGGTTCGGTGATCCGCATCGAGTTCGACGGCCAGATGCCGGATGAGTTGCGCGAATTCGTCGCCACCGAACTCGGCGTTTCATCCTCGCGCATCAGCGTGCTGACCGGACCGCTGGCGCTGAACCAGATTTCCGAGCTCGTCGCGGTGCCGCGCGACGACCTGAAATTCATCCCCTACAATCCGCGCTTCCCCGAGCGCGTTCGCGACCATCGTGGCGATTGCTTCGCGGCAATCCGCGAGAAGGATTTCATCGTCCATCACCCGTACGAATCCTTCGACGTGGTGGTGCAGTTCCTGCGCCAGGCTGCCGCCGATCCCGATGTGGTGGCGATCAAGCAGACGCTTTACCGCACGTCGAACGACAGCCCGATCGTGCGTGCGCTGGTCGATGCGGCGGAAGCCGGCAAGTCGGTGACGGCCCTGGTCGAGCTGAAGGCGCGCTTCGACGAGGAAGCCAACATCCGCTGGGCGCGCGATCTGGAACGCGCCGGCGTTCAGGTGGTTTTCGGCTTCATCGAATTGAAAACCCACGCAAAAATGTCGCTGGTGGTGCGCCGTGAGGACAACCGCCTGCGCAACTATGTCCATCTCGGCACCGGAAATTATCACCCGATCACCGCGCGCATCTATACCGATCTCTCCTTCTTCACGACGGATTCGCATATCGCCCACGATGTCGCGCAGCTCTTCAACTTCATCACCGGTTACGCCGAGCCGGCAGACGAGATGCATCTGGCGATGTCGCCGCTGACGCTGCGCAGCCGCATCCTGAAGCACATTTCCGACGAGGTCGCTCACGCTCTGGAGGGCCGGCCCGCGCAGATCTGGCTGAAGATGAATTCGCTGGTCGATCCGATGATCATCGATGCGCTCTACGACGCCAGCCGGGCAGGGGTGGAGATCGATCTGGTCGTGCGCGGCATTTGCTGCCTCAGGCCGCAGGTTCCGGGACTTTCGGAAAACATCCGGGTGAAATCGATCATCGGCCGCTTCCTCGAACACAGCCGGATCTACTGTTTCGGCAACGGTCATGGCCTGCCGTCGGACGATGCCATCGTCTATATCAGCTCGGCCGACCTCATGCCGCGAAACCTCGATCGCCGCGTTGAAACCATGGTTCCGATCACCAATCCAACTGTGCATGAACAGGTGCTTGGGCAGATCATGCTGGGAAACATTATGGACAACCAGCAAAGTTTCGAAGTATTGGCTGACGGTACCTCGCGGCGCATCGTGCTCGAAGAGGGCGAAGAACCGTTCAACGCACAGGAATATTTCATGACGAATCCAAGCCTGTCGGGACGGGGAGACGCGTTGAAATCGCATGCGCCCAAGCGCATTGCGCAGTTCAAGCGGCGCAAGAAGTCCAGCGCAACCGGTAGCTGATGATCGCACAATCCCAGGGCCGGCTTCAGGATCGCCGACCGATTTCCATTATCGACATTGGGTCAAACTCGATCCGCCTTGTCGTGTATGAAGGCATAGCCCGTTCTCCGACGGTTCTGTTCAACGAGAAGATGCTGGCCGGCCTCGGTCGCGGCATCGTCTCGACCGGCAAGCTCGATCCGGAGGGTGTGACCCGCGCCGTGGAGGAATTCCGGCGTTTTCGCGCGCTTTCTGATCAGGCGGGCGCGGAGGAACTGCACGTGATCGCCACGGCGGCGGCGCGCGAGGCTGAGAACGGACCGGATTTCATTCATCGGGCGCAAGAGATTTTGGGTACCGAAATACGGGTGCTCACCGGGCGTGAGGAAGCGCATTACTCGGCGCTGGGCGTCATTTCCGGCTTCCATCCCGCAAAGGGCATCGCCGGCGACCTTGGTGGCGGCAGCCTGGAACTGGTCGGCGTCGATGGCGAGACGATAGGCCAGGGCATAACGCTGCCGCTGGGCGGCCTGCGCCTGCAGGATATGTCGAAGAATTCGCCGCTGGCCGCCGCCAGGATCGCGCGCGACGAGCTTGCACGGGCCAAGCTGCTCAAGGCCGGGCAGGGCCAGGTTTTCTACGCCGTGGGTGGCACCTGGCGAAATCTCGCCCGCCTCCACATGAATACGATCAACTATCCGCTCAACGTGATGCACCACTACGAGATGGGCATCGAAAGCTCGCTGCCGTTCCTGCGGCAGGTCGCCAAGGGCGATATCGACAAGATGAAGGGCATCGAGGGCGTCTCGAAGAACCGGCGCGCGCTGCTGCCCTATGGCGCGGCGGTGCTGCTGGAAATCATCACGGCGATGAAGCCGTCGAAGATCGTGGTGTCGGCGCTCGGCGTGCGCGAGGGGTTTCTCTATTCGCTCCTGTCGCGCAACGAACAGCGCGCCGATCCGCTGATTTCGGCGTCGGAGGAATTGGCGCTGCTGCGTGCGCGCTCGGTCACGCATGCGCACGAACTCGTTCAGTGGACCGGCCAGTCCTTCGCGGCTTTCGGCATCGACGAGACCGAGGATGAGGTGCGCTATCGCCATGCCGCCTGTCTTCTGGCGGATATCGGCTGGCGCGCGCATCCCGAATATCGCGGCAGGCAGTCGCTGAACATCATTGCCCACGCCTCTTTCATCGGCGTCGACCATCCGGGCCGCGTGTTTCTGGCGCTGGCCAATCTTTACCGGCATGAAGGCATCTTCAATGATGGAGCCGCCGCCGAACTGCTCGCGCTGGTGCCGCCGCGCTACATTGAAAGGGCGCGGTTGCTCGGAGCGATGCTGCGGGTCGTGTACCTGTTCTCGGCGTCCATGCCGGGTATCATTCCGCAACTTCGATGGGAAAATCGCGACAATGGCGCGCTGGCGCTGGTCATTCCCAAGTCGCATGCCGGTCTTGCCGGTGAACGGCCGGCCGGGCGTCTGGCGCAGCTTGCCCGGCTGACGGGGCGCAAGCTGGAACTGATGATCGAAGGCGAGCAGGCCTTCGTTCCGGTGAAGTAGGCCGGAGCAATAAGCGTGTAGCGTCTTTCAGGCGCGTCTGGCGTCGATAGAGTATGAACCCGCGCCTGCAACCGATAGCGCCAGAAAGCCGCCGGCTATCGCGATATCTTTCATCAGCGCCTGCGAGTGCATGAAGGCGAGCACCGGGTCGCCACCGCCCTGGCCGTAATGGCCGATTATCCCGGCGGCAGCCGAAAAGGCCGCAAGCAGCAGCGACGCCGGACGGGTCTGGAAGCCGACCAGGATCAGCAACCCGGCAATCAGTTCGAAAAGCCCGACACCCCAGGCAACGAGGGTGGGCAAAGGAAAGCCAAGCCCGCCGAAATAACTGGCCGAGCCCGCGATGTTGGTGAGCGCGCCATAGCCACCCGGAATGAACAGGGCGGCGAGCAAAAGCCTGGCGATGAGCAATGAGATGTTGGTCATCATGGGCCTCTCCGCGTCGATCGCCAAAGAATGCGCTCTGGCGCAAAAAATGTCACCCGATGATCCCGCAAAAGAAAAAGGCCCGGAGCGATCCGGGCCTTTTGCAGTTCATGAAGCCGGTTTAGCGGCCACGTCCGTCGATCGAATAAGCGCCTGCACCGATGACGGCAAGCAAGATAAAACCGCCGACGAGGCCGAGGTTCTTCTGCAGCATCAGCGCGTTGCCGGCCTGCGAGAAATCGAGGTGAGCGACAGCGGTTGCGCCCAGCGTGAAGACGGCGAGCAGGATTGCAGCGATGCGGGTCTTGAAGCCGACCAGCACGGCGAGGCCGCCGAAGAACTCGACGAGGCCGACGACGACGGCGGTGACCGTCGGTACCGGCAGGCCGAGGCTTCCAAAGAAGCCGGCGGTGCCGGCGATCGAGGTCAATTTGGCGAAGCCGGCGAGAATGAACAGGATGGACAACAGCACACGCCCGACCAGAATGGCGGCCGAGGCGTTAGCGGTAATGCCGGACTTGTCGGCAGCAGAAGAGTTGGTGGACATAGCGGTCTCCATAAGGGCTATGTCAGTAACATACTCAATCTCGACTGTTCACCAAAGCCCCGAATTTGTCGACACATCGTTCACGATGAGAATGATTTTGCGCGCTATCCCGGCTTCGTCATGTCTTCCGGCCGCACCAGCCGGTCGAAGTCGGCGTCGCTGACATAGCCGCCGCCGACGGCTTCCTCGCGCAGCGTGGTGCCGTTTTTATGCGCGGTCTTGGCGATCTTGGCGGCGTTGTCGTAGCCGATCGTCGGGGCAAGTGCGGTCACCAGCATCAGCGAGCGCTCGAGTGCGGCCTTGATGTTGTCCTCGCGCGCTTCGATGCCGACCACGCAATTGTCGGTGAAGGAAATCGCTGCATCGGCCATCAACTGCACCGACTGGAGGAAGTTGTAGGCCATCAGCGGGTTGAAGACGTTAAGCTCGAAATGGCCCTGGCTGCCGGCGAAGGTGAGTGCCGCATTGTTGCCGAACACCTGCACGCAGACCTGCGTCAGCGCCTCGCACTGGGTCGGATTGACTTTGCCGGGCATGATCGAGGAACCCGGCTCGTTCTCGGGCAGCGAGAGCTCGCCAAGACCGGCGCGCGGCCCCGAGCCGAGGAAACGGATGTCGTTGGCGATCTTGAACAGCGAGGCAGCCACGGTGTTGATCGCCCCGTGCGAGAACACCATGGCGTCATGGGCTGCCAGCGCCTCGAACTTGTTCGGCGCCGAAGTGAACTTGAGGCCCGTGATGGCGGCGATCCGGTCGGCAACCATCTCGGCAAAGCCGACCGGGGCGTTGAGCCCGGTGCCGACGGCCGTGCCACCCTGCGCCAGCTGCATCAGCGCCGGCAGCGACTGCTCGATGCGCTGGATGCCATTCTCGACCTGCTGCGTGTAGCCCGAGAATTCCTGCCCAAGCGTCAGCGGCGTCGCGTCCTGGGTATGGGTGCGGCCGATCTTGACGATGTCCTTCCAGGCGGCGGCCTTGTCGTTCAGCGCATTGCGCAACTGCTGCAGCGCCGGCAGCAGGCGATGGACGATCTCCTCGGCGCAGGCGATGTGCATGGCCGTCGGATAGGTGTCGTTCGACGACTGGCTC
>VFQQ010004283.1_pt1 | contig 12763 bp, 9 predicted proteins | sample 3512341 | NCBI WGS metagenome assembly VFQQ01 (sample SAMN10412373, study PRJNA504923) | tailings metagenome | isolation source: Relicate 2 Philex TSF1 revegetated site | place: Philippines: Tuba, Benguet | collected 2017-08-29 | reverse complement strand
AGGGCACCGAGCTGGTGGCGCTGCAGCGCGACAACCTCGAGATGGGCAACATCGCGCCGCAGGATTTCGCCAAGCAGGTGCCGGCATGGTCGATCCTGACCTCGGCCTACCTGTTCCGCGACGCCGATCACCTGAACAAGTTCTTCGCCAGCGACCTGGGCGCGCAGATGAAGAAGATGGTGGAAGACCAGGTGAAGGTGAAGATCCTCGGCCCCACCTTCTTCGGCACGCGCCAGGTGGGCCTCAAGGGCAAGAAGAAGATCAACACGCCGGCCGACCTGGCGGGCGTGAAGCTGCGCATGCCGCCGGGTGATGCCTGGCAGCTGCTGGGCCGCTCGGTGGGCGCCAACCCCACGCCGATGGCCTATGCCGAGACCTACACCGGCCTGCAGACCGGCGCCATCGACGGCCAGGACAACCCGCTGCCCAACGTGCAGAACATGAAGTTCTACGAGGTCATGGGCCAGATCGTGCTGACCTCGCACCTGGTGGCCTTCGACCTGCTGACGATGAACCTCAAGGTCTGGCAGGGCATGACACCCGCGCAGCAGCGCCTGGTGCAGGCCGCCGCCGACAAGGCCATTGCCTTCAGCACCGCCGAGCACAACAAGCGCGAGGCCGAGCTGGCCGAGGGCTTCCGCCGCCAGGGCCTGGACGTGTACAAACCCAACATCGACGCCTTCCGCGAGCATGCGCAGAAGATCTACCTGGCATCCGACGAGGCCAAGGCCTGGCCCGCCGGCATGCTGGAAAAGATCAATGCACTGAAGTGATGGTGAGCCCGCCGGCAGCCCCCACCCGCCGCACGCTGGCCCAGCGCGCCCACGGCTTTGCCGAAGCCGTGTCGGCGCTGCTGCTGGCGGTGATCTTCGTCGCCTTCATCATCCAGGTCGTCTTCCGCTACGTCTTCAACTTCCCCGTCGGGTGGACGGCCGAGCTCTCGGTGGCGGCCTGGTTGTGGCTGGTGCTGTGGGGCGCGGCCTTCGTGCTGAAGGACGCCGACGAGATCCGCTTCGACATCCTCGTCAGCCAGGTCGGCCGCCGTGCGCGCATCGCCATCGCCTTCATGGGCACGCTGGCGATCCTGGTGCTGTTCGCGATGTCGCTGAAGGCCTCGTGGTCCTACGTCACCTTCATGGCGGTGGAGAAGAGCTCCTACCTGAAGATCCGCATGGACTGGATGTACTCGATCTACATCCTCTTCGCGGTGGCCATCGTCGTGCGCCATGCCTGGAAGCTGGTGAACCTGCTGCGTGGCCGCGACCCCGCCGACATCGACATCACCAAGAGCAGCTCCGCCCTGTGAACCTCACCAGCCCCTTTTCGATCGCGCTGATCGCGATCGTCGTGCTCAGCGTGCTCGGCATGCCGATCGGCCTTTCGATGATCGGCGCCTCGGTGCTCTACCTGTACCTCAAGGGTGCCGACATGGGCACTGCCGCCGAGCAGCTGCTCAACGGCACCTATGGCAGCTTCCTGCTGCTGGCCATTCCGCTGTTCATCCTGGCTGCCACCTTCATGAGCACCGGCAGCATCATGGACAGGCTGCTGCGCTGGTGCAACGCCATCGTCGGCCGCTTCCCCGGCGGCCTGGCGCAGGTGAACGTGCTGCAGAGCGTGGTCTTCGCCAGCATGTCGGGCTCGGCGCTGGCCGACGCCGCCGGCTCCGGCAAGGTGATGCAGGAGATGATGACACGCGACCGCAAGTACACGCCGGAGTTCGCGGCGGCGCTGTCGGCGGTGTCGTCGGTGATCGGGCCGATCCTGCCGCCTTCGATCCCGCTCGTGCTCTACGCGCTGGTGTCCGACACCTCCATCGGCTACCTGTTCATCGCCGGCGTGGTGCCGGGGCTGCTGATCGGCGCGGTGCAGATGGGCCTCATCTACTGGCAGGCCAAGCGCCGCAACTTCGCGGTGGAAGAGAAGGTGCCGTTGTCCGCCATGCCGCGCATCACCTGGGAGGCACTGCCGGCGCTGCTGCTGCCGGTGATCCTGCTCGGCTGCCTGTACAGCGGCATCACCACACCCACGGAAGCCGCCGGTGTGGCCGCGGCCTACGCGCTGCTGGTGTCGGCCGTCATCTACCGCAGCATGGGCTGGCGCGACGTGTACGACGCACTCGTCTCCAGCGCGCGCGTGAGCATCTCCATCGGCATGCTGATCGCCGGCGCGCTGGTCTTCAACTACGTGATCACGGTCGAGAACATCCCCGCCACCGTCAGCGCGCTGCTCAAGGGCTTGGACATGTCGCCCTTGATGTTCCTGCTCATCGTCAACGTGATCCTGCTCGTGCTCGGGTGTTTCCTGGAGGGCTCGACGATCATCCTCGTGATCCTGCCGGTGATGCTGCCCACGGCCACGGCGCTGGGCGTGGACCCCGTGCACTTCGGCGTGGTGGCGGTGTTCAACATCATGCTTGGCCTCGTGACGCCGCCCTACGGCCTGCTGCTCTTCATGATGACGAAGATCGCCAACGTGAGCATGGGTGCGCTCGTGCGCGAGGTGATGCCCTACCTCAGCGTGATGCTCGCCGCGCTGGCGGCGATCACGCTGTGGCCCGACCTGGTGCTGGCGCTGCCGCGCATGGCCGGCTACAAGGGATGAGAGGCATGCGAAGCGCTGCTTGGCTCGCGCTGCTGGTGGCCACGGGCACCGCCGCACAACCCGAAAGCGACAGCGACATCCACGACGGCCGCTGGAGCGCTGCGGTGGAGAACAGCGCCACCGGCTACCGCTCGGCGCGCGTGGACATCGCCGACTTCGCCGGCTTCTGGCATGACACCTCTCCCGCCACCGGCGTGCAGCCACGTGCCTGCGCCGGCAAGCGTTTCAAGGTGACGGTGCAGCGCAGCCGCAGCACTGACATGGAGTTCATGATCTGGGGCTCGTCGGTGTCACCTGCCTGCCCTGACCTTTCGGTGCTGCTCAAGCCCGCGGCCGACGGCAAGGCGCTGGAAGGCAGCATCGGCGGCGAAGGCCGCGTGCGCCTCGTGAAGCGCCGCTGACCCCGTTCAGAAGCGCAGCACGGCGTTCAGCCCCACGAGCCCGGTGCGGCCCGGCGCGGGCTCGAAGAAGCGGCTGTTGCCTTCGTTGACGATCACCGAGCCGGCGTAGGTTTCGCCAGCCACGTTGTCCACCCGCGCAAAGGCCGAGAGTTCGGCACCGCCCAGCTTCAGCGTGTAGCCCAGGCTGAGGTTGACGGTGGTGGCTCCCGCGGCGGCGTCGCTGTTGGCGTCGTTGACGAACACGCGGCTCGAACCGCGCAGTTCCACGCCGGCCCGCCAGCCCTGCGGCGCTGCCCATTGCGCCGACAGGCTCGCGCCGCTGCGGGCCACGCCGGGCAGGCGGTTGCCGGCGGGGATCACCAGCGTCGGCGTGGTGCAGGGTGCGCCGGCGCAGGTGGTGAAGGCCGTGCGGTAGCGCGCATCCACCTGCGTCCAGGCCGCACGCAGTTCCAGCACCTCGGCCAGCACCGCCACCCAGCTCGCTTCCCAGCCGGTGCGGCGCGTGGTGCCGGCATTGGAGAAGGTCGAGCGGCCGCCCGCATTGGTGAGCGTGACGATCTCGTCGCGCGTGCGCACGGCAAAGGCCGCCAGGCTGCCCTCGCCCCAGGCACCCAGGCGTGCCTTCACGCCGAGTTCGGCGTTGCTGCTGCGCGCCGGCCGCAGCGCCAGGTTCATGCCCGTGGCGCCGCCCGGGCGGTAGGCCAGCTCGTTGAGCGTGGGTGTCTCGAAGCCGCGGCCCGCCGTGGCGTACAGGCGCCAGGCCGGCGCCACAGCCCAGTTCAGGCCCAGCACCGGCAGCGTGGCCTCGAAGCTGACGCTGCCGCTGTCGTCGGGGTTGGTGCCGGCGATGTAGCGGTCTTCGGAGCGGAAGCGGATGCGGCTGTGGCGCAGGCCGGCGTGCAGGTTCAGCGCCTCGGTGGCGCGCCAGGCGAGCTGCACATACGGGTCGAGGTTGCTGGCGCGGTTGTCCTCGTCACGGCGCAGCGCGCCTGCCACGCCGAGCGTGCTGCCGGTGAAGTTCTGGCGTCCGCTGCGGTGTTCGTCGAGCTGGTCGTGGGCGATGCCGGCCACCAGCGACAGCGGGCGTTCGGCGCTGCCCACCGTGGTGGTCCAGCGCAGGTCGGCACCGCGGTAGCTGCGCTCGAGCTGGATCACGCCGCCCGGGTGCAGCGGGTTGTTCTGCGTGGCCACCGGGATGGCCTGGAACTGCTCGGTCTCGCGCTGGCCGCCATACACCATCAGCGTCAGCCGGCCGAAGCCGCCGAAGCGCTGCTCGCCACGCAGGCCCAGCTGCGTCTGCGACACGGTCTTGCGCGTGTCGAAGGTCTCGGCCGCCGGATCGACGCCGCGCGGGTCGGCCTCGAACTGCGCGCGCGTGAGGCCGAGCGGGTCCTGCGCAAAGGGCAGCGCCACGTGGTTGGCGATCAAGGTCCAGCGTGTCGATCCATCGGGTTGCCAGTGCAGCTTGGCGTTGGCCAGCTGGCGCCGCGCCGCGCTGTGGCGGCGGTAGCCGTCGGTCTCGAAATGGCTGGTGCTGGCGGTGTAGCCGAAGGCACCTTCGCTGCCGGTGAGCTTGAGGCCGGCGCGCGCCGCGCCGTCACTGCCGGCGGCAAAGCCCGGCGTGAGCGTGGGCGGCCCGCGCCCGTCTTCGGTGAAGGCCTGCAGCACGCCGCCCGAGGAGTTGCCGTACAGCGCCGAAAACGGGCCGCGCAGCACCTCGAAGCGTTCCACCGAGCCGAGCTCGATGTTGGACAGCTGGCCCTGGCCGTCGGGCAGCGTGGCGGGAATGCCGTCCACGTACAGGCGCACGCCGCGGATGCCGAAGCTCGAACGTGCGCCGAAGCCGCGCACCGACACCTGCACGTCCTGCGCGAAGTTCTGGCGGTCGCGCGCCTGCAGGCCGGCCACGGCGGCCAGGCTCTCGGAGAGGTTGACCTGCAGCCGGTCGGCGCGGATGCGGCTGCCGTCCAGACTGTCGATGGAGGCCGGCACCTCGAAGGCCGGTGTCTCGGTGCGCGTGGCGGTGACCACGACGGTCTGCTGCGCCGTGGCGCTGCCGTGCAGCGCCAGCCAGGCGGCCACCGCGATGGCGGCTGCGGGTTGTGAAGGCCCATCGGTGAGAATGCTCATGGTTCTGCCAGAAAGAACGTAGTACCATTTTTGCGCATCTTCGACGACACGGCCAGCCAGACCAGGGAAAGCCTCGATGCCCAGAAAAGCCAAGGTGCCGCGCAGCACCGCCATCGGCCACGCCCCGGGCGGCGTGACCTCGGTCGACCGTGCGCTGTCGCTGCTGCAGGCCTTCACGGTGGCCGCGCCGATGCGCACGCTGTCGGAGCTGGCCGAACACACGCAGCAGTACAAGAGCACGGTGCTGCGCATGCTGGCCTCGCTGGAACATGCCGACGTGGTGTGCCGGCACGGCGACGGCCGCTTCGGCCTCGGCCCCGCCGTGGCGCGGCTGAGCGCCGTGCACAGCACCACCTTCTCGCTCGGCGGCGTGGTGCAGCCGGTGCTCGCCGAGCTGGTGGAGGCCACGCGCGAGAGCGCCGCCTTCCACGTGCAGCAGGGCGAACACGACCTCTGCCTGTACCGCACCGACTCACCGCAGCCGGTGCGCGACCACCTGCGGGCCGGTGACGTGCAGCCGCTGGCGCGCAGCGTGGCAGGGCACGTGATGAAGGCCTATGCCGGCAACGGCGGCGGGCGCGCGGCCCGCATCCGGCGCGAGCGGATCTACGTGGCCGATGGCGACGTGGTGCCCGAGCTCGCGGCCATCGCGGCACCGGTGTTCGCCCCCGAGGGCACGCTGGCGGGCGTGCTGCTGCTGAGCATGCCTTCGGTGCGCTTCGACGCCGCGCACACGGCGCCCGTGGTGGCGGCCGCGCGTGACATCACGGCGCGCATTGGCGGCTCGTATCCGGCGGGCTGAGGCGGCCGTTGCGCTGCCGCAGCAGCGCAAACACCGCCGGCACGACAAACAGCGACAGCAGCGGCGCGGTGATCATGCCGCCCAGCATCGGCGCGGCGATGCGGCTCATCACCTCCGAGCCCGTGCCACTGCCCCACACGATGGGCACCAGGCCGGCCAGGATCACGGCCACCGTCATGGCCTTGGGGCGCACACGCAGCACGGCGCCCTCGCGGATCGCGTCGTGCAGCACCGCCTGCGTCAGCGGCGCACCGCCGGCCAGCCGCGCCTCCAGCGCGTGTTTCAGGTACAGCAGCATGACCACGCCGAACTCGGCGGCCACGCCGGCCAGGGCGATGAAGCCCACGCCGGTGGCGATCGACAGGTGGTAGCCCATGACCCACAGGAACCACACGCCGCCGGTCAGCGCGAAGGGCAGCGTGGCCATGATCAGCACGGCCTCGTCGATGCGCCGGAACGTCAGGTACAGCAGCACGAAGATGATCATCAGCGTGGCCGGCACGACGATCTTCAGCCGCGCGTTGGCACGTTCGAGGTACTCGAACTGCCCCGAGTAGGCGATGCTGACGCCCGGCGTGAGCGCCACCTCGTGTGCCACCGCGGCGCGCAGGTCGGCGGCCACCGAGGCCAGGTCGCGGCCGCGCACGTCCACGTAGACCCAGCCCGAGGGGCGGGCGTTTTCGCTCTTGAGCATCGGCGGCCCGTCGGTGACCACGATCTTCGCCACCGTGCCGAGCGTGATCTGCTGGCCCGTCGGCGTCAGCAGCGGTAGCGCGGCCAGCCGTTCGGGCGTGTCGCGCCACTCGCGCGGGTAGCGCAGGTTGATCGGGAAACGCGCCAGGCCCTCGACGGTCTCGGACACGTTCTCGCCGCCGATCGCGCCACTGACCACGGCCTGCACGTCGGCGATGTTCAGGCCGTAGCGCGCGGCCGCGGCGCGGTCGATCTGCACGTCGATGTAGCGCCCGCCGGTCAGCCGTTCGGCCAGCGCCGACGACACACCGGGCACCGTCTTCGCGACACGCTCCACGCCCTGCGCGATGCGGTCGATGGTCTCGAGTTCGCTGCCCGTCACCTTGACGCCGATCGGGCTCTTGATGCCCGTGGCCAGCATGTCGATGCGGTTGCGGATCGGCGGGATCCAGATGTTGGCCAGGCCCGGCACCTGGACCGCGGCGTCGAGCTCCTCGATCAGCTTGTCGGGTGTCATGCCCGGCCGCCACTCGCCGCGCGGCTTGAGCTTCACCGTGGTCTCGAACATCTCCAGTGGCGCCGGGTCGGTGGCGGTCTCGGCGCGGCCGGCCTTGCCGAAGACATGCTCCACCTCCGGCACGGTCCTGATCATGCGGTTGGTGATCTGCAGCAGCTCGGAGGCCTTCTGCGCCGACAGGCCCGGCAGCGCCGAGGGCATGTACAGCAGGTCGCCCTCGTCCAGCCGCGGCAGGAACTCGCCGCCCAGGCGCGCCAGCGGCCAGGCCGTGCTCGCGGCCAGCAGCACGGCCACCAGCAGCGTCGCCTTCGGCCGGTGCAGCACCCACTCCAGCGCCGGGCGGTACACGGCGATCAGCGCGCGTGTGATCGGGTTCCTGCGTTCGTCGGGGATGCGGCCGCGGATCCATGCGCCCATCAGCACCGGGATCAGCGTCACCGACAGCGCCGCGGCGGCCGCCATCGCGTAGGTCTTGGTGAAGGCCAGCGGGCCGAACAGGCGGCCTTCCTGGGCCTCCAGCGTGAACACCGGGATGAAGCTCAGCGTGATGATGAGCAGCGAGAAGAACAGCGCCGGCCCCACCTCCTCGGCCGCCTCGGTGACGACACGCCAGCGCGCCTCGCCGGCCAGGCTCTGGCCCGGGTGCGCGTGCTGCCAGGCCTCGAGCTTCTTGTGCGCGTTCTCGATCATCACCACCGCTGCGTCGACCATCGCGCCAATGGCGATGGCAATGCCGCCCAGCGACATGATGTTGGCGTTGATGCCCTGCCAGCGCATGATGAGGAAGGCCGTCATCACGCCCAGCGGCAGCGCGATGATGGCCACCAGCGCCGAGCGCAGGTGCCACAGGAAGACCGCGCACACCAGCGCGACGACGATGAACTCCTCGACCAGCTTGGCGCTCAAGTGGTCGATGGCGCGCCCGATCAGCGCACTGCGGTCGTAGGTGGTGACCACCTGCACGCCGGCCGGCAGGCTGGCCTGCAGCTCGGCCAGCCTGGCCTTCACCGCGGCAATGGTCTGCTGCGGGTTGGCGCCGGAGCGCAGCACCACCACGCCGCCGGTCACCTCGCCCTGCCCGTCGAGCTCGGCGATGCCGCGGCGCATCTCGGGGCCCAGCTGCACGGTGGCCACGTCGCCCAGCGTCACCGGCACGCCACCGCGCGCGGCCAGCGGCACGGCGCGGAAGTCGTCCAGCGTCTTCAGGTAGCCGCCGGCGCGCACCATGTACTCGGCCTCGGCCAGCGTGAGCACCGAGCCGCCGGCCTCCTGGTTGCCGGCCCGCAGCGCGTCGCGCACCTGGGCCTGCGTCACGCCGTAGGCGGCCAGCTTCAGCGGGTCCATCACCACCTGCACCTGCCGGTTCATGCCGCCCACCGTGGCCACCTCGGCCACGCCGGGCAGGGACTTCAGCTCGTACTTGAGGAACCAGTCCTGCAGCGCGCGCAGTTGCGCCAGGTCGTTGCGGCCGCTGCGGTCGACCAGCGCGTACTGGAAGATCCAGCCCACGCCGGTGGCATCGGGCCCGAGCGACGACTTCGCCCCCGCCGGCAGCCGCCCCTGCACCTGGTTGAGGTACTCGAGCACACGCGAGCGTGCCCAGTACAGGTCGGTGCCATCGTCGAACAGGATGTAGACGAAGCTGTCGCCGAAGAACGAAAAACCGCGCACCGCCTTCGCGCCGGGCACCGAGAGCATCGTCGTGGCCAGCGGGTAGGTGACCTGGTTCTCGACAATCTGCGGCGCCTGCCCGGGCAGCGTGGTGCGGATGATCACCTGCACGTCCGACAGGTCGGGCAGCGCGTCGACCGGCGTCGTGCGCAAGCCCCACAGCCCCGCGGCCGCGAGGAACAGCGTGCCCAGCACAACCAGGAACCGGTTGGCCACCGACCAGCGGATCAGCGCGGCGATCACGGCCGGCCCCCGGCGCTGGCGCCATGCCCGGCAGGGCCGGGGTCCGGCATCGCCGCGCCTTCGCGCGCGATGGTGGTGACCACATGTTCGCTGCCCTGCGCCCGGAAGCGGAAGCGGACCGCATCGCCGGCCTTCAGCCCACGCGCCACGTCGGGCCGCGCGAGCTGGAACGGCATCGTCATCGCCGGCCACTTCAGCGCCGGCACCGCCTCGTGCTCCAGCGTGATCGTGGCGCCGTCGAGCTCGACGACCCGACCGCGGGTGTCGAACTCGGCGACGCCCGCAGCCGCCGGCGACGCGGCGGGTGCGGTCAAGCCCTGCAGGCTGGCCTCGGAATCGATGAGGAACGGGCCCGAGGCCACCACCTGCTGCCCCGCCACCAGCCCCTTGAGCACGGCCACGCGGCCGTCGACCTCGGGCCCGAGCTCCACCTCCACGGGCCGGTAGCGGCCCGCGGCCTCCAGCACGTAGACCAGCGCCCGCCGCCCGGTGCGGATGACCGCCTCGCCCGGCACGGTGAGCACCTGCGCGCCCTGCCCGGCGCCCAGCAGGCGCACCTGGCCGGACAGGCCGGCGCGCAGCCGCCCGCCCGGGTTGGGCAGCTCCACGCGCACGCGCAGCGTGCGGGTGTCGCGGCTGGCCTCGGGCAGCACCGCGGCCACCCTGCCGCGCAGCACCTCACCGGGAAAGGCCGCCAGCCGCAGCTCGGCACGCTGGCCCATGGCCACGCTGCCGGCCAGCGCCTCGGGCACCGCCGCCTCCACCCACACCGAGGCCAGGCCGTTGATGCGCGCCAGCGTCATGCCTGCGGCCACGGTCATGCCCTGGCGCACCGCCAGCTCGGCGATCAGGCCACCGGTGGGCGCGGTGACCGTCGTCACGGCCTGCGGCTGCCCACTGGCCTCCATGTGCTCGAGCAGGCCGGCCGGCATGCCCAGCAGCGCCAGGCGCGCGCGCGCCGCCTGTGCCAGCGCCGGGTCACCGGTGGCGCGCACGGCCAGGTACTCGCGCTGCGCCGCCAACCAGTCGGGGTGCAGCAGCTCGGCCAGCGGCGCGCCGGCCGCGATCACGTCGCCCGGCGCACGGGCGAACACACGCTCCACGAAGCCGCTGGCGCGCGCCTGCACGATGCTCACGTCGCGCTCGTTCAGCACCACGGTGCCGACGACATCGACCGCCGGCTGCAACACCCGCGCCTCGGCCGTAACCACGCGCAGGCCCAGCGACTGCACGGCCTGCGGCGACACCGCCACTGCCGTGCCGGCGTCGGCGCCGGCCTCGTCGGCGTAGCGCGGCACCAGCTGCATCTCCATGAACGGCGACTTGCCGGGTTTGTCGAAGCGCTGCGTCGGCACCATCGGGTCGTACCAATAGAGCACCTTGCGCTCGGGCGCGGGCGCGGCAGGGCCTGCCGTCGGCGGGGCAGCGGCCGGGTGCCCCGCCAGGCGCCATTGCGAAAGGCCCCAGCCTGCGCCCAGGCCCAGGGCGAGCATCACCGCACCGGCCACCAGCGTCGGCTTGAATCGGGTGTTCATCGTCTTACTCCGCGGTCAGGGTGGACAGGCGCAGCCGCAGGGCTGCGCGCTGTGCGTCGAGATCGATACCACGCAGCTGCGTCTCCAGCACCTCGCCGCGCGCGGCCAGCACGGCGGCCAGGTCGCCGCGGCCGGCTTCGTAGGCCGCCAGCGCCAGCGCCACGCGCTCGGCGGCCAGCGGCTGGCCGGCAGCGCGCAGGCGCTCGGCCTGCGCGTCCAGCGCCTGCAGCTCGGCCAGCATGGCGTCGGTGTCGGCGGCGTGGCGGCGCAGCAGTTCCTCGCGTTCGGCCTCCAGGCGCTCGGCCTCGCGTTGCCGCGCCTGCAGCTGCGGCTGCTGGCGGCGGCCCTGCTGCCAGGGCAGCTCGAAGCGGAGCTGGAACGACACCATGTCGTCGTAACGCGGGCGCCGGCTGTAGGCCACTTCCCAGCCCCAGTCGCCGCGCCGCTCGGCGTCGGCCTCGGCCACCTCGGCCTGGGCCAGGGCGCGCATCGGCACGTAGGGCGCCAGCTCGGCGTGCCGCGGCAGCGCGGCGCGCAGGGCTGCGCCGTCCACCGGCAGGGCCGGCGCAGCGCCTTGCAGCGGCGCCGCGGCGCGCTCGCCGATCCAGCGCCGCAGCTCGGCGCGCGCCTTGCGCACGTCACGCGCCAGGTCGTCGGCGCGGTCGGCGATGGCCAGCGCCTCCTGGCGCGCCGTCGTCAGCTCCGCCGGCAGCGCGGAACCGGCGGCGATGCGCGCCGGCAGCGTGTCCTGCAGCAGCCGGTTCTCGCGCTGGAAGCCGGCCAGCTGCGCCAGCCGGGCCTCGGCAAAGTGCACCGCCAGCCAGGCCAGCCCGGCATCGCGCTGCACGGCCAGCTCGGTGGCCGCCAGCGTCGCGCGGTCACGCTCGGTGCGCGCCCGGGCTGCCTGGGCGCGCGCCTCGCGCCGGGCGCCGTTGGGCACGTCCTGCATCAGCGCAATGCGCTGCATCGTGCCGGCGTCACGCGTCGGGCTCCAGCGGTCGGGCCCGGCGATCGGCAGGTTCTCGATGCCCACCGACAGCCGCGGGTCGGGCAGCGTGGCGGCGGCGCGCTCGAGCGCCGTCGATGCCGCCAGCGTGGCCTGCTGCGCCCGCAGCATCGGGGCGCCCAGGCGGGCGAGCGCCAGCGCCTCGGCGTAGCTCAGGCCGGGCGTGGGCGCGGGCGGATTCGCCCACGCTGGCGTTGCCGACAGTGCAGCCAGCAGCGCGGCCCGGAGGGCGAACGGATGAAGGGCGGGGATGGGCGGCTGGCGCCGCCCGGCGGGCCGGCAAGGCACGCCAACGGGGCATCGGGACACGGGACTCTCCTTCGGATCAACAGCACGGCGAATCAACAGGCGCCGGGGCACGCACGGAGGCGCCCCCAAGGCCGCGTTGCGCGGGCTAGTTCCGAAGGACGAGGAACGAGAGGTAGAGCGGGGGCGCCCCGGCGGGTGGCCCCACGGCCACCGAGGCGGGCATGCAAGCGGCGGCAGCGTCGGCCCTCTCGACGGTGCCGACCCAGACCGCGCCCACCGCCAGGGCCGGCGGCGCATCGGGCGCCGTCACCTGGCTGTTCACCGAGGTCGTGCCGGCCTCGCAGTGGGCCTTGCACAGCTGCGGCTGCTCGGGGTCCATGTGCGTGGTCATGCTGCCGTCGCAGCCGGGCATGGCCGCCATGGCGGCGTCGGCGTCGGGCACGGGCGCCAGTTGCGGGCAGGCGTAGGCCGCCGTGGCCAGCTGCGTGAACAGCACCAGGGCGATGAGCCAGCCCGACAGCCAGCCGCGATGACGGCGCAACGCTCGCATGGACAGCAGTCTACGGCCGCCGCGGCGCCGCGACTTGTGCGGCGTCAAAGGCCCGGCACCGGGCTGCCCGCACACCGGCAAGGCGTCTGCGGTTCGCCCACGGTTTCCCTGCCCTCGAGCAGGCGCGCCGGATCGACCCGCAGCAGCCCCTCGCTGCCGTGCTGTCGCGTCAGGCGCTCAGGCCTGCAGCAGCGCGGCCTTGCGCAGCCGCAGCGCGTTGGCGATCACCGACGCCGAGCTCAGGCTCATCGCCAGCGCCGCGATCATCGGCGACAGCAGCCAGCCGGTGAACGGGAACAGCAGCCCCGCCGCCAGCGGCACGCCCAGCGCGTTGTAGATGAACGCGAAGCCGAGGTTCTGCT
>VFQQ010004282.1_pt1 | contig 12771 bp, 16 predicted proteins | sample 3512341 | NCBI WGS metagenome assembly VFQQ01 (sample SAMN10412373, study PRJNA504923) | tailings metagenome | isolation source: Relicate 2 Philex TSF1 revegetated site | place: Philippines: Tuba, Benguet | collected 2017-08-29 | reverse complement strand
CACGTTCGCATCACAGACTTCCGGGGTGAACCCGGAGCGCTCCGCACCACCTCCCCGACCGGGGACAGGCTCCGAAGGGGGCGTGTCCCCCGATCAAACGCGTCCCCACGGGAGCGACGCCCTCATCGAACGCCGTTCAGGAAACTTCAACCTGAGGCTGTTCACCCTCTCCGCCGATGTCGCGGGGGCGGCCATCAGGGCTTCCCGGATTCGATCTCGGAGAGGAACGGCCTTGGCCACGATGCTGACCATCCATGTGAAGAACGAAGCGTCCTTCACCCAGAACTTCTACTTCTTCCAGCAGCCTTCCGAATTCACCGGCGGCCGCCCCTACAGCAACAGCCTCTTCACCAGCCCCCTGGCCAACTATCCGCAGTCCGGGGCGATGCTGACCTTCCAGGTTCCGGCCCAGCTCTACGCCTTCGCGCAGACGGGACAGCAGATCCAGGTCGGCCAGCCTTCCGGTTCCGCGACGTTCGAGGTCACCTACCGGGCCGACGGGGCCTGAAGGGTGCAGAGGCAGGGCTAGCGCCCCGAGGCGCGGTCCACGGCGGAACCCCTTCAACCAATACAGCCTTCGGAGAGATGATCATGGCCTCGACCCTGAGGATCATCGTGACGAACAACACGCCCTCGCGACAGGACTTCCACTTCTTCCAGCAACCCGCCGTCTTCACCGGCGAGGGCCAAGTGTTCTGCAACAGCCTGTTTTCAGAACCCCTGCAACCCTACAGACCTTCGGGGGCGAACCTGACGCTCCAGATGCGCCAGCAACCCTTCGCCGGCATCCAGCGGGCGAAAACCCGCCCCCAGATCGGCCTGCCCTCAGGGGACGCCTCGTTCAACCGGCCGATCGATCCGGCGCCCCACATCGGCGAGGCGAACGACTGGACGACCGCCTCGGTCGATCCCCTCGGACTGTCACGACCTACGGCGGCCGCGGACCTCCGGCCGGGAAACTTCCGGATGACCATGCCGATGTATCGGCAGACCGATCTGTACAACGTGGGCTCGGCCGTCGAGGTGCACGGGTTCCCCGTCCTGTCGAGCTTCGTCGTCGCCCAGCCCGACACGACCGTCGACTGCAGCCCGATCGCCAGGTTCTACGTTCGGACGGGCCGCCACACGGCGGGTTCGGTGGTCGATTTCACGACAGCGAGCATCCACGCGGCGATTTGCGATTTCACCGACGGCGGGACGGTGGTGAACGTGACGCTGAACCCCGATGGGACATGGATCATCCAACGCAACTAGCCGACATCCGTTTCCGGGACGGGAGGGGCCGCCATGACGAGCCGCTACACGATCAACCTGCGCAACGAAGGATCCGCGACGCAGGCTTTCCACGTCTTCCAGCAGCCCGCGCAGTTCTCAGGCGGGACCGAGGTCCACGGCGCCTGTCTCTGGTCGCAGGCCCTGCCGAGCCACGCGGCGACGGGCGCTGTGCTGACCCTGCGCATCGAGGCGCAGGTCTTCGCCGGCGTCCAGGCGGCGCTCCACCGGCCGGCGATCGGACAGCCCTCCGGCTACGCCGCCGCCTACCGGCCGGTCGGCCTGACCCAGACGCCGTCGTCCGCCGGAAACGAATGGGTTCAGCCCACGTTCAACCCGCTCGGACTGCGGCCGCCGGCGCCCGGCCAGGGCGTACCGCCCGGCGCCTTCCGGATCAGCACGCCGAACTATGCGCCGCCCCCCTTCATCAACCTCGGCGCGGCCGTCGAGGTGAACGGCGACCTCGTGCTGTCCAGCTTCGTCCAGGCCCTCTCCTTCTGGAACATCGACTGCTCGCCGACGCCCCGGTTCCATGTCCAGACGGGCGGCTTCGCGGTCGGCGCGATCCTCGACGTCGCGCGGGCCGGCGCCAACGCGTCGCTCTGCGACTTCAGCGGCGGAGCATCGACGATCGACGTCACGCTCAACGCCGACGGAAGCTGGTCGGTGGAGACGGGCGCATAGGGGCGGCGCGGCGCAGTTGATCGGCCTTGCGTCCTTCGAGACGCTCGCTTGAAGCTCGCTCCTCAGGATGACGGACGCAGAAGCGCCTTGCCGAATGGGTCATGGTGAGGAGCGAGCCTGGCGAGCGTCTCGAACCACGCGCGGCGGCCCCAAAGCAAAAGCCCCCGCCTTTCGGCGAGGGCTTCGCATGTCTTCGGATCAAAGACCCGTCGGGCTTAGCCGACGATGTCGGCGTCCGTGAAGAACTGGGCGATCTCGATGCCCGCGTTTTCCAGCGAGTCCGAGCCGTGGACCGAGTTCTCGCCGATCGACAGGGCGAAGAGCTTGCGGATGGTGCCGTCGGCGGCCTGTTCCGGGTTGGTGGCGCCCATGACTTCGCGGTAGCGGGCCACGGCGTTGTCGCCTTGCAGGACCTGGACGACGACCGGCTCGGCGGTCATCTGGCCGACCAGCTCGCCGTAGAACGGACGCTCGGCGTGGACGGCGTAGAATTTCTTGGCCTGCTCTTCGGTCAGATGGACGCGACGCTGGGCGACGATGCGCAGGCCGGCCTCTTCGATGACGGCGTTGATCTTGCCGGTGATGTTGCGACGCGTGGCGTCGGGCTTGATGATCGAGAAGGTGCGTTCGGTCATGGCCGATGTGAGCCTTACACAAAGTTGGTGTTTTGGAGGTTGCGGGCTTATAGCGGCGGGCCCTCGATCCGCCAACACCTGTCTAAGAACGCGTTCACCGTAGCCCCCACATGCTTCAGATCAATGACCTCACCTTCGACGCCTGGGGGCGGCGCTTCCTCGACAAGGCCGGCGTGTCGCTGCCGCCCGGCGCCAAGGTCGGCCTGGTCGGCCGCAACGGCGTGGGCAAGTCGACCCTGTTCAAGCTGATCGTCGGCGAACTGCAGGTCCCCGGCGACGAGATCAGCCTGCCCAAGAACACCCGCATCGGCCAGGTGGCCCAGGAGCATCCGGCGACCCCGGTCAGCCTGCTGGACACCATCCTGGAGGCCGACGAGGAGCGCCACGCCCTGATGACCCGGCTGGAGACGGCCGATCCGGAGGAGATGGGCGACATCTGGGGCCGGCTGATCGAGATCGACGCCGACTCGGCCCCGGCGCGCGCCGCCGAGATTCTCGCCGGCCTGGGCTTCAGCACCGACGACCTGGAGCGGCCGATGGCCGAGTTCTCCGGCGGCTGGCGCATGCGTGTGGCCCTGGCGGCGGCGCTGTTCTCCGAGCCGGACCTGATGCTGCTCGACGAGCCGACCAACTACCTCGACCTGGAGGGCGCGTTGTGGCTCGAGGCCCGGCTGAAGAAGTACCCGCACACGGCGCTGATCATCAGCCACGACCGCGAGCTGCTGAACAACAGCTGCACCCACATCCTGCACCTGGCGGCGGGCAAGCTGGAGCTCTACACGGGGGGCTACGACGACTTCGAAAAGCGCCGCGCCGAGAAGTCCCGGCTGCAGCTGGCCAACAAGGCCAAGCAGGACGCCGAGCGCGCCCATCTGCAGGCCTTCGTCGACCGTTTCCGGGCCAAGGCCTCCAAGGCCGCCCAGGCCCAGTCGCGGATGAAGCGGCTGGCCAAGATGGAGCCGGTGGCCACGACCATCGAGGAGCGCGTCGCGCCCTTCACCCTGCCCTCGCCGCCGCGCCCGCTGGCGCCGCCGCTGATCCGGCTGGAGAAGGCCAACGTCGGCTACGAGCCGGGCCGGCACATCCTCAAGAACCTGAACCTGCGGATGGACCTGGACGACCGCATCGGCCTGCTGGGCGTCAACGGCGCCGGCAAGTCGACCTTCGCCAAGATGATCGCCGGCGCCCTGGGCGTGGAGAGCGGCGAGTTCCACCGCGACCGCAAGATGAAGGTCGGCTGGTTCCACCAGCACCAGATCGAGGCCATGGACCCCGAGGACACGGCGCTGGAGATCATCCGCCGCGCCATGCCCGAGGCGTCCGAAAGCTCGCGCCGCTCGCGCCTGGCCCAGTTCGGCCTGCCGTTCGAGAAGCAGGAGACCACGGTCGCCAACCTGTCCGGCGGCGAACGGGCGCGCCTGCTGCTGAACCTGGTGGCGATGGACGCGCCGCACATGCTGATCCTCGACGAACCGACCAACCACCTCGACATCGACAGCCGCCGGGCCCTGCTCGACTCCCTGAACGACTACGAGGGGGCGGTGATCCTGATCACCCACGACCGCTCGCTGATGGAACTGGTCGCCGACCGGCTCTGGCTGGCCGCCGACGGCACGATCAAGCCCTTCGACGGCGACATGGACGATTACGCCAAGTTCGTCATCGACCGCGCCCGCGTAGCCGCTCGCGCCCCGACCCAGGTCAAGCGCGAGACGCCCGCCGCCGCGCCGACGCCTCCCCCGCCGCCGCCCGCGCCCAAGCCCGCCGCCGGCATGGTCGGCCCGCTGAAGCGCAAGCTGGAGGCCGCCGAGGCCGTCGTGACCCGCACGACCAAGGCCCTGGAGGAGATCGACGTCGTCCTGGCCGACACCGACCTCTACGTGAAGAACCCTGGCAAGATCGCCGACTTCACCGCCAAGCGCGCCAAGGCCCAGGCCGCGGTCGACAAGGCCGAGGCCGAGTGGATGGACATCGCCGAACAGCTGGCGGCGGCGGAGGGGTAGCCCCTTCTCCCGCGAGGGAAGAGGGAAAAAAAGTTCGAGCGAACTGTCGGAACGCAGCTTACCTGTTCGTCCTCCGCAACGAACAAGGCCGCCCCGATGCTCTACGCCATCCTCTGCTACAACGCCGAAGACGTGGTCATGTCCTGGTCGCAGGAACAGGACGACGCCGTCATGGCCAAGCTCGATGTCGTCCACCAGCGGCTCTACGACGAGAACAAGCTGGGACCGGCCCTGCGCCTGATGGGAACCAGCACGGCGACCACCCTGCACAAGCAGCAGGACCTGGTCATCGACGGCCCCTACGCCGAGACCAAGGAAGCCCTGCTCGGCCTCTACATCGTCGACGTGAAGGACCTGGAGGAAGGCCTCGCCGTCGCGCGGGCGCTCGGCCAGGCCAATCCCGGCGGCGCCTACGAACTGCGCCCCCTGCGCCTTTACCAGCCCGGAGTTGAAATCGGATGAGTGCGGACATCGCCTGGATCGACGCGGCCATAACCTCCGCCCGCCCCCAGGCGATCGGCGCGCTGCTGCGCTATTTCCGCGACCTGGACATCGCCGAGGAGGCCTTCCAGGACGCCTGCCTGCGGGCGCTCAAGAACTGGCCTGAGAAGGGCCCGCCGCGCGACCCGACGGCCTGGCTGATCATGGTCGGCCGCAACAGCGCCATCGACGGGGTGCGGCGGCGGGCCAGGACCACCGCCCTGCCCGACGAGGCGGCGATCTCCGACCTCGGCGACGCCGAGACCGACCTGGCCGACCGGCTGGACGACAGCCACTACCGCGACGACGTCCTGCGCCTGCTGTTCATATGCTGCCATCCGGACCTGCCGGCCACGCAGCAGATCGCCGTGGCGCTGCGCATCGTTTCGGGCCTGTCGGTGAAGCAGATCGCCCGCGCCTTCCTGGTCGGCGAAAGCGCCATGGAGCAGCGGATCACCCGCGCCAAGGCCAAGATCCAGGCCGCCGACGTCCCCTTCGAGACCCCCGGCCCCGAGGAGCGCGCCCAGCGCGTCGCGGCGGTGGCGGCGATGGTCTATCTGGTCTTCAACGAGGGCTATTCGGCCACCGGCGACACCGCCGCCGCGCGGGCCAAGCTCTGCGACGAGGCGATCCGCCTCGCGCGGCTGCTGCTGCGGCTGTTCCCGTCCGAGCCGGAGATCATGGGCCTGACCGCCCTGATGCTGCTGCAGGACGCCCGGTCCCGCGCCCGGTTCGACGCCCAGGGCGACATCGTGCTGCTCGACCAGCAGGACCGGACCCTCTGGGACCGGCGCAAGATCCACGAGGGCCTGGCCCTGATCGACAAGGCCGTGCGCCATCGCCGGCCCGGCCCCTACCAGATCCAGGCCGCCATCGCCGCTCTGCACGCCCGCGCCGAGACGGCCGCGGACACCGACTGGAGCGAGATCGGCCAGCTGTACGCCGCCCTGGAGCGGCTGAACCCCTCGCCCGTCGTCACCCTGAACCGGGCGGTGGCGGTGTCCAAGGTCGACGGGCCGGAGGCCGCCCTGGCCCTGGTCGATCCGCTGGCCAAGGCGCTGGGCGGCTACTTCTACTTCCACGGCATGCGCGGCGCCCTGCTGATGCAGCTCAAGCGCGACGCCGAGGCCCGCGAGGCCTTCAACCAGGCCATCGCTCTGGCCGGCTCCTCGGCCGAAGCCGCCCACATCCGCTCGCAGCTGGATCAGCTGACCGACGGCGGCCAGTTCGCCCGGGTCTAGGCCCCGGCGACGCTCCCCCCTCTCTCATCCGTCACCCCTCATCCGCCACCCTCGCGCTCGTCGCGAGGGCCCATGCGTGATGAGGCCGACACGTCGGCGCGGCCTTTCCATCGCCCGTGCCCATGGGTCTTCGCGACGAGCGCGAGGATGACGGTGGAGGGAACGACCGAGATCTCCGAAGAAAAATCCCTCCCCGGGAACATTTTTCTCCCCCGCTTGTAGGACCGGCCACATCTCGAACGTCCTTGGGTCGAACGGCGACGATGATCGCGCCGACACAGACAACAAGACACAAGGAAACAGACCGATGACCACCGCCGCCGAACACGAACTGGTCCTGGAACGCATCTACGACGCCGCCCCGGAGAAGGTCTTCAAGGCCCTGACCACGCCGGACCTGCTGAAGAAGTGGTTCGCCCCCGCGCCCTGGAGCATCGTCTCCGCCGACTGCGACCTGCGTCCGGGCGGCTCGGCCGGGATCGTGATGAAGAGCCCCGAAGGCCAGGAATTCCCGAACCTGGGCGTCTACCTGGAAGTGATCCCCAACAGGCGGATCGTCTCCACCGACGCCTTCACCCCCGGCTGGACCCCGGCCGGTCCGTTCATGGTCGCGATCATCGACCTGGAAGACCTCGGCGACGGCCGCACCAAATACACCGCCCGCGCCCGCCACTGGACCGCCGAGGCCAAGCAGCAGCACGAGCAGATGGGCTTCCACGAAGGCTGGGGCCAAACCGCCGACCAGCTGGGCGAACTGCTCAAGACCCTCTGAAAAAAGATCCGCGGAACCTGTCGGCTCGGCCGCTCCCCATCCGTCCTTGGGGAACACCGGCCGAGACCGACCCCCGCCCGAAACAAAGGAAGAGCAAGATGACCAAGGAAGTCGATCCGATGCTGCGGGGCGTGATCCCCTACCTGAGCATCAACGGAGCCGGCGACGCCTCCGCCTTCTACCAGAAGGCCTTCGGCGCCGAAGAGGTCCAGCGGATGCCGGCCGACGACGGCAAGCGCCTGATGCACTGCCGTCTCGTGATCAACGGCGGCACGGTGATGATGGGCGACAGCTTCCCGGAGCACGGCTACGAGTTCCAGCCCTCGCACAGTTTCACCATGCAGCTGGTCGTCGCCGACATCGACGCCTGGTGGCGGCGCGCCGTCGACGCGGGTTGCGAGATCACCACGCCGTTGCAGCTCATGTTCTGGGGCGACCGCTACGGCGCGCTGAAGGACCCCTTCGGCGTCCACTGGGCGATGAACCAGCCGGCTGAAAACGCCTGAGCGAAACAATCGAGAGGGGCGACGACATGCAAGCGTTTCTGAATTCGAAGACGGCGCTGTGGATCGGACGGGTGATGTCCGGCCTGGCCGTCCTGTTCCTGGCCATGGATGCGGTCATCAAGGTGCTCAAGCTGGACGTGGTCACCCAGACCATGACCCGCATGGAGCTGCCCGACGGCATGGCCCGTCCGATCGGCGTGATCGAGCTGATCTGCCTGGCGCTCTATCTGTGGCCGCGTTCGTCGCTGCTCGGCGCGGTCCTGTGGACCGGCGTCTTCGGCGGCGCGATCGCCAGCCACTGGCGGATCGGCGATCCGCTGTTCAGCCACACCTTGTTCGGCGTCTACCTGGGCCTGCTGCTGTGGGGCGGCCTGTGGCTGCGCGACGCCAGGCTGCGGTCGCAGTTTCCCATCCGGACCGCCTAGGAGATCGTCATGAGCATCCTGCTGACCATCCTGATCGTCGTCGGCGCGGCCGTGCTGGGCGTCCTCGCCCTCGCCCTGGGCCGCCCCAACGTCTTCCGCATCGAGCGTTCGACCCTGGTGCAGGCCCCGCCCGAGGCGATCTATCCGCTGATCGCCGACTTCAAGGGCTGGAACCGCTGGTCGCCGTTCGAGGCCATGGATCCGGACCTGCGCCGCAGCTACGCCGGCTCGGCCCAGGGCGCCGGGGCCCTCTACGCCTGGGAGGGCCGCAAGGCCGGCTCCGGCCGGATGGAGATCGTCGAAGCCACCCTGTCCAAGGTCCTGATCAAGCTCGACTTCTTCAAGCCGTTCGAAGGTCACAACCAGGCCGAGTTCACGCTCGTGCCGGAAGCCGCCGGCACGCGGGTCAGCTGGGCGATGTTCGGTCCCCAGACCCTGTTCCCGGGCAAGCTGATGAGCCTGGTCTTCAACATGGAGCACAATCTGGGCCCGACCTTCGAGAAGGGCCTGGCCGACATGAAGATCGCTGCGGAAACCTCTGGAAAGTAAGGACAGGCCATGGACGTCAACACGCCCGACCGCACCGGCCGGATCAACGCCGACGGCCTCGACGTCTACTACGAGGGCTACGGCGCCGGCCCGGGACGCCCGCTGGTGATCCTGCACGGCGGCTTCATGTCCAGCGCCGCCCTGGGACCTTTGCCGGCGGCCCTGGCCGTCGACCGGCCGGTGATCGCCTTCGACCTGGAGGGCCACGGCCGGACCCGCGACCTCGACCGGCCGCTCGGCGCCGACCAGATGGGCCGCGACGTGGGGGCCGCGATCAGGGCCCTGGGTCTGGGTCCGGTCGACCTGATCGGCTTCAGCATGGGCGGCGCGGCGGCCCAGCGGACCGCCTTCCATCATCCCGACCTCGTCCGCCGGCTGGTGCTGATCTCGACCAGCTACAGCAACGACGGCTTCCAGCCCGGGATCACCGCCATGTGGCCGTCGATGTCGGCTGAGGGCTTCAAGGGCACGCCGATGGAAGGCCTGTACGCCCAGACCGCGCCCGAACCCGACCGCTGGCCGGTCTTCGTCGACAAGATGAAACAGATGATGATCGGCTTCGAGGGCTGGCCGAAGAGCGACTTGCAGGCGATCAAGGCGCCTGTCCTGCTGATGCTCGGCGACGCCGATCTCATCCGGCTGGACCATGCGGTCGAGATGTTCGGACTGCTCGGCGGCGGCCAGGGAAGCGGCATGGGCGGGGCCTCCCCCTCACGCCTGGCCGTGCTGCCCGGCGTGACCCACTTCGACATCCTCTACCGGCTGGACCTGCTGTCGCCGATGATCCAGCCGTTCCTGGCCGAGGCCTGAAGGGGCCCGTGCGGCCGAGCGATCAGCCGCACTTCACCTCTTTCACGATCCCGGTCTCGTTGTCGTAGAGAATGTTCAGCCGGTCCGGGCGCCAGTCCATCGTCATCGGACAGGTGGTGCAGGTCACCCGGCGCTTCGACGGATCGGTCGGCACCGGGATTTCGCTGCGGTTCTTGCCGACCAGATAGGCGAAGTCGGCGGATTTGCAGGCGTCCGCCGGGGGCGGCTGCGGCGCAGGCTCGGCCGGCGTCTCGGCGCGGGGCGGCGGCGCCTCCATCGTCGGGGCCGAGGGCTTCTCGACCGGAACGCAGGCCGACAGGCCGACCATGGCGGCCATCACCAGCAGCTTCTTCATGCCTTCTTCTCCCAGCCTCGTTCCTCGCCCTGCTGCCAATAGCTGATCGGCAGACCCTGGGCCTTGAAAGTCTTCCACCGCGCCCGCGCATCGTTCAGGGCCGCGTCGTCGCGACCGTCGAACAGCACGATGCAGCGCTCATAGGCCGACAGGTCGCCCGGCTCGGCGCCGTCGATCAGGAACAGCGCCTGGGCGCCGTTCGGGTTGTCCTGTTCGGTGGTGATCAGCACCGGCTGCCGGTCGGCGAACGGCTCGCTCGCCTGGCCATGCGGCAGGAAGCTCTCGTCGCGATAGCTCCACAGCCAGCCGTCCAGGTGATCCAGCCGGTCGGCGGCGCCGGTCCGCACCAGCGCCCGCCAGCCGCGCTTGAGCGTCCGATCCAGCAGGTCGGGCAGCACCTGGTCGAGCGACGACCGCTCCAGGTGGTAGAACCAGACCTCGCAGGTTGGGTTGCTCATCCCTACTCCGACCGTCCCCGTGAGAACGGGGACCCAAGCTGACTCTCAGCCTTCATCCCGTCAGCTTGGACCCCCGCCTTCGCGGGGGCAATCGGTTGAGGGGTCAGGCCTCGTACTTGTCCGCCACCATCTGGTTCAGCAGGCGCACGCCGAAGCCGACGGCGCCGTCCGGGATGGTCGGGACGGTCGAGGGCTTCTTCCAGGCGGTCGAGGCGATGTCCAGGTGCGCCCAGGGCAGGCCGTTGACGAAGCGCTGCAGGAACAGCGCCGCGGTGATCGAGCCGCCCGCCCGGCCGTTGCCGGTGTTCTTCATGTCGGCGATCGCGCTGTCGATATGCTTGTCGTAGATCGCCGGCAGCGGCATGCGCCACAGCGGCTCTCCCGTGGCCTTGGAGGCCGCCAGCAGGTTCTCGGACAGCTCGTCGTTGTTGCTGAACAGGCCGGCGTAGTCGTTGCCCAGCGAGATGATGATCGCGCCGGTCAGCGTGGCCAGGTCGACCATGAACTTCGGCTTGAAGCGGTTCTGGCAGTACCAGAGCGCGTCGGCCAGCACGAGACGGCCTTCGGCGTCGGTGTTGATGACCTCGATGGTCTGGCCCGACATCGAGGTGACCACGTCGCCGGGACGCTGGGCGTTCCCGTCGGGCATGTTCTCGACCAGGCCCAGGATGCCGACGGCGTTGACCTTGGCCTTGCGGGCGGCCAGCACGTGCATGAGGCCGGCCACGGCGGCCGAGCCGCCCATGTCCCACTTCATGTCCTCCATGCCGTCGGCCGGCTTCAGGCTGATGCCGCCGGTGTCGAAACAGACGCCCTTGCCGACGAAGGCCACCGGCTGCTCGTCGCCGCCGCCCTTCCACTGCATCACCACCAGCTGGCTCTCGCGGACGCTGCCCTGGCCGACGCCGAGCAGGCTGCCCATGCCAAGCTTCTCCATCTCGGCCTCGCCGAGGATCTCGACCTTGAGGCCCAGGACCTCGAGTTCCTTGATCCGCTGGGCATAGGCCGCCGGGTACAGGACGTTCGGCGGCTCGGAGACCAGATCGCGCGCGAAGCAGACCGCGTCTCCCAGGGCCTTCAGCGGACCATAGGCCGCCTCGGCCGCGGCGACGTCGTCGACGGCGATCTGCACCGTCGCCACCGACGGCTTCTTCTCCGGCTTCTCGGTGGTGCGATACTTGTCGAACCGATAGGCGGCCAGGACGACGCCAAGAGCCGCGCGGGCGGCGACATCGGCCGGCGCGCCCGGCAGCAGCAGGGTCAGGGTCTCGACGCCGCTCAGCTTCACCGCCGCATAGGCGTTGGCGGCGAAGGCCTCGGCGGGCTCGCCGCCGAAGGCGTCGGCCGCGCCGGCGCCGATCACGACCAGGCGCTGCACGTCGGCCGACGGCGCGACCAAATCGACGCTCTGGCCGGCCTTGCCCTGGAATCGGGTCGAAGCCGCGACGGCGCGGGCGACGGCGCCGCCGGTCAGCTTGTCCAGATCCTCGGCGCCCCAGGACAGCTTGCCGTCCTCGAAGGCGATGACGGCCAGCGCCCCGCCGGCGGGAACCTTGCTGCGGTCGGAAGCGACGAATTCGATGCGCATGGATTGCTCCTGAAATCTCGTTCGGGCGGCATAGTCCAACCGGCGCCCGTAGGGAAGCTTTGGGGGAAGCTTTTGGGGTGCGTTTTGAGGAACCCAGGGCAGTTGTTTCCGGCGACGACCGGCGTATAGAACGGTCAGCCCCCGATTTGGGGTTCCCCCCGACTCCGGAAGGGCTCTAGCCTCCCCCGCATGCGTCTGATCGAGCGCTATCTGTTCCGCCAGCTGCTGACCCCGACGCTCCTCGCGACGGCGGCGCTCGGCGCCGTGGGATTGCTGAGCCAGAGCCTGGGCCAGCTGGACATCATCATCGAGCAACGGCAGACCGCCTGGGTCTTCGTGCAGGTCATCGTGCTGGCCATGCCCCAGCTGATGAACCTGATCCTGCCGATCGCCATCTTCGTCGCCGCCCTGGTCGGGCTGAACCGGCTGCAGGCCGACCACGAGCTGGTCGTCTGCCAGGCCGCCGGCATGACCCGCTGGCGGGTGATCTCGCCGGCCCTTCGCCTGGCCGTGCTGGCCGTGCTGATCGGGTTGTTCGTGAACCTGTTCGTGCAGCCGGCCTCGTACCGGGCGATGCGCGAGATCGTCTTCGCCGCCAAGACCGACCTGGCCGCGACCCTGGTCCGCAAGGGCGAGTTCACCCAGCCGGCCGGCAACCTGACCGTCTACGGCCAGGACGTCGCGCCGGACGGCCGGATCAGCAACCTGTTCATCCACCAGCGCAACGAGAACGGCGGCGCCACCACCTACACCGCCCGCGAAGGCCGCATCACCTACCGCGACGGCCAGCCGGTGCTGGTCATGCACGACGGCTCCAACCAGGAGTTCTCGCGCGCCGGGGTGCTGAACTACCTGTCGTTCCAGGAGTACGCCCTTGAGCTGGCGCCGTTCCTGGATACCGGCGACACCATCACCTACAAGGCCTCGGACCGCTATCTGCACGAGCTGTTCTTCCCCGACCTGAACAAGGAGTGGGAACGCAAGAACCGGGAC
>VFQQ010004281.1_pt1 | contig 12773 bp, 12 predicted proteins | sample 3512341 | NCBI WGS metagenome assembly VFQQ01 (sample SAMN10412373, study PRJNA504923) | tailings metagenome | isolation source: Relicate 2 Philex TSF1 revegetated site | place: Philippines: Tuba, Benguet | collected 2017-08-29 | reverse complement strand
ACGAGCAAGGGGATTACCTGCAACTGCTCGAAACTTTGCGCCCAGATGCCGATAATGAACCCGAACAGGCAGAAAGTCACCGCCATCAGCAGCATGAAGCCAACCATCAGCAGTGGGTGCGCGACCTGCACATCGACGAACAGGTGCGCGGTGGCAAAGATGATCGCACCGATGATCACCGACTTGGTCGCCGCTGCCCCGACATAGGCAATCACCGTTTCGAGCGGCGACAGCGGCGCCGACAGCATCTCGTAGATCGTCCCGGTCCATTTCGGCATATAGATGCCGAACGACGCATTGCTGATGCTTTCGGTGAACATCGTCAGCATCATCAGCCCGGGCACGATGAAGGCGCCGTACGGCACCCCGCCGACCTCGCTCATCCGCCCGCCGATCGCCGATCCGAACACGACGAAATAGAGCGCCGTGGTGATGACGGGCAGCATCAGGCTGGTCCAGAAGGTGCGGCCGAAGCGCGCCATTTCAAACTGGTAGATCGCGCGAATGCCGCGTAGATTCGAAATCATGCGGCCTCTCCTGTCGCGGCTGCGTTGTTGTCGCGATGCACCAGCCCGACAAAAATATCCTCGAGCGAGCTTTGCTTCGTGTGCAGGTCCTTGAAACCGACGCCGATGTCGCTCATCCGCCGGAGCAGCGACGGCACACCGGTCGCTTCGGCCTGACTGTCGAATTCGTACACAAGCTCATGCCCGTCACCCGCGAGTTCAAGTTTCCAGTCGGCGAGCTCGGGCGGAATCGACGACAGCGGTTCGGCGAGATTGAGCGTCAACGTCTTGCGGCCGAGCTTTTTGATCAGTGCGTGCTTTTCTTCGACCAGGATCAATTCGCCCTTGCTGATCACCCCGACGCGGTCGGCCATTTCCTCCGCCTCTTCGATATAGTGCGTGGTCAGGATGATCGTCACGCCGCGCTCGCGCAGGCCGTGGACCATCTGCCACATGTCGCGGCGCAGCTCGACGTCGACCCCGGCGGTCGGCTCGTCGAGAAACAGGATTTCGGGTTCGTGGCTCAGCGCCTTCGCGATCATGACGCGGCGCTTCATGCCGCCCGACAGCTCCATGATCTTGGCATCGCGCTTGTCCCACAGCGACAGGTCGCGCAGCAGTTTTTCGATGAACGCCGGATAGCGCGGCTTGCCGAACAGACCGCGCGAAAAGCTGACCGTCGCCAGCACCGTTTCAAACGCGTCGGTATGAAGTTCCTGCGGCACCAGCCCGATCAGCGAGCGGGCGGCGCGATACTCTCGCGCATGGTCGTGCCCGGCGACGCTGACCGATCCGGCCGTGGGCGTCACGATGCCGCAAACGATGCTGATCAGCGTCGTCTTGCCGGCGCCGTTCGGTCCCAGCAAGGCAAAAATCTCGCCCTTGTTGATGGTCAGGTCGACATGGCTGAGCGCCGTGTGACCGCTTTGATAGGTTTTTCCGAGGCCGGAAATCTGAAGCACCGCTGTCATGACCGCCGTCTAGCCGACGGGCATCGCGGGGTGAAGCGGCAAACAGCGCTTGACCTGAAACAATGCTTCGGCTTGACCGGCAGCCCAAGCGGACGTGGCGAAATCGGTAGACGCAGCAGACTTAAAATCTGCCATCCTCTGGATATGCGGGTTCAAGTCCCGCCGTCCGCACCATACCCGGAGTCTCCTGTAGCCTCATACCGTCTCCAACGGATCGGTTCTTAGACGTTTTCTGCGGGTTTCAGCGTCTCATGTTGTCTCTGACAGATGATGGACAGCGCATCGGCTTTACGGTAGTTTCTACGGTATCGCCAAGGAGGAATACCGTAAATGCTCACCGACGCGAAGATCCGCAACGCGAAGCCGCGTGACAAGGGTTTCAAGCTGAACGATTCGTCGGGACTGTATCTGTTCGTCGCACCGAGCGGCACGAAGTCCTGGCGCTTCGACTATCAGTTCGCGGGCAAGCGCGGCACGCTGACCCTGGGGAAATATCCCCACATCACGATCAGAGATGCGCGCGACGAAGCCGACGCGATCCGGGGTCGGCTTGAGAAAGGTCAGAACCCGAAAGTCAGCACCGACAGCGTGACGTTCGACGAGCTCGCCGAACAGTGGCTCGCGAAGATGAAGCCCGCATGGTCGGCGCGCCACCATGGAGTCGTCGAACGTCGGATCAATAAATATTTCCATCGACCATTCGGCCATCGGAATCCCAACGACATCACGGCGCAGGAAATCCTGGTCGAGTTGCGCAAGATCGAAGCGAAGGGTGCGATCTATCTCGCGAAGGTGATGCGAGCAGTGCTGTCGCGCATCTATCGCTTCGGCATTCCAGAGGGTCTGGTGAAGCACGATCCAGCGGCGGACGTCGTGGACTCGCTCAGCGCGCCGAAACCGATCCAGCATCACAAGAAGATCGCCGCGGCGAACATTCCCGCGTTCCTCGACCAGCTGCGCGAATATGACTTCGACGACGACACGCGCGACGCGATGCTGCTGACGATCCTGTGCGCCGTGCGTACCGGCGAGACGCGCTTCGCCCATGACGACGAGTTCGAGGACATCGACGGGGAGAACCCGATCTGGCGCTTGTCGCCCGACCGCATGAAGATGCGCAGCGAGCATCTGGTTCCGCTGTCGCCAGACGCAGTGGCGATCGTAAAGCGCCGGCTCGGGAAGGGTTACCTGTTCAAGCGCGACACGCGGAGCGGCGTCATCAGCGAGAACACGCTGATCTATGCGATGTATCGGCTTGGATATCTCGGGCGCGCGACCGTCCATGGGTTCCGCGGCGCATTCTCTACGGCGGCGAACGAAGCAGGCTGGAACGCCGATTGGGTCGAATATGCCCTCGCCCATGTCGAGGAAAAGAAGTCGCGCAAGGCGTATAACTCGGCGCTGTATCTGAAGCAGCGGCGTCGGCTGCTCGAATGGTGGTCGGATGTGGCGCAGGGAAGAAAGCCCGCTGAACTTCCATCCAGCGGGCTCTGATATGTTCGGTGGTGAGGTTGTGCTACTTCATCGCCCGTCTCCTGAAAGGTGTCGAATCGGTCTCTGACCATCTCTAGCCCGACCATCATACCGATTCCCGCTTGCGTGTCACTTAAAACGTGACTATCTCACCGACATAGTGATTCAGCGGAGCGGGCCACATGGCGAACGAAGAATTTTTGCGAATGGCGAAGGTGCAGGAGAAATGCGGCCTGTCGCGTGCGCAGATCTATCGCCGCATCGCTGCCGGCACGTTCCCCCGCCCCCGCAATTACCGCGGCTCGAACAAGTCGGTGTTCTGGCTGTCGTCGGAGATCGCCAACTGGCAGCAGGAAGAGCTTGCTGCGTGCTGAGTACGTCCTTCGTCCCTAAACCTGCGGCACACCCTCGACGGTTCACGGCCGCGGAAGACGCTTACCTTCGCCGCAATTACCTCGACACAACAGACAAGAAAATGGCCGCACACCTGGGCAGAGGCTCATCGGTGGTGAGCGAGCGACTGCGGGCTCTCGGTCTGTGGCGACAGCGAATTCGACCCTTCAACCCTTTCGAAGACACAGTTATCCGCGCCTCAATTGCGGCCGAAATCCCGAGTACAGAAGTTGCGAAATACCTTGGTCGCGAGCCAGGTTGCGTAAGAATGCGAGCCCGCCGCCTCGGGCTCGGAAAATGGAAACGCGCGTACAAAGACTACCAGGGTTATAAGATTGTTGGGGTCGAAAAGGCCAATGGTCGCTCGGCACGAATTCCAGAACATCGCAGGATAATGCAAGAGCACATGGGTCGACCTCTGACCGATGCTGAGCGAGTTCACCACATTAACTGTCGCAAGCGTGATAACCGGATTGAAAATCTTTGGTTGGCTCCAACTAGCGGCGCTCACAGTAGCGCGCACGCGTCATTGAACGCGTTGATCGCACCGCTCATCAATGCAGGCATCCTGGAATTTGATAAAGAATTGGGGGTTTATCAGATTGTCCCAGGGGCGATCCCATGAGCGCCACCGACTTCGACGACCTAATCGGCGTCAGCAAACCCGCCTCCAACCTCCCCGACTCCACCGAGCGCGAACGCACCCGCGTGCTACGCGCCGCAGCTGGCGGCGCGACATTCGTCCAGTTGCGCGAATTGAAGCGGCCCGTGACGGCCAATTTCCTCGCCGCGGTGTTCGACATGGATCCGTCGACGGTGAAGAAGCGCCTCATTCCGCTCGAAGCCCTGGCGCAGGTCGGCGTGAAAACGCTCTACGATTTCAAGGAAGCCGCAGCTTATCTGATCGAGCCGAAGCTGGACCTCGAAAAATACCTGATGTCGCTCGACTTCAAGAAACTGCCGCATCACATCAACAAGGTCTTCTGGGACGCGAAACGCTCGAAGCTGAAATACAAGCATGAGGCCGGCGAGGCATGGGAGACCGCCGACGTGCTCGAAGTCTTCGGTCGCACCTTCATGACGATCAAGGACCAGACGCAGTTGTTCGTCGAGACGATGCGCGAGCGCGGCGGGCTGTCCGATGAGCAGATGTTGATCTTCGAGTCCCTGATCGACGGGTTTCAGGCGAACATCCATGCGAAGATGATCGAAGAACCTAAGCTGCACCAGACGCGGTCGATCGCGGGGCAGGATCGGGATTTGGATGAGGCGGTGGAGTGAGTTTGTCACTGCGCCCCGTTTCATTGCGCGAGGCGAACGCGTTCGTGGACGCGCATCACCGCCACCATAGTTCAACGCGTGGGCATAAATTCTCGATCGGCGTTGAAGATGATCGCGGCGAACTGGTGGGCGTAGCAATAATCGGTCGACCCGTCGCGCGCGGGCTCGATAACGGTCGCAACGTCGAAGTGCTTCGGCTCTGCACTTTGGGCGCGCGAAATGCCTGCTCCATTCTTTACGGCGCCAGCGTCCGCGCAGCCAAGGCAATGGGTTTCGACAAAATCTACACCTACACGCTCGATAGCGAAGACGGAGCATCACTCCGCGCTTCGGGATGGAAGCGTGAGGAAATGACCAGCGGCGGCAGTTGGTCGTGCGCATCGCGACCACGCGACGACAAGCACCCAACATGTCCCAAGTGGCGATGGTCGCTCAGTCTCAAGACTGGTCAGGTCGAGGTAGCCGAAGTTCTTCCACCATGGGCGCGACTGCGCGCTGCGGTGATTTGTTAGGAGCGCGTCATGCCTTGCTGGATCATGACTCTACTCGCATGGCCTCTGGCCTATTGCCTCGCGTTTACTGAAATCGCAGGTTCACCAAACGGCTTTTCTTACGCCATGGCGACCTTCTATTTCGTGCTCGGCGCCGCATATCTTTACATGCACCTGCGCGGTTACGAGCTCAGCCCGTGACCTACCTCACCCTCGAAGACATGATCGTTGCATCCGCCGACGCCGTGCGGCCGCGCGAGCGCCTGTCGGTCAGCGAAGGCGCAGCGCGCACGCATTATGTCAACATCCCCGGCACACACGTCGGCTTCTTCGATTATGACAAAACCCCCTACCTCATCGAGCCGCAGGACGAACTTGCCAGTCTGAATTTTACCGGTGAAGTGCTCGTCGGCCCGGCGCGCTGCGGCAAATCGGCTGGCGCAATCAATTGGTTGGCCCACACGGTTCGCTACGACCCTGCGGACATGATGTTCGTCCACATGAAGCAGGCGACCGCCCGCGACTGGTCGATGGACGATCTCGCCAAGGCGTTGCGCAGTTCGCCCGAACTCAAGAAACGTCTCACGCCTGGCCGTCAGAACGACAACACGCACGACAAATCCTTCCTGTCGGGCATGCGTCTGCTGATCAAATGGCCGACGATCACCGAATTGTCGGGCAAGACGATCCCGCGCCTTTGGCTGTTCGACTATGATCGCATGGATCAGAACATCGACAAGGAAGGTAATCCGTTCGACCTGACGCGCAAGCGCGCGCAGACGTTCAAGCGTTTCGGCATGTGCGTCGCGGAGGCATCGCCGGGCTTCCCCATCGAGGACGCGAAATGGTTGCCGTCGTCGCCGCACGAGGCGCCGCCCGCGAAAGGCATCCTGTCACTTTACAACCGCGGCGATCGGCGCCGCTGGTACTGGCGGTGCGCCAGTTGCAACGATCCGTTCGAAGCCGACTTCAAGCACTTCATCTGGCCCGACAGCGACGACCTGCTCGAAGCAGCCGAACAGGTGCGGCTCCACTGCCCGGCGTGCGACTTCGCGCACAGCCACGACATGAAGTACGACCTGAACAAGGCGGGCAAATGGATCAAGGAAGGCCAGATTTGGTTGCCCGACGGCAGCGTCGGCGGCACGGCGCGGCGCAGCGACATCGCCTCATTCTGGCTGAAAGGTCCCGCCGCTGCGTTCGCGACATGGACCGAGATCGTCCATAAATTCTTGCAGGCGAAGAAGGAGTTCGACGACACCGGCAGCGAGGAATCGCTGAAAACGACGACTAACGTCGACCAGGGTCTGCCGTATCTGTTCAAGGCCATGGCGGCAGGACGCCTGCCCGATGAGCTCAAGGAACGCGCCGAGGATTGGGGCGGCAGCGCCGACAACCCCGTCGTGCCGCACGGTGGCCGCTTCCTCGTCAAGACCGTCGACGTGCAGGCGCGCGCGTTCGTCATCCAGACCCACAGCATCGACGATTACGGCGACATCGCGATCATCGAGACGAAGAAACTGCGCCGCTCGGTGGTGCTCGACGAGAACGATGAGTGGCAGACGATCGACCCGGCGACGCGGCCCGAGGATTGGGACGTGCTGATCGACGAACTGCGTCAGACCTATCCCCTCGCCGACGGCTCGGGGCGGCGGATGCGGCTCAAGATCATGGGGTGCGACTCGGGTGGGCGCGAAGGCGTGACGGCCAACGCGTATAATTTCTGGCGGAAACTGCGCGACGCCGGCGACGGCGACCATCTGCGGTTCCACCTGATCAAGGGCGACGCGTCGAAATCGGCGCCGCGCATCAGTACCATTTTCCCCGACAGCGGTCGCAAGGATCGCTTCGTCAACGCGCGCGGCGAGATCCCCGTGCAGCGCGTCAACACCGACATTGTCAAGGACATGGCGTTCGCGATGCTGGGCCGCGTCGATCCCGGTGGTCGCATCCGTTTCCCCGAGTGGGCCGAGGACTGGCTGTACAACCAGCTGACGACCGAAGTCCGCATGACGAAGGGATGGGAGAACCTGAGCCGCAAGCGCAACGAGGCGTGGGATTTGCTCGTCTATGCGATCGCGCTCTGCCTGCATCGGTCGGTGAACCTCGAGCGGATCAATTGGGACGATCCGCCGCGCTGGTGTGCCGAGTGGGATACCAACGACATGATCGTCGATCCCAACGTCGAGGCCAGCGTCGGCGACCGGTCGGATGCGCCATCACTGGCCGATCTGGCGTCGCGGCTCGCATAGTCACTTTCACGTTGACTATTCACCTGCAAACATGCGATAGTCACGCTTTACTTGATTCTCTGCGCGGGAAATGAGATTCGCAGTCCGGTTGCAACTGGATGCGCGAATGACCGACGAAGAACTGCTTGCAGAGGCCAAAGCCGCATATCACGCCCTGATGACCGGCACGTCGGTCGTCGAGGCGCGCGACCAGAACGGTGAAATGATCCGTTATTCGGTTGCGAACGCCGGTCGCCTCGCTGCCTATATCCAGCAACTCGAATGGAAATTGAACCCGACGGCGCCGAAAGGCCCGATGAGGCTCGTCGGATGAGCCTGTCGTCGTCGGAATTCGACGAACTGATCGGCGTTCCCTCCCTGGCGCCGACAGAGTCACCGCCGCCGCAGGTGTTGGTCCCTTCCCGTGGCGGCGGTGATATGGCGCTCGGCGGTTTCGAGGGCGCCGACCAGTTCGATCGCACGCTGTCACTGTGGTCGCCGCCGCTGCAGAGCGCCGACGCCGACATCCTGCCCGACAAGCAAATCGGCGACGGTCGCATCCGTTCGCTGATGGCCGACGATGCCTATGTGCAGGGTGTCGCGCGGCTGCGCAAAGACAATGTCGTCGGCCACCAGTTCCTGCTCAACGCGCGACCCGCGACGGGTTACCTGACGCGCATCGACCCGACGCTCGACGAGGTGTGGGAAGAAGAGTTCCAGCAGGAAATCGAAGAGATTTTCGATCTGTGGGCCGAGAGCCCCGACAACTGGATCGATTCGAAGCGTCAGAACAGCTTCACCGAAATGATTCGCCTGATGATTGGCGTTCACCTGGCAGGAGGCGAAGTGCTCGCCACCGCAGAGTGGGACCGCGAGGGCTTTGGAGAATTCAAGACGGTCATTAACATGATCGATCTTGACCGGCTGTCGACCGACCCTGAACACCGCAACGATCAGAATGTTCGAGCAGGCGTTCGTTTCGACAGCCGCGGTCGTCCCATCGCGTACCAGATCCGCGAAGGTCATCCGAGCGACGTGCGCTGGCTGTCGAATTACCAGCTGCCGCAGTGGCGTGAGCATCCGGTCCGCACGAAATGGGGTCGGTTGCAGGTCATCCATATCAAGGAAGACATGCGCGTCGACCAGACTCGCGGTTTCTCCGACCTGATCACGAGCGTCAAGGCGTCGAAGATGGCACATCGCTGGCGCGACCTGAACCTGCAGCACGCGGTGATGCAGTCGTTGTTCGCCGGCGCGATTACGTCCGAACTTCCCGCCGAGCAGGTGTTCGCCCAGCTTGGCGGTGGCGAGATCAGCCCCGACGCCGTGGCGAAGGCGATCAACAGCTATGCGACGGGCTACCTGTCGCAGATCGCCGATTACACCGGCAACAGCCGCGCGCTGCAGATGGACGGCGTGCGCCTGCCGCACCTGTTCCCCGGCACGAAGCTGGACCTGATGGCGCCGGGCAAAGGCGGGCCGCTCGGGACCGACTTCGAACGCTCGCTGAACATGTACCAGTCGGTCGCGGCCGGCGTGTCCTACGAGCAGTTCACGCACGACTATTCGAAGACGAATTATTCGTCGGCGCGCGCGGGCGAAGGCAACACCTGGAAGTTCATGCAGGCGCTGAAGCGGCTCATCGCCGAGCGCGGCGCGAACAGCATCTATCGGCTGTTCGTCGAGGAAGCGGTGAACCAGGGCAAGCTGACGACGCTGCCGAAGGAAAAGGCGCCGCTGCTCTACAGCAACAAGCGGCTGAACATGGCGTTTTCGGCGCTGTGCCGTGCCGACTGGATCGGTGCCGCGCGCGGCCAGATCGACGAGCTCAAGGAAACCGAAGCCGCGATCCTGCGCATCGATAACGGTCTGTCGACCCGCGAGGAAGAACTGGCGCGGCTCGGGAAGGACTGGCGCCGCGTCTATCGTCAGCTGGCGCGCGAGAAGCGCGAGGAAGAACGGCTCGGCATCAGCTTCGGCGACCATGCCATGAACGCCGCCGCGCGCGGCCCCGACACACCCGAAGAGGACATCGCAGCATGAACCCGTTCCTGAGTCGGTTCGCCAACGAGCCGGTGCTGATCAACCCCGACATGATCAATCTGGTCGCGAGTAGCCTGCACGCTGTCGCATCGGTCGATCTGTCGCGCCCCGTCGAGTTCGCCAGCGACGATGATGATTTCTGGCCGCAGCCCGACAGTTGGGCCGCGGCGTACCGCCCGTATATCGTCAAGGACGGCACGTTGCAGATCCCGGTCAAGGGCGTGCTGCTGCACGACTTCGGCTGGCAACTCGGCAATTGGGCGACCGGCTACGACTATATCCTGCGCGCGTTCAAGCGCGGCATGGCGGACGGCAACGTGCAGCGCGTGGCGCTGATCGTCCACTCGCCGGGCGGCATGGTCGCGGGCTGCTTCGAGTCGCTCGAAAAGATGCTGGCCGTGAAGTCGAAGCCCGTCGCCGCGTTCGTCGCCGAGTCAGGGTACAGCGCGGCATATGCGACGATGATGGTCGCCGACCCCGGCCAGATCCATGTGACCAAGACGGGCGGCGTCGGCTCGATCGGCGTCGTGACGATGCACATGGACGTGTCGAAGGCGCTCGACGAAGCCGGGTTGAAGGTGACGTTCATCTACGCCGGCAAGCACAAGGTCGACGGCAACAGCTTCGAGCCGCTGCCCGATGACGTCCGCGCGAATATCCAGTCGCGGATCGACGACCTCTATCAGATTTTCGTCTCGGCCGTTGCGACGGGCCGGGACATGGATGAGCAGGCGGTGCGCGACACCGAAGCGCAATGCTTCACTGCCTCCGAAGCCCTATCGAACGGACTCGCCGACAAGATCGGCTGGCTCGACGATGCCCTGGCTGCGTTTGCGGCCGATTTGTCCAACCCCTCCAATGAAGAAGGAGACGACGACATGTCCACGAAGACGGACACTTCGGCGCCGGAAGCCAGCGCCGAACAGAAGCCCGCCACCCCTGCCCTGACGCAGGCCGATGTTGCAGCAGCCGTTGCTGCCGATCGCGCCCGCATCGCCGCCATCACCGGCTGCGAAGAAGCGGAGGGTCGCACCGAACTCGCCAACCACATCGCCATGAATACCGACATGGACCTCGATGCGGCCAAGGCGATGCTCGCAGCGGCGCCGAAAGCCGAAGCCGCGAAGACCGGCGAGGATGGCACCCCGTTCGAGCAGGCGATGAACGAAAACAGCCCCGACGTGGCTGCGAACCCGAGCGGCGGCAAGGATGCCGACGACGACGGTCTCGCCGACACGCTCGCCCTGGCGCGCGGTGCAGGTCTCGCCTGCGTCAAACCCGCCGCCTGATCCCGCCCACGAATCACTTTAAAGGAGATTTCCCATGGCCGATGTCGACATCAGCTATAAGAATTCCGACGTTTACGGTCGCGCTGCGTTCGAGCAGCTGGACACGTTCATCGCGGACAATCTGCTCGCCGGCAGCGAACCCCCGCTGCGCCCCGCCCTCGTGCTGCCCGGCCTCGCCTCGACTGCGTTCGTGCAGTTCCAGGTGGTCGGTATCGACGAAGACGGCTTCGTCGCCCCCGCCGAATATGACGACGAAGACGGTTGGCTCGTGAAGCCCTTCGGTATCGTTGCGCACGCGGTCACGCTCGGCGTCGGCGGTGGCAACGTCCACGTCCTCTACAGCGGCAATTTCGCGCTCGACGGGCCGCTGGTCTGGGCTGCGTCGATCGATACCGACGCACTCAAGCTGTCGGGTTTCATCGGTGCGCCGACCCCGTCGCAGATCGTGATCAGCAAGCGCACGGCCTGATCCACCCCTCTCCCCTGAAGGAATCCATACGATGACCGACAACCCCTACAATCTGTGGACCTCGCGCAAGTCGCTCGGCGTCCTGCGCGACACCAAGTCCGAAACGGTGAACTATTTCCGCCAGTGGTTCCCGTTCCAGATGCGCTCGACGGACGAATATATCGACTTCGAAAAGCTGCCGGTCCGCAGCAAGAAGCTCGCGCCGTTCGCCCTGCCGCTCGGCCCCGGTGGCAGCGTCTACGAAGACTCGGCGCGCGCCTATCGCTTCAAGCCGGCCTATGTCATCCTCGACGATGAGATCGACCCGCTGAAGCCGCTGACCTACCAGCCGGGCATCGACGAAAGCCGCTTCGATGCGAGCAAGCTGTCGCCGATGCAGCGCATCGAACTGCTGAAGGTGCAGATCACCGCTGCGCACCGCAACGCCTGGGAACGTCGCCTCGAATGGCTCGCCGCGCGCGCGCTGATCGACGGCACCGTCACCCTGGTCGGGCCGAACTATCCCTCGACCGCGGTGAACTTCCAGCGCGCCGGCGGTCACACCGTCACGCTCGGCGTCGGCGAGCGCTTCGGCGACGCGAACGTGTCGATCCTCGACTTCATCAAAGCGCAGATCACAAAGATGGTCGAAGCGGATTTCGGCAGCATGCCGACCCGCATCACCATGTCGGGAACCGTCGCCGCGATCGTCGTCAAGGACACCGAAATTCGCGCGCACATGGATATCAACGAGACGGGCGGCGTGCATCGCGTCGACCGCTCGATCCTGGTCGGCGATCCGAAGACGCCCCGCGTCTACAAGTTCGGCGAGCTCGCGGTCGGCGGCAACAGCGGTCTGATGATCGAACTGTGGGTCAACGACGAGACCTACCAGAACGACGCCGGTACGCAGACCCGCTATCTGCCGGTTCACGAAATCGTGTTCACTTCGACGCCGAGCGAAGTTTCGGGTTACGAATGCTTCGGCCGCATCGTCGATCGTGAAGCCGGTTACGAAGCCGTGCCGCTGTACGGCAAGAACTATCTGACCGGTGACGATGTGAAGACCGAGCACATCAGCCACAAGTCGTCGCCGCTGATGGTGCCGATCAACCCCAACGCAACGCTGAAGGCCGCGGTGATCGCCGCTCCCTGATTGTGAAGGACCATACCGGCAGGGGCTGAACCCTGCCGGTCACTTAGAAAGTGTTTTATGAGCAAGGAAACGAAACTGGTCACCGCCATCGGTGAACTCAACTTCCGCGTCGACGGCGAGAAGGTCGTCATCAATGACGGCGCGACCGCTGCCATTCCGGTGAAGATCGCCGACGAATTTCTCGCGATGAAGGCTGCGCGCGAGCCGACCGAGCAGGAAGCCGCCCTGGCTGAACTGATTGCGTCGCGCCGCGGTGGTGCGAAGAAGGACGATGGTGCCGACAAGGCCGAGACCAAGACCGCTGAACCGGCGAAGGCCGAAGCCAAACCCGCGGCTGACGCGAAGGCCGCCGATGCGAAGGCCGCTGAACCGGCCAAAGCCGAGACCGAGCCGGCAACGGGCGGCAACCCCGCCGACGCCATTGGCTGATTGATGCGTCGCAAGCGCGACATCATGAACAAGATGCGCCGGGACCTGCATGACCGCATGCT
>VFQQ010004280.1_pt1 | contig 12774 bp, 9 predicted proteins | sample 3512341 | NCBI WGS metagenome assembly VFQQ01 (sample SAMN10412373, study PRJNA504923) | tailings metagenome | isolation source: Relicate 2 Philex TSF1 revegetated site | place: Philippines: Tuba, Benguet | collected 2017-08-29 | reverse complement strand
TTTCGCGCCACGTCCGTATCCTCGCTGAGGCGGGAATTGTCGAGCGCCGCCGCGAAGGCAGCTGGGTGTTTCTGCGGATCGTCGGCGAAGGCCCGGTGGCCGAGGTGATCGGGCAAGCCGACAAATGGCCTTTTTCGGCGCGCGAGGCGCTGGTCATTGCGCATGACGCGCGGCGTTTGGCGGCGGTGCGCCAGGAACGCGCGGCGGCGGCGGAACGCTATTTTGCCGAACATGCCGCCGAATGGGATGCGATACGCTCGCGCCATGTTGCCGAAAGCGAGGTCGAGGCGGCGATGCTGGCAATGATGCACAACCGGCGGCTTGGCCATCTGCTCGATATCGGCACCGGCACCGGCCGGATGGCGGAGATTTTTGCGCCGACTGCGCGACGTATCACCGCGCTTGACCGCAGCCCCGAAATGCTGCGCATCGCCCGTACCAAACTGGCGGGGCAGTTGGTGCCGGTTGATCTGGTGCAGGGCGATTTCCTGAACCTGCCGGTCGCCGATGCCAGCGTCGACACCATCGTCATCCATCAGGCGCTGCATTTTGCGCACGAACCCGACCGGGTGATTGCCGAGGCGAGCCGGGTGCTGCGCGGTGGCGGCCATTTGCTGATCGTCGATTTTGCGCCGCACGAGGACGAGGCGCTGCGCGATCTGGCCGCGCACGCCAGGCTCGGCTTTTCGGACGCGCAGCTTCGCGGCTGGTTCGCCTCGACCGGTCTGTTGCTCGAAAACACCCGGACGCTCGAAGGCGGCGAACTGGCGGTCAAGCTGTGGCTCGGCCGCCGTCGCAGCGACGAAGATCAATCGCCGGTCGCCCCCGATGGCGACGGCCAACCCAAAAGGCTCGCGGCATGACGTCGAACTTGAACTCGCTCGCGGAGGCGCGCCGCGCCGCGGCATCGCCGCTGTTCGCCAATCTGGACGGCGACATCGGCGTGAGCTTTGAATTCTTCCCGCCCAAGACCGAAAAGATGGAAGCGCAGTTGTGGGACACGTTCCGCGCGCTGGAACCGCTGGCGCCGCGTTTCGTGTCGGTCACTTATGGTGCCGGCGGCTCGACGCGCGAGCGTACGCATGCCACCGTGGCCCGCATCGCCGCGGAAAGCGCCGTGGCGCCTGCGGCGCACCTGACCTGCGTCGAAGCATCGCGCGCCGAAATCAACGAAGTGGCGGAGGCTTATTGGGCGGCCGGAGTACGCCATATCGTCGCCCTGCGCGGCGACATGCCGGGCGGCGCGCCGTATCGCGCGCACCCCGACGGCTATGCCAACGCGGTTGAACTGGTCGCCGGACTCAAGCGAATCGCACCGTTCGACATTTCGGTCGCCGCCTATCCCGAAGTGCATCCCGACGCCGATTGTCCGCAGGCCGATCTCGACAATCTCAAGCGCAAGCTCGACGCGGGGGCGAACCGCGCGATCACCCAGTTTTTCTTCGCGCCCGACAGCTTCCTGCGCTTTCGTGACGCGGCAGCGGCGGCGGGGATCGACGCCCCGATCATCCCCGGTATCCTGCCCGTTTCGAACGTGTCGCAGACGCGGCGCATGGCCGACATGTGCGGCACCGCGATCCCGGCGTGGATGGTGTCGCTGTTCGACGGGCTCGACGATCTTCCCGGCGCGCGCCAGCTGGTCGCCGCGACCGTCGCCGCCGAAATGTGCCGCCGCCTCTATGCGGGCGGCGTGCGCGATTTCCACTTCTACACCCTGAACCGCGCCGAACTCAGCTATGCCATCTGTCATCTGCTGGGGCTGCGGCCGGTATCGCCCGCGAAGGATCAGGCCGCATGACGCTTAACTCGACCGAGGGTGCACGTGAAGCATTGCTGGCCGCAGCGAAGGAGCGCATCCTGCTCACCGACGGCGGCTGGGGAACGCAGATCCAGGACCGCAAACTGGGCGAGGCCGACTATGCGGGTTCGCTGGGTCTGACGCACGACCAAAAGGGTAATAATGACATCCTCGCGCTGACCCGCCCCGATATCGTTGCGGCGATCGGCGAGGCCTATCTGGCGGCCGGATCCGACATCGTTTCGACCAATACCTTCAGCGCCAACCGGATCAGCCAGGCCGATTATGGCGCCGAACATTTGGTCGCCGACATCAATCATGAAAGCGCGCGATTGGGGCGTGAGACGGCGATCAAATATGAAGACATCGACGGTCGCCGCCGCTTCGTGGCCGGCGCGGTCGGGCCGACGAACAAGACGCTCTCGCTCTCGCCCGACGTCAACAATCCCGGCTTTCGCGAAATCGATTTCGACGAATTGAAGGATGTCTATCTGGAACAGGTCGTCGCACTGGCCGAGGGCGGTGCCGATTTCATCCTGATCGAAACGATCTTCGACACGCTGAATGCCAAGGCGGGGATCGCTGCGACCCTGGAAGCAGAGGCAAAGGTCCGCCGCGAACTGCCGCTGATGATCTCGATGACGCTGACCGACCTCAGCGGTCGCAACCTGTCGGGGCACACCGTCGAGGCCTTCTGGTACGCGGTGCGCCACGCCAAGCCGCTGACCATCGGGCTCAACTGCTCGTTCGGCGCCGCGCAGCTGCGCCCGCATGTGAAAGTGCTGTCGGACATCGCCGATGCGCTTGTCATGGTCTACCCCAATGCTGGTCTGCCCAACGAACTCGGCGAATATGACGAGCTGCCCGAAACGACGGCGGAACTGGTCCGCGAATGGGCCGATCATGGCCATGTCAACATCCTCGGCGGTTGCTGCGGTTCGACCCCCGCGCATATCGCCGCGATGGCGAAGGCGGTTGAAGGATTGCCGCCGCGGCACATTCCAGAAGTGCCGGTGCGAACGCGGCTGGCCGGGCTGGAGCCATTTACGATGGCGGCTTGATTGATCCTCCCCGCTCGCGGGGAGGTGGCAGCGCGCAGCGCTGACGGAGGGGGTTCTCGGTCAGCAGCCAAGCTTTTTGACGAGAACCCCCTCCACCACCGCTTCGCGGGTGCACGGTTCGATTGTGCCCCCCGGGCACAATCTTGGCTTGCCGGGGGCAAGCCAACCCGTACACCCCCCTCCCCACAAGTGGGGAGGATTTTGGATAAACGATGACCGAAACCACCGCCTCCGCCACCAATTTCGTCAACATCGGCGAACGCACCAACGTCACGGGCTCCGCGGCGTTCAAAAAGCTCATCCTTGCCGACGATTACGCCGCGGCGGTCGAAGTCGCGCGCCAGCAGGTCGAAAATGGCGCGCAGGTCATTGACGTCAATATGGACGAAGGCCTGCTCGACGCCGAATATGCGATGACGACCTTTCTGAAACTCATCGCCGCCGAACCCGACATCGCGCGGGTGCCGGTGATGATCGACAGCTCGAAATGGAGCGTGATCGAGGCGGGGCTGAAATGCGTTCCGGGCAAGCCGATCGTCAATTCGATCAGCATGAAGGAAGGCGCGGAGCAGTTCCTCGACCATGCGAAAAAGTGCATGGCCTATGGCGCCGCCGTCGTCGTGATGGCGTTCGACGAGGTCGGGCAGGCCGACACGAAAGAGCGCAAGATCGAGATTTGCGAGCGCGCCTACAAGCTGCTCATGACGATCGGCTTTCCACCCGAAGACATCATCTTCGACCCCAATATCTTCGCGGTCGCGACGGGGCTCGAAGAGCATGACAATTATGCGGTCGATTTTATCGAGGCGGTGAAGGAAATCCGTGTCCGCTGCCCGCATGTGCATTTTTCGGGCGGCCTGTCGAACCTGTCGTTCGGTTTCCGCGGCAACGAGACGGTGCGCCGTGCGATGCACAGCGTCTTCCTCTATCACGCGATCCCCGCCGGGCTCGACATGGCGATCGTCAACGCAGGCCAACTCGACGTTTACGACACGATCGATCCCGAACTCAGGACCGCGTGCGAGGATGTGATCCTGAACCGCAAAGTCCCCGGCGAAGAGCTCAGCCCGACCGAGCGGCTGATCGCGCTCGCCGAACGCTATAAGGGCACCACCGCCGCGCAGGAAAAGGCCGCCGAGGAATGGCGCGGCTGGGAGGTGCGTAAACGGCTCGAACATGCGCTGGTCAAGGGCATCGACGCGCATATCGTCGACGATACCGAGGAGATGCGGCAGCAGATGGACCGCCCGATCGAGGTGATCGAAGGCCCGCTGATGGACGGCATGAACGTCGTCGGCGACCTGTTCGGGTCGGGCAAGATGTTCCTGCCGCAGGTGGTCAAATCCGCGCGGGTGATGAAAAAGGCGGTCGCGCACCTGCTGCCCTTTATCGAGGCGGCGAAGGAGCCGGGCGCGAAGGGCAAGGGCAAGGTCGTGATGGCGACCGTCAAGGGCGACGTCCACGACATCGGCAAGAATATCGTCGGCGTCGTGCTGCAATGTAACGGCTTCGAGATCGTCGACCTCGGTGTGATGGTGCCGTGGAGCAAAATCCTCGAAGCCGCGAACGAGAATGACGCCGACATGATCGGGCTCAGCGGCCTAATCACCCCTTCGCTCGACGAGATGGTGACGGTCGCCGAGGAAATGCAGCGCGCGGGCATGACGATGCCGCTGCTGATCGGCGGCGCGACGACGTCAAAGGTCCACACTGCGCTGCGCATCGATCCCGCCTATCAGGGGCCGGTGCTCCACGTCCTCGACGCCAGCCGTGCGGTCGGCGTTGCCACCGCGCTCGTCAGCGACACCGGGCGCGACGCCTATGTTACGGGCTACAAGGACGACTATGCCCACATCCGCGACGTGCGCGCGGGCAAGGGGCAAAGCGTCCTCCACACGCTTGAGGAGGCGCGCGCCAATTATTACGACGCCTATCTCAGCGACAAGCCCGCGCCGCCGCTCCAGCCCGGCCTGCACCGCTTTGACGACTGGTCGCTTGCCGATCTGCGCGAATGCATCGACTGGACGCCCTTTTTCCGCGCGTGGGAATTGCACGGCACCTGGCCGTCGATCCTGACCGACGAAGTTGTCGGCGAGACCGCGGTGGCGCTCAAGGCCGACGCCGACGCGATGCTCGACCGGATCATCACCGAAAAATGGCTGACCGCGCGCGGCGTCTGCGCCTTCTGGCCCTGCGCGCGCGATGGCGACGACGTCACCATCCACCTTGCCGACGAGGAACGCCATGTCACGCTCCCCTTCCTGCGCCAGCAGATCAAGAAAAGCCGCGACCGCGCCAATATGTGCCTTGCCGATTTCATCGACCCGGCGGGCGACTGGATTGGCGGCTTCGCGGTCGGCATCCACGGCATAGAGCCGCATTCGGAACGCTTCCGCGCCGACAAGGACGATTATTCGGACATTTTGCTCAAAGCACTCGCCGACCGTTTCGCCGAGGCCTTTGCCGAGCGGCTGCACCAGCATGTCCGCACAACGCTCTGGGGCTATGCGCCCGGCGAACAACTGACCAACGAGGCGCTGATCAAGGAAGAATATCGCGGTATTCGCCCCGCGCCGGGCTATCCCGCATGTCCCGACCACAGTCTGAAGCCGATCCTCTTCGACTTGCTGGCGGCGGAGGAGAATGCCGGGCTGGTGCTGACCGAAAGTTTCGCCATGTTGCCCACGGCGGCGGTCAGCGGCTTCTACTTCGGCCACCCCGAAAGCCAGTATTTCGGCGTCGCCCGCATCGGCAGCGACCAACTGGAGGATTATGCGCGGCGGCGCGGCGTCGACCTGGAAACCGCAACGCGCTGGCTGCGGCCCAATCTCGATTGAGGACTTCGCCGGGGCGACGAGTTAACTTGCCCACTCGTTACTGTCCGACAACAGGACACGCTTTGGATTAACCAGCTTCGCCCACGACTGGCGGCCTAAAAACCGCTATAGCCTGCCCATGCTCAAGCCCCTTTTCCGTCGGCCCCTGTTGCCGCTGCTCGCCCTGCCGCTGCTCTTCGCCCCGGCACCGCTGCCCGCGCAGACCGGCGGTGCGCCCTACAGCGTCGATGGCCGCGGTTTCAACCGCTTGCAGGACGCCGTCGATGCGATCGGTGAAGGCGAGGGGACGATCCGCATCGCGCCCGGCTATCACCGCGACTGTGCGGTACAGACCGCGGGCCGCATCGCCTTTGTCGCTGCCGAACCCGGCCGCGCGGTGTTTGACGGGGTGACGTGCGAGGGCAAGGCGGCGCTGGTGCTGCGCGGCGCGGGCGCCCGGGTCGACGGGCTGGTGTTCCAGAATATGCGCGTCCCCGACGGCAATGGCGCGGGGATCCGCCTCGAAACCAGCAACCTCGACATCGTCAACGCGATGTTCCGCAACAGCGAACAGGGCATTTTGACCGCCGACGATCCCGAAGCGACGCTGACGATCGACCGCTCGACCTTCTCGCGTCTCGGCCGCTGCGACCGCGGCCTCAGCTGCGCGCACAGCGTTTACACGGGCATCTATGGCCGGGTCGTCGTCACGCGGACGCGGTTCGAAAAGGGCAGCGGCGGCCATTATCTGAAAACCCGGGCGATCACCGTCGACATCAACGACAATAGTTTCGACGATACGCAGGGCACCGGCACCAATTACATGATCGACCTCCCTTCGGGATCGGTCGGCCAGATCGCGAACAATCTGCTCATTCAGGGGCGCGACAAGGAAAATTATTCGGCGCTGATCGCGGTCGCCGCCGAGGAGCGCAAGAACCCGTCGCGCGGCCTGTCGATCGTCGGCAATCGCGCCAGCCTGCCTGCGGGTATGGATCGCCGGTCGGTGTTTGTCGCCGACTGGAGCGGCGAAGCGCTGGCGATCGGGGCGAACGAACTGGGGGCGGGGCTGGCGCGGTTCGAGAAAAGATAACGCACCCTCTCGACACGAACGGATCGGGGGTGAGCGTTAAGCCTCCCCGCGCGTCTCGATCAGCGACGCCGCGAGCGCCTCGGCGGGCGATTTGCCGCCCCACAGCACGAACTGGAACACCGGGTAAAAGCGCTCGCATTCGTCGATTGCGGTTTCGATCAGCGTTTCGGCCAGGTCGAGCGGCAGCGACGCATCGCTGCCCAGCAACATCCCGTGGCGGAACAGGATTGTGCCGCTGTTCGACCAGAGCTCGAAATGGCCCAGCCACAATTGTTCGTTGATCAGCGCCAGCGCCTCGTGCGCGACGGCACGCTTTTCCTCGACCACGCGGATGTCGGGAAAGGCGAGCAACTGGACCACGCCATCGTCGGCGCGCCACACCGCGCGCAGTTCGTAGGTCGTCCAGCTGCCCTGCGCGGTCGCGACGATCTCGTCCTCGCCAACCATTTCGTGCGGCCAGTCGTGCGCGGCGAAATAGGACGCCAGCATGTCCATCGGCGCGGCGTCCTGGCCGTCTTCGTCGTCGTAAATATCGTCACTCATAGGGGCGCTTTAGCGGGTGTTTCGCGCCGTAGCGAGTCCGTACAGCTCACCAACAAACCGTCACCCCGGCGGAGGCCGACGTCTCGCCGTTGCGTGATGATGCTCAGTCGAGATCCCGGCCTGCGCCGGGATGATGAAATCAGGGTTTGGGCTTCTGCGCCGGTTTCGCAGCAGCGGGCTTCGCCGCAGGCTTGGCCGCCGCTTTCGGCGCAACCGCAGGCTTCGCTCCGCCTTCCAGCTTGTCGAGCCGCGCTTTCAACGCCTCGGTCTCGGCACGCGCCGTCGCGGCCATCTGCTTCACCGCTTCGAATTCTTCGCGGCTCACGAAATCCATCCGGCCGACCCATTCCTTGGCGCGTTCGCGCATCGCGGCTTCGGCCTCACGGCCGGCGCCGGCAACGGTTCCGGCAACGCCGTTCACCATCTTGGCCAGATCGTCGAAAAAGCGGTTCTCGCTCTGCATCTCAAAATTCCTTCGTGGGCGTTCGATCCCTTGCCGTTACCCTATCTGGGTGCTCGCGGCTGCGGGGACAAGGGTTTCGGCGTCGGGGTTGCGCTGGTCGATCTGGAAATTCAGGATCGCGGCAAAGCTGAGCCACACCATATAGGGGACCAGCAGCCACGCCGCGGCCTTGCGGATCGGCGCAAAGGCAAAGGCGGTCGCGATCGTCGTCAGCAGGATGAAGATAATCAGGTACAGCGCGCTCGTCACCTGATATTGCCCGAAAAACAGCGGCGACCAGGCAAAATTGGCGATCAGCTGGACAAAGAACAAGGTCAGCGCCAGCCCGCGCCCCTTCGCGCCGCGCGCGTGCAGGATCATCGCCAGCGCCAGCCCGAGCATGATGTAGAGGATCGGCCACACGACCCCGAACACCCACCCGGGCGGCGTAATCGCAGGCAGGTCGAGCGAGGCGAACCAGCGATTGCCGTACCCGCTGTTGGACAGCACGCCCATCAGGCTGCCGATCAGGACGATCGCGGGGACGGTCACCATCGCCCAGCGAAGGTACGACATTCGAAGCTGGCCCGGTGTAGCGATCTCGGTCATGCACATGGTCCTTTGCGCGGGAATCGGCTGATCTAGGATGTCGCGGCGGGCGAAGCTGGCGTCAAGCGGCAGCTTTGATCGCAGCAATCAGAAATTCGACATTTCCCTCCGGCCCGGTGATCGGGCTTTTGACCGTTTCAACGACCGTCCAGCCATTCTGTTCCAGCCAATCGCACACATCCCTGCACACCCGCGCGTGGACCGCGGCATCGCGCACCACCCCCTTTTTGCCGACCTCATGCCGTTCGGCTTCGAACTGCGGCTTGATCAGCGCGACGATGCGCGCGCCGGGTTTGGCGAATGACATCGGCACCGGCAGCACTTTGGACAGCGCGATGAAGCTGGCGTCGCAGACGATCAGGTCGACGGGTTCGGGGATGTGCGCGGGTGTCAGGATGCGCGCGCTCGTCTGTTCGTGGACGATGACGCGGTCGTCCTGCCGCAGCTTCCACGCCAGCTGGTTGGTCCCCGAATCGACCGCATAGACGCGCGCCGCGCCGCGGCTGAGCAGCACGTCGGTAAAGCCCCCCGTCGACGACCCGACGTCGATCGCCACCGCGCCCGTCACGTCCCAGCCGAGATGCGTCAGCGCGTGGTCGAGCTTGATGCCCCCGCGCGATACCCACGGATGGTCACGCCCCTTGACGCTGATCTCGGCGTCATCGGCGACCTGCTGCCCCGCCTTGTCGATCTTGCGATCACCGACGAACGCCAGCCCCGCCAGGATCAGCGCCTGCGCGCGCGTCCGGCTTTCGGCCAGCCCGCGATCGACGAGCAACTGGTCGGCGCGAACCTTGGCCATCACGCTACCGCCAATAAATAGGGACAGTCCCTATTTAATTGGGAATGTTCGGCGCAGTCGAAGGCAGCGGCAGCCATTAGATAGGGACTGTCCCTATTTATTCCGGTCATCGGCCGGCCTTTTCTGTCAGCATCCCCGGGGTCAGGATCTGCGGCAGGATCTCGGGCTGCGCCGCCCCCGGCGCGTACCACAGGTACAGCGGCACGCTGTTGCGGCCATGTTCAGCCAGCGTGCGCGTGATGACCGGATCGCCGTTCGTCCAGTCGCCGACCAGCGTGACGACACCTGCCTTGTCGAACGCCGCCTGCACCGCCGCGCGGTTGATCGCGCCCGCCTCGTTCGCCTTGCACGACAGGCACCAGTCGGCGGTGAAATAGACGAACACGGGTTTGCCGGTGGCGCGCGCCTTGGCGAGCGCGTCGGGCGAGAAGGTCGATCCGCTCGCTGCGGCCGTGCGTTCGGTGTCGGCAACGTCCGCAACGGTGCCGCCAAGGCCCACAACGAAGAGCAGCCCTGCCGCGATCAGCAGCCACGACCGGCGATCGCCGCGCTGCATCGCGCCATAATGGGTGAGCAGCACCAGCGCCATCGCGACCGCCACGACCGGCCAGATCAGCTGCGACCCGCTGCCGAGTTGACGCCACAGCAGCCAGCCGAGCGCGAGTACGGTCAGCCCCATCGGCAACGCCATCCATTTGCGGAACCGGTCCATCCATGGCCCCGGCTTGGGCAGCCGGTTGCGCAGCGCCGGGACGAACCCGACCGCGAGGAAGGGGAGGGCGAGGCCGAGCCCCAGCCCGCCAAAGATCGGCAGCGCTGCCCAGGCGGGTAGCACGAGCGTCGCGCCCAACGCCGCGCCGAGCAACGGCCCGCTGCACGGCGTCGCAACAAAGGCGGCGAGTGCGCCGGTCCAGAAACCGCCCGCTGCGCCCTCCTTGCCCGCCAGCGCCTGCCCGCCGCCGAACGACGGCAGCTCATAGGTGCCGAGCAGGTTGAGCGTGATCGCAATCGCGAGGATCAGCAGCGCCAGCACGCTGACCGGATGCTGTAACTGGAACGCCCAGCCGACCTGTTCGCCCGCCGCGCGCAGCGCCAGCAGCGCGGCGCCGAGCAGCAGTGCAGTGACGATCGCCCCCGCGGTATAGGCCAGCGCCTCGACCTTCGCCGACCGCGCATCGCCGCCCGAGCGGGCAAGGCCGAGTGCCTTGAGGCTGAGGATCGGGAAGACACAGGGCATCAGGTTCAGGATCAACCCGCCCAGGATTGCCCCGCCCAGCGCGGCCCAGAACAGCCCCATGTCGATCGCATCCATCGGCCCCGCGATCGCCTTGCCCGCCGCCGGCACCGCGCCGGACTCGAAGTTCACCGAAAGCCCGCGTCCGTCGGCGAGCTTGAGCAGCGCTGCCACCGGACCGTTCGCCGCACCCTTGGCGCGCGTCTCGACGATGATGAAATCGCCGTTGCGGCTGAACGTCTGCGGCGCGACATAATCGACCAGATTTTGCGTCTCGGCGAACAGATAGGGTGCCTCGAGCGCCGATCCGGCGGGCAGCGGAATGGCAAAGCGCACCATATCGCCGCGCCGCTCCCAGCTTCCCTTGCGGTCGAGCGGCTGGGGCAACAGCGCGCGCCACGCGTCAAAGCGCGCCCGCGCTGCGGCGGGAACGGCGCCGTCGCCCGCTTTCAGCGCGACGGAAACAACGGCGCGTTCGGGCACGCACACCTTGTCGGTACAGGCTAGCCAGTTGGCGACCCCCGACAACGTCAAATCGCTGCCCGGCGCGACACTTTCGTCCACTTCGACATCGGCGAGCAGCGCATAGGGATGCTCGTAAACATGGTTCATCATCCCGAACAGGATCAGCGGCTCGGGGACCGGATAGCGAAGCGGCGCGATCGTAACGCCCTGGGGCAAATTCCATTCGACCGACATGCCGAACCCGGCGTCGCCGCCATTGATCCAATAGCCGTGCCAGCCCTTGTCGGGGGTCATCGTCAGCGCCAGCGTCGTCGTGCCGCCGGGTCGCGGTGCGATCGATTCGGCGACCAGCTGCGGCTGGATATGGATTGTTCGGGCCTTGGCAGGGCTGAGTGCGAGCAAGACAAACGCCAGCAGCGCGAGCACCGAACGCCAAAGCGTTGTCACAAAAACGTCCTTGCCGCGATCCATGCCGGTTCCGCTGTCACCTGTCTCTCGAGGCTTGCCATATAGTCGGGTTTCGTCGAGAGGACAGCCCGCGCTGATACCCTTGTGCAACGGAGATGCCGCTCGTGACGCCGAACCTTCTCAAAATCGCCCTCGCCGCCACCCTCTGTATCGGCAGCGGCGGCGCCGTTCAGGCCCAGAATGCCGCACCTCAGGTGCAAAAGGTCACTGCCGCAACGCCCGCGCCCAAGCTGCTCGTGGTGATCGCGGTCGACCAGCTGTCGGCCGATCTCTACGCCGAATATCGCAGCCGGTTCGGCGGCGGTCTGGCGCGGCTCGGCAGCGGGGTGGTCTTTCCGTCGGGCTATCAGGCGCATGGCGCCACCGAAACCTGTCCCGGCCACTCGACCATTCTGACCGGCGGCCATCCGTCGCGCACCGGCATTGTCGCCAACAATTATTTCAACCTGGACGCGCCGCGCGACGACAAGCGCGTCTATTGCGCCGAGGATGAAACCGTTCCCGGCACCAGTTCGCGCAGCGGCCAATATGCGCCCTCGGTCGCCAAGCTGCTTGTCCCGACGCTCGGCGACCTGATGAAGGCGCGCGACCCGCGGGCGCAGGTCGTGTCGGTTGCCGGCAAGGACCGGTCGGCGATCATGATGGGCGGGCACAAGGCCGACGAGGTGATGTGGCTCGCGCCCGGCGGCCTCGCGACCTATCGCGGGGCGGCGTTGTCGCCGGTCGCGCAGCAGGCAAGCACCGCGATTGCCGGCGCCATCGCCACTGCGCGCGGGCCGTTGACCTTGCCCGCCGAATGCGAACGGCAGGACATTGCGGTGGCGCTCGACGGCGGCAAGGGCAATGTCGGCACGGGGCGGATGGCGCGCGACGCCGGCGATTTCCGCCGCTTCCTCGCCTCGCCCGAAGCCGACGGCGCGGTTCTCGCGACCGCCGCGGCGCTGCGCCAGGCGCGTAAAATGGGCGAGGGCGATGCCACCGACCTGCTGATCGTCGGGTTGGCCGCGACCGACTATGTCGGCCACGGCACCGGCACCGAAGGCAGCGAGATGTGCCTGCAGATGGCGGGGGTCGACCGCGAGGTTGGCGATTTCCTGGCGCGCCTTGACGCGACCGGCATCGACTATGCAGTCGTGCTCACCGCCGACCATGGCGGTCACGATCTGCCCGAACGCAACCGTCAGAATGCCTGGCCCGACGCGCAGCGCGTCGATCGCGCGCTCGACCCCGAAGCGCTCGGCAAGGCGGTCGCCGAAAAGCTCGGCCTGCCCCAGCCGCTGATGCTGGGCGAGGGCGGCGACTATTATCTGTCCAAGTCGCTGACGGCAGCGCAGCGCAAGGCCGCGCTCGGCGAACTTCTCCCGCGCCTGCGCGCGCACCCGCAGGTGGAGGGCGTGGTGACGAAGGAAGAACTCGCCGCGCACCCCGTGTCGAAGCGTCCGG
>VFQQ010004279.1_pt1 | contig 12774 bp, 14 predicted proteins | sample 3512341 | NCBI WGS metagenome assembly VFQQ01 (sample SAMN10412373, study PRJNA504923) | tailings metagenome | isolation source: Relicate 2 Philex TSF1 revegetated site | place: Philippines: Tuba, Benguet | collected 2017-08-29 | reverse complement strand
TGATCAGGTCGGCGCAGGCGACCTGATCCTCGAACACTTCCTCGACCGGATCGTCGTGGTCGAGTGAGTCGTCTGCGGCACGCTGGGCAGCGAGCGCGTCCATGTCCGAGGCTACGCGTCCCTCGGCAAGTGCCGGGCCGTCAACCACGGCGACAACACCATCCACGGTGACGCGGTTCTTGACCGTCGGCCACTGGAAGGCCTGCACCAGTGGCTTCGGCAGTGCGAGGCCGGAGGTCTCGATCAGGATGTGGTCAACCTTCGGCGTGCGTGCCAAGATCTGGTCGAGCGCCGGTACGAAGTCGTCGGCGACCGTGCAGCAGATGCAGCCATTGGCGAGTTCGACGATGTTTTCCTCAGGGCAGGTGTCGACACCGCAGCCCTTGAGGATCTCGCCGTCGACGCCGACGTCACCGAATTCGTTGACGATGAGGGCCAGCCGCTTGCCTTTTGCGTTTTCGAGGACGTTACGGATCAGCGTTGTCTTGCCGGCGCCGAGGAAGCCGGTGACGACGGTGCAGGGCACGCGGGAAACGGAAGCGGTCATATCTGGTCCTTCAAAACAGCGAGGGGAGGGATGCGCGCGACGAGGCCGCGCTTCAGGGAGTCAGGGCGGCCTCGCCATGGAATGAGGCCGTCCTGCGATGTCGCGAAAAGTTCTGCTCCGGCGACGAGGTCGGAACCCGATCCGACAGTCAGGTCACCAAAGACATAGCTCCAGCAGTCGTTGCGCAGCAGTGCCGCCGAAAGCCGGCGCTTGCAGTTCCCGAGGCACTCGACCGTCCGCACTTCAATGGAGTGGCGGTCACGAGCTGCGGCGCGGGTGGCTTCGGCCAGCAGAGCGCCGGCGCGGGGATGGGCATCAGAGCCGTTCTCATCCCGACAGGACGAGCAGACGATGACGGTAACGGGTGCGGTTTCCACATCCGCTGTCGTCGTCCCGGCCGAGAAATTATCGTCGCGATCCAAATCAGGCTCCTTGCCCGGGACACCCGCCAGGCGTTGGGATTCTGGTTAGACGGCAGGTCTCCTGGCTCGCGGGTCGGTGCCTCGGTGCCGCCTTCCCGGGAAAACCCCAGTGGCTCTCGGCCTTGGCTCGCCGCTCACAGTTGCGGGGACAGCCGCGGACTTGAGGCTTTTGCCCCGCACCGCATTCCCTCTTCGCTCCTCCCCGTGAAGGGAGGAGACCGTCTTTGCCGGATTTAGGCTTGGGCGGGTGGCGCTGTCAACGCGCCGCAACGGCGGATCGCGTCGCAAGCGTGATGGTGCGCCTGGGCCACCGAGCCGACATCAAGCCACGATGCAATCCCGTTCTCGCCTTTGAATGTGCAGATTGGCTGCCAGGAAGTCGATGAAAAGCCGCGTCTTGGCAAGCGGCAGGCGGGCCGCCGGCCACACGATGTGGACCGGAACCGCCGGCTGTTCGAACTCCTCCAGAATCACCTCGACCGTGCCGCTGTCGACAAGATCCTGGATCTGCCAGAGCGGCACGCGGCCTATGCCGAGGCCAATGGCGATTGCTGCGTGGCTGGCAGCCGCGTTGTCGAGATGCAGCCGCCCGCCGACCTTCACGGTCAATGGCCTGCCGCCTTCCTGGAATTGCCAGGCACCGGCATCGCGATCCGTGTTGCGGAAAACACAGTGATGTTCGGCCAGGTCTCGCGGATGGGAGGGGCGTCCGCGTTTTTCGAAATAGGACGGCGCGCCGAAAACGACCCGGCGCATGATGCCGAGCCGGCGCGCCTTCAAGTCCGAATCCGGCAGTTCGCCGATACGGATGGCGAGGTCCAGCCCTTCCTCGGCAAGGTCGACGAAGCGGTTCGAAAGATTGAGTTCGATCTCCAGCTTGGGGTGCATTTCCATGAAACGCGCGAGGATCGGGACAAGATAGCGATGTCCGAACAGTTCCGGTGCTCCGACCTTGAGCAATCCGGAAGGTTCGGCGCTGCGGTTCCCGGCTTCGATCCTGGCTTCGACAATTTCCAGAAACGCCGGTTTCACCCGGCGGTAGAAGTCATGCCCGGCTTCCGTGGGCTGCGCCTTGTGCGTGGTGCGGCGAACTAGCTCCACGCCGACACTCCTTTCAAGAGTGGCCAGCGAACGACTGACCGCCTGCACCGAACGGCCGAGATGGCGGGCGGCGGCTGACAGGTTGCCCCGTTCGACGATCGCGAGGAACGCTTCGACGTCATCAAACCGATCCATGCTGGTTCTCCGATTTTCGGGAGACCGTATCACAGATGGCCGGCCTACCAACCGGCAAACGAGAGACCGATCTTCACAGGCATGTGGTTCCAACACCTGAGGTAAACCGATGTCTGATCTGAACGGGAAAACCGTGCTCGTGGTGGGCGCTTCCGGCCGTAGCGGTGGCTATGTCGCCGCCGAGCTTGCCCGGCGTGGCTTCATTGTGCGGGCGCTGGTGCGCAACGCAGCGGCTGCACGAGCGGCACGGGGCAACGGCGCATCGGAAATCGTGCATGGCGACCTGCGCGATGCCGGAAGCCTCGACGGCGCGCTCAAGGGAATAGACGGGGTCTACCATGTCGGCCCGCCCTTCGTGGCGGACGAACCAGCACTTGGTATTGCCATGGTTGATGCGGCGAAGCGCGCGGGAGTTGGCAAGTTCGTGTTTTCGTCCGTCATCCACCCAGCCAACGGGCTGGCCAATCATGCCAGCAAACTGCCGGTGGAGGAGGCGTTGCTGCGCTCCAGGTTGGACTACACCATCCTCTACCCGGCAACGTTGTTCCAGAACATCGCCCCGGCCTGGCAGGCCGTGGTCCGCAACGGTGTCTTCGCGGAACCTTTTTCGAACACCGCGCGGCTGGCGCGCGTCGATTACCGCGACGTCGCCGAAGTTGCGGCCAAGGCATTGGCTGAGGATCAGCTTGCCTATGGCTCTTTCGAGCTTGCCGCCGATGGGATGCACAATCGCATCGAGATTGCCGCCTTGATGAGTGCCTTGCTTGGGCGGGTGATCGAGCCGGTGGAACTCAGCTTCGAGGCGTGGGCGGCCGTCGCCAAACCGCCTTTCGAAGGCGATGCGCTGGCGCAACTCGCACGCGTATTTGAGTCCTACACGGAATTCGGCTCTGCCGGAAACAGCCTGACCCTGCGTGCCATTCTCGGACGCGAACCCAGTACGCTGCGGCGATATTTCGAAGAGCTCGCGGTCGTCGATCCGCAAGATTTATCGCTGTCGTGATCCGGATCGAGCCGGTGACCAATTCCACGGAAAGGAGCGGGTGGTGCTAGGCCAGCTCCAGGATGCGGTCGGCGGTGCTTTCGACCGGTCCTCTGGAATCGATTTCGTGGTCGGAAGACTCCCGAAGCAGCGGCTCGACCGTGGCGATCAGTTCGGCAATCTTGCGCTGTTCCTCTTCGATGTGACCATAACCGTCAGGGGTTCGTGCCGACACCCTTTGCATGGCTGTCTCGACCGGCACCGAGAGCAGGATGACGGTATCGATCAGCGGGAAAAGCTCGTCCATATTCTCGGCACAACCGCTGATGAAGAGGGTCTCTTCGCGCGGTTGGCAAAGCAGTGTGCGAACCTTGTCCAGCTGCCACACCCAATCCTTGCCATCTCCAGGCGTCAGCGTGTCACCAGGGACGGCATCGATCCAGTGTGACCACTCCGGCGTATCGAGGTCGTAGGCCGCATGGCCACGTCTCGCCAGCTCCAGGATGGTGGCTGACTTACCGGTCCCGGACATACCGGTGATCAGGACGCGTTTCATGGAGAGCTCGGATGGCGAACAGATTCACAGGTGAAGTGCGAGATGCTTGCGCATGTAGACCGTGGTGCCTTCCATGTACGGCTCGCGTTCGGTGATGACATAGCCCAGGCGCTCATAGAGCGCGATGTTGGCTTCGAACGCGGCGTTGGTCAGCAGCCGGGTTTCGTTGTGACCCGCCTGGCGAGCCAGCTGTTCTGCATGATCGAGCAGTTTTTTGCCAAGCCCCTTTCCCTGCAGAGCCGGCAACACACAGAGGTTCTCGATCCAGAGATGATCGTTTTCCTGGATGGTCTCGATCAGACCAGCGATCTCGGTATCCAGATAGAGCAGGGTGAACTGGTGCTTTTGCAGCGCCTCGTCGTAGTCGGCCTTCATCGGGCTCGGTTCGCGTCCGATGACCGGGATCCACTTCGAGTAGGCCGCACGCACGACGTCGCGGACCAAGGCCACATCTGTCCCGGTAGCAGTTCGAAATTGCGCGACGGCTTCAAGCGGCATGGGCGGTCTTTCGGTTGGCGTCCTGGCGAGCCGGGATTCGGAGAGATGACGAGAGTGCCATCGCGTCGCCGTTGGTCGCCAGCCGCCAGAAGAAAATTTTGTCTGGCCATGTCGGAATGTGAAACGCTGCTTCGTCTTACAGGCAGCGTTATCGAAAACGCATGAGACAACAAACGGAGAGCCTCATGTTCCGCGCATTACCAGCAGCCGCAGCTTTTCTTCTCGGCACTCCGGCGTTTGCCGGGTCCGTACCCGTCGGCGATCGTGTCGAGGTCAACGGCATGAAGATGTATTACGAGGTGTCGGGCGAGGGCGAGCCGCTGGTCGTCCTGCATGGCGCCTACATGAACATTCCGTCGATGGGGGAGATCATTCCGACACTGGCCAAGACCCACAAGGTCTATGCACTGGAATTCCAGGGACACGGCCGCACTACAGACATCGACCGACCGATCACCTATCCCAATCTCGCCGACGATGTTGCCGGCTTCATGGACAAGGTGGGTCTGAAGAAAGCCGATGTGTTCGGCTATTCGATGGGCGCAGCAGCCGGCCTGCAACTGGCCATCCGTCATCCTGACAAGGTCAACAAGCTGGTTGCGGCATCGGTCGCCTACGATGCCAAGGGCTGGCAACCCGAATTCACGGCCTTTATTCCTCAGATGAACGTCGAGATGTTCGTCAACATGCCTTTCGCGGCTGAGTACAAGAAGCTTGCCGCCAATCCGGATGGCTTTCCTGCGCTGGTCGGCAAGCTGATCCAGCTCGAGAAGGAGCCGATGGCCTGGGAAGCAGAGGTCAAGGCACTCAAGACCCCGGTGCTGATCATCAGCGGCGATGCCGACGTGGCCACGCTCGAGCATTCGGTTGCGCTGTTCCGGTTGCTTGGTGGCGGCGCCATGGGCGACATGGGCAAGCCGCTTGCCGCCTCGCGCTTCGCAGTCATGCCGGCGACCTCGCACACCGCCGTCATCACCCAACCCGCACTGCTCTTCGCCTTCACCGAGCCCTTCCTGAAGGGCGAAACACCCAAGGGCATGTTCCAGTAAACGGGACAGAGCCTGACGGAGAAGGAGGCGCTAGCAGCGCCTCCTTTGCGTTTGTCGCGTTTGTCAGGCGGCTCTCGCGATGGCGGCGACAGCGGCGAGCGCCGGACCGAGATCACCAGCAGGCGTTATTTCGGTGCGTTCGAGGCCGAGCCAGGCCTGCATCAGTTTCAGCTCTTCGAACAGCTCGGTCGCGGTTTCCGGCGGCGCGCTCGTTTCAGCATAGGCGGCATGCACGCGCAGCACGCCGGCGGGCCGGTCGGCTTTGAGGTCGACGCGCGCCACGATCTTCTCGTCATAGAGGAAGGGCAGCACATAGTAGCCGTACTGCCGCTTGTCGGCAGGCGTGTAGATCTCGATGCGATAGCGGAAGTCGAACAGGTTCTCGGCGCGGCCGCGCTCGAACACCAGCGGATCGAAGGGCGCGAGCAGGGCACGCGCTTCGACCTTGCGAGGCTGGCGTGCGTCCTTGTGGAGATAAGCGGGTTTGTCCCAGCCTTCGACGCGGACCGGGATCAGTTCACCGTCTTCGACCAGTTCCTCCAGCCGCCCCTTGGTGTCATGCGGCGCGAGCCGGAAGTAGTCGCGCAGACAGGAGTAAGTCGCCACCCCATGTGCCCGCGCCGACAGGCGCAGCAATTCCCGGTGCGCATCCTCGGGCGAGGGGACAGGCATGTCGCGGACGGCCTGCGGCAGCACCCGTTCCGGCAGATCGTAGAGGCGCTCGAAGCCACGGCGTGAATGGGTGGTGATGCGCCCGGCCCAGAACAACCACTCGAAGGCGTGCTTGGCGGCGCTCCAGCCCCACCAGCCGCCATTGCCCTTGTGGCCTTCGATTTCGGAAGCGGCGATGGGGCCGCGTGCTTCGACCTCCCGGTAGATCTCCTCGATCATGGACGTGTTCTGGCAGCCCCACTTGGCGAGGCCCAGATACATTTCCTCACCGCGCCCGGCGCGTTCCATGCGCCAGCGCATCAGGGGATAGGTCTCGACTGGCAGCAGCGAGGCCTCATGCGCCCAGTATTCGAACAGCAGGCGCTTGCGGCCGGGCGCCATCGCCTCGTCGAGCATGGACATCGGGTATGGGCCAAGACGCGAATAGAGCGGCATGTAGTGCGCCCGCACCACCGCGCTGACGGAATCGATCTGCAGAAGGCCGGTGCGCGAAAGTACACGCCCGAGGTGTCGGCGGTCGGGTGTGCCAACTGGTCGCGGGTCGGCGAAACCTTGTGCTGCAAGTGCGATGCGGCGGGCCGTTCTGAGTGAGATCCTGTCTTTCATCCTGACGACATTTTGACTGTTGCGATGAGCCGAGGCTGCCGGCGATTCCACCCATGCTAGCAGGGTTTGGCCGCCGATCCTGTCAGGAGAGAAAAGTGGAGTAAAAAGTGAAGGAAATCAAATGGGAGCTGATCGGACCAGTTTTGCTGGAAGAGGCGTCCACAGTCGCATTTTGAACAAGGTTTGACTTGCTTCGCCGAATGCGCTGCGCTAACCGTCGCCGCATTGCAGCATGGGCCCGTAAATCGGTTCAGCGGTTGAACCCACGTGCTTCCGCCCTAGGGTCTTGTGCTGTATCAGGTGGATAAGCCACCAATGGAAAGTCGCAGCATGAACGCACTCCTCAGTTCGTACCTGCCCATCGTTCTCTTCATCGGTGTGGCGCTCGTCGTAGGCCTTGCCCTTATCGTGGCACCATTCCTGGTCGCCTACCGCAATCCGGACCCGGAAAAGCTGTCGGCCTACGAGTGCGGTTTCAATTCCTTCGACGACGCCCGCATGAAATTCGACATCCGCTTCTACCTGGTGTCGATCCTGTTCATCATCTTCGATCTGGAAGTGGCCTTCCTGTTTCCGTGGGCGGTGTCCTTCGGTCAGATCGGCATGCTTGGCTTCTGGTCGATGATGGTGTTCCTCGGCGTGCTGACCATCGGCTTTGCCTATGAATGGAAAAAAGGAGCGCTGGAATGGGATTGAGCGACAGTTCCGGCACGCTCGTCGCGCCGAAGCCGAAGGGCATTCTCGATCCGAACACCGGCAAGCCGATCGGTTCGGACGATCCGTTCTTTCTGGACATCAACAACGAGCTTGCCGACAAGGGCTTCCTGGTCACTTCGAGCGAGGCCCTGATCACCTGGGCGCGCACCGGCTCGCTGATGTACATGACCTTCGGCCTGGCCTGCTGCGCGGTGGAGATGATCCACAGCGCCATGCCGCGCTACGACAGCGAGCGCTTCGGCATCGCGCCGCGCGCTTCACCGCGCCAGTCGGACGTGATGATCGTCGCCGGCACGCTCACCAACAAGATGGCGCCGGCCCTGCGCAAGGTCTACGACCAGATGCCGGAGCCGCGCTACGTCATCTCGATGGGCTCCTGCGCCAATGGTGGCGGCTATTATCATTATTCCTATTCGGTGGTGCGTGGCTGCGATCGCGTCGTGCCGGTCGACATCTATGTGCCCGGCTGTCCGCCGACTGCTGAAGCGCTGCTCTATGGGCTGCTTCTTCTGCAGAAGAAGATACGCCGCACTGGCACGATCGAACGGTAAACGATCATGAGTGAAGCTCTCAACAGCCTTGCCGACCATATCAAGGACAAGCTTGGCGCAACGGTGATCGACAGTGTGTTCGCCTATGGCGAGCTGACGGTCCTGGTCGGTGCTGCCGACGTGGTCAAGGCGGCAACCTTCCTGCGTGATGACGCCAAGTGCCAGTTCGTTTCGATCATCGACGTGTCAGGTGCCGACTATCCGTCGCGGGCGCTGCGCTTCGACGTGGTCTATCATCTGTTGTCGCCGAAGCAGAATCTGCGCATCCGTCTCAAAACGCATGCCGACGAGGAGACGGTGGTTCCGTCCGTGACCGGTGTCTGGCCGGGTGCCGACTGGTTCGAGCGCGAGACCTATGATCTGTACGGCGTGCTGTTTTCCGGCCATCCGGACCTGCGCCGCATCCTGACGGACTATGGTTTCGACGGCCACCCGCTGCGCAAGGACTTCCCGCTCACTGGCTTCGTCGAGGTGCGTTACGACGACGAAGCCAAGCGCGTGATCTACGAGCCGGTGGAGTTGAAGCAGGAATTCCGTAGTTTTGATTTTCTCTCGCCCTGGGAAGGCACGGAATACGTGCTGCCGGGCGATGAAAAGGCGAAGCAATGACCGGCGGCAAAGCGGCTGGCGGCTCGACCATGCGCAAGGTGCTGTGGCTGGTTCTGGCCGGCGTCACTGCGTATGTCGTGGCTCAGCTCGTGAAGGCGCTCTAGGCAGCAAGGTCAGTAAATCAAATGGCTGAGACCTCAGTTCGCAACTTCAATATCAACTTCGGCCCGCAGCATCCGGCCGCGCACGGCGTTTTGCGTCTTGTGCTGGAGCTGGATGGCGAGGTGGTCGATCGTGTCGATCCGCATATCGGCCTGCTGCACCGCGGCACGGAGAAGCTGATCGAGCACAAGACCTACCTGCAGGCGGTGCCTTATCTCGACCGGCTCGACTACTGCGCGCCGATGAACCAGGAGCATGCTTTCGCGCTCGCCGCGGAAAAGCTGCTCGGGATCGAGGTGCCGAAGCGCGGTCAGTTGATCCGCGTGCTTTATTCTGAGATCGGCCGCATCATGTCGCACATCCTCAATGTGACGACGCAGGCCATGGACGTTGGCGCACTGACCCCGCCGCTGTGGGGGTTCATCGAGCGCGAAAAGCTGATGGTGTTCTACGAGCGGGCTTCCGGTTCGCGCATGCATGCCGCCTATTTCCGTCCCGGTGGCGTGCATCAGGATCTGCCGAAGCAGCTGATCGAAGACATCGGCAGGTGGATCGATCCGTTCCTGAAGTCGATCGACGATCTCGACGCGCTGCTCACCCCCAACCGCATCTTCAAGCAGCGCAATGCCGACATCGGTGTCGTGTCATTGGACGATGCCTGGGCCTGGGGCTTCTCGGGCGTGATGGTGCGTGGTTCGGGCGCGGCCTGGGACCTGCGCAAGTCGCAGCCCTACGAATGCTATTCCGAACTGGAATTCGACATCCCGATCGGCAAGAACGGCGACTGTTACGATCGCTATCTCATTCGTATGGAAGAGATGCGCCAGTCGGCACGGATCATGCGCCAGTGCGTCGATCTCCTGCTTGGCAAGGAAAGCGCCGGCCCGGTGTCGAACATCGACGGCAAGGTGGTGCCGCCGAAGCGTGGCGAGATGAAGCGTTCGATGGAAGCGCTCATCCATCACTTCAAGCTCTACACCGAAGGTTATCGTGTTCCGGCTGGCGAGGTCTACGCAGCCGTCGAAGCGCCGAAGGGCGAGTTCGGCGTCTTCCTGGTCTCCGACGGCACCAACAAGCCTTATCGCTGCAAGCTGCGCGCGCCTGGTTTCGCGCATCTGCAGGCCATGGATTTCCTGTGCCGCGGCCACATGCTGGCCGATGTCACCGCCATCCTCGGCTCCCTCGACATCGTGTTCGGAGAGGTTGACCGCTAAATGTCAGTCCGTCGTCTCGCAGATGCAAGCGTCCAGCCAGCTTCCTTCGCTTTCAACAAGGCGAATGCGGCGTCGGCCAGGAAGTGGATCGCCAAGTACCCGAAAGGCCGCGAACAGTCGGCCATCATCCCGCTTTTGATGCTGGCGCAGGAGCAGGAAGGCTGGGTCACCAAGGCGGCGATCGAGTCTATCTGCGAAATGCTGGGCATGCCCTATATCCGCGGGCTGGAAGTCGCCACCTTCTATACGCAGTACCAGCTGAAGCCGGTCGGCACCCGCGCTCACGTCCAGGTATGCGGCACCACGCCCTGCATGCTGCGCGGCTCGGAAGAGCTGATGGATGTCTGCCGTTCCAAGATCCATCACGACCAGTTCCACACCAATGCGGACGGCACGCTGTCGTGGGAGGAGGTCGAATGCCTCGGCGCCTGCGTGAATGCGCCGATGGTCATGATCTTCAAGGACACTTACGAGGATCTGACGCCGCAGCGGCTGGCCGAGATCATTGATGATTTCGAAGCGGGCAAGGGGCATTCCGTGCCGGTTGGCCCGCAGAACGGCCGTTATTTCTCGGCACCGGTCAGTGGTTTCACCTCGCTGGCCGACGAGAAGCAGATCCTCAAGACCACGCGCGACAAGGCGACCAAGGCTGCCGCGCGCACCACCAAGGAAGCACCTGCTGTCGCGGCAGAGCCGGTGAAAGCCGCCGCTGTGGCACCGTCCAATGCTGCCAAGCCGAAGACCGACGCCATCGAAACGAGCCCGGCGGTGAAGACCCCATCCGAGGTCAAGGTCGCGCCGGCTGCCGAAAAGGCTGCAAGCGTCAAGGCGCCGAAGGCAAAGGCTGAAGCCAGGCCGGCTGCATCAAAGGCTGAAACCGCCGCTGCGCCGAAGAAGGCGCCGGCAAAGAAGGAAGCTGCGCCCGCCAAGCCTTCGCTGGAAGACAAGAACCGTCCGAAAGGCATCTCAAAGCCGGCCGCTGTTGACGACCTTCAGTTGATCTCCGGCGTCGGCCCCAAGATCGAAGCCACGCTGCATGAACTCGGTATCTTCACTTACGCCCAGGTGGCGTCGTGGAAGAAAGCCGAGCGCGAGTGGGTGGACGGGTATCTTTCCTTCCATGGCCGCATCGAGCGCGAGGACTGGGTCAAGCAGGCCAAGGCGCTCGCCAAGGGTGGCGTTGAGGAATACATCCGCGTGTTTGGCAAGAAACCGGTCTGAGGAAGCATAGACCATGGCTAGCTTTGGCAAGAGAGGGCAGGATACGCAGCGTTCGTCGAACGCCGTGCGCCCGCTTGCCGGCAGCTCGCCGCGGATCTCGCCGCAGAAACCAAGCCCACATGTGATCTATCGAGATGGTGAGACGGAACGTCCGCAGTTCCATGGTTCATTCATCGATTTGCACTGGCCGAAGCTCGGGGCGAGCGCGGCGGCGCTGTTCGCATTCGGATATTCCATCTCGTCGGGCAGGACCGATCCCTTCAGCCTCGTGCTTGTGACGGCGCTCGCGGGTGGCATGGTCTATTTCGTGCTCAACAAGTTTCGCAAGTCGGTCGACGACGTCCACACCGCACGTACCGAGATTTTCAGATCGCCGCGCTTTGCCGTCGGCGCGCTGTTGGGACTTTGTTATTTTGTCTATTCGACGTTCTTTGGTTCCAGCGAGTCGACAGGAAACCAGATCGCCGACGCGGTGGCGAAGTTCCAGGATCCGTTGACCCCTTTTCGTGATGGCTTTCAGCAGCAGGATTTGTCAGCTGTCGCCATGCTCATCCTCAAGGCTGCCGGCATGATGGTTTTCGGCGGCCTGATCGTAAGAACCGTAGCCAGGCGAGTGCTTGGCGAAGAAGAAAGCGGGAGCACCACATAATGCTTCAGGACAAGGACCGCATCTTCACCAATATCTACGGCCGCTTCGACCAGTCGCTGCAAGGCGCCATGGCGCGCGGGCAGTGGGATGGCACCAAGGCCATCATCGACAAGGGCCGTGACTGGATCATCAACGAGATGAAGGCGTCGGGGCTGCGTGGCCGTGGCGGAGCCGGCTTCCCGACAGGCCTCAAATGGTCGTTCATGCCCAAGCAGAGCGACGGCCGTCCGAGCTATCTCGTCGTCAATGCCGACGAATCCGAGCCGGGAACCTGCAAGGATCGCGATATCCTGCGTCATGATCCTCACACGCTGGTTGAGGGTTGCCTGCTGGCCGGCTTCGCCATGGGGGCGGTTGCTGCCTACATCTATGTCCGCGGCGAATTCATCCGTGAGCGTGAGGCGCTGCAGCGGGCCATCGATGAGGCTTACGAAGCCAAGCTGATCGGCAAGGGCAACAAGAACGGCTACGATTTCGACATCTACGTCCATCACGGCGCCGGCGCCTACATCTGCGGCGAAGAAACCGCGCTGCTGGAAAGCCTGGAAGGCAAGAAGGGCCAGCCGCGCCTGAAGCCGCCGTTCCCGGCCAATGTCGGCCTTTATGGCTGCCCGACCACGGTCAACAATGTCGAGTCGATCGCCGTGGCCCCGACCATCCTGCGCCGCGGCGCAGCATGGTTCTCGTCGATCGGCCGCCCGAACAATGTCGGCACCAAGCTGTTCATGCTGGTTGGCCACGTCAACACGCCCTGCACCGTCGAAGAAGCGATGGGCATCACCTTCCGCGAACTCGTCGAGAAGCATGGCGGCGGCATCCGCGGTGGCTGGGACAACCTGCTCGCCGTCATCCCTGGCGGTGCGTCCTGCCCGGTCGTCAAGGCCGAGGACATCATCGACTGCCCGATGGATTTCGATGGCCTGCGCGAGAAGAAATCCTCGTTTGGCACGGCTGCCGTCATCGTCATGGACAAGTCGACCGATATCGTGAAGGCGATCGCCAGACTTGCCTATTTCTTCAAGCACGAAAGCTGTGGCCAGTGCACGCCATGCCGTGAAGGCACAGGCTGGATGTGGCGGGTGATGGAACGGCTGGTGCGCGGCGAGGCGCAGAAGCGCGAGATCGACATGCTGCTCGATGTCA
>VFQQ010004278.1_pt1 | contig 12785 bp, 11 predicted proteins | sample 3512341 | NCBI WGS metagenome assembly VFQQ01 (sample SAMN10412373, study PRJNA504923) | tailings metagenome | isolation source: Relicate 2 Philex TSF1 revegetated site | place: Philippines: Tuba, Benguet | collected 2017-08-29 | reverse complement strand
GCCCGCTTCTCTTTTTGCGGGCCGGATCACCCGCCGTGCGCGCCGCCATGACTGCATCACCGAACCCTGCCGCCGACCTCTTGGTACGCCAAGGCCGGCAGGTGCACGACGCGCCCGAGCCGGCCGCGGCGGAAGCGTTGTACCGGCGAGCGCTGGCGCTCGCGCCCGAGCACCCGGTCGCGTTGCAGATGCTGGGGCTGCTGGCGCGCAAGCGGGGGGCGACGGCGGAGGCAGAGGCGCTGCTGCGCCGCTCCCTGCAGGCTGCCCCGGCGCAGGCCGCCGTGTGGAACAACCTCGGCAACCTGCTGGCAGCGGAGGGCCGCAACGGCGAGGCCCTGGCCGCCTTCGACGAGGTCACGCGGCTCGAACCGCGCATGCCGGACGGGCACTACAACCGCGCGCGGGTGCTGCACCGCCTGTCGCGTGCGGGCGAAGCGCTCTCGGCGCTGGACCTGGCGCAGCACGCCGCGGGAGGGCCAGGTGTGGCCATGCTGCAGCTGCGGGGCACGGTGTTGGCGGACCTGGGCCGATTCGACGAGGCCCTGGCAGCCACCGACGCCGCGTTGTCGCAGGCACCCACGCGCGCTGCGCTGTTCCACAACAAGGCCACGATCCTGCAACGGCGCCACCGGCCGGCACAGGCACTGCAGGCCCATGAACGCGCACAGGCACTGGGGTTGGACGCGGCCGATGCGCACTACAACCTGGGCAACACCTTGCAGAGCCTGGGCCGGTACGACGAGGCGGTGGCCGCCTACCGCCGCGCGCTGGCGCGCGAGCCGCGGCACGCGTTGGCGCTCTATGACCTGGCCCGGCTGCGCTGGCGCCAGGGAGACGCCGGCTTTGACGCCGAACTGCGCGCCGCCATGGCGTCGGAACCGGCCTCGGCCGCGGCCTGCGGCATGTTGGCCCAGCTGCTGTGGCGGGCCGAGCGCTGGGCCGACGCTGCGCAGGTGTTCGGGCAGGCGCTCGATCGTGAGCCAGGGCGTGCGCACTGGCACGACGGGCTGGGACGTTGCCTGGTGCGCATGGGTGACATCGAAGCCGGCCTGGCGCGGCATGCGCAGGCCGTGGCCCTGGCCCCTCACGACGCCGAGCTGCGCAGCAACCACGCCATGAGCCTGCTCATCGCGCGCAGGCCTGCCGACGCACGCGGCGAGGCCGAGGCGGCGCTGGCGCTGGCGCCTCTGGACCAGCAGGCACTGGCGCTGCTGGGCCTGGCATGGCGGCTTCTCGGCGACCCGCGCGAAGCCTGGCTCAACGACCATGCCCGGCTGGTCCGGGTGGTGGATCTCGCGCCACCGGACGGTTATGGCGACATCGACACGTTCATGCAGGACCTGGCTGCAGAACTGCGCCGGCTGCACGGCGACCGCGCGGCGCCGATCGACCAGACCTTGCGCCACGGCACACAAACGCTGGGCGACATCTTCGAGCAGGGGCATGTGCTCGTGGACCGCCTGAAGGCGCGCATCGCGCAGGCCGTTGCCGCCTACATTGCCGAGCTGCCCGACGACCCGACCCATCCTTTCCTGCGGCGCCGGACGGCGGGTTGGCGGTTCACCGATTCCTGGTCGTCGCGCCTGGGCACCGGCGGCTTCCACACCGCGCACGTGCACCCGCACGGCTGGGTCAGCTCGGCCTGCTACGTGAGCCTGCCGTCGGTCGTGAACGACACAGGCCGGCGCGAAGGCTGGCTGGAGTTCGGGCGGCCCGACTTCGACGCCGGGCTGATGGAACCCGTGCAGTTGATGGTGCAGCCGCGGCCCGGTCGCCTCGTGCTGTTCCCTTCCATGTGCTGGCACGGAACGTCGGCATTCGCCAGCGGCCACGAGCGGCTCACGATCGCGTTCGATGTGATGCCCACCTGAGCGGAGCCTGTTGCCCGCAACCAACGTCGGGGCATTCCGGCATGGGTTTCCCTGACGTGGTGCGCAGGGGTGGGCGCCAGAATCAGGCTTCATCGTCACGCAAGTCTGGTGACACGGTGTCACTCACGCCGGTCCAGGTCTTGCTGTGCAGTTGATGCATCCGATCAACCGTCCTACGACAGGAGTGGGTTACATGTTCAAGAAATCCAAGGTCTGCACCGGCGTGCTGTTGGCGCTGGGCAGTGCGCTGGCCATGCCGGTTTACGCGCAGAGTTCCGAGCGCGTCGAGATCACCGGCTCGCGCATCCGTTCGCTGAACGCCGATTCGCCGTCGCCGGTGCAGGTGCTGAGCGCCGAAGACATCGCCACCAGCGGTGCCGTGAACCTGCAGGAACTGCTGCTGAAGAACCCGACGCTGGGCACGCCCGCGATCAGCCGCACCAACTCCAACTTCTCGACCAGCAGCGCCGGCGTGGCCGTCGTTGACCTGCGCAACCTGGGCACCGGCCGCACGCTGGTGCTGGTGAACGGCCGCCGCCACGTGGCGGGTGTGCCGGGTGACACCGCAGTCGACCTGAACACCATCCCCACCGATTTCATCGAGCGCGTTGAAATCCTCACCGGCGGCGCTTCGGCGGCCTACGGTTCCGACGCCGTGGCCGGCGTGGTGAACATCATCCTGAAGAAGAACTTCAACGGCCTGACCGTGGAGTTCGAGAAGGGCCAGAGCGCCAAGAGCGACGACAAGCGCGACGTGTTCAGCCTGACCATGGGCGCCAACGGTGCCGACGGCAAGTCGAGCATCATGGGCCACATCGGCTACACGAAGCAGGGCGCGGTGTTCTCGAACAAGCGCGCGCCCACCGATGACATCTCGCGCGCGTTCCTGACCGGTGATCCGGCGGACATGTTCATCTTCGACTCGCCGTTCTTCTCCAGCTACGCGCCGCAGGGCCGCTTCTTCGTCGGCAGCACCAGCCGCACGTATGACGCCAACGGCAACGAAGTCGCCTGGAGCACCAACGGCAACGCCACCTCGCCCGCCCGCGGCTTCAACCGCCAGGCGCAGCGCACGATCGCGATCCCGATCGAACGCTACCTGTTCGCCACCAAGGGCGAGCTGGGCTTCAGCGACAACCACAGCGCGTTCATCGAAGCCAGCTACGCACAGAGCAACTCGCGCACCAAGCTCGAGCCGTTCCCGTTCGACAGCGCGGCCACGCACCCGGCCAGCGGCGGCCAGGTGCCGGCCGAGTTCCTGGTCAACGGCGTGCTCACGCCCAACCCGCGCATCCCGGCCAGCCTGCTGGCGCAGATGACCGACACCGATGGCGACGGCGCGCGTGACTACTTCTTCTCGCGCCGCCTGTCCGAGGTGGGCAACCGCGGCAACAACGCCGACCGCGACACCTTCCGCGTCATCACCGGCGTCAAGGGCACGCTGTTCGGCAACTTCGACTACGACGCCTACATCGGCTACGGCGCGACCAAGGAATCGCAGGTCTCCAGTGGCCAGGTCAACGTCCTGAACTTCAAGTACGCGCTGGAAGCCGTTCCCGACGTGAACGACGTCGACGGTGACGGCGACACCACCGAGGCCATCTGCACGAACCCCGACGCCCGCACCCAGGGCTGCGTGCCGGTGAACGTGTTCGGCTTCAACAGCATCAGCCCGGCCGCGCTGAACTACATCCAGGCGCCCAGCCTGCTGAGCACCTTCACGTCGCAGAAGCTGGCCGGTGCCACCTTCCGCGGTGACCTGTTCAAGCTGCCCGCCGGCCCGGTGGCGATCGCCGGTGGCGCCGAGTGGCGCGAGGAGTACGCACGCAGCGAGTTCGACGCGCTGCAGCAGGCCGGCCTCAACGCCGGCAACGCGATCCCGCGCACCGAGGGTGAGTTCAACGTCAAGGACGCCTTCCTGGAAGTGCGCGTGCCGCTGATCAAGGACGCGCCTTTCGCGAAGATGGTGGCCCTGGGCGGCACGGTGCGCTCGGGCAAGTACTCGACGGTGGGCAACACCACGAGCTGGACCGGAGCCTTCGAGTGGGCGCCGGTGTCGGACATCCGTCTGCGCGCCACGCAGGCGCTGGCCGTGCGTGCGCCGAACATCAACGAGCTGTACTCGCCGCCGAGCCAGACCTTCCCGAGCGTCACCGACCCCTGCGTCGGTGTCACGGCCACCAGCACGGGCCAGTACGACGTGCGTTGCCGCGCCAACCCCGGCGTTGCGGCGAACATCGCTGCCAACGGCAGCTTCACGCTGTCGCAGGCCGACATCCAGGGCGTCAGCGGCTTTGACCGCGGCAACCCGAACCTGCGCCAGGAAGAAGGCAAGTCGACCACGGTCGGCCTCGTCATCACCCCGGCCAGCATCCCGGCGCTGCGCAACTTCAACTTCAGCGTCGACTACTTCAAGATCAAGATCGACGACGCCATCGTCTCGACCCCCCGTGACTTCATCCTGCAGCAGTGCTACGGCGGCGACGCCAGCTTCTGCCAGTTCGTGACCCGTCGCGCGGCGGCGCAGGGCCCGAACAGCGCGGGTTCGCTGTCGTTCGTGGACTCGGCCGTCACCAACAGCGGTGGCCTGTTCACCGAAGGTGTCGACGTGACCGTGTCCTACAACGACAAGGTCGGCCCGGGCCGCCTCAACAGCCGCCTGGCCTACACGCGGGTCAGCAAGGGCTACGTGATCCCGCTGATCGGTTCCGACCCCGACCAGTTCGCGGGCGAAGTGGGCGCTGCGAAGGACAAGTTCGAACTGCGCCTGGGCTACAGCCTCGGTGCTTTCGGCATCCAGACCACGACCACCTACGTCGGCAAGAGCGCGCTCGACGACCAGCTGCTGCTGTCGTTCGGCGCGCAGCCGGGCTCGATCACGGTGCCGGCCAAGACCTACGTCGACTTCCAGGTGACCTACCAGTACCAGAAGGCGCAGTTCTTCTTCGGCATGGACAACGCTTTCGACACCAAGGCACCTCGCTTCGACACCAACGGCCTGATCACCGGTGGCATCACCGGGGCCGGCACGGCGTCGGACGTGTACGACGCCATCGGCCAGCGCTACTACGCCGGCGTGCGCTTCCAGTTCTGACGCCTGCGACGCCGCTGGGCCCTCCGGCCCGGCGGTTTGTCCCTCCAACCCGGCGGACCATCGCGTCCGGCCGGGTTTTTAGTTTGGGCTCTGCTACAACGCGCGCCTCATCCACGCGGAGAACCGAGATGTTGAAGCGCCTGTTCCTGGCCGCTGCCGTGGCCACCGTGCTCGGCGTGCCCGATCACGTTCAGGCCAGCGAGAGCCGCATCGTCGGCATCGTGTCGCTGGTGGCCGATCACCTCACGGTGACGGGCTTCGAGTCCACCACCGGCAGCACGCTGAACGCGAACCCGACACAGCGCATCGACCTGCGGGAGGACACGCTCGAGCGTTCCGTGCTGCGCGCGGCCCTGCGCGCCGTCAACGAGCGCCGGTTCGGACGCCCCGTGCCCTTGCTCTTCGACGACGGCCGGCTGTACGCGGCCCAGGACAGCATGGTCAGCGACGCCACGGCACGTTTGCCCGACACCCTGACGCGGGCGTTGCAGGCACAGAAGGCCACGCACCTGCTGCTGGTCACCAAACACCGCGCCGAGGCCCGCATGAACGCCGGCACCCAGCGCTACGGCAGCGGGCGCGTCGAGGGTCTGGGCTTCTACATCGACCGCGTCACCGAAATCAGGGACACGCAGACGGGCCAGGTTTCGGTGGGTTACCTGGCGCCCCACGCCTACCTGCGGGTGTCGCTGATCGACCTCGCGGACGCACGTGTCATTGGCAGCCGCACGGTCACCGCATCGAGCGTGATCCGGGCAAGCGACAAGGACCGCGGTGGCGATCCCTGGGAGTTGCTGGACAATGCCGGCAAGATGAAGGCGATCGACGAAATGATCACCCGTGACGCCGGGGCCGCCCTGCGCGAGTTGCTGGCCTCATGACAAGCTTGTCACCCTGGCTGGCGCTGGCCGCCTCGCTGTCGCTGGGCACGGCCGCGGCGCAGGACGAGCGGCTGGCGGCCACGCTCAACGCCTGCAAGGCCGTGCCCGAGCCTGCGGCACGGCTGGCCTGCTACGACGCGGCGCTGGGGCGCCGCGCAGACGCCCCGCCGCCCGAGCCTGCACCCGTCGCAGCCCCGGCACCGGTGGCTCCACAGAGCCGCGTGGCTGCAGCGCCGGCGCCGGCAGGACCTCCAGCCGCCGATTTCGGGCTCACCCGCCCGCCCATTGAAGTGCAGGCGATCGAGAGCCGCATCACCGGCCGCTTCGAAGGCTGGGGTCCTGGCACCCGCATCGAACTGGCCAACGGCCAGGTCTGGGAGTTCACCGACGGCACCCGCGGTGCCTACGATCTGGCGAGCCCTGCGGTGCGCGTCAAGCGGGGCGTGCTCGGCAGCTTCTTCGTCGAGATCGAAGGCGTGGCCGCCACGCCGCGCGTGCGGCGCGTCAAGTAGCGTTGGCCGGCGCGCCGGCCAGCCTCACTTCGGCGGCAGCCGGATCGCCCCGTCGAGCCGGATCACCTCGCCGTTGAGCATGTCGTTCTCCACGATGTGCTTCACCAGCTTGGCATAGTCCTCGGGCGTGCCCAGGCGGCTCGGGAAGGGCACGCCGGCGGCGAGCGCGTCCTGCACCTCCTTGGGCATCGTGAACAGCATCGGCGTGCCGAAGATGCCGGGCGCGATGGTCATGTTGCGGATGCCGTTGCGGGCCAGGTCGCGCGCGATCGGCAGTGTCATGCCGACCACGCCGCCCTTGCTGGCGCTGTAGGCGGCCTGGCCGATCTGGCCGTCGTAGGCCGCGACGCTGGCGGTGCTGATCATCACGCCGCGCTCGCCGGTCTTCTCGGGCTCGTTCTTGGCCATCGCCTCGGCGGCGAGGCGGATCATGTTGAAGCTGCCGATCAGGTTGACGGTGATCGTCTTCGTGAACAGCGCCAGCGGGTGGGCGCCGTCCTTGCCCACGGTCTTGGCGGCGGTGGCGATGCCGGCGCAGTTCACCAGGCCCATCAGCTTGCCCAGCTTCACGGCCGCCGCCACCACGGCCTGGCCGTCGGCCTCCTGGCTCACGTCGCACTTGACGAACACACCGCCGATGTCGGCCGCCACCTGCGCGCCGCGCTCGGCGTTCATGTCGGCCACGACCACCTTGCCGCCGTGGGCGGCCAGGAGCCGTGCCGTGCCTTCGCCGAGGCCGGAAGCCCCGCCGGTGACGATGAAGACCTTGCCCTGGATGTCCATCTGTACGTTACCCCTTGCTCTGCAACGCGCCCATCACGCGCGCCGTGATCTGTTCGACCGGGCCGGTGCCGTCCACCTTGGCATAACGCGGCGCCTGAGCGTCACCGGTGGCGGCCCACTGCGAGTAGTAGTCCACCAGCGGGCGGGTCTGCTTCTGGTAGACCTCCAGGCGCTTGCGCACGGTCTCTTCCTTGTCGTCGTCGCGCTGGATCAGCGGCTCGCCGGTGACGTCGTCCTTGCCTTCCACCTTGGGTGGGTTGAACTTGACGTGGTACGTGCGGCCACTGGCCACGTGCGCGCGGCGGCCGCTCATGCGTTCGATGATGGCGCTGTCGGGCACGTCGATCTCCAGCACCAGATCGAGCTTCACGCCGGCGGCCTTCATCGCGTCGGCCTGCGGGATCGTGCGCGGGAAACCGTCGAACAGGAAGCCGCCAGCGCAGTCGGGCTGCGCGATGCGTTCCTTGACGAGCCCGATGATGATGTCGTCGCTGACCAGGCCGCCGGCGTCCATGACCTTCTTGGCCGCCACGCCCAGCGGCGTGCCGGCCTTCACCGCGGCCCGCAGCATGTCACCGGTGCTGATCTGCGGGATGCCGAAGCGCTGGCAGATGAAGGTGGCCTGCGTGCCCTTGCCGGCGCCGGGTGCGCCCAGGAGGATCAGTCTCATCGGTTTCCTCAGGTGTGGTGGCTGCTGTAGCGCCGCGGCGTGCCATCACTCGCGGCCGCGGCTCGTCTCATCCTTTGTGACCGAACCATAGCACGCGCATCCCCGCGTCAAGCTGACGCGGCGGCGGCGAACAACGCCCGCACGCGGGCCAGGTCCTCGGGGGTGTCGACACCGGGCCCGGGGCCGTGTGGCGACACGTGCACGGCGATGCGGTGGCCATGCCAGAGCACGCGCAGCTGCTCCAGCGCCTCGCACTGTTCCACCTCGGCGGCGGCCAGCGCGGGAAAGCAGCGCAGGAAGGCGGCCCGGTACGCGTACAGGCCCAGGTGGCGCAGCGGCGCCGGCGTGGGCAGTTCGCTGCGCGTGGCGCCGTCGCGCCACCAGGGGATCGGGGCTCGGCTGAAGTAGAGCGCGCGGCCGGCGGCGTCGAGCACCACCTTGACGACGTTGGGGTTGCCGTACTCGCCGCGGTCGGCCAGCGGGTGCGCTGCGGTGCTCATGACGCAATCGGTGCGTGCGCGCAGCAGCGTGGCCACGGCGCCGACCAGCTCGGGGTCGATCAGCGGCTCGTCACCCTGCACGTTGACGACCACGTCGTCGCCGTCGAGGCCGAGCTTCTCGCAGGCCTCGGCCAGGCGGTCGCTGCCGCTGGCGTGGTCGGTGCGCGTGAGCACGGCGGCCACGCCGTGGGCGGCGCAGGCGGCGCTGATGCGTTCATCGTCGCAGGCCACCACGATGCGTTCGGCGCCACTGGAGGCCACCCGTTCGGCCACGCGCACCACCATCGGTTTGCCGGCGATGTCGGCCAGCGGCTTGTCGGGCAGGCGCGTGGAGGCCAGGCGCGCCGGGATCAGCACCGTGAAGCTCATCGTCGAAGGCCTCAGTGTTCGGGTGCCGGGCCGTCGAGCGGCAGGGCTTCGCCCTCCAGCATGATCGGCTCGCCGTCGCGGATGGGGAAGGCCAGGCGGTCGGCCGGGCAGGCGAGGTCGAGCGGGCGCAGTTCGGCGTCACGCCGCAGCTGCAGCGGCCCCTTGCACACGGGGCAGACGAGCAGTTCGATCAGGCGGTGGTCCAGGCTCATGGGTGCAGCTGCCGCAGCAGGTCGGCAACGAGGTCGGCGGGCAGATCCAAGTCTAGCGGCAGCACCCACACGGCCGTGGTGCCGCAGCGGGCCGGGTCGAGCTTGACGGCGTCCTTCTCGGTGACGAGCGCATCGGCGGTGCCGGCGGGCCAGGGCAGGGTGCGCCAGTCGAAGTGGTCCGGCAGCGGGTGTTGCTCGAACGAGAGGCCGGCTTCGCGCAGCATGGCGAAGAACTTGCGCGGTGCCGCGAGGCCCGCGGCTGCGTGCAACGGCCGTCCGCGCAGCGTGGCCAGCGGCTGCGCAGGGCTGGCATCGCCGGCGTGCCAGGCGGCCAGGGGCCAGGCGAGCGTGAGGCGGCGCCGGGCCGCGCGGCCGGGCAGCGGGGTGCTCGGTTGGCCGGCCGTGTAGAGCACGTGGCGGGACGGGGGCAGCGCGGCCGGCATCGGCTCGCGCAGTGGCCCTGCGGGCAGCAGCCAGCCGTTGCCCACGCCCCGTTCGTCGAAGACGACGAGCTCGGCCTGGCGCGGCAGGCGGCGGTGCTGCAGGCCGTCGTCGGCGACGATCAGGTCCACCTCGGGCTGCGCCGACAGCAGCGCCCGCGCAGCGGCCACGCGGTCGCGCCCCACCCATACCGGAACGCCCGTGCGGCGTGTGATCAGCAGCGGCTCGTCACCGACCTCATCGGGTGAACTCCCACGCCGTACGGCGGTCGGCGCTGCGCCTTCGCGGCCGTGCCCGCGCGAGATCACGCCCGGCCTGCGCCCGGCCGCAACCAGTGCCTGCACCAACGCGATCACCGTCGGCGTCTTGCCAGCGCCGCCGACCACGAGGTTGCCGACCACCAGCACCGGCACCGGCAGCGCCTGCGGCTGCCCACCGCGCAGCGCGAACAACACGCGGTACAGCTGGCTGAGCGGCCACAGCAGGCAGGTCAGCCACGTCGCCCGCGGCCGCCACCAATGGCGCGCGGCCAGGGCTTCGAGCGCGGCGTTCAACGCCCGTTGCCGCTGCCCTGGGCCGCGAAGGTCAGGCGCGACAGGCCCGCGCGGCGCGCCGCGTCGAGCACGTTCACCACGGCCTGGTGCGAGGCCATCGCGTCGGCGGAGATGATGACCACCGTGTCGGCCTTGCCACCGGCGGCGGCAGCCAGTTCGGCCGTCAGCACGTCCACGCTGCGGCCGTCCACGCCCTTGCGGTTGACGGCGTAGCGGCCGTCGCTGGCCACCGCCACCACGATCTCGGCCGGGCGCTCGCGCAGCTTGTCGGCCTCGGCGGCTGGCAGGTTGATCTGCAGCTCGGTGAAGCGCGAGTAGGTGGTGGAGAGCATCAGGAAGATCAGGATCACCAGCAGCACGTCGATGAACGGGATCAGGTTGATCTCCGGCTCTTCCATGCGGCGGCGGCTGAATCTCATCGCGCGGCGGCCCTCATTCCTTGCTGCGCACGGCAAAGCGCATCAGGTGCGGCACCATGCGCTCGGCGGCCAGTTCCAGCGTGAGCTGGAACTCATCGACGCGGCCGCGGAAGTAGCGGTACATCATCAGTGCCGGGATGGCGATGATGAGCCCGAAGGCGGTGTTGTAGAGCGCGATCGAGATGCCGTGCGCCAGCTGCTGCGGGTTGCCGCCGGCGCCCGCCGTGGGCGCCTGCGAGCCGAAGATCTCGATCATGCCGATGACCGTGCCGAACAGGCCCAGCAGCGGCGCTGCCGCCGCGATGGTGCCCAGCGTGTTCAGGTAACGCTCCAGCTTGTGCACGGCGGTGCGGCCGGCGTTCTCGAAGGCCTGGCGCAGCGCTGGCTCCTGGATCCGCGGCTCGGCGATCACGGCGCGCAGGCCCGAGGCCAGCACGCGGCCCAGCACCGAGTTCTCGCTCAGCTTGTTCACCACGTCGGCCGCGGGCAGGCTGGCGCGGGTGACGCCGATGACCTCGTCCAGCAGCTTGGGCGGCGCCACCTGCGAAGGGCGCAGGTGGTAGAGCCTTTCGATGATCAGCGCCAACGCCACCACCGAACACAGGATCAGCGGCCAGATCGGCCAGCCAGCGGCTTGTATGATGGAAAACAAGAGGTCTCGCGCCTTGTCGGGTAGCGCCCGAACCGGCCACCAAAGGCGCCCGGGCAATGGCGCGCGATTATGTCCGAAGGCCCGCCGCAAGCTGCGTGCGGCAACCCGGGGCAAGCCCGCAGGCCGAACTGTCCACTCAATCTGTGGACAACGTTGTGGGCAACCGGTGCGGGCGGGCACAAAAGCCGCACCAACCGGGCTTCGCCGGCGCCTTGCACAAAAATCCATCACCGGAAAATCCATGCCGATCAAGCACTTGCACGACGATGACGGTTTCGTGACGGGGCCGGTGCGCGTTTGGGCCTTGTCTGGCGCGCCTGTGGAGTTCCCGACCCGCGCCGTTGCTGGCTCAGCGCGTGGTTGACGCGGTTTCAGCGGCAGCGCAGCGTGCGCCGTGGGGCGTGGCGGCGCTGCTCGTGGCCACGGCCGATGCGCTGGCGGCGCGCTTCGGTGCCGTGGCGGTGCGTGGCGAGCTCTCGGGCTTTTCTCGTGCGGCCAGCGGGCACTGCTACTTCTCGCTGAAGGACGCCGAAGGCGCGCCGGCGCTGCTGCGCTGCGCGATGTTCCGGCGCGCCGCCTCGATGGTCGATTTTTCGCCCGCCGACGGCCAGCAGGTGGAACTGCGTGGCCGCCTGGGTGTGTACGAGGCGCGTGGCGAACTGCAGATGGTGGTGGAGGCGATGCAGCGCGTGGGCACCGGCGCGCTGTACGAGGAGTTTCTGCGCCGCCGCGCCAAGCTCGCCGCCGAGGGCCTGTTCGACGACAGCCGCAAGCGCGCCCTGCCGCGCCACCCGCGCACGCTGGGCATCGTCACGTCGCCCGGTGCCGCCGCGCTGCGTGACGTGCTCACGGCCTTGGCGCGCCGCGCACCGCAGGTGCGCTTGGTCATCTACCCCTGCCTGGTGCAGGGCGCCGAGGCGCCGGCCGCAATCGTGAACGCGCTGCAGACCGCAGGGCGCCGCGCGGAGGTCGAGGCCCTGCTGCTGGTGCGCGGCGGGGGCTCGCTCGAAGACCTCTGGGCCTTCAACGACGAGCGTGTCGTGCGCGCCATCGCCGCCAGCCCGCTGCCGGTGCTGTGCGGCGTGGGCCACGAGACCGACGTGACGCTGGCCGACCTGGCGGCCGACCTGCGCGCGCCCACACCCACCGCTGCGGCCGAACTGGCGGCACCGGTGCAGGCGGAGCTGCTGGCCCAGCTGGCCCTGGCCGCGCGGCAGCTGCAGCAGGCCGTTCAGCGCACGCTCGACCACCGCACCCAGCGGCTCGATCAACTCGTGCTGCGGCTGGGCCAGCCCGCACGTGGGCTGGCCGGCCAGCAGCAGGCGTTGGCCGCATGGGCGCGGCGGCTGGCGCAAGCGCGGCAACGCCACCTCGAGCGCCAGCAGGAGGCCCTGCAACAGCGCGCCCAGCGCCTGCAGCGCGCGACCCACCAGCGCCTGCACCACGAGCCGCTGCGCCTGCAGGCCGCGGCCACGCGCCTGGCGGCGCAGGACCCGGCCCAGGTGCTGCAGCGCGGCTATGCCTGGGTCGAGAACCTCGAAGGCCGCCCCGTCACCAGCGTGCAGGCGCTGCGCCAGGGCCAGGCCGTGCGGGCGGTGTGGGCCGACGGCCGCGCCACCGCCGAGGTGTTGCAGGTGGAGCCCCTGCCGCCGGCCCCGTGAAGGGCGCTGCCTACAATCCGCGATCTCTTCCGAACCCCTGCAACGAGGACCCTGCCATGGAACACACCCTGCCTGCCTTGCCCTACGCCATCGACGCGCTCGCCCCGCACTACAGCAAGGAAACGCTGGAGTTCCACCACGGCAAGCACCACAACGCCTACGTGGT
>VFQQ010004276.1_pt1 | contig 12787 bp, 20 predicted proteins | sample 3512341 | NCBI WGS metagenome assembly VFQQ01 (sample SAMN10412373, study PRJNA504923) | tailings metagenome | isolation source: Relicate 2 Philex TSF1 revegetated site | place: Philippines: Tuba, Benguet | collected 2017-08-29 | reverse complement strand
CACTGCAGGCCTGTACAGCTGCCCACAAGGAGGCCAGCAGCTGCACTCTCACATCGAGTGGCTCACATGCATAACTCTCCGCTTCTTGGCGCTAACTTGCATGGCAGGCATTGACAGTGCAGCTGAGACAAGCATGAACAGTTAAGCTTGACAGGGGACAAGGCGCATGTAATTGCAACCTGTGCATCCACTGGGCCAGCTCATCCACAGAACAATGCATCCATCATCATGATGTCCTCACGCAGCTGCCTGATGTCTCTGAGCATCCTGCCCTCCTCAACGCGCGGCTTCCAGGAGCTGAGCGGGTAGGCAGCCAGGCGCAGCACACGCTGCAGCAGCTCCGGCGGCAGCGAGGCCACAGCGACGGCAGCAGTGCTAGGCGGCTGCTGAGCTGCTGTGCTCTGAGCCGAGCGCCGTGAGCGTAGTCCCGCACGACGCGGCTGCACGTCGGCTGGGCTGCTGCCGCGGTGTGCCACCAGCAGCAGGGTGCGTGCCGCCGCTCGGAAGGCGGGCGGGAAGTGGGCGTGGGTGGCGCGGCTCCAGGGCTCGCGCTGTGCAGCGCGCCACAGCCACCTGCAAGGTTTGGTTTGCCAAAAGCTAGTGAGGTTGCTTGCAACTCGATGGACATCTGCTGGCGGCTCATACAAGTTGGCATGGAAGCGGCGGGATGGAAGCAGGGTGGAATTGACACGAAAGCACGCGACCGCGGCCCAACTGATGCAGTGCTGCCCAGCCCGAGCAGCACGCACTTGGAGGTGGCAGCCAGGTCCCACTTGGCTGCGTCACGAGGCGCATCTGTCGGCGGGTAGAACGTGGGCAGCACACGCGCATCTGGTGCATAGTGCTCCCGGTAGTTTCGGAAGGTGACGGGGCGATAACCTGGGCGCCAGAATGGAAACCGTGGGCAGTGCACACGCTCGAGTGTGGTTGGTGGTGTGGCCAAGCCGTGGCCAAGCTGTGCACTGCCAAGCCCTGCACAGCCTGCTTGCCCCATTTTCCATGCCAGATAGTACACTATCCCAAACATGTGCTGGCATACGTACCGGCCTGCGCAAGCTCATCCATCATTGCCAGGGCGTCAGCATGCAGCTGCTGCAGCCCATCATCAGAGGGCAGCGGCGTGTTGGGCCCGGCATCAAGCTTCATGCTCTCCCGCTCCAGCACCTGCGGCGGTGGGCAGCGCATGCATTAGCCGCGCTGCTGCAACTGGCTGCCGACTTGCCGTACTGGCAATGCGAGCTCAGCCCTTCTCCAGGCGGAAGGTAGTGGCACCCAGCTGCGAAGCATCATTGCATCACCACTGCTGCGCCTCACCAGGTCCAACTGATCGCAGAAGCCCTGTAGCAGTGCGTACACGGGGCAGGCCGACCACCAGACCACCTGCCCCGGCGGCACATCAGCGGGAACGAGCGGCACGCCGCGGCTGAGCAGCAGCGCCAGCCCCTGTGGCGACTGCCGCTCGCCCATCCCCGCAAACCAGTTCACGTCGTTCAGGGTGATGGTGCCGCCCGCTGCGAGCACAGCATCAAGCGCCTCTGGCCGCCCGCCAGCGGCTGCTGATGCCACCAGGGACTTCAAATGCCTCGCGTTCATCCAGTCACGGAGGGGCGTACCAGCAGCTGCCTGCAGAGCTTCACGCACAGCTGGCAGGGCGAGCAGCGCAGACAGAGCCTCGCCGGCAACGCCCTGCTGAAGCAGCCGACAGCCCAGAAACTTCAGCCTGTGCGCCTCGATGTCAGCTGCAGCGGGCACGCTGAGCCACTGCGCCGCTGCCGCCTCAAGGCCAGGCTCTTCAGCTGCATGGTCGAGCAGCGCCTGCAAGGCTGCTGCCACCGCCGGCGCATAGTCGCGGCCCAGCTGCCCACTGGTGTGCATCTGCAGCAGATGGTGCAGCATCCAGTCACACGGCGGGGGCTGTGGCTCATCAACGTCAGATGTGGGGGGATCGGGGTGAGTCAGCTGCACTGCTGCCTTATGTGCACCAATGGCTGGTCCGCCAGGTGGCAGCCCCTGAGCCAACAGCAGCTCTGCCATGCGCTGCACAGCCGCAGGCACGGCTGCTGCTGCTGTGGCACCAGACTGCACTGCCGTGCTCTCGGCCAGGTCGATCAGCTTTCGAAAGACGGTGGGGGGCTGGAAAAAAGTGCTGTCGCCCGCTCGTGGTGCAAGGCTGGCGCCTGCAGAGAGGAGCGCAGCAGCTGCGCCGGCTGCGCCAGATGCCACCGCCACCTCCAGGGCTGTCCCCCTGCCGTACCAGTGCCCCAGGGCTGCAGCCTGACTCTCCGTCAGGCCCAGCAGTTCCAGCGCGGCTGCCTCGGCATCATCACTGTTCCCCAGATCTGCACGCGCATCCAGGTCGGCGCCTGCGCACGGAGCGCAAGTCGGTGGGAGAGCTCAGTCGGCGGCGCTACACAAATGAGAGTAGAGCACACCAATTTGCACCAGCTTGGTCACGCAGAATGCATCTCACCTGCAGCCAGTAGCAGAGGCACACCGCTGCCCCAGTCGGCCAGCGCTGCTGCGTGCAGGGCGGTCACGCCGTGCAACATGAGCGGCGCCCCGGCCGCTAGCGCCGCCCGCACCGCCGCCTCGTCGCGGCGCAGCACCGCCTGGAGCAGTGCATGCGCATCCTGGGTGGCCACAGTGGCCTCCATGGCGGGCCGGAGAGCAGAAGGGCCGCCTCACCCAGCTGCCTGAGCCGCCTGCGGCTGATCGGAGGCTCAGGGATCACTGCACCCTCGGCACGTAGGAGAGAGACGTTGGAAGAAGCAGAATGCGCCTTTTGGCGGCTTTGAGTAGGGCGCGCATTGAGCGCCCGCTCAGCGGCAGTCGGCCTTGGCAGCGCAGCCATCGATGTGCCCTTGCTGGCAGCTCCATGATCTTCCAAAGGCAATGCCGACATTTCTGTCACGTTAGAAGGGGATCCATGCCAATTGGGCCGTTGATGCGACGCTGGCGATGGGTTGGGCGGGAAACTCGGTGCAGCGCCTCACCTTCCGTGGGTGGCACTGCCCTCGGCTGGCTCATCTGTTGGAGCCAGAGCAGCCTTGGGAAGCCTGCCCGGTCCTGCTCAGGGAAAACACGGGACCCTGAAGGAACAAGGCCAGACAAAAATGGAGCGGCATGCCGTTGAGAGGGGCTGCTCATGACCACCCGAATTGGCAACAAGAAGCAGTGCTACGAGGTGCCACAGCAGGCGGCAGCTTTGTGAACATACACTGAGCAGGACCTTCAAGAATGCTGAGGTTCCTTAAGTCTACCTTCTTGCCAGGATCCTTTCCAACGGAGCTTGGAAAGGTGGCTCGAGGGGCCGCACGTAGTGTTTTCTGCCCCGCAACTCGTTGCTGCCCGCCCGGCCCCACCTGCCAAGTTGGCTGCGGCATGGAAGGCACAGCAACGGCCTTGGGATGGCGGGTGAATGTTCCTAGTGGACGCCTATCGCGTAATGGCTGAGAAGGGTGCCGCTGCAATGTTGCAGCAGCCTGGGCGGCGTGTCATGACGGATAAATGGCAGGTTGCCAAGGCACCCGCCCGCCGCCAGAGCAGGCGCAGCGGCGGGTTTGCAACTGCGTCGGCTCACGACTTACCCCCATGCAAGCAGTTCCATCGTAATCGCAAGCGAACAAAGCCCGAGCTGTGTCCAGCCGGTGCCCACACTCGCCGGCCGACGTGAGTTGTCGCTCTGGAGAGCGCCTGGCGGCACGCCAGCCTGTACATTTGCGATCGGTTACCACAGCTGTGCGCAGGAAGGCGGAAGGACTCCGATCACCCTCCGGCATCGCCGCCGCCGCTGCCGCCAGCAGCGGGTGCGGCCGTTTCACGCTGAAGTTCATCCGAGGCGGCGGCAGCTAGCAGATAAGCAGCTGCCAGCATGGTTTTCATCCTAGGCCTCACAGGAGGTGAGTGTGGCGTGATGCTTGACCAGTGGAAGCTGCTTTACCTGCTGGTCGCCCACCCTCCTGCGCTGTTGCAGCCCCGGTTGCAAGCCCGCCTGCGCACAAGCTGCCTGGTATGCTGTAATTCACGAGAGCAAACACTGCCCTCCCCTATCTGGTTCATGCAGGCATGGCCATGGGCAAGTCCACGGTATCCCAGTGGCTGAGGGAGCTGGGGGTGCCGGTGCTGGATTCTGATCAGGTGGGTGCTGTACCCAGCTCGGGCTCAGTTTGTGCCTGATCAGGCAGGCGAAAGATCCATTGCTGGGCTCAGGCCAAGTGGGTGCTGCTTTGGTGGGCCTGCTCGCTCAGGGGTTGTGGTGCAGCGCAGAGAGCTCTTGGCTGAGCGCTCCACAGGCACACCTTGCACAAGCCACTGTGTTGAATGCAACGCACCGCCCCACTGCCTCAGGTGGTGCACGACTTGTACAACGGCGGCGCTGCGGTGGCGCCAGTTGAAGCCGCCTTTCCGGGCGTGGCGGTGGATGGCGGTGCGTCATCTGGCCGCCGGGATGCTGGCTTACCGTCACTCTCTGCTTGTTGCGGTTGCTTAGGCAGCAGGCTGGCGGTGCAAGCCTCTGGCCTGGGGCCGTCTCTGCCGCTGTGCCTGCTGGCACTCGCCGAGCTGCACGTCCACGGCACACTTTGATCCTGCCTCCACCCTCCTCCCACTAACCCGCCCACCCACTCCCTGCCCTTGTTTTGTGGCAGCCATCTCCCGCCCGGAGCTCAGCAAGCGGGTTGTGGGCAACCCCGAGGCCCTAAAGCAGCTAGAGGCAATCGTGCACCCGCTTGTCACCGCCTACAAAGTGCGCTGGCTGCGGCAGCAGGCCGCCGCCCGGCAGACGCTCGTCGTGCTGGACATCCCGCTTCTGTTTGAGACGGGGGCAGAGTCCATGTGCGATGCGGTAGCGGTGGTCAGCTGCCCGGCTGAGGTGCAGCGTGCACGGGCGCTGGCGCGGCCCGGCATGACAGAGGCGAAGCTAGACGGGCTGCTGGCGCGGCAGGTCGGTGTGATGTGCCTTTTCGTTGACACCAGCTGCCGAGTACAACCTTTCGATTGACCGGGATTTGGGCGCAGCTGGCTGTGCACCTAGCCATGCTTGTTGCAGTAGGCTGCCACACTGTGCTCCCCCCCTGCCTGGCCCTCTCCAACCCTCCCATCCTGCGACCCCGCCCGTCTGCGCGCAGGTCCTGGATGCGGAGAAGCGGCGGCGAGCCGACTTTGTGATTGACACGGTGGGCCAGCAGCTGTGGCATCCAATCGCTCGACAGAGGCCCTAGCTGTGCGCTGATGGGCAGGTGGCAGGCATAGCTGCTGCCCCTGCCAACCTCGTTGCTGCGTTGCCGTTGACCACCCGCCGCTCCATGGCGCTGTCACTGCCCATCCACCGCCGCAGGGTGTGTCGTTAGATGAAACAAAGCAGCACGTGGCGTCCATGGTGGAGGGGCTGCGAGGGCGGCAGGGCAGCAAGTATGCCGCCCTGGCGGCTGCGGCGGCAGCCAGCGGCGAAGGCTGAGCGGCAGTTGCTGGCGGTTGTACGGTTGGGAGGGAGCTGGAGGTGGCAGCGCGTTGAGATATGTCGCTGTCGTCGGCTGGCAATGCAGCTGCACCATTTGACCTTGGCTTGTCCTCCACAGCATTCCATCCCTTGCTTTCATGGTTTCAGCAGACCTGCTGACATCAGTAGGTGCAGAGCCACGCTAGAAGATCGGGTTAAGACAGGCTGTTCGGCCATTTGGGTGCGCTGCTGAGGTGTTGGTGGAAATGCAGCACAGCGGCATGAATCGGGGGTTGGCCGTCGTCCGGGCAACACGCAGGTGGGGAAAACTGACAACGGCGGAACTAATGTATAGCGTGGGAAAAAGTAGGAAGTGGATACAGCAAACAACCATCAAATATGCCACAGGTGGCGCGCATGCACACTGCACGTGTGCTATCATGTACAAAAGAGGGGTGTGGCACGCCGGCCTGCCTCAGGCGGCCCAGTCCAACACAACAACGGCACAACAATGGGCGGCCGTTCAAGGCCTCCCTGGGTTCATCTCATTCCTCGAGCGCCTCTGTCCGCTCGAGCACCATTGCCGAGGCGCCGCCGCCGCCTGCAGGCAGGGTGCCAGACAGGGTTGGGGTGATTGCGGACAGCTGCCTAGTCTGTGGATGATGGGCATGCAAGCCTCCTTTAGCCCAGGCACAGCTCTCCTTCAGGGAACACACTTGAAGCTGCTGCCACAGCCCTGATGGGGCATTCATGCTTGCAGCACATCCCAGCCGTGTGCGCCAAGAACGCAACCGCTGGAACTTCAAACCGCCTCCCGCTCAGCAGCTGCGCACCGTTGCAGATGGCGGCCACGCCCAGGCGCCCGCCCTTGCAGCGCAGCACATTGAGCAGCGTGACCACGAGGCGCGTGCCGCTGGCGCCGATGGGGTGCCCGATGGCCACCGCGCCACCAAACACGTTGACCCTGCAAAGAGGGTACATCATCGTGGGGTGGCAGGACTTGGGCAGGCTAGCATGTGGAGTGGGCATGCGGGCCGTAACAAGCGTCATGTTAATTAGCGCATTCGAGGGAAGCCACCTGTTGGTCGTGCCCAGCATCACCTCGTGCATGTAAACCGACCTGCCTGCAACCCACCCAGCCCCAACCGCCTGTCACACCCTGCGGCTGCCAGCTGTCTGTCTACCTGTCTGGGTCCAGCCCCAGCAGCTGGCGGTTGGCCAGGTCCACCACCGAAAAGGCCTCGTTCACCTCCCAGTAGTCCACCTGGCCGCTGCTCAGCCCTGCGGCAGGGGTGCCAGCGCAGCGCAGCGTCCAAAGCAGGCTGGTCAGACGCACGGAGTGGAGCAGGCGCATGGAGCTGCAAGGGGAAATCGTGCTGCGCCACAGCACAGATTGAGCTACTGATGTAGCAGATCTCTCAATGCTGCCATGCAGGCAAGCGTTCCATCCGTCCAGCCCGACCTGCATGCTCCAGCGCTTTGGGCACCGCCACTGTGGGAGCTGTGGGGAAGTCTCGGGGGTCCACCGCTGCGTCGCCAAACCCTAGGATGCGGCCCAGGACCGGCAGGCGGTACTGGCGTACCGCCGAGGCGGAGGCCAGTACCACCGCTGCGGCGCCATCAGAGATGGGGGAGGCATTGCCAGCTGTGCAGGGCGGGGGCGGGACAAGAGAGGAGGGGTTGGGAGGGCAGCGGCAGGATGAGGCGTGGCGGCGGCGGCAGCAGCGGCAGCAGCGGCAGCGGCGGCAGCGGCAGCGGCGGCAGCGGCGGCAGCGGCGGCGGCGGCGGCGGCGGCAGCGGCGGCGGCGGCAGCGGCGGCGGCGGCAGCAGCGGCAGCAGCGGCAGCAGCGGCAGCAGCGGCAGCAGCAGCAGCGGCGGCGGCGGCGGCGGCAGCGGCAGCAGCAGCCTGCCTGCAGCTTTGGCCCACCTGTGATGGTGCCGCCCTGCGGCCGGAAGAAGGGCTTCAGCTTGCGCAGCTTGTCCACATTCATCTTGGAGATGGCCTCGTCCTGTGCATTTGGTAGCACAGACGGTCAGACAATGAGCAGGCCACCCACGCAGCGCGGCAGGCACGCAAGAAGGGCAGCCACCACGATGCACAGCCGGGGCGCAGTGCACCTCGTCGTCCCAACCCTTCCTGCACGCCACCCACAGCCCAAAGCGTGCACCATTACTCTTCCACCAGCGCACCTCCTTGATCAGCGCCACGGCGCCGCCCTTGCCGGGCACCTCCAGAGGCGCAATCTCCCAGTCAACTAGGCCTGTGGAGGAGGGAGGGAGGGCACGCATGGCAGCAGGCCACATCTTGTCATGTCCAGCGCTGGAAACCTGTAGCCCAGCTGCATCCCTGCACCATGTGCCAAGCAATGCACCCAGGCAATGGAAAGCGGCCCCAGCAACAAGCCCTGCCCCTCACCTGCAGCCACCGCCGCTCGCGCACGCTCCACCGATGAAATGGCGTGCTCGTCCTGCGCGTCACGCCCAATGCCTAGCCGCTCCGCGCACATCTCTGCACCGGGGCAGCAGGGACGAAGGGAGGGGCCGGATGAGAATGCGGGGGAGCAGGGGCGTGTCGCACTTGCAAGGAGGCTGTGCAACCGCACACCCCGCTTGCCAGGCCCAACAACAAAGCAATCACCCAGCCAAGCGCCTCACCTGCGCACTCGCCCATGTGGATGTCGTGGAAGGCGTCCCACAGGCCATCCTGCACAGGCCAGAGTTGCAGTGCAGTGGCGAGTTAAACCAGAGCGCTGCGCAGCACAGCTGCTTGTAGCCTGCTGACGTGGAATCTTGCTCAAACCAAACCTCACGGCATGCCCTTGCAGCGGCTCCAAAGCACCGCGGCGCAAAAAAGCAGGGCAGCGCACGTGGAGCATGCCATCCACCAGCTGCGCATGGCCCAGCCGCACGCCGCCACGCACAGAGGGCGCATAGTAGCTGCAGGGGAGAGAGCGAGAGGGCAGAGCTAACGATGCTGGGTGAAAATTGTGATGCAGCAATTAAATGGCAAGCAGCAGCGGCAGCGGCAGCTGTGGCGGCAACAGCAGCAGGTGTTACCGAGGCTGAGCAGACGGGCAGGACAACATGGGTGGGTAAACATGGTCTAAAAAAGCAGCGCGCCGCCTCACGGTATGTTGCTCATGCTCTCCATGCCGCCCGCCACTACGATGGAGTGGTTGCCCACCATGATGGACTGCAAATCGAATGATGTGAGGTGCCCGGGTGAACAGTTTAGAGGTGCTCGGGGTGAGCAGCACGCTGTAGCTCACCCGCCATCTGCACCCTGCAACCAAACCAAGCCCCTGGATATCTTTGTGCTCCACCCTTGAACAGCCGCCCGGGCCACAGCTGCCTGCCCACCTGCGCTCCCAGCATGATGGCTTTGAGGCCTGCAATGCAAGGTGCAGCAAGCAGAGCGATGCCAATTCCTTCAAACCCTGCCAATTTGCAGACCAACCACAAGCCTGGCGCCGGGCAGCAAACAAGCGCTAGCCCGCCGCGCACCTGAGGAGCAAACCTTGTTGACGGTGGTGCAGTCGACCTCCAGCGGCAGGCCGGCTTTGAGCGCTGCCTGCCGCGCCGGCGCCTGCCCCAGGTTGGCTGAACACACGTTGCCCATGTATACCTCGCCAACCGCCTCTGGCGGCACCCCCGCCCGCTGCACCGCCGCTCGTATGGCTGCAGCACCCAGGTCGGTGGCCGCCAGCGGCGCCAGGCCGCCCAGAAAGGCGCCCAGCGGCGTGCGCACCGCTGCGCAGATGTACACTGATTCCATGCCGCCCTGGCGCGCCCGCTTGCTGGCGGGGCCGTCGTCCGAGGCCAGGCCGCGCCCGCTCACACCCGCTGCCTCCTGCAGGAGCACGCCCACCATGGGCTGCTGCCAGGCGGCGCTGCGGGGAGGGGGGGAGTAGCGACGGCGGGGGTCGCAACTTGGCAGCGGCAGGCAGCCGGCGGTGCAGGCAGCGGACAGGGCGGCGGCAGCACAGCAAGCGGCGTGGCGTGCGTTCAGCGTGTCGAAACGTCGAAATCTGCTCCCGCAGCAGGCAGCGGAGCCAAAACGACCGCTCCGGCCGCCAGCAAGGGCGGGCACGAACAAGGGCGCCGCCCCTGCGCACCTGCTGCTGCCCTGCGGCAGGTGTCGAGAGATGGTCTGCAAGCGCCGAGCCGTCGCCAGCATGAAAGGTGGGGCGCCGGGCCGGCCCAGCGCTGTGCTCTGGGTCGCGGTGCTCTCGGTCGGCGCAGCCCAAGGGCTCGCTGGAGAGACGGAGAGGCAAGGCGGTTTGGCAGAAGTGCGGCGAGGCCCCGATTCTGAAGAACCGCAAGGCTGAGCTGGCGGCGGCGCCGGTAGCGTCGACGCGCAGCTGCCTTGGTCGTGGGCGCTGCCACTTGGAGCATACCCCGCTGCTCTTCTCCTGGCCCAAACAGAAAAATTTAGTTTTGGACAGTTGGGTGTACTTGCACTCATGCTGGTTGCTCGCTTGCTGCCCTGCCACAGGCAGTGCGCGCTGCCGCTCACGCTCATTGCCGCCTGATCCCCTCTCCTAAGCCGCCCGATTTCCTCTCCTGCCTTCTGCCAAGCGGGCAGATCAGAGGGTTACACGTGCAACAGGTTTAGAAAAGTTTTAGGGTGGTGCTGGAGGCATGGCTGCAGCAGCTCAGTTCTTCTTCTGGCGAATGTCGAGGGTTCCGCTTGCAGCGTTGCCGCCCATCCCCGTGGTCATCGCTGCACACACGATATGAAAGAGCAGCGGAAGAAGCTGTCAGCACGCTGGTATCAGTCCCAGCACGAAATGGTGCTGCCTGGTGCTGGCCAGGGCGCATCAGGAGCGCGAAACACATCAGGGTGGACCAAGGCATGTAGTGACTGAGGGGCCACATGGTACGGTCACGATGCGTATCACCAGCCGCACCTGTGGTGACCATCTGGTTGTCGGTGCTGGTGCCAATGCTTCCTTGAGAGGCTCCACCGGAGCCTGAGCCCGCAGTGTTGACCAGGAGCGTGCCCCCTGCCTGCGTCACATTCAAGTTGCAGACGGCAAGCGCGCCGCTGCCTGGACCCAGCCCTGCATCGGCAGCAGTGTCGAGAAGCGGAGGAACGGTGGAGCTTGTGTGGCGGTGCCCCGAGTGCCAGGCGAGCAACCTGCCAGAGGCACCAATGGTGATGCTGCGGCAAGAGCAGCTGTTAGACCCCCTGGTACCTCCCACACACGCAACGCACCTGCGGCAAACCCGGTCTGCTGCGTGGTTGCGCCCCCAGCGCCATCAATCGACACAACGCCGGTCTGAGAGGCAACCGCAGAGTGGCCGCCCTTGGTGATGCTGCCATCAGCAGCACCGCTCTGAGCCTGGGGAACTGCAGGTGGGGTGCAAGGGAGGGACAGCAGGGAGCAGGAGGGTGAGTGTGCAGCTTTTTTTTGTAACAAGGCTCTGCAGCGAAGCAACACGTCAGCAGGCACGTCCAGGCTAATGTGCAGCTGGTTCTGATCTCCTGCAAGGTCCTCACCCGTCGTGCCGGCGCTGGTGACGTCTGTCACTCCGGTAGTGCTCACCGTGCTGGGACCCACTCCTGTAGGATGAAAAAGGCAGGATACAGATGCATTCAGTGGAAATGGATTGAACCAGAGGCAGCATTCTAAGAACCTGGAGGCGGCATTCTAACCACGCTAGTGTGGCTGCGTGTTCCACTGATCGGATTCCCACCTGATGCTGTGCCAAACGTGCTTGCAGTCACGCCCTTGCCGCCCGCGCCGAGGGCCGCCACATTGCCGGTGCTCGCAGAGCTGCCCGCACCACCCTGCATCGGAAATGTGCATGTTGATGATCGCTGAGTCAGTTCAAGGGGTCAGGTGGGAAAAGCAAGCGCGTGCACGTGCCCTTTGTTGCATTAGCAGCGCTGACCTAAAGCAACCAGCATTTGCTCCCGTGCACGTCGGGTGCCGCACACTCTGCGGCCCGACCCGGGTCCTGGACCAAGCACTTGCCTTGGCCGATGCATCGGTTTGCTGTTTGACCGTGTTGCCGTTGCCGTGGGTGATCTGGCCAGTGGTCGTGAGCGTCGTGCTGTTGCCCTGGCCGGATGCTCTGCCGTCAATCGTGGCGGCGCCATCTGCACCCACCGTGGCGCTGGCCGTCACGGCCACGTTTGCATTGTCGCCGCTGGCAGTGCCGCTGGCGTTTTCGGTAGCAGTGGTCAACAGCTTGCGGCTGCGGCCTGCAGAGGGAAGGGATTGTTTTAGAGAGCGGGATTGTTTTAGAGTGCTTGGCAGCTGGGGGAAGCCGGGTGCAGGTGCCTGCTGCCCTCCCAACCCTCCCGCTCTCCCGCTCTTCGTGACGCTTCCTCTTGCCCGCTGCTCTGCCCTCGACGTGCCTCTTCCTTTTTGCACCACTCACTCTTGCTGATGGGCTCGGCACTTGCGGCAAGCAGCGCCGCACACAGCAGGAGGCACGTAAAGGCAGCGGAGGGCCGCATGGCTGGTTGGCGGGTGGCGGTGAGGGATCGGCGGCGGGCTGGCGGCAGGCAGGAGTGTTTGGCAGGCTGCACCTCCTCAATGGCTGATCAAAGACCTGTACAGCAGAAGGAAGAATGGTGACGAGAGATGGCAGATCTGTGGTTATGATGGAGATCTGCGGTGCCACAGCAGGCAGCTGCGCGCAGCTACCGTCTGGCCGCATGTGGTTTCGCCCGAATGATACATGCCGATCATGCGAAGCCAGCAGCAGGTTCGAGCCTCCACCAGGTGCAGGTCGGAGGGTGGAGGCAGCTGAGGAGGCGGGGGCAGTGGCAAGCTGCACGCAGCAGAGTCCAATCAACCTCACAGCCACCGGGCGGTTAAGGAGTGTGCCAACAAGCCGCCCGTCAGGCCTCCTCCCAATGCTGTCTTTTCAATTATCCCAGCCTTACCCTGGAGTTGTGTGCGAGCACTGGCCGGCGAGGATGGTCGAGCCAGACGGGCAGCGCAGCGCTGCAGGCACGCAGAAGTGGGCAGGCAGGCCGGGGTGGATGCGCTGGGTAGCTCCTCCCAGCTTGGCATGTGCCAGTCGCCGCCCATCACTGCATCCTGGCCATCTGCAGCCAAAGGGAGGGTGACGTGCTTGAGCAGCGCAACAGCCAGAGGTCGTCATCTCCTGTGCGGCATGCATGAGAGACGTGAAGACGTGCTGCTGAGGGTGAGCAGCGAACACCCCTCAAGTGGGTGGCAAAGACATTCGGCAACGGCGGCCGACGTTGGCTGCCAGGGGTGCCAACGCTCAACAGGTTTACCTTGCAACCTGCCCTGGAAACGCACCCACAGGTCAGAGTCGTGATGAAGAGTATGTTGGGGCGCTTGTCCTGCACCTCATTGTGCTTGT
>VFQQ010004275.1_pt1 | contig 12787 bp, 10 predicted proteins | sample 3512341 | NCBI WGS metagenome assembly VFQQ01 (sample SAMN10412373, study PRJNA504923) | tailings metagenome | isolation source: Relicate 2 Philex TSF1 revegetated site | place: Philippines: Tuba, Benguet | collected 2017-08-29 | reverse complement strand
GCGCTTGGCGATGTGGCGCTCCATCTGCGTGCCCAGCACCAGCTCGGGCTGCAGCTCGGCGATGCGTGCCTCGACCTCGAGGTAGTCGTCGCTGATCAGCGCTTCCACGCCATACAGCGCTGCGGCTTCACGCACCTCGCGTGCGAACTCGCGGCTGTAGGTGCCGAGGCCGACGACCTGGAAGCCGAGTTCCCTGGCCGCGATGCGCGCGGCAGCCACGGCGTGCGTGGCGTCGCCGAACACGAACACACGCTTGCCGGTGAGGTAGGTGGAGTCGACCGACTTCGCATACCAGGGCGAGCGTGATTCGCTGGCCGCGAGCGCGGGTGCGGGGTCCACGCCTGCCACCTTGGCCACCTCGGCGATGAAGTCGCGCGTGGCGCCCACGCCGATCGGCACCGTCTTCACCACCGGCTGGCCGAAGGCCCGCTGCAGGTAGCTGGCGGCCTGCATGGCGAGCTCCGGGTAGAGCACGACGTTGAAATCGGCTTCGTGCAGCCGCGCGATGTCGGCGGCGCTGGCGCTCAGCGGCGCCACCACGTGCACGTCCACGCCCAGCGTGGCGAGCAGGCGCGTGACCTCGGCGACGTCGTCGCGGTGGCGGAAGCCCAGCGCCATGGGGCCGAGCAGGTTGCAGCACTTGCGTGCGCGTTGCGGGCGGCGCGGCACCGCCTCGCGCCGCGGCGACAGCGCGCGCACCAGCTGGTACAGCGTTTCCGAAGCGCCCCAGTTCTCCTTGCGCTGGTACGCTGGCAGCTCCAGCGGCACCACCGGCACCGGGAGCTTCAGCGCCTGCGCCAGGCCACCGGGATCGTCCTGGATCAGCTCGGCGGTGCAGGAGGCGCCCACCAGCATCGCCTTGGGCTGGAAACGTTCGTAGGCGTCGCGCGCGGCGGTCTTGAAGAGCTCGGCGGTGTCGCTGCCCAGATCGCGCGCCTGGAAGGTGCTGTAGGTGACGGGCGGGCGCTTGTCGCGGCGCTCGATCATCGTGAAGAGCAGGTCGGCGTAGGTGTCGCCCTGGGGTGCGTGCAGCACGTAGTGCACGTCGGTCAGCGCCGTGGCCACGCGCATCGCGCCGACGTGTGGTGGGCCTTCGTAGGTCCAGAGGGTGAGCTGCATCTCAGGCTGCCAGCAAGGTCTTGCGGCGCAGGGGCCGCGCGAACAGCTCGGCCAGGTCGGCCGCCTGCTCGTAGCCGTGGATGGGGCTGAACACGAGCTCGATCGCCCACTTGGTGGTCAGGCCTTCGGCTTCCAGCGGGTTGGCCAGGCCCAGGCCGCAGACGGTGAGGTCGGGGCGCTCTTCGCGACAGCGCTCCAGCTGGCTGTCCACATGCTGGCCTTCCGACAGCCGCGTGCCGGCGGGCAGCCAGGCCAGCTCCTCGGCCATGTGGTCGCGGTGCAGGAAGGGCGTGCCCACCTCGGTGAGCTGCATGCCCAGCTCGCGGTGCAGGAAGCGCGCGATCGGCAGCTCCAGCTGCGAGTCGGGGAAGAAGAAGATGCGCCGGCCGTGCAGCACATCGCGCTGGCGCTGCAACGCCGCCACGGCCCGCTCGCGCGCGCTGGCGGTGACACGCAGCACCGTGGCCGCGTCGATGCCGAAGGCCGCGGCGGCGGCTTGCAGCCAGGCCGTGGTGCCTTCCACGCCGATGGGGAAGGGCGCCTCGATGCGCGTGGCGCCGCGCGCCTGCAGCGCCCGCGCGGTGTCGGCCAGGAAGGGCTGGGCCAGCAGCACGCGCGTGCCGCTGCCCACGGCCGGCATGCCGGCGCTGCTGCGCGCGGGCAGGAAGGCCACGTGGCCGATGCCGATCTGCCGCAGCTGCCGTTCGAGCTGGTCCTCCACCACGTCGGGCAGCGCGCCCACCACCAGCAACTGTGCTTCGCGGCTTTCGGGCAGCACCGGCACCAGCGAGGCCAGGCAGGCGTCTTCGCCCTGCGTGAAGGTGGTCTCGATGCCGCTGCCCGAGTAGTTGAGCACCCGCACACGGGGCAGGAACTGCGCGCTCAGGCGCTGGGCCGCACGCTGCAGATCGAGCTTGATCACTTCCGAGGGGCAGCTGCCCACCAGGAACAGCGTCTTGATGTCGGGCCGCCGCTCCAGCAGGCGGGCCACCACGCGGTCGAGCTCGTCATTGGCGTCGGCCAGGCCGGCGAGGTCGCGCTCGTCGAGGATGGCGGTGGCGAAGCGCGGCTCGGCGAAGATCATCACGCCGGCGGCGCTCTGCACCAGGTGCGCGCAGGTGCGGGAGCCGACGACGAGGAAAAACGCGTCCTGGATCTTGCGGTGCAGCCAGACGATGCCGGTGAGGCCGCAGAAGACCTCGCGCTGGCCGCGTTCGCGCAGCACCGGGGCGGTGGAGCAGCCACCGGCCGCGGGCTCGGCGCGTTTCATCATCACGGCGCTCATGCCGTGGCCTCCAGCCGCGCCAGGCGCAGCTTCCAGACGAACTGCGCCGCGTTGATGGCGTAAGCCGCATAGGCCGCCAGCGCCAGCAGCATCTGCCCGTGCGGGTCCAGCGCGCCGGTGAACAGCGCCACCAGGTAGGCGGTGTGCAGCGCCAGCACGAGCATGCTGAACACGTCTTCCCAGAAGAAGGCCGGGGCGAACAGCCAGCGGCCGAATACCACCTTCTCCCAGATGCTGCCGGTGACCATGATCAGGTACAGCAACAGCGTCTTCAGCAGCACCGAGGCGGTGGCGACGCCGAACCCTTCGCCGCTGGCCAGGTAGCGCAGCACCAGCACCAGGCTGACACCGAACACCCCGAACTGCAGCGGAGCGAGCACGCCCTGCACGAGGGTCCAGCGGCTGGCGTCACGGCGGGCGCGCTGCTCGGGGGTGTAGAGCAGGGCGGTGGGGCCCGGCGCGGGCGCATGCGGTACAGCCATGTTGGGGGCCAGACTAGGCCCGCCGACCCTGAATGTCAATCAGGGTTGACGTTCTGCATGATTTACATTTTTCAAGCCCAAAGGCGGGCCGCCGGTCATCGGGACAAACACCCATGGTTGCTGCGTGACGCCGGCCGGCGCCGGGTGTACAACGCGCCCCAATCGACAGGCCTTGACCGCCCGGCGGCACGGCCAACCCAGGAGCGAGGGTGCCGCAAAGAAGTACGCGCGATGCGCCGGTCCCACAGGAGTGCAACCCCGAACCCGTGCCATGGCCGGCGGACGCGGCCGGCGGCCCTGGGCCCGATCTGCACCTGAGTGCGGCGCGCCAGCGCGTGGGGCGCCTGGCGCGGACGCTGGAAACCGAGATCCTGCCGCGCCTGGTGCGGCAGCACCGGCCCGACGAGGCCGCCAGCCGCGCGCCGATCAGCGCCACCGAGGTGCAGGCCATGGTGCACGCGCTGGTGGACGACAGCGGCGCCCGTGTCGATGCGCTGGTGCAGTTGCTGCGTGATCGCGGCGTCAGCGTCGAATCGCTCTACCTCGACCTGCTCACACCCGCCGCCCGTGAACTCGGCGTGCTGTGGGAGGAAGACCGCGTCGACTTCGCCACCGTCACGGTGGGCCTGGGCCGCCTGCAGCGGCTGCTGCGCCAGCTGAGCCCCGACTTCGGCAGCGAGGTCGCGCACCCGCACCATGGCCGGCGCGTGCTGCTCACGCAGCCCGACACCGAGCAGCACATGTTCGGCCTGTCGATGGTGGCCGAGTTCTTCCGCCGCGAAGGCTGGGACGTGCTGGGCGGGGTGGCCGGTGTCGGCATCGACGCCACGGCCTGGGTGCGGCGCGACTGGTTCGACGTGGTCGGTTTTTCGGTGGGCAGCGAGCTCAACCTGCCCTGGCTGCGCGATACCATCGCCACGGTTCGCCAGGTGTCACGCAACCGGGCGGTGGTGGTCCTAGTGGGCGGGCCGGTGTTCTCGTTGCACCCGGCCTGGGCCGCCGACGTCGGCGCCGACGCCACCACCGACGGCCGCAGCGCGCCGGCCATCGCCGAAACCATCGTCAACAGCCGCGTGCTCGAGCAGTCCGGGCGGGCACGCATGTCCTGAAGCGCCATCACTGAAAGGGGTTCCATCGTGGCAAGCGGCCGTACCGGGAGGCGCCTCGCATGAGGCGGCAGACGGCTAGGAAGCACAAGGATCTCCTCGGCGATCTCGACGCGAAGACGGCCACGCGGCTGATCGGCTCCTGCAGCGATCTTTCGCTGCTGCTGGACCGCGAAGGCGTGGTGCTCGAACTCATCGTGCCCGACACCGGCGTGGCGGCATTGGCCGGCGTGGCCTGGAAGGGCCGCGCCTGGGTCGACACCGTCACGGTGGAAAGCCGCGACAAGATCGAATCGCTGCTGCGCGACGCGGCTGCCGGCCAGGGCCAGCGCTGGCGCCAGGTGAACCACCCGGTGCGCGGCGGCGACGACCTGCCGGTGAGCTACACCGTGCTGCAACTGCTGCCCGATGCACCCGCCGGCAAGCCCAGCCTCGTGGCCTTCGGCCGCGACCTCAGCGCCACCGTGCAGCTGCAGCGCCGCCTGGTGGAGGCGCAGCAGGCCATGGAGCGCGACTACTGGCGCTTTCGCGAGGCCGAGACGCGCTACCGCACGCTGTTCCAGACTGCACCCGAGGCGGTGCTGATCGCCGACGGCCAGAGCCTGAAGCTGCTGGAAGCCAACCCCGCCGCCGAGCGCCTGTTCGGCAGGCCGGCCGCGCGGCTGCAGGGCGCCGCGCTGCTGGGCTTGTTCGATGCGCCCGGCCAGCAGCGCCTGCAGGCCTTGACGACCGCGGCACGCACCGTGGGCGCGCGCGAACCGGTGCGCGCGCGGCTGGCGGGTGCGGGCGGTGCCGAGGTGGAGGTGGCCGCCACCCTGTTCCGCCAGGACCAGGCCGGCTACCTGCTGGTGCGCGTGGCGCCGCTGCAGCCGGCACCGGCACGCACGGCCAAGGGCGCGAAGGCCGGCGCTGCCGCGGGGCACTCGGCCGTGGCGCTGGCGGGCGGCGGCGACGCCATGCCGGCGCTGCTGGACCAGTACCTGCGGCAGGCGCCCGACGCGCTGGTGTTCACCGACGCGCAGGGCCGCGTGAAACGTGCCAACGCGGCCTTTGCCGCGCTGGCGCAGCTCTCCACCGAGGAGCAGGCGCGCGGCGAGCTGCTCGACCGCTGGCTCGGCCGCACCGGCGTGGAGCTCAGTGTGCTGCTCACCAACCTGCGCCAGCATGGCTCGGTGGGCCTGTTCACCACCAGCCTGCGCGGCGAGGTCGGTGCGGTGCACGAGGTGGAGATCTCGGCCGCCGAACTCGGCTCCGGCCCGCAGGCGGTGCTCGCCTTCGCGGTGCGCGACATCGGCCGCCGCCTGGCCGGCGAGGAGCGCCCGCAGGCCAAGCTGGCGCGCAGTGCGAGCGAGCTCACGGAACTGGTGGGCCGCGTGCCGATGAAGGACATCGTGGCCGAGACCTCCGACCTGATCGAGCAGCTGTGCATCGAGACCGCGCTGCAGATGACCAACGACAACCGTGCGCTGGCGGCCCAGTTCCTGGGCCTGTCGCGGCAGAGCCTGTACGTGAAACTGCGGCGTTATGGCCTGGGTGAGCTCGGCGCCGATTCCGGCGACAACGCTGATTGACACACGAAGTGTAAACACTGGTTGACGAGTGCTCCGCGCCGGAGCACCATCGGCCGCATGGCCTCCCAGGCGTTCCCCGCCCCGTCCGCCGTTGCCGAGCTGCTGAAACCCATCACCTGGTTTCCGCCGATGTGGGCTTTCGGCTGCGGCGTCGTGGCCTCGGGCGAGGCGCTGGACGGCCGGCTGGGTCTGGTCCTGGCCGGTGTGCTGCTGGCGGGGCCCGCGGTGTGCGCCACCAGCCAGGCCGTGAACGACTGGTTCGACCGCCATGTGGACGCCATCAACGAGCCGCACCGCCCCATCCCCTCGGGCCGCATGCCGGGGCGCTGGGGCCTGTACGTGGCGGTCCTGTGGACGCTGCTGTCGCTGCTGCTGTCGCTGGCGCTCGGGCCCTGGGGCATTGGCGCCGCCGTGGTGGGGCTGCTGCTGGCCTGGGCCTACAGCGCACCGCCGCTGCGGCTGAAGCGCAACGGCTGGTGGGGCAATGCCGCCTGCGGCATCTGCTACGAGGGCCTGGCCTGGGTGACCGGCGCCGCGGTGATGGCCGGCGGCCAGATGCCGGACCTGCGCTCGCTGATCCTGGCGGCGCTCTACAGCGCCGGCGCGCACGGGATCATGACGCTGAACGACTTCAAGTCGATCGAGGGCGACCGCCGCATGGGCATCGCCAGCCTGCCGGTGCAGCTGGGCCCGCGGCGCGCCGCGCTCGCAGCCGGCGGCACGATGGCGCTGGCGCAGCTGCTGGTGGTGGCGATGCTGCTGGACTGGGGCCGGCCCTGGCACGCCGCCGCCGTGGCCGCGCTCGTGGCCGTGCAGTTGCTGATGACGAAGCGTTTGGTGGCCGCGCCCATCGAACGTGCGGTGTGGTTCAGCGGCCTCGGGGTGGCGCTGTACGTCACCGGCATGCTGATCAGCGCCTTCGCGCTCAGGGGCCTCGCATGAGCTGGCTGGCCATCTTCCGCCTCGGCCTCGTGCAGGCCTGCCTGGGATCGATGGTGGTGCTGACCACGAGCACGATCAACCGCGTGATGGCCATCGAACTGATGCTGCCGGCGCTGGTGCCGGGCCTGCTCGTGGGCCTGCACTACGCCGTGCAGCTGGCGCGGCCGCGCATGGGCTTCGGCTCCGACACCGGCGGCCGGCGCACGCCCTGGATCGTGGGTGGCATGGTGGTGCTGGCGCTCGGCGGCTTCGGCGCCGCGCTCGGCACGGCCTGGGCGGCAACGGACGCCACGGCAGGACTGGCGCTGTGTGTGCTGGGCTTCGTGATGGTGGGCCTGGGCGTGAGCGCCGCCGGCACCTCGCTGCTGGTGCTGCTGGCCACGCGGGTGCAGCCCGAGCGCCGCGCCGCCGCGGCCACGCTGGTGTGGGTGATGATGATCGTGGGCTTTGCGCTCACCGCCGGCATCGCGGGCAAGTGGCTCGATCCCTTCACGCCGCTGCGCCTGGTGCAGGTGTCGGGCTCGGTGTCGGTGCTGGCCTTCACGCTGGCGATGCTGGCGCTGGCCGGTGTGGAGCGCGGCGCCATCACGGCGGCGGCTGAAGAGAGGAAGCCGCGCTTCTTCGAAGCGCTGCGCCAGGTCTGGTCCGAACCCGATGCACGCCGCTTCACGGTTTTTGTGTTCGTATCGATGATCGCCTACAGCGCGCAGGACCTGATCCTCGAACCCTTCGCCGGCCTGCGCTTCGGCTTCACGCCCGGTGAAAGCACGCAGCTCTCGGGCGTGCAGCATGGCGGCACGCTGGCCGGCATGCTGCTGGCGGCGCTGGCGGGGCGGCGCTTCGGTGGCGTGGCCTTCGGGTCGCTGCGCAGCTGGATCGTCGGCGGCTGCCTGTGTTCGGCGCTGGCGCTGATGGGGCTGGTGTTCGGTGCTGCCACCGGCGCGGCCTGGCCGCTGCGCGCCAACGTGTTTGCGCTTGGCGTGGCCAACGGCGCGTTCTCCATCGCCGCCATCGGTTCGATGATGGCGCTGGCCGGGCAGGGCGGCGCCGGCCGCTCGGGCACCCGCATGGGCCTGTGGGGCGCGGCGCAGGCCATCGGCTTTGCCGTGGGCGGCACGCTGGGTGCCGCGGCCAGCGACCTCGCGCGCTGGCTCATCGGATCACAGGTGGCGGCCTACGGTGTGGTCTTCGCCGTTGAGGCCTTGATGTTCGTCGCAGCGGCCGTGCTGGCGCTGCGCATCGCCGTGCCAGCCGCTGCTGGCCCCGGCCGGTTCCAACCCCGGGAGGGCGCACATGAACGAGTCGCACACCTATGACGTGGTGGTGGTCGGAGGCGGCCCCGCCGGCGCCACCGCGGCGCATGACCTGGCCCTGCAGGGCCGCAGCGTGCTGCTGCTGGACCGCGCCGGCCGCACCAAGCCCTGCGGCGGCGCCATCCCGCCGCGGCTGATCAAGGATTTCGCGATCCCGGATTCGCTGCTGGTGGCCAAGGCCCGCTGCGCCCGCATGGTCTCGCCGAGTGACCAGCGCGTCGACATCCCGATCGAAGGTGGATTCGTCGGCATGGTCGACCGCGACGTCTTCGACGAGTTCCTGCGTGAGCGCGCCCGCAGCGCCGGCGCCGAGCGCCAGCGCGGCCGCTTCGAGCGCCTGGCGCGCGACGCCGACGGCATGGCCCTCGTGCACTTCACCACCCCCGCACGCCGCCCCGGCGACGTGGAGCTGCAAGGCAGCGTGCGCGCCCGCTGCGTGATCGGCGCCGACGGCGCGCGCAGCGAGGTGGCGCGCCAGGCCGTGCCCGGTGCCGAGCGCACGAGCTACGTCTTCGCGTACCACGAGATCATCGCCAGGCCCGCGCAGCCGCCCGCCGGCTACGACGGCGCGCGCTGCGACGTGGTCTACAACGGCGAGCTCAGCCCCGACTTCTACGGCTGGGTGTTTCCGCATGGCGACACGCTGAGCGTGGGCACCGGCAGCGCCGACAAGGGCTTCTCGCTGCGCACCGCCGTGGGCGCCTTGCGCGAAGCCAGCGGCCTGCAGCATGCGCCGACGCTGCGCCGCGAGGGCGCGCCGATCCCGATGAAGCCGCTGCCGCGCTGGGACAACGGCCGCGACGTGGTGCTGGCCGGCGACGCCGCCGGCGTGGTGGCGCCGGCCTCCGGCGAAGGCATCTACTACGCGATGTACGGCGGGCGTGTGGCCGCCGATGCCGCAGCCGAGTACCTGCGCACCGGTGACGCGCGTGCGCTGGCGCAGGCGCGCAAGCGCTTCATGCGCCAGCACGGCAAGGTGTTCTGGGTGCTCGGCATCATGCAGCGCTTCTGGTACAGCAGCGACAGGCGCCGCGAGCGCTTCGTCAGCATCTGCCGCGACAAGGACGTGCAGCAGCTGACCTTCGAGTCCTACATGAACAAGGAGCTGACGCGCAGGAAGCCGATGGCCCACGTGCGCATCTTCTTCAAGGACATGGCCCACCTGCTCGGCCTCGTGCGCGCCTGACACCGCTGGCCATGAACAGCCTGCCGCCCGAACTGGCCGAGCTGGCCGCGGTGGCCGGTTATGCGCCGCACCTGGCGCAGGCCTTTGCGAGCCTGGCCTGCGACATGGCGCTGGTGCTCGACGGCGACGGCCTCATCACCCGCGTGGCACACAACCCCAGTGGCAGCCTGGCGGCGGTGACGGACGGGTGGGTGGGCCTGCCGCTGGCCGACACCGTGTTGCCGCAGAGCCGGCCGAAGATCGCCCGCTTGCTGGACGAACTGGCGCGCCAGGGCCTGGCGAGGCGGCGCGAGGTCAACCTGCCGGCCGTTGGTGCGCATGGCATCCCGGTGGCCTACACCGCACTGCGCCTGGGCGCCAGCGGTCCTTCGCTGGCGGTGGGGCAGGACCTGCGCGCCGTGGCGCAGATGCAGCAGCGCTTCATGCGCGTGCAGCAGGAACTGGAGCGCGGCTACGACATCGCGGTGCGCGCCGCCGGCGAAGCCCACGAGCCGCTGGACGAAGCCTCGCGCCGCGCCTTTGCGGCCTGGCTGCGCGCCGAGCGCATGAGCGCGGAGGGCCCGGCACCGGCGCCGGCATCGGCACGGAAGCGCAAGCGCCGCTGAAGCGCGTTGCGGCACACTCGCCGCATGACGACGACTGGACCCCTCGCCGGACTGCGTGTCCTCGAAATCGCATCCATCGGCCCCGGGCCGCTGGCCTGCATGCTGCTGGCCGACCTGGGCGCCGACGTGGTGCGCGTGGATCGCCTCGAACCCAGCGGCCTGGGTCTGGCGATGCAGCCCCAGCACGATGTGAACGCGCGCGGGCGGCGCTCGGTGGCACTGGACCTGAAGAGCGGGGCGGGCCGCGCCGCCGTGCTGAGGCTCGTGGCGCGCAGCGACGTGCTGGTGGAAGGCTTCAGGCCCGGTGTGATGGAAAAGCTCGGCCTCGGCCCCGCCGAATGCCACGCGCTGCACCCTGGCCTTGTCTTCGGCCGCATCACCGGTTTCGGCCAGCAGGGGCCCCTGGCGCAGGCTGCCGGGCATGACCTCAACTACATCGCGCTCACCGGCGTGCTCGATGCCATCGGCACGGCGGAGGGTGGCCCGCTGCCACCGCTGAACCTCGTGGGCGACTACGGGGGGGGCGCGCTGTACCTGGCCTTCGGCGTGCTGGCCGCGCTGTTCGAGCGCCAGCGTTCGGGGCGCGGGCAGGTGGTGGACGCGGCGATGGTCGATGGCGCGTCGTCGCTGGCCTCCATCTTCCACGGCCTGCTGGCCGGGGGCAGCTGGCAGCAGGGCCGCGGCAGCAACCTGCTCGATGGTGGCGCGCCGTTCTACGCCACCTACCGCACGAAGGACGGCCGCTGGATCAGCCTGGCGCCGCTGGAGCCGAAGTTCTTTGCGCAGCTGGTGCAGGCGCTGGGCCTGGACCCCGCGTACATCCCGCGCCAGTACGACCGCAAGGCCTGGCCTGCGCTGCGCGACGCCATCGCCACCGCAGTGGTGCAGCACACAAGGGACGAGTGCTGCGCCCTGCTCGAAGGCAGCGACGCCTGCTTCGCGCCGGTGCTCTCGTTCGACGAGGCCGCGGCACACCGCCATGCGCAGGATCGCGGCGCTTTCATCGAGATCGAGGGCGTGGTGCAGCCCGCCCCGGCGCCGCGCTTCGACCGCACGCCGGCCGGCTGCCCCAAGCCCGCGCCGCGCGTGGGGCAGCACACCGCCGAAGTGCTGCGGGAAGCGGGCTACCGCGCCGATGAAGTCGCGGCGCTGATCGCCAGCGGGGTGGCACGATGAGCGCCGGCTACACCCCTGCCGCCGACGCCCGCACCGCCGCATCGCTGCTGCTGCTGCGCGACGGTGAAGACGGCCACGGCGCACTCGAAGTGCTGATGCTGCGCCGTGCCGAGCGTGACGGCGACCAGCGCAGCGGTGCCGCGGTGTTCCCCGGTGGCGTGCTCGACCCGCGCGACCGCGAAGCCCACGCCTTCTGCCATGGCCCCACCGATGCCGCGTGGAGCGCACGCCTGGGCGTGGCCGAAGGTGGCCTCGACTACGCCGTGGCCGCCGTGCGCGAGACCTTCGAGGAGGTGGGCCTGTTGCTCGTGTGCGAGCGCGCCGACCCACTGGCGCTGCACCCCTGGCGCGACCGCCTCAACCGTGGCGAGGTCTCGGCCGCCGGGTTCTGCCGCGCCAACGGCCTGAGCTTCGATGTGAGCGGCCTCGTGTACTGCGCGCACTGGCTCACGCCGCCGGGTTCGCCCAAGCGTTTCGACACCCGCTTCTTCATGGCGCTGGCACCGGCAGGGCAGGTGGCGCAGGCCGACCTGGGCGAGGCGGTGGAGCTGATGTGGCTCACGCCGCAGGCCGCGCTCGACCCCGCGCGCGGGCTGAAGCTGCTGCCGGTGACGCAGCGCACGCTGATGGGCCTGGCCCAGCACGCCAACGCCGCCGCGGCCATGGCCGCCGCGCGTGCGTTGACCAGCGTGCCGATGATCATGCCGCGCCGCGCCATCACCGCACGCGGCCCCGGCGTGGTGCTGCCGCACGAGCTGCCTTATGCCGAGATCGGCCGCCTCGACCCCGAAGGCCGCGCCGACGTGCATGCCACGTTGCTGCCCGGGCGCGTCGTGAGCTTGTCGCCGCGTGTGCTGCGCGTGACGGCGCCCAACCCAGGCCCGATGACCGGGCCGGGCACCAACAGCTACCTGGTGGGTGATGGTGCCGGCAACTGGACGGTGATCGACCCCGGACCGGACATCGCCGCGCATGTGCAGGCGCTGGTCGATGCCGCGGCGCCGGGCCGCATCGAGCGCATCCTCGTCACGCACACGCACCGTGACCATTCGCCGGCGGCCGCCGCCCTCGCCGCCGCCACCGGCGCGCCGGTGTGGGGCCGTGTGGCGGCGCACCCGCAGTGGCAGGACACCGGCTTTGCGCCGCAGCACGAGCCGGCGCATGGCGAGTGCATCGTGGCCGGTGCGGGCTGCACGCTGCGCGTGATCCACACGCCGGGTCATGCCTCCAACCACCTGTGTTACCTGCTGGAGGAAGAGAAGCTGCTCTTCACCGGCGACCACGTGATGCAGGGCTCCACCGTGGTCATCAACCCGCCCGATGGCGACATGGCCGCCTACCTGCGCGCGCTGGAGGCGCTGCTGGCCGAAGACCTCGAATGGCTGGCGCCCGGACACGGCTTCCTGGTGGCCGAGCCGCACGCGGTGCTGCGGGCGCTGATCGCACACCGCCTGAAGCGCGAGGCCAAGGTCGTGGCGGCGCTGCGGCCGGCCGCGGAGCCGATCGAGGTGCTGCTGCCCCGCGTCTACGACGATGTGCCGGCGGCGCTGCACGGCGTGGCGGCGCGTTCACTGCTGGCGCACCTGCTCAAGCTGCAGGCCGAAGGGCAGGTGCTGTGCACCGGCGAGGGATGGTCAGCGCCCTGAAGGCGCGGGAGCGGGCCGCCACTGGCCGTCCACCAGCACCTGGTGCGGCCTGAACTGGGCCTTGTAGGCCATCTTCGGGCTCTGCTCGATCCAGTAGCCCAGGTACACGTGCGGCAGCTTCAGGAGGCGCGTCTGCTCGATCTGCCACAGCACGCTGTAGGTGCCGTAGCTGGTGCCGGGCTCGGGCTCGTAGAAGGTGTAGACGGCGGAGATGCCGTCGGCCAGCACGTCGAGGATGCTGACCATCTTCAGCACGCCGGTCTGCCCTGCAGGTGACCCCGGAGGAACGGGCTCGCGGAACTCCACCAGCCGCGAGTTGACGCGGCTCTGCAGCAGGAACTGCGTGTACTGGTCGA
>VFQQ010004274.1_pt1 | contig 12790 bp, 9 predicted proteins | sample 3512341 | NCBI WGS metagenome assembly VFQQ01 (sample SAMN10412373, study PRJNA504923) | tailings metagenome | isolation source: Relicate 2 Philex TSF1 revegetated site | place: Philippines: Tuba, Benguet | collected 2017-08-29 | reverse complement strand
CCGATCCGTTCGAAATCACCGGGATTGCGGTGATGGCGGTCGTGTTCAGCTTCCTCGCGACGCTCTATCCGGCGTTCAAGGCGGCGAATACCGATCCGGTGCAGGTGCTGCGTTATGAATGATCTGGCGCTGGAACTGGTCGGCCTGAAGCGCAGCTTTACCCAGGGCGAGGTGACGATCGACGTGCTGCGCGGCGTCGACGCGCATCTGAAGCGCGGCGAGATCGTCGCGCTGCTCGGTCCGTCGGGGTCGGGCAAGTCGACGATGTTGCAGGCGGTCGGGCTGCTCGAGGGCGGCTTCGACGGGACGATCCGCATCGATGGCGCCGACGTGACGCAATATGAGCAGGGCGAGCGGACCAAGACGCGGCGCGAGAAGATCGGCTTTGTCTATCAGTTCCACCATTTGCTTCCCGATTTCAACGCGATCGAGAATGTCGTGCTGCCGCAGCTGATCCGCGGTGCGGTACAGGCCGAGGCCGAAGAACGCGCCGCCGATCTGCTCGGGCGGCTGGGGCTGGGCGAGCGGTTGCATCACAAGCCGAGCAAGCTGTCGGGCGGCGAACAGCAGCGCGTTGCGGTGGCGCGCGCGCTGGCGAACCGGCCGTTGCTGGTGCTGGCTGATGAGCCGACGGGCAACCTCGACGAGGCGACCGCCGACCGGGTGTTCGACCAGTTTGTGAAGCTGGTGCGCGACCATGGGTCGGCGGCGCTGGTCGCGACGCACAACGAGCGGCTGGCGACCAGGATGGACCGCGTGCTGCGCTTGCACGAGGGACGTATCGAGGTCTAACTGCCACTTTCCCGTTCGTGTCGAGCGCAGTCGAGACACGCGAAGGCCGTGCGCGACGTATCTCGACTTCGCTCGATACGAACGGAATTTAGGGATGGGAGCCAATATATGAGCCTTTACGATTTTTCCGCACCGCTGCCTGGTGGGGCCACGCAATCGATGGCCGATTATCGCGGCAAGGTGCTGCTCATCGTCAACACCGCGTCGAAATGCGGCTTTACCCCGCAATATGAGGGGCTGGAGGAACTGTACCGCGATTACAAGGATCGCGGATTCGAGGTGCTGGCTTTCCCGTGCAACCAGTTCGGGGCGCAGGAGCCGGGCGACGCCGACGAGATCAAGAATTTCTGTTCGCTGACCTATGACGTCAGCTTTCCGGTGATGGCCAAGATCGAGGTCAATGGCGACGGCGCCGACCCGATCTTCAAGCATCTGAAGCAGGAAAAGTCCGGGCTGCTGGGCAGCGGGATCAAGTGGAATTTCACGAAGTTTCTGGTGGACCGCGACGGCAAGGTGGTGTCGCGTCATGCGCCGACGACGAAGCCCGAGCAGCTCAGGAAAGAGATTGAGGAGTTGTTGGGGTAGATTTCCAAAGCCCCTCCCCTTGAGGGGAGGGGTTGGGGTGGGGTCTGTCGGCGTAGCGCAAGGCCGCGAAACCCCACCCGCTGCGACTAGGCAGCAAGCTGCCAAGTCTCGCTGCCCTCCCCTGAAGGGGAGGGCGTATTCGGGCCTTCCCCGAATCGTCACATATGCCTAGCGTCGCCCCATGGCCTACAGCCCCTTTGTCCCCCTGCGCGTCTTTTCCAGTTACACGATGCTCGAAGGGGCGATCGAGCCCAAGGCGATTGCCAAGGCGGCCCGCGATCGGGGGTTTCCGGCGATCGCGATCTGCGACCGCAACGGGCTGTACGGCGCGATGGCGTTTGGCGAGGCGTGCAAGGCGGCGGGGGTGCAGCCGATCGTCGGCGCGCTGCTCAGTGTCGCGCGGCCGGGGCAGCGGCTGGCGAATGGCGCGCCGCTGATCGACTGGCTGGCGCTGTTTGCGCAGGACGAGGCGGGTTACAACAATCTGTGCGCGCTGGTGTCGGCGGCGCATCTCGGGCGGCCGGTCGAGCAGGAACCGCATGTGCTGTTGTCGGGCATGGCGGGCAAGACCGAGGGGCTGATCTGCCTGACCGGTGGCGGCGAAGGTGCACTCGCGCGCTTGCTGGCGGGCGAGCAACAAAGCGCCGCCGAGGATTATGTCGAGCAGTTGGAGGCGCTGTTCGGCGGGCGGCTCTATATCGAATTGTCGCGGCGGAACGACGCGACCGAAATGGCGGCCGAAAACGCACTGATCGATCTCGCCTATGCGCGCGCGCTGCCGCTGGCCGCGACCAATCCCGCCAATTTTGTCGAGCCGCAATTCCACCCCGCGCACGATGCGATGCTCTGCATCGCGCAGTCGGCCTATGTCGAAAGCGAGGACCGACGGGTGTCGAGTCCCGAAGCGTGGCTGAAGCCTGCCGAGGCGATGGAGGATGCGTTTTCGGACCTGCCCGAGGCGATCCGCAACACGCTGGTCATCGCGCAGCGCTGCGCCTTCATGGCGCCCAAACGCGCGCCGATCCTGCCCAGTCTGGCGGGCGACCGCGAGGGTGAGGCGGCGCAGCTGAAGGCCGACGCCCATGCCGGTCTCGCGGCCCGGCTGGCGCTCTATCCCGATCTCTCCGACGAAGATCGGCAGGCCTATGTCGAACGGCTTGACTTCGAGGTCGACGTCATCACGCAGATGGGGTTTCCCGGTTACTTCCTGATCGTCGCCGACTTTATCAAATGGGCGAAGGCGCAGGATATTCCGGTGGGGCCGGGGCGCGGGTCGGGCGCGGGCAGCGTCGTCGCGTGGGCGCTGACGATCACCGATCTCGATCCGCTGAAACTCGGCTTGCTGTTCGAACGCTTTCTCAATCCCGAGCGCGTGTCGATGCCCGATTTCGACATCGATTTCTGCGAAACGCGGCGCGGCGAAGTCATTCGTTATGTGCAGGAAAAATATGGCCGCGATACCGTCGCGCAGATCATCACCTTCGGTAAGCTGAAGGCGCGCGCAGTGCTCAAGGACACCGGGCGCGTACTGCAGATGAGCTATGGCCAGGTCGACCGGCTGGCGAAGCTGGTGCCGAACCATCCGACCGATCCGTGGACGCTCGAACGCGCATTGAATGGCGTCAGCGAGCTGATGACCGAATATAAGCAGGACGACGGGGTGCGGCGGCTGTTCGACATGGCGCGCCAGCTGGAAGGCCTGCCGCGGCACAGTTCGACCCACGCCGCGGGGGTGGTGATCGGCGACCGCCCGCTCGACCAGCTGGTGCCGCTCTATCGCGATCCACGCTCGGACATGCCGGTGACGCAATTCGACATGAAATATGTCGAGAGCGCGGGGCTGGTGAAGTTCGACTTTCTCGGATTGAAGACGCTGTCGGTGCTGAAAGAGGCGCGGCGGCTGCTGGCACTGCGCGGGATTGACGTCGATCTCGACGCGCTGTCGTGGGACGACACAGCGGTGTACGAGCTACTCCAGCGCGGTGAGACGGTCGGGGTGTTCCAGCTGGAATCCGAAGGGATGCGGCGGACGCTGTCGGCGGTCAAACCGACCAATTTCGGCGACATCATCGCGCTGGTCGCGCTCTATCGCCCCGGGCCGATGGACAATATCCCGTTGTTCGGCGCGCGCAAGAACGGGCGCGAGCCGATCGCCTATCCGCACCCGTTGCTCGAGGGCATTCTCGCCGAAACCTATGGCATCTTTGTCTATCAGGAACAGGTGATGCAGGCGGCGCAGATCCTGGCGGGTTACAGCCTGGGCGGCGCCGACCTGCTGCGCCGCGCGATGGGCAAGAAGGTGCAGGCGGAGATGGACGCGCAGCGCGACACCTTTGTCAAAGGGTGCGGCGAGCATAATGGCATCGATGCCAAGGCGGCGAACGAGCTGTTCGACTTGATCGACAAATTTGCGGGCTATGGTTTCAACAAGAGCCATGCCGCCGCCTATGCGCTGCTGTCCTATCAGACCGCGTGGTTGAAGGCGCATTACCCCCACGAATTTTTCGCTGCGTCGATGTCGTTCGACAGCCATCAGACCGACAAATTGTCGATCTTCATCGACGATATGCGAAGGCTGGGGGTGGCGGTGGCGCCGCCGTCTATCAACGAGAGCGAGGCCGATTTTTCGGTGGGGCAGAGCGACGAAGGACTCGCGGTGCGTTACGCGCTCGGCGCGCTGAAAGGCGTAGGCGAACGCGCGATGGAGGCGCTGGTCGCCGAGCGGCGCGCGCGCGGCGATTTCGCCAGCCTCGACGATTTCGCCAGCCGGATCGATCCCAAGCTGCTGAACCGGCGCCAGATCGAGGCGCTGGCGGGGGCAGGGGCGTTCGACGCGATCGAGCCCAATCGCCCGCGCGCCTATGCCGGCGCCGAAAGCCTGCTCGCCTGCGCCAACAGTTCGGCGCACGAGCGATCGACGGGGCAGGGCGGGCTGTTCGGCGGCGACATCGATGTCGCGCCGGTGCTGCAACTGCCCGCCGCCGAACCCTGGACACTGGCCGAGCGGATGACACGCGAGAAGGAAGCGTTCGGTTTCTATTTCTCGTCGCATCCGGTCGAACAATATGAGGCGATCGTCGCGGCGCGCGGCGCGCGCAGTTATGGCGACATTTGCGCGAATGTCGAAATGACCCCCGGCACTCGCATTCCGATGATGATGGCGGGCATGGTCGAAAACGCCAAGGCGCGCGTGTCGCAGCGCGGCAACCGCTTCCTCAACCTGACGCTGTCCGACCGCAGCGGGCAGTTCCAGTCGAGCTGTTTCGACGAGCAGACGTGCAAGCTGCTGGAAACACTGGCCGCCGACGGCGGCTGCGCGATGCTGTCGGTCGAGCTCGACCTGCTGGAAGGCGAAGAGACGCCGCGCGTGACGGTGCGCGGGGCGCAGCCGCTGGCCGAGATTGCAGCGACCGCGGCGCTGGAGTTGACGTGCCGCGTCGCGCTGCCCGAGGCGATTGCCGACATGGCGCGGTTGCTGGAAAAGCGCGACGATGCGCGCGGCAAGGTGATCGTCGTGGCCGACGACCCCGACACCGGCGGCGAGATCAGGATATGCCTGGGCCGCCGCTTCGCGCTCGGCCCCGATGTTGTATCGCGGCTCGAAACCGTCGCGGGGATCAGCGAAACCGCGCTGGCGCTGGTGACGCCGCGCGATTTTCGGGTGCGCGGATAGGTGTAGCTGATCCTCCCTGTCGCGCAGCGATGGGGAGGTGGCAGCGCGAAGCGCTGACGGAGGGGCTTTCACACTTCCGTCGCAGCCCCTCCACCACCGCTTCGCGGCGGTCCCGCTGGCGCTACGCGCCATCTGCGACTCCCCCATGGCTTCGCCATAGGGAGGATCTCCAGTTTTCGATGCCCCTTGCCACATGGACCGTCCTCGCCTTATCCCTTGCGGAAACAAGAGAGGAATGCCCAAATGTCCGGAATGCAAAGCCAGCCGCTGCTGGTCACCAGCCTGATCGATCATGCCGCGCGCGAACATGCGGGACGCGAAATCGTCTCGCGCTGGGCCGATGGCAGTGTGACGCGATCGAACTGGGGCGAGGTCGGGCACGACGCGCGGCGCTTTGCCGCCGCTATGGTAAAGCTGGGGATGAAGAAGGGTGACCGTATCGCGACGCTGGCGATGAACCATGGCCACCATCTGGTCAGCTGGTACGGCAGTGCGGGCATGGGCGGGGTGTTGCACACGGTGAACCCGCGGCTGTTCGACGAGCAGCTGGTCTATATCATCAACCATGCCGAGGATCGGGTGTTGTTGTTCGACGCCATGTTCCTGCCGATCGTCGAGCGACTGCGCGATCAATTGCCAACGGTCGAGCATTTTGTGCTGTTCGACGCGCCCGCGCAGGGCGATTACAAATCGTACCGCGACCTGATTGAAGCCGAGGACGGCAGCTTTCAGTGGGTCCACCTCGACGAGCGCGACCCAGTCGGGCTTTGCTACACCAGCGGCACGACCGGTAATCCCAAGGGCGTGCTGTACGAGCATCGCTCGAACGTCATCCACGCGATCACCGAGATTCAGCCCGACGCGTTTGATTTGTCGAGCCGCAGCGTGATCCTGCCGATCGTGCCGATGTTCCATGCGAACAGCTGGGGCATCCCCTTTGCGGCGGCGACGGTCGGGGCGAAGCTCGTGTTTTCGGCGACCAACGACGCGCAAGTCCTCTGCGACCTGATGCACGCCGAGGGTGTTACGCACAGCGCCGGGGTGCCGACGGTATGGCTTGCGATGTTTGCGCATATGGACGCGACGGGGATGGGTTATGGCGCGCTCCATCATGTCATCATCGGCGGGTCGGCGGCGCCGCGTGCGATGATCGAACGCTTTATGAAGGCGGGGGTCTATGTCGGCCACGCCTGGGGGATGACCGAAACCAGCCCGATCGGAACGATGGGCAAGCGCCCGTGGAACTGGGACGCGCTGAGCTTTGACGAACAGGTCGACATTATCTGCCGTCAGGGCTGTCCGCCGTTCGGCGTCGAACTGCGCATCGTCGATGACGAGGGCGGCGAACTGCCGCGCGACGGACAGACCAGCGGGCGGCTGCAGATCCGCGGGCCGTGGATCATCCAGCGCTATTTCAAGGCCGATGCCGATGCGGCGGATACCGACGGCTGGTTCGACACCGGCGACGTGTCGGTGATCCACCCCGACGGGGTCATGCAGATCACCGACCGGGCGAAGGACGTGATCAAGTCGGGCGGCGAGTGGATTTCGTCGATCGAGCTTGAAAATGCCGCGGTCGGCGCGCCGGGGGTCCAGGAAGCGGCGGCGGTCGGGGTCTATCACCCAAAGTGGGACGAGCGGCCGATCCTGCTGATCGTGAGGAAACCCGGCGCCGAGACGAGCGAGGCGGCGATCGTCGATTATCTGAAGGACAAGGTCGCGAAATGGTGGCTGCCCGACGAGGTCGTGTTCGTCGACGAGCTACCGCACACCGCGACGGGCAAAATTTTGAAGCGGCAGATTCGCGATGATTATAAGGATTATAAGCTGAAGTCGCTGGCGGGGGTGTAATTGCCGTCGCCCCCGCGAAGGCGGGGGCCGCTGGCCGCATAACTCAGCCGTTAATGGCGTCAAACAGATCGGTCCATTGAGGATTGGCTTCCGAGATGAGGCGTAGTTTCCAAACGCGGTTCCATTTTTTCAGCGCCTTTTCGCGGGCGATGGCTTCGTCGATGCGATCGAAAGGCTCGGCGTAAACCAGCTGTACAAGATGCCACTTCTTGCAAAACTCCGAACCCGTTCCGTTGCGGTGCGCGAAAATTCTGGCTGGCAGGTTGTCTGTGACGCCGATGTAGAGGATTCCCATCGGTTTATTGGTCATGATGTAAATATAGGCCTTTCGCATCACACATTTCTCCATGACGCCAGCGGCCCCCGCCTTCGCGGGGGCGACGGGTTCTTTCAAAACAGCTCCATCTGCCCATCGCGTTCGGGCGGCCTGAACAGGTCGCTACGTAGCGGCGGGAAGCTTCGATCAATGCCATGCTCCCGCGCCGCGCGTTTGACGCGGGTGCGGATCAGTTGCGCCCACACGCCCTGGCCCTTCATGCGGGTGAAGAACTCCGCGTCATTGTCGCGCCCGCCGCGGATGTCCTGCACCATGTGCATCACCTTGTCGGCGCGGTCGGGATAGTGGGCGGCGAGCCACGCGCGGAACAAGGGCGCGACTTCGTAGGGCAGGCGCATCAGGATGTAGGAGGCGCGGATCGCGCCCGCCTGCGCGGCGGCGGCCATGATCGCCTCGATCTCGTGATCGGTGATCGCGGGGATGACCGGCGAGATATTGACCTGCGTCGGCACCCCGGCGTCGATCAGCGCGCGAATGGCGGCGAGGCGGCGTTTGGGGTGCGGTGCGCGGGGTTCCAAGGTACGCGCGAGGTGGGGATCGAGCGTCGTCACCGAAATCGCGACGCCGACCAGGTTGTCGCGCGCCATGTCGGACAGCAGATCGATATCGCGGAGCAGCCGGTCGGATTTGGTGGTGATCAGCAGCGGGTGGCGGGTTTCGGCGAGCACCTCGATCACCGAGCGGGTGATGCCCCATTCGCGCTCGATTGGTTGGTAGCCATCGGTGTTGGTGCCGATCGCGAGCGGGGCGGGCGTGTAGCCGCGCTTGGCCAGTTCGGCGCGCAGCAGTTTGGCCGCGTCGGGCTTGGCGAACAGGCGGCTTTCGAAATCGAGCCCGGGGGAGAGGTCGTGAAAGGCGTGGGTCGGGCGGGCGTAGCAATAGATGCAGCCATGCTCGCAGCCGCGATAGGGGTTGATCGAGCGGTCGAAGCCGATGTCGGGCGATGTGTTGCGCGCGATGATGGTTTTGGGCTGTTCGACGGTGACGGTGGTGCGCAAAGGCGGTGGGGCGCCGTCAACATCTTGCGCTGTGTCGAGCCAGTCGCCGTCGGCCTCGCGATCCAGCGAGCCGGTGCGCGTCGGGCGCGGGTTGGCGGGCGCGCCGCGGCCGGAAATCGGGGGGAGGGGTTTGGTTGGTTCCACCGAGCGGGTTTATCTGTTCACTGAGAACAAATAAAGAACAAATTGTTGGTCGCCCCCGCGAAGGCGGGGGCCGCTGGGCGCCTTTCCCAGCGGCACTGCGTTTGCCGATGGCGGCCCCCGCCTGCGCGGGGGCGACGGTCTTGTTGGCGCTATTCCATCAACCGGGGCATCAAATCCACGAAATTGCACGGCTTGTGCCTGCTGTCGAGCTGCGTCGAGAGGATGCCCTCCCACGCGTCGGTCACCGCACCGGTCGATCCCGGCAGCGCAAAGATATAGGTGCCGCGGGCGACGACGGCGCAGGCGCGCGACTGAATCGTCGAGGTACCGATCGTCTGGTAGCTGAGCCAGCGGAACAGTTCGCCGAAACCGGGAATATCCTTGCCGTCGAGCCGGTGCAGCGCCTCGGGCGTCACGTCGCGGCCGGTGAGGCCGGTGCCACCGGTGGTGATCACGACGTCGACGTCGGGATCGTCGATCCAATTGTGGAGGCGCGAGACGATCAGCGACGTTTCGTCCTTGATGATCGCGCGCGCGGCGAGAATGTGGCCCGCGGCGGTCAGCAATTCCTCGAGCTTGTCGCCCGAGCGGTCTTCGGCGGCGCTGCGGCTGTCCGAAATCGTCAGGAGCGCGATCCGGACCGGTTTGAAGGTCAGACTTTCGTCAATCGGCATTGGCCAAGCCGCCCGCCCAAGTCAGCCGGGTGCGGTCCTTGCTATCGGGGAAGCGCGGCCATTTGCCCTGCGCCAGCGCGGCGCGGCTGACCGACGGTTTGCCCTGTTGCGCCTCGTACATCCAGTAATTGCGCAGCACGATGCCGACATAGCCGCGCGTTTCCCAATAGGGGATCGATTCCATGTAGAGCAAAGGATCGCCATTATCGCGGATTTCGGATTGCCAGCGCGCGATCGGGGCGGGACCGGCGTTATACGCGGCGATCACCTTGGGCAGCTGGCCACCGGTCGATGCGTCGCGGGCCAGATATTGCAGATAGCTTTGCCCCATGTCCATGTTGACCGCGGGGATCGACAGGTCGCGTGTGTCGATCGTGTCGCCGCGCCAGCGCGCGACGTCGCGCGCGGTGCCGGGGCGCACCTGCATCAAGCCCTTGGCGCCCGCCGGGCTGACCACGGCGCGCTGGAAGCGCGATTCCTGCAAGGTGTGAGCGAACACCAGCGCCGGATCGACCTTCCACCCGCCATTGGGTTCCCATTTGGGCTGCGGATAGCGTGCCTGAGCGGCAGGCTTGCGGCCTTGCGGGGTGTTGTGCGCGAGGTAGAGCTGCGTTTCGGGCAGGCTGAGCGCGCCGGCAATGGCGAGCAATTGTTCGTGTTGGCGCGGATCGCCGATCCGCGCCTGGTGGCGCAGCACGGCGTCGGCATATTTATCCTCGCCGATTTCGGCTAGCGCCATGGCGGCGCGGACATTGGGCAGCTCGTCGAGCGCGCGCCACGCGCTGCGATCTGCACGGACCAGCTCGCGCTGGTTATTGACCGCAATGCCCAGCGTTTCGACCGCCAGCATGCCGTAAAAGGTTTCCTCGTTGGCGGCGGCGGAGCGCAGGCGCGCCTGTACCGAAGCCGGTTCGCCCGCCGCGACGGCGGCACGAGCGGCCCAATAATAGGCGGCCGCGCGCAGTTCGGCGTCGGGCGCCTCGCGCGAAACCCGGTCAAACGCTGTCAGTGCGGTGCGATAATCGCGGGTTCGCCATGCCGCGAGCGCCTGAACCCACGCGCCTTGCGTCGACCAGGCACCCCGTCCGGCGGCACATTCGCTCGCGAGACGGAGCGCATTGGCGTCGTCGTTTTCGATATAATAGGACCAGGCGACCTTTTGCCGCCATTCGTCGCGCGCTTCGGGCGTCAGGCGGTCGATGACGGCGTTAAGCAGCGCCTCGGCGCCCGCCGGGTCGTCGTTCTTGATCCGGTCGGGGATCGTGCGTGCGAGACCGGCAGCGACCGGATCGCTGTTGACGGTGTCGGCGTTCAGCCGTCGCGGCGCGCTTCCCGCCCAGGTCAGGCGAGCCTGCAAGGGGAGCGTCGGCAGATCGGTCGCACCGCGCCGCGCCGCCAGTCGGCCAAGCTGTTCGGCCTGCGGCAAATGCGGCGACCGCGCGAGGATCGGCATGATGTCGGTCACTTCGGCGCGGGGGCTGTTCGCCGCGGTGAGCAGTTCGGCCCGCAGGAAATCGTTGAGCGGGCCCCCTTTTGCGTCGGCGTCGGCGCTATCGAGCAATGCCTTGGCATCGGCCCAGCGCTGGCCGCGGATTGCGGTCAGCACCTGCGTATAGAGCTGTTTCTGTTTCGCCGACAAAATGTCGGGAACGGTTTGCGGCGCGGCGACAAGATCGCGGCTGCTGGCATCGACCGCCCAGACCGGTGTCGCTGTCGCGGCCGCGGCCAAAACGGCCGCCGAAACAAGGTTTCTGGTCATCATCGTCATCTGTCAACGTCCCCGGTTGAGCAGTTTCAGGCTGTCCCACGCCGCCGCCTTTTGCGCGGGCCGGGCCAGGAGCATCGCGGGATGCGCCACAGCCACCGTCTCCACCTTGCCGCCATCTTGGTTAATATCCAGTAACTTTCCGCGCGTATCGGGCAGCCCGGTCGCCGCCGCCATCCGCACGATGTCGCTGCCGATCAGCAGCAGCCTTTCGGGCCGCGCCAATTTGAGGTGATGCCATAGCAAGCGGTCGAGTTCGGCAGCATCGGCGCCGTCGCAACGCCCGCCCGCGGGTCGGGTAACCGCGAGGCTGGCGATGTAGCAGGCTTCGCGGGTCATCCCGATCGCGTGCAGCATCGCGTCGAGCAGCTGGCCCGCGGCACCGGCGAACAGCACGCCGTCGCGCTGGTCGTCGATTTCGGGCCAGGCGGTAAGCAGCATCAGCGGCATGCCCGCCTGACCGACCGGCAACACGCGGCGCGCGTCCCACTGGCTGCCCGGCACGTCGTCGCCGGTTGCCAGCCAGCGCTGAAATTCGTCCCAATCGTCGGGAAAGACGACCGGGCCCTTGGGCGCCGCCACCTCTGGTGCCTCGTGCCGCTGGAGTGCGGCGGGGAGGGGGGCGGCTTCGACGTCCGGTGCCAGCGTCGGTCTGGGCCGCACCGCCGTAGCGTCATTCGCCGGGGGTAGGACGAGCCAGCCCGCCGGTTCCTCGCCAACGAGCGCATCGACGCCCGCCAGCGACCACCAGTCGGCGATGCTTTCCGCCAGCAAGGCTGATTGTGACCCACCCATGTGATTTGTTCAAACAGGCTGTTGACGGACACGTCAATTGGCGGGCATCGCAATTCGTGACAGAATGAGCGCAGGACACGATGAATGTCCGCGCTGGGACGGCAGAAAGGTATTTGCGGTGAGCGAACGGGAATCGATGCCCTATGACGTGGTCATCGTCGGCGCGGGTCCGGCGGGACTTTCGGCGGCGATCCGCCTGAAACAACTGGCGAACGAAGCGGGCAGCGAGCTGTCGGTCTGTATCCTGGAAAAAGGGTCCGAGGTCGGCGCGCACATCCTGTCGGGCGCGGTGATCGATCCCAAATCGCTCGACGAACTGCTCCCCGAATGGCGCGACATAGGCTGTCCGATGGCCGAGGTGCCGGTCAACGACAACCAGCATTGGGTGCTGACCAAGACCAGGAAAATCGGGGTGCCGCATTTCATTACCCCGGGATTTATGCACAACAAGGGGACCTACACCGGCAGCTTGGGCAATTTGTGCCGCTGGCTCGCCGAGCAGGCCGAAGGGCTGGGGGTCGAAATCTTCCCGGGCTTTCCTGCCGCCGAAATCCTTTACCATGACGATGGCTCGGTCAAAGGCGTCGCAACCGGCGACATGGGCGTGGCGCGCGACGGCAGCCACAAGGCCGATTACGCGCCGGGGCTGGAACTCCATGCCAAATATACCTTCTTTGGCGAAGGCGTGCGCGGGCATCTGACCAAGATTTTGAAACCGCAATTTGCGCTCGACGCCGATTGCGAGCCGCAGGTTTACGGGCTGGGCGTCAAGGAATTATGGGATATCGATCCCGAAAATCATGCGCCGGGCCGTGTCATTCACACGCAGGGTTGGCCGCTTGACGAGCATGCCAATGGCGGCGGCTTTCTGTACCACCAGGCAAACGGACAGGTTGCGCTGGGGTTCGTGACCTGGCTCAATTACCGCAATCCCCACATCTCGCCGTTCCAGGAGATGCAGAAGTGGAAAACGCATCCCGAGATTGCGAAGATTTTGAAGGGCGGCAAGCGCGTGTCCTATGGCGCGCGCGCGATCAGCGACGGCGGTTATCAGTCGGTGCCGAAACTGGCCTTTCCCGGCGGCGCGCTGATCGGCGACAGCGCCGGTTTCCTGAACGTGCCGCGGATCAAGGGCACCCACACCGCGATGAAATCGGGGATGATGGCGGCCGAGGC
>VFQQ010004271.1_pt1 | contig 12796 bp, 12 predicted proteins | sample 3512341 | NCBI WGS metagenome assembly VFQQ01 (sample SAMN10412373, study PRJNA504923) | tailings metagenome | isolation source: Relicate 2 Philex TSF1 revegetated site | place: Philippines: Tuba, Benguet | collected 2017-08-29 | reverse complement strand
CCAAGCCGTCGCCGAGCGGCCGTGACGGCCTGATCGCGCTGCAACTGGCCGATGCGGCAGTGAAGTCCGCCAGGGACGGCGTCACCGTCAGGGTTGCCGGCTGACTTGCGCATGAGGGACGGGCGGACAGGCCGCCCGGCCGCCCCTGCCGTCTCCGGAGGTGCAGATGACGCGATCCTTCGACTATGCCGCCAGGCCGGCAACGATCCTGTTCGGTCCAGGCCGCCGGACAGAGGTCGCCGGCGCTATGGAACGGCTGGGATGCCGTCGCGCGCTGGTGCTGTCCACGCCGCACCAGGCGGCTCAAGGCGCGGCGCTGGCGGCGCCGCTCGGGGCGCTGGCCGCCGGCACCTTCGCGGGTGCAGTGATGCACACACCGGTGACGGTGACGGAAGCCGCGCTCGCGGAAGCCCGGCGGGCCGACGCCGATTGCGTGGTCGCGCTCGGCGGCGGTTCGACGACCGGCCTCGGCAAGGCCATCGCGCTGAGGACCGACCTGCCGCAGATCGTCGTGCCGACGACCTATGCCGGCTCGGAGGTGACCGACATCCTCGGCCAGACGGATAGCGGCGAAAAGACCACCCTGCGCTCCCCGAAGGTGCTGCCGGAGGTGGTGATCTACGATCCGGAACTCACCATAGACCTGCCGGTGGCGATGAGCGTAAGCAGTGGCCTGAATGCGATGGCGCATGCCGCCGAGGCGCTCTACGCGCCGGACCGCAACCCGATCACCAGCCTGATGGCCGTGGAGGGCCTGCGGGCGCTGAGGGACGCGCTGCCCGCCGTCGTGGCCTCTCCGCGCGACATCGATGCGCGCAGCACGGCGCTCTACGGCGCGTGGCTCTGCGGCACCGTTCTCGGCGCGGTAGCCATGTCCCTGCATCACAAGCTCTGCCACACGCTGGGCGGTTCCTTCGACATGCCGCATGCGGAAACCCATGCGATCATGCTGCCGCACACCATCGCCTTCAACGAGCAGGCCGCGCCGGAATTGCTCGCACCTGCAGCCGCCCTGTTCGGAGGCCGGCTCGGCGTCGGGCTCTGGGACTTCGCCGCCGCGCTCGGCGCGCCGATGCGGCTGAGGGATTTGGGCCTGAGTGAAGAAGATCTGGATCGTGCTGCCGAGATCGCGACAAGGAATCCCTACGCCAATCCGCGCCCGTTCGACCGGGGATCGATCCGTAAGGTGCTCCAGGCGGCCTGGGAGGGCGCCCGGCCGCCCGTCTGACGACGCGGCGCGGAATTTGGCTATGCGCAAGCCCCCGCGTCGGATACTTTGACGCAGGCGGAACCGTATTCCCGGCATGTCATGGGTGCTAGGGATGCATCCGGAGATTGCATGAGAAAGTCCGCGCCAACATTCAGCACCGTCATCGCGCTCGTCGCGATGTTCATGCTGTTCGCGCAGACCTTCGCCATCGCCTGGGCGGCGGGCGCCTCACCCTATGGACCCAAGCTCGACGCGTTCGGCAATCCGCTCTGCGTGACCAGCAGCGTTTCCGACGCGGGCGCGCCCGCCGGCGACCATCCCGACATGTCGGGATGCTGCACCCTGGGTTGCGGCACGGTCGCGACCGTACTGCCCGCTCCGTCAGACGACCACGTCGCCGCCGCCGCACCGATCGTTCGCGAGACGCCGGTGTTCTCCGTCAGCGTCGACCTGTCCTTCCCGCGCACCACCCAAGATCCGGGAAATCCCCGAGCTCCGCCCACCTCGGCCTGATCGCCGGCGCTAACGCGCCGTTTTCGAACAGGCCGATACCGGCACGCGCTGCGTGGCCGGCGCCATGGAGCAAGAGATCATGTTTTCGTTCGTCCGCGAACCCGCGCGCGCTTCCATCCATAGAATTCGCCTCTACCGCTTCCGCTCGTTCGAGGAGCGGCTTGGCATCGTCGCCTTCTCGCTGATGCTGCTCTTCGCACTGGCACAGCCCCTGCTGGCGCATGGCTTCAAGGCTGGCGAGATCGAGATCGACCATCCCTGGTCCCGCGCCACGCCCGAGGGCGCCAAGGTCGCGGCCGGCTACGTCACCTTCAGGAACGGGGGGACGCAGACCGATCGGCTGGTCTTGGTTACCGCCGAAATCGCCGGCAAGGTCGAGATCCACGAGATGGCGGTCAACGCCGAGGGCTTCATGACCATGCGCCCCGTGACCGGCGGAATCGAAGTACCGCCAGGCGGGACCGTCGAGCTGAAGCCCGGCTCGTTCCACCTGATGTTCATGGATCTCAAGGATCGCGCCCGCGAGGGCGAGACGTTCAAGGGTACACTGACCTTCGAGCAGGCAGGCACCGTGGATGTCGAGTTCGCCGTCCAGGGGATGGGCGAGAGCGGTCACCACGACCACGGCGGCTAGCCGACCAAAATAGGGCTGCACGGTCGGAACGCCTGCGTCCCGAACGTCGCTGTCCTCCCTCCATCTTATCAGCCGCATGTGACCCGCCGAGGGGCGGATCGCAGCCTGCCTGCACGCCAGCCGGCCGGAACGCTCAAGCGCGTCCGGACCGACGCTCGCGCGCTTGCGGCGATCTTCCCGAATGCTCGGCGGCCGCCCACGGCCGACGACACCATGCCGCACGGCCGCGCGCCGTGCCGCGAGACCCCACCGGCAGGGGGTGCCGGCAATCGAACCGAGAGGACTACCCGATGTTCAAGACCCTGTTGCTGGGCGCCGCAGCCACCATGCTCGCCGTGCCCGCCCTTGCCCACGTCACGCTCGAAAAGGGCGAGGCGCCGGTCGGCTCCACCTTTAAGGCCGTGTTCCGCGTGCCGCATGGCTGCGAGGGCGCCCCGACCAACGTCGTGCGCGTCCGCATCCCGGAAGGTGTCATCGCCATCAAGCCGATGCCCAAGCCGGGCTGGACGCTCGAAAAGGTCCGCGGCGACTACGAGAAGACCTACGACTTTTACGGCACCCCGCTGAAGGAAGGCGTCCGCGAGATCGTCTGGAGCGGCGGCAATCTCGGCGACGACGAGTATGACGAGTTCGTGCTGCGCGGCTATCTGACGTCCGACCTGCCCGTTGGCGAGACGCTCTACTTCCCGGTGGTGCAGGAGTGCCCCGAGGGCAAGGCCGAACGCTGGATCGAGATTCCGGCTGCCGGCCAGTCCAGCGACGATCTCGACCTGCCCGCGCCGGGCATCATGCTGCTGGAAAAGACCGGCGGGCACTGATCCGCAAACGTCCGGCGGCGCACCACCGCGCCGCCGGACGAACCAGGGGGACGACCATGACGCTTCGATCGGCATCTGCCATCGCCCGTGCCTTGCAAACCGCGGCTCTCGCCCTGGCACTGCTCCTCGCGCTCGCCGTCTCGGCGTCCGCCCATGCGTCCCTCAACGATTCCCTGCCGGCAGGCGACGCGATCCTCGACGCCGCGCCGCCGACCTATGCGCTGACCTTCAGCGAGCCGGTCTCGCCGCTCGCGCTCCGGCTGGTGCGCCCAGACGGGACCTCCATAGCGCTCGACGATTTCACGCTGCGTGACCGCACGCTGGACATCGCGGCGCCCACGGACCTCGGCCGGGGCACCCACGTTCTGAGCTGGCGCGTCGTCTCCGCCGACGGCCATCCGGTGGGCGGGTCGGTGGTGTTCTCCATCGGCGAAGCGAGTGCGGAGGCGCCGCTGGTCGAAGAGCCCGCCGACCAGGCGATGCGTGCCGGCGTGTGGCTGTCGAGGATCGCGCTTTACGTCGGCCTGGTCTTCGGTGTCGGCGGCGTCTTCGCGCTGCGGGTGCTGACGCCGGGCATCACCAGTGGCAAGCGGGCAGCCGCAGTGGCGCTCGGTGTCGGCGCGGCGGGCAGCATTCTGTCGGCAGGCTTCCAGGGCCTCGATGCGCTCGGAGCACCGACCGGCCGCCTCGCGGAACCGATCATCTGGTCGACCGGCCTTTCGACGACGTTCGGCACGACGGTGGGCGTGGCGCTGCTGGCGCTGCTGCTCGGCGCCGCCGGTCTCCTGCTGCGCGGGCGGCCGGGCGTCGCGGCCGCAATCGTCGCGGTGCTCGCGGCCGCCGTTGCGCCGGCGTTCAGCGGCCACGCCAGCGCTGCCGCCCCGCAGTGGCTGATGCGGCCGGTCGTGTTCCTGCACGTTGCCACGATCACGTTCTGGATCGGCGCGCTGGTGCCGCTCGGGCTGGCTCTCAAACGCAGCGAGCCCGGAGCCGCGCCGGCGCTGAATCGGTTCTCGCGCATCATTCCGCCGTTCGTCGCCGTCCTCGCAGCGACGGGCGTGGTGCTCGCGGTCGTGCAGGTCGAGCACCCCGCCGCACTTCTGGACACCGCCTACGGGCAAATCTTCCTGGTGAAGATCGTTCTCCTGACCGGTCTCTTCCTACTGGCCGCCGTGAACCGCTGGTCGCTGACCGGTCCGGCGCAGGGCGGCGACGAGGCGGTTACGCGCAGGCTGGCGCGGTCGGTCGCGGTCGAGGTGGTCGTGGCACTGGCCATCATCGGCGCGGCGGCGGCTTGGCGCTTCACCCCGCCGCCGCGCGTGCTGGCCGCGCAGGCGCGCGAACCCGCGACCGTCTACATCCACACGGACCGTGCGCTGGCCTATGTCTGGATGCGACCGGGCCGGTCGGGGCCGGTCGACGTCTCCGTCAACGTGCTCACCGGCGACTTCACGCAACTCGACGCGAAGGAGGTGACCATCGTCCTCTCCAACCCGAATGCCGGAATCGAACCGTTCAGCCGCAAGCTGACGCGCGCCGGCGAGGCCAACTGGCACAGCGAGGCGCTGACCATCCCCCTGCCCGGCCTGTGGCGCGTCCGCATCGACGTGCTGGTCAGCGACTTCGAACTCGTGCGGCTGGAAGGCCAGATCCGCATCAGGCCATGACAGAAGCTCAGAGGAAGCGAACGACGACAATGTTGTTGATGCTGATCACCCGGCTTGCGACGGCACTCACTCTGGGCCTTGCGGCGCCGGCAGCAGCTCAGGCGGGCGGCGAAGACGCCAGCGCGATCCGGCACCTGATGATGGCGACCTTCGACACGCCGGAGGCACCTCTCACGGTCGGACCGGTGACCGTCCACAAGGACATCGCGGTCGCTGGCTGGGTGCAGGGCGACATGAGCGGCCGCGCGCTCTTGAGGAAGAAGGACGGCGGCTGGGCGCTTACCTTGTGCAGCGGCGATGCCCTCAAGGAGGCGGCATCACTTCGCTGGTTCGGGCTGAGCGAACAGGAGGCCGAGGCGATGGCCAGCGCCGTGGGCGCTGCCGAGGCAAGCACCGATCCGGCGCTGTTGGCCCGGTTCGCGACATTCGACGGCATCATGATGATGGACGCCGAGGGGCATCACCCTCCGGCCGCGCATCGCGCGGATGAGGACTGATGGCTGGGGCAAGACAAGGGCGCTGCCCGTGGCGGCATCTGTCGGAAAGAGCCGGCTCGGGTCTCCCACATGGACGCCATGCCCTACAAGGAAGCGATGGACATGATGCGTATCCATCTGGTCGACGGAAAAGGGGTTGCCTCGTCCGATACAGACTTTTGCGCCGCTGGCGCGCCGGGCAACAACGGCTGGACATCAGTTCATGGGCTTCGGCGACACACCGTTCCTGATCTATAGCGCCACGCCTGTCCGTCGTTCCTCATCGCGATGCTGCCGTCGGCGACCCTGCGAGACGGCGAGTTGTTGCAAGCGCAGCCGTCGGCGCGGCCGGCCCTGGCAGCCCCGATCCTAAAGAAGGCGGTCGCCCTGACCACGAACCACCAGGGCTGGTCGCTGCTTGAGGATGTCCAGGACGAACTGGAGAGCGCGCATGGGACCTTCGACGCGCGGACCTACGGTCACCGGCGCCTCGTCGACCTGCTGGCCCACTTAGGCCCCTTTCAGGTGGAGGATGGGCATGGGGAGAGAGCGCGGGTTAGACGAGGCCTACGAGGCTGGCTCTGAAGCGACGGGCCGCCAAGCTGGCTAACCGGAGATCAGCCCGACGGGTAATCGCAACAGAGACCGATCCCCTGGGAGGAGGAAAGGCGGTGGAACCCGCTCGTGCGCCGTCCGTCGATCGCAATGGCGAACTCGGAGAAGTGTGAGCCCTAACGCGATGGGCGTCGACGTGGACGCCTACAAGGGAACACACGAAGTCCTGGAGGGACGCAGGGGTTCTCATCCGGATGCGTCGGGCCTCCGGATAGACGCAGGGCCGGATGAACCCATGCAGGATAAAGCGGGACTCGATGGGCCTGGGACCGCAACTCTGGTGCCTTGCGCCTGAGGCTACTGACCTGGTGTTTTAGGTTCCTGACAGTCCGCTGATCGGACGGCCAAGCGGTCGATCTGCGCCTGTCTACGGGAGATGGTAGCCCCTTGTCTGATGGACCCCTACGGACGGTCTTCCGACCGGATCGAACGGTGTTTACGCGCCGTTTACGCCGATCCTTTCGATCCCACATCGTCCGTTGATGCCTCCGTGCCATAGACAGGTCGCTCCTGAAACCACGGAGCGTCCCATGCTCGACATCCTCTTCATTGGGCTGGCCGCCGGCTTCTTCGTCGCGGCCGCCGCGTCCGTGCGGCTGCTCGAACGGCTCTGAGGTCACGCCATGGCTCTCGACCTGCTCGTCGGTGGCGCGGTGGCCGCCCTGCTCCTCGTCTACCTCGGCTATGCGCTGGCGCGGCCGGATCGGTTCTGACCGCGCGCAAGGACATTTCTCATGGCACCCGACATTCTGCAGTTCATCCTCTACGCGGCACTCGTCATCGCGCTCGCCTGGCCGCTCGGCCTCTATCTCGCCCGCGTCTATGAGGGCGAAACGACACGGCTGTCGCCTGTCCTCGCGCCGGTCGAGCGGAGGGTCTTCGCGCTCGCCGGCATTCGCCCGGACCAGGGCCAGCACTGGACGCGCTATGCCCTGTCCGTGCTCGCTTTCAGCCTCGGTTCCTGGGCGCTGCTCTACGCCATCCTGCGGCTCCAGCACCTGCTGCCGTTCAATCCGCAGGCGCTCGGGCCGCTTTCGCCCGACCTCGCCTTCAACACGGCGGTATCGTTCACGACCAACACAAACTGGCAGGCCTATGGCGGCGAGACGACCATGTCGTACTTCAGCCAGATGGCCGGGCTGACGGTCCAGAACTTCGTTTCGGCCGGCGTCGGCATGGCGGTGTGTGCGGCGATCATCCGTGGGTTCTTCGCCCGCGAGCAGAAGACGCTCGGCAATTTCTGGGTCGATCTGACACGCTCAGTTCTCTACGTGCTTCTGCCGCTGTCGATCGTGCTGACCCTGTTCCTGGTTTGGCAGGGCGTGCCGCAGAACCTGATGGCCTCTGTCTCCGCGACGACCCTCGAAGGCGCGCCACAGACCATCAGCCAGGGGCCGGCCGCCTCGCAGATCGCGATCAAGCAGCTCGGCACCAATGGCGGCGGCTTCTGGAACGCGAACTCGTCGGTGCCCTACGAGAACCCAACCCCGCTTTCGAACCTCGTGGAGATGGTGTCGATCCTGCTCATCCCGGCAGCCTTCTGCTTCATGTTTGGGAAGATGGTGCGCGACATGCGCCAGGGCGTCGCGATCTTCGCGGCCATGGGCTTTCTCTTCCTTGGCGCGCTGGCGCTGACCTACGGTTCGGAAGTCTCCGGCAACCCGGCCTTCGCGCAGCTTCCAGTCGAACAGTCGGCTGGCAACATGGAAGGCAAGGAAGTCCGTTTCGGCGTCGGGAATTCCGCGCTCTGGGCCACCGCGACGACCGCGGCCTCCAATGGCTCGGTCAATTCCATGCACGACAGCTTTATGCCGCTCGGTGCGCTCGCCCCGATGCTGCTGATGCAGGTCGGCGAAGTGGTCTTCGGCGGCGTTGGTTCAGGCTTCTACGGGATGCTGTCCTTCGTCGTGCTGACCGTCTTCCTGGCCGGGCTGATGGTCGGGCGGACGCCAGAATATCTCGGCAAGAAGATCGAGGCGCGCGAGGTGAAGCTCTCCGTCATCGCCTTCCTGGTCATGCCGCTGGGCGTGCTGGGGCTGGGCCCACTGGCGGCGATTCTGCCCGTATCTCTGGCGGCGCTTCAGGACGTCGGTCCCCATGGACTGTCCGAGATCCTCTACGCCTATTCGTCGGCGACCGGGAACAACGGCTCGGCTTTCGCAGGCTTCGGGGCGAACGTGCCTTATCATAACACAATGCAGGGCATCGCCATGCTCGCCGGCCGCTTCGTCTACATCGTGCCGATGCTTGCAGTCGCCGGTTCGCTGGCCGTCAAGAAGTCGGCGCCCGCATCGTCCGGCACCTTTCCGACCCACGGGCCGCTCTTCGTCACTCTCCTCGTCGCCGTGATCCTGATCCTCGGCGGACTGACCTTCTTCCCGGCGCTCGCGCTGGGGCCGATCGCCGAGCACGTCTCGATGCTCGCCGGCGAAACCTTCTGAGGCATTCCTATGCGCAAGAAACCCGACATCTCCCTCTTCGACTGGCGCGTCACCGGTCCGGCGCTGAAAGTCGCCGTCACGAAGCTCGACCCGCGCCTGATGGCGCGGAATCCCGTCATGTTCGTCACCCTTGTCGTGGCGGCGCTTTCCACCTTGCTGTTCCTGCGTGATCTCGTCGCCGGAGGCGAGAACGTCGCCATCAGCGGCCAGATCGCTGCCTGGCTCTGGTTCACCGTCTATTTCGCCAACGTGGCCGAGGCGATGGCGGAAGGTCGGGGCAAGGCGCGGGCCGATACGCTGCGCGCCACCCAGTCCGAGACGCCTGCCCGCAAGCTCGCCTCCCTCGACACGGGCGAACCGGAGATCGTCTCCAGCCGTTCGCTCAGGCCCGGTGACCTCGTGCTGGTGAAGGCCGACGACATCGTGCCCGCCGACGGCGAGATCGTCGACGGTATCGCCTCCGTCGACGAGAGCGCGATCACCGGCGAGTCCGCCCCGGTGATCCGCGAGGCCGGCGGCGACCGCTCGGCGGTGACCGGCGGCACGCGCGTCGTGTCCGACTGGATCAAGGTCAGGATCACGTCCAAGCCCGGCGAGAGCTTCCTCGACCGCATGATCGCCATGGTCGAGGGCGCGGAGCGCCAGAAGACGCCGAACGAGATCGCGCTCAACATCCTGCTCGCGGGCATGACGATCATCTTCCTGATCGTGGTCGTCACTCTGCAGCCCTTCGTCATCTACTCCGGGGCCTTCGTCCCCCTGGTCTTCCTGATCGCGCTTCTCGTCACGCTCATTCCGACCACGATCGGCGGGCTTCTGTCAGCCATCGGCATCGCCGGCATGGACAGGCTGGTGAAGGCGAACGTCATCGCAAAATCGGGCCGCGCGGTGGAGGCAGCCGGCGACGTCGACGTGCTGCTTTTGGACAAGACGGGCACCATCACCTTCGGAGCACGGCAGGCCGACGCTTTCGAGCCCTTGCCGGGCGTGTCGCAGAAGGAGATGGCGGATGCCGCGCTGCTCGCGTCGCTTGCCGACGAGACGCCGGAAGGACGCTCAATCGTGGATTCTGCACGAAAGCATCTCGGCCGGACCCTGGACGGAACGGACCAGGTGGCCGAAACCATTCCCTTCTCCGCCAACACGCGCATTTCCGGTGCTGACCTGAAGAATGGCTCGCAGCTGCGCAAGGGCGCTTCCGACGCGATCCTCACCTGGTGCGGCATCGGTACGACGCCGCAGATCCGCGCCGTCGTCGAGGGCATCGCCAAATCCGGCGGAACGCCGCTGCTCGTCGCCCGGGACAAGCGGGTGTTGGGCGTCATCCACCTCAAGGACATCGTCAAGCCGGGCATCCGCGAGCGTTTTGCCGAACTGCGCCGCATGGGCGTGCGCACGGTGATGGTGACTGGCGACAATCCGTTGACGGCCGCGGCCATCGCTGCCGAGGCCGGCGTCGACGATTTCCTCGCAGAGGCGACGCCTGAGCGCAAGCTGGAGCTGATCCGCAGGGAGCAGGCCGAGGGCAAGCTCGTCGCCATGTGCGGCGACGGCTCGAACGACGCTCCCGCGCTCGCCCAGGCCGATGTCGGCGTGGCGATGAACACCGGCACGCCCGCCGCCAAGGAAGCGGGAAATCTCATCGACCTCGACTCCGACCCGACCAAGCTCATCGAGATCGTGCTCGTCGGCAAGCAGTTGCTGATCAGCCGCGGATCGCTGACGACCTTCTCCGTCGCCAACGACGTGGCGAAGTACTTCGCCATCCTGCCGGCGCTGTTCGTCACGGCCTATCCGGCGCTGGATGCACTCAACGTCATGGGTCTCGGCAGCCCGGGCAGCGCCATCCTGTCGGCCGTGATCTTCAACGCGCTCATTATCATCGCATTGATCCCGCTGGCACTGCGCGGCGTGAAGTACCAGCCGGCGACGGCTGCGGCGCTGCTGCGTCGCAACCTTCTCGTCTATGGCCTCGGCGGCCTGACCGTTCCTTTCGTCGGCATCAAGGCGATCGACCTGATTGTCAACGCCGCCGGCATCGTATGAGGTGATCCCATGCTTTCCGAACTCAGACCCGCACTGACCCTCCTCGCCCTGTTTACGCTGCTCACGGGAGTGGCCTATCCACTGGCGATGACGGGCGCCGCGCAGGCCCTTTTCCCGGCACAGGCCAACGGCAGTCTGATCGAGCGCGGCGGGAACATCGTCGGCTCGTCGCTGATCGGCCAGTCCTTCTCGGGCGCAGCCTATTTCCACGGACGCCCCTCAGCCGCCGGAAGCGACGGCTACGATGCCGCCTCCACCGGGGGCAGCAATCTCGGCCCGACGTCAAAGACGCTGATCAACCGTGTGACGGCCGACGTGCAGCGGGTGCGTGCTGCGAACGGCGGAGCGTCTGTTCCCATTGATCTCGTCACTGCCTCCGGTAGCGGGCTCGATCCGCACATCTCGCCCGCGGCTGCTCTCCTGCAGGTCGAACGCGTCGCAGCAGCACGAGGAGCAGACCTTGCCACGGTCAGGGCGCTGGTGGCCGACCACGTCGAAGAACGAACGCTCGGCGTGCTGGGCGAACCGCGCGTCAACGTGCTGCTGCTCAATCTCGCCCTCGACGAACGCATCCCGGTCGCCGATTGACGTGGAGACCGAGAGCCGCCCTGAACCCGACGCCCTCCTCGCAGAAGCCGCGAAGGAGGGACGCGGCCGGCTGAAGATCTTTCTCGGCGCGGCCCCGGGCGTCGGCAAGACCTACGCGATGCTGGAGGCAGCGCAGCGCCGGCGGGCGGACGGTCTCGATGTGGTCATCGGTGTGGTCGAGACGCATGGTAGGGCCGAGACCGAGCGACTGGTGTCCGGGCTCGAAATTGTCCCGCGGGCGCAGATACCTTATGGCGGCCGCCTGCTCGCCGAAATGGATCTCGACGGCATCGTCGCCCGGCGCCCGCGACTGGTTCTCGTCGACGAACTGGCCCACACCAACGTGCGGGGCAGCCGCCACGCCAAGCGCTGGCAGGACGTGGAAGAGCTTCTGGCAACGGGCATCGACGTCTATTCGACGCTGAACATCCAGCATCTCGAAAGCCTCAACGACGTCGTCGCCCGCATTGCCCGGGTGAAGGTGCGCGAGACGATCCCTGACAAGGTGCTTGAACTTGCCGACGACATCGAACTGATCGACCTGCCTCCCGACGAACTCATCGAGCGGCTGCGGGAAGGCAAGGTCTACATCCAGGACCAGATCGCACGCGCGATCCAGAACTTCTTCTCGAAGGGCAATCTGACCGCGCTTCGCGAACTCGCCATGCGCGTGGCCGCCGACCGCGTCGATGCGCAGATGGCGGCCCACATGAAGAGCCACGCGATCCCAGGCCCATGGCCGGCGCAGGACCGGGTGCTCGTCTGCGTCAACGAGGCGCCGGTCTCCAAGGCGCTGGTCAGAGCAGCCAAGCGCATGGCCGAGCGGTCGCGTACGGACTGGATCGCGGCAAGCGTGACGACGCCGGCATCCGAGCACCTGCCAGATGCCGCCAAGGATTCGATTGCCGAGACCTTGCGGCTGGCCGAATCCCTCGGAGCGGACATCTCGACCATCAACGCCGAGAGCCATGTGGCCGACGAGATCCTCGCATTCGCCCGCAACCGCAACGTCTCGCGCATCGTGCTCGGACGCCCAAGGCCACGGCTGTTCACGGCCTGGTTCACGCGCGAGACCGTCGCCGAAGAGATCATCCGCAAGGCCAGCGACTTCGAGGTGACGATCGTCTCGGCCGATCCGGGCGAAGCGAGGAAAGCCGCGATCCGTGGCGCCGTTCTCGTTCCCGAGCGCGACCCCAAGGCCTATCTCTGGTCGGCGGCGGCTGTTGCCATCGCAACGGCCGTCGCGATCTTCGTCAACCGTATTTTCCCGGTCGAAAGCCTGTCGCTCTTTTTCCTTGTGGCAGTGCTGGGCGTTGCGGCGCGCTTCGGCCTGTGGCCGTCGATCTTCGCCAGCGGACTTGCGTTCCTCAGCTACAATTTCTTCCTCACCGAGCCGTTCTTCACCTTCGAAATCGCCAACCAGGATCTGGTGCTGACGCTCTTCCTGTTCCTCCTGGTCGCGATCGTCACAGGCAATCTGGCGGCGCGCCTGCGCGACCAGGCGAATGCCCAGCGCGCCATCGCCAGGCGAACGGCGAACCTGTTCGACTTCTCCCGCAAGGTCGCGAGCGTCGCCTCGCTGGACGACGTGGTCTGGGCGGCGGTCACCCATGTCGCGTCGACCATGAAATGTTCCTCGATGATCCTGATGCCGGACGCGTCGGGCCGGCTTGCGATCGTCGGCGGCATGCCGCCCGAGGACCAGCTCGAACCGCGCGACCGCGGCGCGGCGGAGTGGGCGTGGGACAAGCGCGAGCCGGCTGGCTGGTCGTCGCAGACGCTGCCGTC
>VFQQ010004270.1_pt1 | contig 12799 bp, 12 predicted proteins | sample 3512341 | NCBI WGS metagenome assembly VFQQ01 (sample SAMN10412373, study PRJNA504923) | tailings metagenome | isolation source: Relicate 2 Philex TSF1 revegetated site | place: Philippines: Tuba, Benguet | collected 2017-08-29 | reverse complement strand
CCAGTCCTGCGAGTCGGTCATCAGCGCGGTGAGGTCGGCCTTCAGAGCCGCCAGATCGAGCGGCTTGAACGCTTCGGCATAGTCGAAGCCCTCGCCCATCGGGTTGGCGGCCTTCGAGTGTTGGTGCAGCACCGAAATGTCGAGATGCGTCGGCCACCAGTCACGGTTGCCACGGCCACGGCCGGTCACCGGGGCCTTGCCGCCACCGCCTGCGCCATGGGGCACCGGGCACTCGCCGGCGGGGGCTTCGGGCGCGCCCGAGTTGGGACGATCGTTCATGGGGACCTCTCCTAGTCTGGAATTATTCCAGCGTATGGACGCTGCAGCGTGATAAGGCCAATTGATTGATCTACTCGATATGATAATCAGGCCTTATGGTCCAGCCTACCCTCCGGCAGTTGCAGTATGTTGTCGCTCTCGCCGATGCCGGGCATTTCGGTCGCGCCGCCGAGCAGTCGCATGTGACCCAGCCGGCGCTGAGCCAGCAGGTGCGCCAGTTGGAGGAGATCTGCGGCACGCCGCTGTTCGACCGGCTGGGCAAGACGGTGCGGCTGACGCCGTTCGGACGGGAATTCGTCGACCGGGCGCGGAAGATCCTGGACGAGACCGAAGGACTGATGAGCTTTGTCGAGCGGCAGAGCGGTCGGCCCAACCGGGCGCTGCGCTTCGGCCTGATCCCGACGGTGGCGCCCTATCTCCTGCCCGAGATTTTCCCGGCGCTGCGCGAGGACTTCCCGGACCTGAGCTTCGCCGTCAGCGAAAACCGGACCGATGCGCTGCTGGCAGGACTCGATGAAGGTACGCTCGATCTGGCGCTGATCGCCTCGCAGCCGCCGGCCGGTGGCCCGAGACTGGCGCTCGACCCGCTGTTCCGCGACGGCTTCGTGCTGGCGACGGGGCCGGCGGAAGACGCGCAGGAGCCGGTGGCGCTCAACGCCATCGACGGCACTCGCATGCTGCTGCTCGACGAGGGCCACTGTTTTCGCGACCAGGCCATCGCCGCCTGCGGGCTGGACGGCACGGCAGGAAAGACGTTCGCGGCGACCTCGCTGTCGACCATCGTGGAGTTCGTGGCGAGCGGCCAGGGCATCACGCTGCTGCCCGAAATCGCGCTGCGCAAGGAGGCCACTGGCCGCATCCAGGTACACCGGCTGGCCGCGCCCGGCGCCGGCCGCATGCTGGCGCTCTGCTGGCGCGAGGGCTCGCCGTTCGAGACGGTCTATCGTGACATCGGCAAAAGCATCCGGCGGACCCGGGAAAGCGGATGATCCGGCCTTGATTTCGTTATAGAGTCCGGGCACTTGCCCGCGGGGGAAGACCGGGCATCGAGGGGACATGGCGCGCCAGCCGGCCGACAAGACCGCGACGAGCAAGCCGACGCGCAAGCGTGCGGCGTCGCAGCCGGCTGCGCCCAAGGAGCGGGTCCGCTTCACCCATGTCGAAGCGGCGTCGACACGGCTGCGGACCGTGCTGCTCAACTTCGCCTTCGTCGCCGCCTTCCTCGTCATCGTTCCGGTGATCGTCAGCCAGTTCTGGCGCAACGAGGTCATGATCATGCCGGTGCCAGTGCCCGCGGCGCTGGCAGATGTCGGCCTGACGCCGGAAGTCGCGGCCAATCGCATCTGGGACGGCATCCGCGACGCGACGCTGCGCGCCAACACCTCGAAGGCGACGGTGACCGCCCTGCCCGACGCGCAGCGGATCGAGTTCTCGCTGCCCGAATCCGGCTTCTCGATGGAGTCGCTGATCCAGCAGACCCGCGCCTTCTTCCATGCCTACCAGACGCGGATCAGCGGCGAATTCACCTGCTCGGACCCGGCTTGCGACCCCAAGGGGATGCGCCTGCGGCTGCGGGTATTGCGCGAGACCTCGAAGCTGATCGACCTGCCGCCGATCGGCGACACGCCGCTGCGCGACTATTTCACCGCCGCCGGGGTGCAGGTGCTGACGGTGCTCGACCCGTTCGTCGCCATCGCCTCGATCGCCGACACCGAGCCGCAGCGGGCGATGGTGCTGGCGCAGAACCTCATCCGCCAGCACCACCCGGACGCCAAATGGGCGCATGTGCTGATCGGCATCATGAAGGATGGCGACACCGAGAGCGACGCCTCGATCGCCGAGTTCCGCGAGGCGCTGAAGCTCGACCCAGACTTCTTCATCGCCCGCCGTAACCTGGCGATGCGGCTGGTGGCGGCGAAGCGGCTGGACGAAGCCAATGTGGAATATGGCGTCCTCGGGAAGAAGTGGCCCAACGATCCCGAAGTCACGGCCGGCCTCGGTGAACTGGCCTATGCGCAGCAACGCTACGAGGAGGCCGGGCTGCTCTACGCCCGGGCGGAGGCCCTCGATCCGCGCAAGCCGCTCTACGTGGCGCGGCGCGGCGATGCGGCGCTGGCGAGGGGCGACGCGGAAACCGGCGTCGCGGAACTGGAGCGGGCGCTGCGCATGGACCCGAGCTTCGCGCCAGCCATGGGCTCGCTGACCGCCTACTATTTCAACAAGGGCAACTTCAAAGCCGCCGCGCCGCTGCTGGCCGACTACGCCGAGATCGACCCGGACAATGCCGAAGCGCAGGCCATGTACGGCCAGGTGCTGCGGCTGAACGGCGATAACGAAACAGCGCTGGTCCACCTGAGCAAGGCGCTCGAGCTGCAACCACGCGATCTCGACGTCGCCGACCTCGTGGCCGCGACGTACATGGCGCTCGGCGATCTGCCCAGGGCCGAGCAGGTCTATCAGCAGATGGCGCAGACCGACCCCAAGCGTGGCGCGACATTCGCGGCGCTCGGCACGGTCAACTCGTTCATGACCCGCTTCGACGCTTCGCTCGAGAACTGGAGGAAGGCCGCCGCGCTCGAGCCCGACAACGCGGTCTACGCCGCCGGCATCGGCGAAGCGCTGATGTACGCGCGACGCTACGAGGAGGCGCTGGCGCAGTTCGAAGCAGCGGAAACGCTGGATCCGAAGCGGCCCGAAACCTGGTCGTTCAAGGGCGCGACGCTAAAGTATCTCGGCCGCAACGCCGAAGCGATCGCCGCGCTGAGGACCTTCCTCGATCTCTCCGACGGCAAGATGTTCTACGGCCCGTTGCGCGATATCGCCGAAAAGGACATCGCCACGCTGGAAGCGGAGGCCAGGCCGTGAGCGACGAACCGGTCAAACCGATGAGCCTGCCGGGCATCGAGGAATTCTCCAAGATGCTGCGGACGATGTTCATCAATGTCGGCTTCTTCGCCGCGACATTGCTGCTGATCCCCTCCATCGCCAGCCAGTTCACCCGCTCGGCCATCGTGATCGAGCCGATCGCCGTACCGTCCGCGATGGTGACGCAGGGACTGACGCCCGAGGTGGTCGCCAACCGCATCTGGGACGGCCTGCAGGAGTTCGCCGCCACCGCATCGGCCAATCGCGAGACCATCGCGGCGATCCCGGACAGCCAGCTCATCGAGTTCTCCCTGCCCGATGCGGGTATCTCGATCGACTCGATCTTTGCCCAAATCCGGCAGTTCTTCCGCATCTATGAAACCCGCATCAGTGGCGAGTATGTCTGCGCCAGTGCCGATTGCGCGCCCGACGGGATGCAGCTGCGGCTTCGCGTCGTGCGGCAGAACTCCGACGTCATCGACCTGCCGGCGATGGGCGCCACCAGCGAGCGCGACTATTACCGCGAGGCCGCGGCAGGCATCTACGCCATCATCGACCCCTATGTGGCCATCGCCGCCCAGGCGGAGACCGCGCCGTTGAAGGCCGCGACACTGGCGCGCGGGCTGATCCTCGCTGGTTCCAAAGATGCCAAGTGGGCGCACAACCTCGTCGGCGACATCGAACTCAACGGTGGCGACGCCAACACGGCGCGGCTGGAATACGAGGCGGCGCTCGGCATCGATCCGAACTTCCACACTGCCCGCGCCGGGCTGGCCAACGCGCTGCTGGCGATGAAGGACAATGAGGGTGCGCTGCGAGAGTTGGCCGAACTCGAGCGCCGCGCACCCCGCAATGTGCTGGTGCCGGTCGGTCGCTCCAAGGTCGCGACGACCGCCGGCGACATCGCGGAGGCGACTCGGCAACTGACGATCGCTACCGAGATGGAACCGCTCGACCCGAGTTTTCTGACTACGGCCGGCCGGCTGGACCTCGAGGCTGGCAATTTCGACGACGGCGTACGCTACCTGAGTGACGCGCTGGCGATCGACCCGGCCTTTCCGGCAGCGCTCAATGCGCTTGCCGATGCGCAGTGGAAGGCCGGTAACCGCGACGAAGCCGAAGCGCTCTATCGCCAGTGGCTGCAGTTCGAACCGGACAACGCCAAGGCACGCGGCGAACTCGGGATGGTCCTGCAGGGACAGAAGAAGCACGAGGAAGCACTCGAGCAGTTGCAGCTGGCCTATGATGCGGGCGAGCGGGATGGGGTCGAGATGGCGCGGGCCACCGCGTTCTTCGTCCTCAATCGCTACGCCGATGCGGCGGTGGCGTTCGAGGCGCTTGCGGCAGCCGAGCCGACCCGGTTTCCCTACACGCAGCTGCTGGGCAAGGCGCAGGAACTGCTCGGCAATCGGCAGGCCGCGGCTGCGGCCTATGACCGCTACCTCGCGGCCGTGCCGGCCGACGATCCAAATCGCGCGCTGGTGCAGGAAAAGCGTGACGCGCTCGCGGTAACCCCATGATCAACAAGGCATGGCAGCGGCTTGTCGCTCTGATAAAGTCGCTGCAAGACAGTCCGCGTTCGGGGGACGCACATCCATGGCCCGCAAGCCCGCCGCCAAAGCCGCGCCCGCCAAGCCGGTGCGCGACCCCATCACGCTGCCCGAGGCAGCCTCCTTCACCAGCGACGTCCGCACGCTGGCCGTGAACGTCACCATCCTCCTTGCCATCGTCCTGGTGGTGCCGGTGATCGTCACACAGTTCTGGCGCAGCCAGGTGGTGATCGAGCCGATCGCTGTCCCGGATGCCCTGTCGGCGACGGGACTCACCCCCGAGATCGCGGCGGGGCGGCTGTGGGACGGCATCGAGGCCGTATCGGCCTCGGCCGGGACAGCCAAGGCGACGGTGGTTTCCATCCCCGAAAGCGCCAAGGTCGATTTCGCCATCCCCGATAGCGGGCTCTCCATCGACAGCCTCGTCTACTACGTGCGGCAGTTCTTCCATGTCTACGAAACGCGGGTCAGCGGCGAGTTCCGCTGCGCCGACGCCGACTGCAGGCCGGAAGGCGTGACGCTGCGCATCCGTGTCGTCGACGACGATGTCGACCTGATCGACCTGCCACCCCGCGGCGACAAGAGCGAAGACACATATTTCCGCGACGCCGCGGCCGAAGTGCTGTCCTATCTCGACCCGTTCACAGCGCTGGCGGCGGTGTCGGTCACCGACCCGGCGCGCGGCAAGGTACTGGCGCGGCGGCTGATCCGTGCCAATCACCCCGACGCCAAATGGGCTTACAACCTGCTCGGCAATCTTCTGGTCAACGATGGTGACACCGACGGCGCCATCGAACAGTTCAACGCGGCGCTGGCGATCGACGCGACCTTTGCGCCCGCCCTCGCCAATCTCGGCAACGCCCTGCTGGGCAAGGCAGATTATGCCGGCGCGAAATCCGCCTTCGACAAGGTGCTCGCCCGGAACAAGGACGACGTCTATGCGCTGCAGGGCTATGCCGACCTGACGCTGGCGCAGGGCGGCAGCGCCGACGATGCCGTGGGCTATCTACTGCGGGCCGCCAAGGTCAAACCCCTGCCCCCATACTACACCAACCTCGCCGGCAACGTGATGTATGGCGCCGGCCGCCAGGACGAAGCCATCGGTTACTTCCAGCAGGCGCTCGAACTCGATCCCGGCGACGAACTGGCGTTGGCCATGTTGGGCGCACTCTATGCCACCTCGGGAAAGTTCGAGGAGGCGGAACGGGTCTATCGCGCCGCGGCGGACTTCGCGCCCAGGAATGCCGAGATCATTGCCGACCATGTCGGCCTGCTGCGCGCGCTCAAGCGGTTCGACGAGGCGCTGCCGAAGGTCAGGATGGCGGTCGAGCGCGATCCCGAGAACCCGCGTTATCACGCGCTGGCCGGCAAGGTGTTGATGGACCTGGGCCGCTATGACGAGGCCGCTGTCGAACTGACCGAAGCGCAGCGCTTGCGGCCGGACGATCCAGACGATGTGTCGACGCTGGCCGATATCCGCCGCCTGCAGGGCAATACCGACGAGGCGATCGCGCTCTACAAGCGGGTCAAGACCATGGTGCCGGCCGACAATTACCTGGCCCAGATCGCGACCGGGATGCTGGCGACATATGGCATCGTCGAACCCGAGCCGCAGGCGGCCCCGGTCGGCACGCCGGCTACGCCTGCGGCGCCGGACGGCGGCTCATCGACCCGGCCGTGAACACGATCAGCGAGAGCCAGATCAGGCCGAAGCTGACGATGCGCACCAGGTTGAGGTGCTCGCCGAACAGGGTGATGGCGAGCACGAAGGCGATCGACGGCGCGATGTACTGCAACATGCCCACTGTGGTGTAGCGCAGGCGCTGCACGGCGAAGGCAAATAGCAGCAGCGGTGCGGCGGTGCCCGGACCGGTCATCAGCAGCCAGAACGCGGTGGCCGGATCGGCATGCGGGCCGAGACCCTGGGTGACAAAGCTCCACACCATGTAACCGATGACCAGCGGCGCCAGGATCAGCGTTTCGACGAAGAGGCCGGTCGTCGACCCCACCGACACGGTCTTGCGCACATAGCCATAGAGCGCAAAGGTCACCGCAAGACTTACGGCGATGAGTGGAAACTTGCCCAGCCCCCACGCCTGAATGGCGAGCGCCACGATGGCGATGCCGATGGCGATGGTCTGCGTGCGGTTCTGCCGTTCGCCCAGGAAGATCATCCCCAGCGCAACGTTGATGATCGGGTTGATGAAGTAGCCGAAGGTGGCCTCGAGCACCTGCCCGCTCTCGACCGCGTAGATGTAGATGAGCCAGTTGCCGGCGAGCAGCAGCGCCGACATCGCCAGCGAGCGCACCGTCTTCCAGTCCCGGAACGCGGCGCGAACTTCGGGCATGCGTCGGCTGACAACGACGATGATGCCGACGATGACCAGCGACCAGAAGGTCCGCTCGGCCACCACGGCGACCGAGCCGACATGATCCACCTGCTTGAACAGCAGCGGCAGGAAACCCCAGAGCACATAGGCCGCCAGCCCGGCTGTCAGGCCGGCGCGACGATCGTCTTCTGCGGATGTGGAAGCAGTGTTCGTAACCGACGCCAACGCGTCCTCCCCGGCGGGCGCCGGTTCTTGAAAAGCTTCGTCTAGCAGGCCGACCGCCCTGTCGGCCAATCATAGTTCTTGATGGGGTTCAGGCCTGGCGTTGATGGATAAACCTTTTGGGCGATCAGGCGTTTGTCTTTTCGCACAACCAAAGGAGCTCTCCATGAAAGCGATCGTCACCTGGGTTCTCGTCGCCGATGGCGCCCAAGCGCAGGTCTTCGAACATGGGGGGCCCGGCAAGGGCCTGATCCCGGTCAAGGGGCTGCACTTCGAGCAGGAGCCATTGAAGGCACAGGACATCAATTCCGACCGCCCCGGCCGCAATTTCGGCGGCGGCGTCGGTTCGCGCTCGGGCATGGAAGAGGCCGACCCCGTCGCCATTCGCGAGGAGCGCTTCGTCAAGGGCGTGGCCGCCGAACTCGAAACCATGCGCCATCAGGGCCGCTTCGACCGGCTCATCATCGCCGCAGCGCCGACGGCGCTGGGCGATATCCGGCCGGCCCTCAGCGACGGGGTCCGGGAGACCATCATCGCCGAGTTGCCGAAGGATTTGACGAACGTGCCGAAACCCCAGTTGGTCCGGCACTTCGAGCAGTTGCTGCCGATCTAGACCCGGCTCAGCCGCCGAACACGATCTGGTTGAGGAAGACCTTGGCCTTGGTATCGGCGGCGGCCTCGTCACCCGGCATGGTCCAGAAGATCACCTGGACCGTGCCGGAGTCGCCCGACGTGTGATAGTCCAGATACGAGAACTCCTGACCGTCGACCGGCATGTGATAGCGCGTGCCCATGAAGGTCACCTTGCCCACGGTGATCGACGGAGCGTCGGCCGCGCCGATGGCGTCGACCGTGGTGCTGCCGTTCTGGGCTGCCGATTCCGGCACGGCGGCGTGGAGATCGTTCATCGGATAGACGTTGGCGTCCGGAATGATGATCACGCCGACGGTGTCGTCATTGCTCAGGTACATGTATTCCTGCACCCCGGCCGGCGACCCCACCGTCCACTCGGACGGGTCGAAGCAGAACGCCATGCGGATCTGCTTGGAGAGCGTGGCGCCATAGCCGCCACAATCGAAAATCCAGGTGCCGTCGGCATTGAGCACGACCGGATAGCCGTTCCACTCGGTCTTGCCGACTTCCTGCGCGAAAACCGGCGACGCCGCCATCAGCAGCGCCGCAAGTCCAATAGCCAGTTTCTTCATGATGGGAATTTCCCTCGAACCCATATGCCCCTTGGGGCGGAGGTTGAGACCCGCCGCGACGAAATGGCAAGTCAAATGTCGCATCACTCCGCCGCTTCGAGCGCGGTTTCCGTCACAAGACTGAAACCTTCATCGAGCCAGCCGGTGACGCCGCCGATCATTTCCTTGACCGGACGACCCAGCTCGGCGAGCCGGACGGCGCCCTTGTTGGCGCCGTTGCAATGCGGCCCGGCGCAGTAGACCACGAAGGTGGTGCCGGCCGGCCACTCGGCCATCTTGCGGCCGGTGATCTTGCGATGCGGCAGGTTGATGGCACCCGACACGTGGCCGGCCGCGAACATGTCGGGGCTGCGGACGTCGAAGAGGACGAAGTCCTGCTTGCCGTTGGCAATGGCGTCATGGACGTCCCAGCAGTCGGCCTCGAATGTCAGGCGACGGGAAAAGTGGAGCAGCGCCTCGGCGGACGGGGCGGCGGGAATCTCGGTGACATTGCTGCGCATCTCTTGCTCTCCATGGCTCGGATGGCGGGAAACTGCCGGAGATTGGCGCGATGCGGCAGTGGCGAGATCGCCAATATCCGGTAGGATATCGCCATCATGACCGTCACGCCCCGCCGCCACGTCGCCATTCTCGCCTACGACCAGCTCTGCATGTTCGAGTTCGGCATCGCCGTGGAGGTGTTCGGCCTGCCGCGGCCGGAATTCGAGGGGCTGGGCTGGTACAGCTACGAGATCGTCGGCATCGAGCCGGGACCGCTGCGCTCGATGGGCGGCATCACAGTGGAAGCCAACCACGACCTCGGTCGGCTGGCCCATGCCGATCTCATCGTCGTCCCCGGCTGGCGCGGTGCGCAGGCGCCGGTGCCCGAACCCCTGGCCGAGGCACTGCGGGCCGCGCATGCCCGCGGCGCCCGGATCGCGACGCTCTGCTCGGGCGTCTTCGTACCGGCGCGAGCGGGCCTGCTGAGCGGCAAGCGGGCGACGACGCACTGGCGCTATGCGCAGACGCTGGCCGAGCTGTTCCCCGATATCGCGGTGCAGTCCGACATCCTCTATCTCGACGAAGGCGACATCCTGACCGCAGCCGGCTCGGCGGCGGGGATCGACCTGTGCCTCCACATCGTGCGCAAGGATTTCGGCTCCGAGATCGCCAACATGGTGGCGCGCCGGCTGGTACTGCCGGCGCACCGCGAGGGCGGACAGGCGCAGTTCATCGCCCGGCCGGTGGCGAGGGAGCGGCAGGGACGGATCGGGCCACTCTGCGACATGCTGCTCGAACGCATGGACGAGCCGTGGACCATCGCCGCCATGGCGCGGGCCTCGAACCTCTCGGAACGCAGCCTGATCCGGCATTTCCAGCAGGCGACCGGGATGAGCCCTATGAACTGGCTGACCGCCGAGCGCATCGAGCGCAGCCGCGAACTGCTGGAGACGACGGCGCTCGATCTCGACGCCGTCGCCGTAGCCGCCGGCTTCCAGGCGCAAGAGACCTTCCGCCATCACTTCCGCACCCGAATGGGCGTCAGCCCGAGCGCTTACCGCCGGAGTTTTGGCAAGGCAGCCTAGGCCGTTACGGCTTCGAGGAACTGCAGCAGCAGTGGGTTGAAGAGGTCGGGGCGTTCGAGATTGGGGATATGGGCGGTGCCTTCCAGCACCACCGCGAAAGCGTTGGGCAGCGCCTCGGATGCATCCTCGTGGCGCTGCAGGATGTAGGTGAAATCGAGATCGCCGACGACCAGCAGGGCCGGCGTGTTAATCGACTCCAGCCTGTCGATGGCGCGCGGACGCGGCTCTTCGTGCGTCAGCTCGGGCTTGCGCAGGGCCTTGTCGTTCATATCGAAAAACAGCTCGCGCGCGGCGCCCCAGACGCGGCCGTTCTGGCTGCGCGGACCGTCGAGCCAGGCATGCGCCTGCACCTTATTGAGCATATCGAGATCGCCACGCTCCTCGGCGTCCTCCTCGGCCATTACCAGCGGCTGCTCCGGATCGGTGACAAAGGACGGGGCGCCGGTGATCGAGGTGCCGACCAGCACGAGGCCGATGGTGCGGCCCGGATGGGCGAGCGCGAAATCGACGGCGAGCCCACCGCCCATCGAGCAGCCGACAATGATGGCGGCGTGGATGTCGAGGGCGTCGAGTACGCCTTCGAGATCTTCGAGATGGCTGAAGGTCTCGTCGGGCGAGGTGGTTTCGCCAAAGCCGCGGCGGTCATAGGCGATGGCGTGGAAACCGGCATTCGCCACCACCTCCATCTGCTCGCGCCACATGCGATGGTCGCAGACGCCGGCATGGAGGAAGACCACCGGCAGGCCTTCGCCCGCTTCTGCGCCGACAATGACGGCGCCACCCAGTTCGATTTCGAAATCGTCGATCATGGCGGGAGCGGTAGCACGCGCTCTGCGGCCGGCGCTACTCGATCCCCTTGGCGCGCATCAGCGCGCTGGCGAGATCTTCGAAGGTGTAGGGCTTGGCGAGGACGGTCATTTTCCGCCATTCCTCGGGCAGCCCGTCGCGGCCATAGCCGGTGGCCAGCACCAGCGGCACGCCCTTGGCGGCGAGCTTTTCGGCAAAGGGAAACACCGGCTTGCCGCCGATATTGACGTCGAGCACAGCGACATCGGCGGCGCCGGCCTCGTCGAGCATCGCGTCGGCCTGATCGAGCCGCATGGCGGGACCGACCAGTGTGCAGCCCAGTTCGCCCAGCATGTCCTCGAGATTCACCAGGACGAGGCTTTCGTCTTCGATGACGAAGACGGAAAGGCCGGAAATCGGGGCGTATCTATTCTGCGAAAGCATCGACGCCCCTCTCGTACGCGGCAACCGGAATGGCCATGGACGCGGCCAGGCCAGAGTCTTGGTACCGTGTTTCGAGCGAACCGCCAAGTTCCCCTTCCACCACGCGGCCGATGAGGCGTGACCCAAAACCGCGGCGCTCGGCGGGCCTGGTCGGCGGCCCGCCCTGCTCTACCCAGTCGATGTGCAGACCGTCGGCCAACGCCCGCCAGGTAACGGAAATCCGGCCTTCGGGACGCGACAGCGCCCCATGCTTGACCGCATTGGTGGTGAGTTCATGGAAAACCAGCGCCAACGCGATGGTCGCCTTGGAATTGACCATGACCTGCGGCCCTGCGACATCGAGCCGCTCTGCCCCATAGGCCGAGAGTTCCTGCCGCACCAGGCCTTCGAGATCGGCATCTTCCCACTGCCGCTCGGACAGCACCGAATGGGCCTTTGAGAGCGCTACCAGCCGAGCCTCGAACGCGACGCGGGCGGACGCCATATCGGGCGCAGCCCGCAATGTCTGCGAGGCGATGGACTGCACCGTGGCCAGCGCATTCTTGACTCGATGGTTGAGTTCATCGACCAGAAGTCGTTGACGCCGCATGGCTTTAAAGGACTCGGTTCGGTCCATGCCCTGCACGAAAATGCCGGTGATGACGCCATCAGGGGCGCGGATCGGGTCGTAGGAAAAGTCGAGGAAAACCTCGCGCAGCGGCTCGCCCGGCGCATTGGCCAGCATCACCCGCGCGCCTTCCGCGCTGTAGGCTTTACCCGTGGTGAAGACGCTATCGAGAATGCCGACGAAACCCTGCTCCACCACCTCAGGCAGCGCCGTGCGGACCGGCTGGCCGACCACATGGCGGCCGCCGATCAGCCGGATATAGGCATCGCTGGTGAAGGTGAAGGTGTGGTCCGGCCCGGACAGCACTGCGAAGAATCCGGGGGCCTGCTGGAACAGGCGCCGGAAGTCGTCGCTGTCGGCGAGAAGACGACGATGGGCCTGCTCGGCGTCGCGGGCCTTTTCGACCAGCTGCGGACCACCGGTGCGGTAGGGCAGCGCAGCCGCCTCGCGCATCGCCACCACATCGGTGACGTCGATGGTGTTCTGCATCACGAAGTCGACGCCGCCATCGGCGCCGAGGATCGGCACATGCGTGCACGACCAGTAGCGCATGGCGAAACTGCCGTCGGGCCGCTCGATCTCGTAGGGCAGGAAGGCGATGGTGTCGGTCTGGCCGGTGGCAAGCACGCGCTCGAACGAACTCTGCAGCCGCCGCCCGCCCTCACCCGGATTGGGGAACACATCCATGACGTATCTGCCGATGAGATCGGCGAGTTGCCGCGACGTGGTCTGCAGGTAGGACTGGTTGGCGTGGACATACCGCAGATCGCGGTCAAGCAGCATGTGCGGGCTGGGAATGGCGTCAAAAACCCGCGCGAAATCAATGCTCGACAAAGTCAGCCACCCCAACACCCGCCGCGGCGACGGACGCTGCGGCAAGGGCTGTTAACGGGGCCTTTGATCAAAAGTTCCGCGTAACGTCGAAGATTCTCAGTCTTCGCCCTCG
>VFQQ010004269.1_pt1 | contig 12799 bp, 13 predicted proteins | sample 3512341 | NCBI WGS metagenome assembly VFQQ01 (sample SAMN10412373, study PRJNA504923) | tailings metagenome | isolation source: Relicate 2 Philex TSF1 revegetated site | place: Philippines: Tuba, Benguet | collected 2017-08-29 | reverse complement strand
ATATAAGGCTCACATTCCGCCCCGTTGATGATCAAGGTTCTTACTGGATGACGCGCATCTTCTCGGAGCTTGATGTGCGAGGGGAATGTCGCCCCGCCGAGCCCGACCACCCCTGCTTCACGCAAGTGATCCAGAAGCGCTGGCTTCGGCATGCTGGTATATGGCAGTGGCTGTCGTTCGATCCAGGCTTCCTCTCCATCTGGTTGCAGCGTGATGCACATGTCAGGCAAGCCAGAAGGATGCGGAATAAGTTGCTGATCAATCGCCACCACAGTGCCGGAGGTGGGTGCATGCACAGCAGCCGATACCATGCCATCGGCTTTGGCAAGCAGCTGTCCTTTCAGCACATGATCGCCTACGGATATCTGCAACTTGGCCATGTTACCGACATGCTGGCGTAATGGTAGTATCAGTCGTGTTGGCGGCGGCACAATCACAATCGGGTGACTGGTGGATTGCAATTTATGCTGAGGCGGATGCACACCACCATTAAACCGGTCCAAAGCAGCATCCCCACCCTTGAGCAACCGGGTCAGATTGATGATGGCATTCATGCAGTCACCTTCGTTGGTTTCACTGATGCCACTGGCTTAATTTCAATCACGGGATAACGCCACTTCCAGTTGGCAGGCGATTCCGCCACCGGCTCCATGGTGATGCAGTCCACTGGACAAGGCGCCAGGCACAACTCGCACCCCGTGCATTCCGATGCAATCACCGTATGCATATGTTTTGCAGCCCCAAGAATGGCGTCCACGGGGCAGGCCTGAATACACAGCGTACAACCGATGCAAAGATTTTCATCGATTACCGCCACTGATTTAGGCTTAGGCACACCATGTTCTGCATTCAATGGCTTGTATTCAACACCTAGGAGATCTGCCAGTGCGTGAACACCGGCATCCCCCCCTGGCGGGCACTGATTGATATCCGCCTCGCCTTTGGCAATCGCGGTGGCATAGGGCTTGCAGCCGGGATAACCGCATTGTCCACATTGCGTTTGCGGCAAGATGGCATCTATGCGCGCCACTAAAGGATCACCCTCTACCTTGAACTTCAAGGCCGAGTATCCAAGAACAACGCCCAGCAGCAATGCGAGGCCGATCATGATGTATAGCGCTGTCAACATTAACGTACCAGCCCGGTAAAGCCCATGAATGCCAGACTCATCAAGCCAGCAGTGACCATGGCAATTGCTGAACCCTTGAAGGGGCTTGGTACATCAGCCGCATCCAGACGCTCCCGAAGGGACGCGAACATGATGAGCACCATTGAGAATCCAATGGCGCCACCCAGTCCAAACAGCAGAGATTCAATAAAATTGTGATTGGACTGCACGTTAAGTAATGGAATGCCCAACACCGCACAATTAGTAGTAATCAGCGGCAGAAAAATCCCTAGCGACTGATAAAGTACCGGACTGTTTTTTTCCAGAAACATTTCGGTAAATTGCACCACACCGGCAATCACGACAATAAATGACAGTGTACGCAAATAGAAAAGCTCTGTTCCCAACAGATAGTGGCTGATCAGATAGCTGGTACCAGACCCCACCGTTAGGACAAACGTGGTGGCAGCCGCCATGGCAATTGAGGTTTCAAGTTTTTTAGAAACCCCCATAAAAGGGCACAAGCCCAGCACCTTGATCAACACAATATTGTTGACCAGCACCGTTCCCAGCAGTATGAAAAAGTAGTCTTGCAGCATTCGGCGTGAGTGAAATTAATAACCTGTCATTATACAACCAATACCCAGCCCAAATTAAGCCGGGCAACGCTTTTGGAACGTTTTTGATACTTATTATCGACTTTAGTGCGCAACGGCATAGACTTTGTCATTATATTTTTATAATTATCTGTTCTTAAAGGCGAAGACCAAGATGTAAAACCTGCCCTCGCTTTTCCATTTCGGTTAAAATGCTGTGATTTATTTCATCATCAGGTCGTAAACCATGCTGCAAGGCAGTCTCGTTGCCATCGTCACTCCTATGCTTGAGGACGGTGCGCTCGACATTCCCGCATTACGCAAACTCATCGATTTTCACATTGCCGAAGGTACCAATGGTATTGTCATCGTCGGCACAACGGGAGAGTCTCCCACTGTTGACTTTGAAGAACATTGCCTGCTAATGCAAGTCGCTGTTGAACACACCGCAGGGAGAGTGCCGGTCATTGCAGGTACCGGCGCCAATGCCACGCGGGAAGCCATTGAACTGACAGGGAAGGCAAAAGCATTGGGTGCTGACGCTTGCCTGCTGGTGACTCCCTATTACAACAAACCCCCGCAGGAAGGCCTCTATCAACACTATCGCGCAGTGGCCGAGGCTGTTGATATCCCACAGATCCTTTATAACGTCCCAGGCAGAACCGCTTGCGATATGAGCAACGACACTGTCTTGAGATTGTCACAAATCCCTAATATTGTTGGCATTAAGGATGCCACCGGCAACATTGAGCGTGGAAGCGATCTCATCGCGCGTGTACCAGAAGGTTTTGCTGTTTATAGCGGGGATGATGCGAGCGCCATGTCCCTGATGTTGATGGGTGGTAAAGGTGTCATCTCCGTCACAGCCAACGTGGCACCCAGACTGATGCAGTTGATGTGCAAGGCCGCTATTGCGGGAGATGTGGTCACAGCCAGAGATATCAATACAAAGTTGTTGGCATTGCACCAGAAGCTGTTTGTGGAGGCCAACCCCATTCCCGTGAAGTGGGTGCTGGAACAAATGGGTAAGATTCAATCCGGCATTCGTTTGCCTCTGGTTCCGCTGTCACCCACGTATCATGATACGCTACGTAATGCCATGAATCTTGCAGGTTTATAAATGGACAAGCTGTCGCAAGCTTGTCCTGAATTGATTGATTACAGAGAAAGCGCATGACCCAATTTCGATTGAAAGTATTAATCGCAGCCCTGATGTCTGTCGCTTTAGTCGGCTGTGAAAGCATCCCGTTCTTCGATAACACCCCTGACTACAAATCCGCAGGGCGTTCTCGGCCACTTGAAGTGCCCCCTGACCTGACTTCCATTTCTGCCAGCGACACCTTCGCTGTGCCGGGTGCTACCACCTATTCCAGCTATGCACAGGGCCAGGGCACTGTGCTGGAGCAGGAGCGCATATTGCCCGAACCAGATAATGTTCGAATGGAACGCGCTGGCTCACAACGTTGGCTTGTCGTTGACGCACCTCCGGAAAAGGTCTGGCCAGTGATTCGAGAATTCTGGAACGATCTAGGCTTTGCCGTGCGGGTAGAAAATCCGGAAACCGGCGTGATGGAAACCGAATGGGTGGACCCTTCCAGTATTACCAAGGATGAAAAAGGTAATTATCTCAGTAAGTTTCAAGGCTGGCTCGACAGGTTGAATGCCATTCAGACTCGCCAGAAATTCAGAACGCGTATTGATCGAGGTGAGGACAACGCTACAGAAATCTATATGAGCCACCGTTCAGTCGCCGATGCTCAGGATGATGGCAAGGAACGTGTGCGGACTGCAGTCGGGACCTATGAACTCGGTTATAAACTGGATACGCCTGAGGCTAAAAGAGCTCAGGAAGCACGGGCCAATTCGGAAGATCTGGATGCCGAGCTATTGCGTCGGCTGATGGTGAAACTTGGCGTCAGTGAGCAGCAGTCGTACAAGGTTGTTTCAACTGTCAATGTTGAAAAACGTGCCGACATTGAACGTGATCCAGACGGCACACTGAAGCTCTCACTGAATGAAAAGTTTGACCGTGCGTGGCGTCGCGTTGGTTTGGCACTTGATCGTATTGGTTTTGTAGTGGAAGACAGGGATCGCTCGCGCGGAATTTACTACGTGCGCTACGCTGATTTGGCACCGGCAGACGATGCCACCGCCAAAAAGAAAGGCTGGCTGGATTCGTTGAAATTCTGGGGTAGTGACGACGATAAGCAAAAGCCAGACAGCAAACCCAAGACAGCGCCTTCACAACCCAAACCAACAGGTGACGCACAGGATGACGAGGTGCTGAAGGAAATGACCGCGGAGGAAAAAGAAGCCTCGATTGCGAATTACCTCAAGTTCTGGGAAGCACCCAAGGATAAAGCGCAGCAGGAATTACTGTACCGCATCAAGGTCGATAATAATGAAAACAATGGCAGCGATGTCATGATTGTTGATCAGGATGATAATCGCATTCGTACTAGCACAGCCAACCGCATCAGCGCCCTGCTGTACGAGCAGTTGCGTTAGCAGTATCGACCAATCCATGCGTTTTGCTTCTCTTGGTAGCGGTAGCGAGGGCAATGGCTTATTGGTTGAGGTGGGCACAACCTGCCTGCTACTGGACTGCGGGTTTGGACTGAAAGATGCCATCCAGCGTCTGGAATATCATGGGAAATCACCAGAATCCCTCACAGGTATTCTGGTGACACATGAACACGATGATCATGCAGGTGGTGTATTCCGGTTAGCAAATCGCTACCGTATACCAGTTTGGCTTACCCACGGCACCTACAGCATGGTGCAACGTCGAATGCCTGCAAATCCGGCTTTCAAGTGCAATATCATTGATAGCCATGAAGCGTTCTCAATTGACGCGATTGAAGTTCAGCCTTATCCAGTGCCTCATGATGCCCGAGAACCCGTGCAATTTACCTTTAGTGACGGCGCTAAAAAACTAGGTGTGCTCACCGACACCGGCACCTCAACACCCCATATTATCGAAACATTGAATCGATGTGATGCATTGGTTCTGGAATGCAACCACGATTTGCAAATGCTGATGGAAGGCCCATATCCCAAAGCGCTTAAAACAAGGGTGAATAGCCGTCTTGGCCATCTGGATAACGACACTGCAGGCAAGTTACTTGCTGATCTCAACAAATCAAGATTGCAACATGTGATTGCAGCGCATCTCAGCAAAACCAACAACAAACCCGAGCTTGCCAGAGCCGCGCTTTGCCATGCTCTCGGTTGTGCAAGTGACTGGGTAGGCATTGCAGAACAGGACAATGGCCTGGCTTGGCGAGACATTCGTTAAAGCGTTTTGTGACGACTTTTATGGTTGGAACTAGAAACAAAAAAGCCGACCTCATGGTCGGCTTTTTTATTAGCGGATTACCACCAGTATTACTGAGCAGCTTCTTCAGCTGGTGCTTCTTCAGCTGGTGCTTCTTCAGCTGGTGCTTCTTCAGCTGGTGCTTCTTCAACAGCAGGTGCCTCTTCAACGGCTTCAACAGCTGGCGCCTCTTCAACAGGAGCAGCTTCTTCCTTCTGACCGCAAGCAGTCAGAGCAAGAGCCAACAGAGCGGCTAACAGAGCGGAACGTGTCATTTCTTATTTCCTTAACATGAATGAAAACTATAAATTAGGCCTGAGTACGGTATGCCGACAAATCAACGTAATCGACTGTCCGAATGCGCAAATTCTATCAGGTCTGAAATAAAAACATAGTGTTTCTAGTAAGTTCCATGCATATTTTATGAAAAATGGCTATTGTGTAGCACTTAATCTACGCGAATTCGAAGGCCAGAATGTCCGCGCTCATTCACCTGCTGTCTGCCTAAAATTTCCCGGCTGACTTCATCACGCTGTTGCATGGTGCCACCAATGTCCAGCCAGGTACCGGGCTTTAACCTGACAGTTGAGCGAAGCGATTCAAACTCTACCACCCCGGATTGATTAACGCCTGCCATACTTGGTGCAATTTGCAATTCAACCTCGTCCCCAATCAATCTTGGCCATACAGAAAAGCCAGTCGTGATCTCTTGAAAAACCACGGTCTGCTGCACACTGGTATAGCGCCGTCCGTAGGTTTGCCACTGCTGTGTGTAGGGAATGGATTGACCAACCTGAATGTAAGCACGCTCCCCTTCCATCACAGTGAGAAACTGTGAATTTGCCAGTGACTGCTGTTGTGTGCGATCTTCAATACCGATAGCCACACCTGATCTTGGACCACGCGGGGACTCTATGGACACATCACCTGTCCGTATGCCGACACTCGCCGCTGCGTCTCGCGCACTCCGCTCCTGAAAAGCACCGCGACTGACAGTGATACGCAAATTCCTGCGGGCCACATCCAACTGTGCTATCAATGCTTCAATCTGTGCATGACGCTCAGGACTAGTGCTGATCATCAAGTGATTATCTAACGCCCGAACACTGCCTTCTGGTCCCACCAATGGTTCGATGACTGGCAGCACGTCGTGAGCAAATCGATATTGCAGGGTGATCATGCGAAACTCACCGCCTGCTTGCAATGAGGCCTGTCCTGCAAGCATGCAGACCAATACCACGCAAATAGCAATCAACTTGTTCATTTAGAGTCCCAAAGGGGTAGTGGAAAAGGTGGAAGCGGTTGCCTCCATCAGCTCCTGAAAACGCTGATGCAATGGACTGGCTGCTACTGGGTTGTCCAATACGTATCTGAATCGTGCCTGTTGCACATGGAATCGATGTAAATAATGCGCATCATCAACCAACACCATGATGTCCTGTGCAACATGTGCATGACTCGCTGTCAGGTATGCTTTCATCGTGTGACCATAAGTTTTTAGCAGGTTGATCAGATGCGGGCAATTTGAGGCAAGAAATTCGGCATCGTGAAGAATGATGGTGAGCTGACGATGCCGTCCACCTGAAAGAAAAGTCTGAATCAGTTCAGCAGTTTCCCGGCTTTGAAAATTGCCTACGCGTAAATCAGGATGAAATATTTTGAGTGTTTGCTGTCCGCGCGACAGCATAATTTTAATCGCTGCTTCAAAATTTCGTTCGCCCATGACAACGCGATCTTCAATCAGCTCATCACTCGGCATCAATGTCATCCTCCTCTACCAGCAATCCCAGCCGAAGATAACCCACAGAAAACCAACCATGCACCAGTGAGGCTAGCTCTGCATGTTCAAGCGCCTTGCTTACTTCAGCAGGCGTCCATTGCCTGTGATCTGCGAGCTTTCTGAGGTGCGGTAGAGTGGCAGGCGAGCACTGGTGTTGCTCACCATTGATAAAAAATCGATCCTGAAAAAAAAGGGCCTGACTGCCCAGGTCAAGCTGTAAGCCACGCATCAAAGCTTTAGCTGTAAAATTTTGTTGTGAGGTTCTGGATGCCGCATTAAACACCACATCCTGTTTTGGCTCAGATAAATAGGTGCCCAGAAAATCCGCCACCATCTGTTTATTCCAGCGAATCTTTTTAAGCATGCCACTAACACGGCAGACCATGTCCTCGTTGATTTCGCCCGGATGTTTCTGCAGGGCGAGATCAAGATCGGCATACCGACCCCCTAATCGAATGTGTTCTTGCAAATAGCCTAAAAACTGCTCTCCTAGCTCTTGTGCGCTCGGTGCACGAAACCCGATCGAGTAGGTCATGCAATCACCCTCTGCAATACCCCAATGGGCAACATGCGGCGGCAGATACAGCATATCGCCTGCTTCAAGCACATATTCCTTTTCCTGAACAAAATTTTTCAAAATGCGCAAAGGCGCGCCCTCAATCAAAGTCAGATCCTGTTGCTGACTGATGCGCCACTTTCGCTTGCCTAACCCTTGCAGCAGAAAAACATCATAAGAATCGAAATGGGGACCGACACCGCCGCCGTCAGGGGCGTAGCTGACCATCAGATCATCCAGTCGCGCGTGCGGGATAAAATTGAATCGTTGCAGCAGCTGTGAGGCTTCCGCCAGATGGTGATTGACGCTCTGCACCAGCAAAGTCCAGTTGCGCCCAGGCAATGATGAAAAACGTGATTCTTCGAACGGCCCCTGCTCCACCAGCCATTTTCCACGTACACATCTGACCAGCCGTGATTGCACTTCCTGCTCGCAAGCCATACCTGCTAACGTATCCGGATCGAGCAAACCAGTAAAGTCAGGGATCGCATGTCTAACCAGTAACGGCTTTTTTTGCCAGTACTCGCGTAAAAACTGCTTGGCCGTCATTCCACCCAGCAAGGTTTTTTGAAGCTTGCGCGTGCTTGTTGATGCGTCTGTTTTGCTCAAGGTTTCAGCTTTTAAAAAATGTTGAATACATGATAGCGCATTGTAAAGACGTCACAGAAATAGGTTAGAATCCAATCGTATCCTTATTGCGATTATCCTCTATGCTGCAGATTGGTGATACTGCCCCCGATTTTTCCTTACCTGATGCTGACATGGAAATGTTCAAGCTTTCACGGCTCAAAGGAAAAACTGTCGTTCTATATTTTTACCCCAAGGATGACACGCCGGGCTGCACAGTTGAAGCCATTGAATTCAGTGACCTTGACGAAGAATTTGCAAAATACAATTCCGTTGTCATCGGCGTCAGTAAGGATGACTGCATTACCCATGCCAGCTTTCGCGACAAACATGGTCTGAGCATCCTGTTGGTATCGGATGAAGAAGGTAAAATATGCGAAAAATATGGGGTCTGGCAAGAAAAGGAAAAAGATGGTGTCCGCAAAATGGGCATCACCCGTTCAACATTTATTATTGACCCAGAAGGCAAAATTCAATTTTGCCAATACGGCGTAGTCCCCAAGGGACATGCGCATGAAATATTGAATCTCATCAAATCCAATTTAAAGGTAGCCTCATCATGCAAATTGCCATGAACACTGTTGTATCCATGACCTATGAACTTCGCGACAGCGAGGGTAATGTGCTCGAATCGAGCGCTGAGCCTGTCAGCTACCTGCATGGCGGCTACGATAATATTTTTCCTCGTGTTGAAGAAGAAATGCATGGGAAATCAGTTGGTGACAGCATTGAAGTCAGCTTGGACCCTGCTGACGCATTTGGCGATTATGATGAAGAACTAGTGCAAATCGAACCGGCCTCAGCTTTTCCAACCAAAGACCTCAAGGTAGGCATGCAATTCGAGGGTGAAGACGAAAGCGGCGAAATCATTCTATATACCGTCACTGACATTCAGGATGGCAAGGTGGTGGTGGACGGCAATCACCCATGGGCAGGTGAACGCGTGCTATTCAAGGCTACAGTGACCGGTGTACGTGAAGCAGGTCAGGAAGAAATGGCCCACGGCCATGTACACGGCCCCGGCGGACATCACCACTAAATAAGTGCTGATTAGGGGCACTTGGTAATTCATCCCGTCCACTCACTTAAATCAGTGTATTCTCAGGATACTTGATACTTTAGTTTACTCAACGGGGCTTAACCCGTTGAGTTTTTTAAAGGAGTTGTTTGAGCTGATAGAGCATTTCCAGCGCCTGCTTGGGTGTCAGGTCATCCGGTTGTAGTACATCCAATACATCTAGAGCCTCATGACTCACTGGAACAGGTGCTTCCGGCGCTGTTGCAAACATGTCGGTTTGCGGTCCTGCATGAAAATGCTGTTTTTCCAGCTGCGCCAATTTCCGCCGAGCTGCTTGTATCACTATTTTGGGAATGCCAGCCAGCTGCGCCACTTGCAGGCCATAGCTCTGGCTCGCCGCCCCTTCTTCCACACGATGTAAAAACACGATGCCATTACCATGCTCCACCGCATCAAGATGCACATTAGCAGCGTGCTTGAATTCTTCGACGATACTGGTCAGTTCAAAGTAATGCGTGGCAAACAATGTGTAGCTCCGGTTTTTCTCCAGCAACTGTCTGGCCACCGCCCAAGCCAGTGACAAGCCATCAAACGTCGATGTCCCCCGGCCAATTTCGTCCAACAGTACCAGACTGATGGGCGTTGCGTTATGCAGAATATTGGCGGTTTCTGTCATTTCCACCATGAATGTAGAGCGCCCACCTGCCAAATCATCCGATGCGCCAATACGCGTAAATATGCGATCAATCTCCCCCAATTTCACTGAATTGGCAGGAACATGACATCCACAATAAGCCATCAGCACAATCAGGGCCGTCTGACGCATATAGGTGGATTTACCGCCCATATTGGGGCCGGTAATCAACAATAGCTGGCGATAAGGGTTGAGCGCCACATCATTGGCAATGAAAGGCTGCGTAATCTGCTCAACAACAGGATGCCGCCCTGCTTTGATCTCCAACCCACTCTCGGAAACAAAGTTGGGTTCTGTATAGTTCAGTGCCTCCGCGCGCTCAGCAAACGCGGCCAGCACATCCAGTTGCGCAACGGCTGCAGCATTAGCTTGCAGCGCAGGTACAAAAGGCAATAATGACTCAAGCAAGGTTTCATACAGGGCCTTTTCTCTAGCCAAGGCACGTTCGTTGGCAGATAACACCTTGTCTTCAAACGCCTTCAGCTCTGGTGTGATAAATCGCTCGACGTTCTTCAGCGTCTGCCGACGCCGGTATTCTGTCGGCGCGTTTTCTGCCTGCGACCGGCTGATTTCGATATAGAAACCATGCACACTGTTGTATTCAACTTTGAGGTTGGCAATGCCGGTACGTGCCTTCTCCTCTGATTCATACTGCAGCAAAAATTCGCCATGATTGCCCTGCAGCTGGCGCAGCTCATCCAGCTCAGCATCATAGCCATCTGCAATCACACCGCCTTCTCGGAGCAGCAAGGCAGGTTCTGCACGAATCGCTCGCGCCAAATGATCAATGACTTCAGCAGGCGGCAATAGCTCAGCTGCCAGACGTTGCAGCAAAGGCGTGCAATACCAGTCTGGATTCGCATGTAACTGTTGCAACTGTTGCAACCCATCTCTCAGGCCTGACAGATCGCGTGGACGAGCAGATTTCAGTGCAACCCGCGCTGTGATGCGCTCAATATCACCGATCCCAGCAAGCGCCTGCCGCAAACTGTAAGCGCTATTTTCTTTCAGCGCTGAAACAGTGGTCTGTCTTGCCGTGACAACAGCGACATCCCGTAATGGATGGTGTAGCCAAAAGCGCAGCAGACGCGCGCCCATGGCTGTTTTGGTCGTATTGAGCAATGCATACAGTGTAGGGTTTGGCTCGCCCTGCAAGGTCTGATCAATTTCCAGATTACGGCGAGTCGCCGCATCCATCTGAATGTAGTCCTGGCTTTGCTCTACGGTGATCCCGGTGATGTGCGGTAAGCTTGTGCGTTGTGTGTGCCTGACGTATTCCAGCAATGCCCCTGCTGCTGCAACCGCAACCGACAACCCGCCCGCGCCAAAACCATCAAGATCGCGTGTCTCAAATTGCTTGCTTAAGGTTTGTTTGGCTGCGTCTAGGTCAAACTGCCAAGCTGCCAGTGGCTTTTTACTGCAGCGAAGAGTCTCCAGCACAGGGTGTGAAAATGACTCCTCCAACAACAATTCTGCTGGGGCAATGCGTTGCAACTCTTGCGCCAGTAATCCTTGCGCAATTTCGCTTAATATGAACTGACCGGATGCCAGATTAATACGGGCCAGACCAAGCAGCCCATCACCGGGACAAAGCGCCAACAACAGGTTATCGCGGCTCTCATCCAGTAACGCGCTGTCGGTCAGGGTACCAGGTGTCAGGATACGGCTTACCTGACGCTCAACCGGACCTTTGGACTTGGCCGGATCTCCCACCTGCTCGCAAATGGCGACGGCCTCTCCCAATTTTGCCAACTTTGCCAGATATTGCTCAGCAGCGTGATAAGGCACACCCGCCATGCGAATCGGTTCGCCATTAGAAGCACCACGCTTGGTCAGGGTAATACCGAGTAAGCGCGATGCTTTTTCCGCATCCTCATGAAAGAGCTCGTAAAAATCCCCCATGCGATAGAACAGCAACATATCGGGATACTGCGCCTTGATGCGCAGATACTGTCGCATCATCGGCGTATGCTGTTGCAGATGCGCCTCGTCCAAGACAGCCTCGATCAGGCAGGTGTTTTCAACGAATCCGTCAGGTGCGGAGATAGTGTTTGCAACATCTGTGCGAAGACTTTTGGATTGGCTGCTACGATATTTCCTGTCTCCAGCCAGCTTTCATTACCTTCAAAGTCGCCGACAATACCGCCAGCTTCCTGCACCAGCAATCCACCTGCGGCAATATCCCATTTCGACAGACCGATTTCCCAAAAACCGTCATACCAGCCGGCTGCTACATACGCCAGATCCAGTGCTGCCGAGCCTGGACGTCGAATACCGGAGGTTTTCTTGACCATATCCTTGAACATCCCCAAATACGTATCAAGGTGCGTGAAATCACGGAATGGAAAGCCGGTGCCGATAATGGATTCCTGCAACTTGGCGCGATTCGTGACGCGAATCCGTCGATCATTCAGAAATGCACCACGTCCCTTGGTTGCGGTAAACAGATCGTTCCGATTCGGGTCGTAAACCACGGCTTGCGTAAGTTGACCCTGCTGCATGAGTGCAATGGAAATACAATACTGGGGAAAGTTATGCAGAAAATTGGTGGTGCCATCGAGCGGATCAATGATCCAGATATTCTCTGCACCCTGATTACTATTACCGCTCTCCTCGCCCAGAAAGCCATGCGTGGGATAAGCATCTTTCAGTGTTTCGATGATCGCAGCTTCAGCCGCATGATCCACCTCACTGACAAAATCATTGTAGGTTTTGCTGCGAATCTTGAGTGCCCCCACATCCTGGGAAGCACGCGTAATAATACTGCCTGCACGGCGCGCGGCTTTCACCGCGTTAATCAACATCGGATGCATACATTGCTTTCTGCTTGAGCCCGATCATATGGCATATCGGGTTGGATTAAATCGGGTTGGATTAAAGAGCTGGTAAAATGGTATTTTAACCTAGATTATTCACTAGAGCGCGAGATGATGGTGAGCTAGCTACGAGCAGGCTTGTCGATTGAGAGTCCATGGTTTGACCTACGTACACCCAAGCAATCGGCGATCATAAGTTAGCCTCCAAGATGCGTGCTACCCCGTGAGTCCGCCTGAAGGGTAATCGGGATCAACTTTAATACTATGACCGCAAAACAAAACCTGCTT
>VFQQ010004268.1_pt1 | contig 12800 bp, 11 predicted proteins | sample 3512341 | NCBI WGS metagenome assembly VFQQ01 (sample SAMN10412373, study PRJNA504923) | tailings metagenome | isolation source: Relicate 2 Philex TSF1 revegetated site | place: Philippines: Tuba, Benguet | collected 2017-08-29 | reverse complement strand
TGATCATCGTGAACTTCGTCGTCATCACCAAGGGCTCGGGCCGCATCGCCGAAGTCGCGGCGCGCTTCAACCTCGACGCCATGCCGGGCAAGCAGATGGCGATCGACGCCGACCTCTCGGCCGGCCTCATCACCGAGGCTGACGCGCGGGTCCGCCGCAAGAACCTCGAGGACGAAAGCGCCTTCTTCGGCGCCATGGACGGCGCCTCGAAGTTCGTGCGTGGTGACGCCATCGCGGGTCTGCTCGTCACGTTCATCAACGTCATCGGCGGCATCATCATCGGCGTCGCACAGCAAGGCATGCCGTTCGCCGAGGCTGGCCGCACCTACACGCTGCTCACCGTCGGTGACGGCCTTGTCACGCAAGTGCCCGCGCTCATCGTGTCGACCGCCGCGGGCCTGCTCGTGTCGAAGGCGGGCGTCACCGGCGCCGCCGACAAGGCGCTGCTCAAGCAGCTCTCGGGTTATCCGACCGCGCTCGGCATGTCGTCCGGCGTGATGATCCTGATTTCGCTTCTGCCCGGCATCCCGATGATCCCGTTCATGCTGCTCGGCGGCGGCGCCGGGTACATGGCCTACGCGATCCAGAAGCGTGCCAAAGCCGAAGCCGCCGCGAAGGCGCAGGAGGCCAAGACCGCGGCCGCGACCGGTGGCGCGGGCGGCGCAGCCGCGGCGCCGGCGGAAGAGCCTATCTCGACCGCACTCAAGATCGACGATCTCAAGATCGAGCTCGGCTACGCGCTGCTGCCGCTGGTCAACGCGCCGGACGGCTCGGACCGCCTGACCGAGCAGATCAAGGCGCTGCGCCGCTCGCTCGCGAGCGAGATGGGCTTCGTGATGCCGGCCGTGCGCATCCTCGACAACGTCCAGCTCGACGCCAACAGCTACATCATCAAGCTCAAGGAAGTGGACGGCGGTTCGGGCCAGATCTGGCCGGCGCACTTCATGGTCATGGACCCAGGCGGCGCGCAGGTGCAACTCCCCGGCGTGCACACCACGGAGCCGACGTTCGGCCTGCCGGCGACCTGGGTCGACGCGGGCCTCAAGGAAGAGGCGACGATCAAAGGCTATACGGTCGTCGACTCCGCCACCGTGCTCGCGACGCACCTCACCGAGGTGCTCAAGAACAACATGTCGGAGTTGCTCTCCTACGCGGAGGTGCAGAAGCTGCTCAAGGAGCTGCCGAAGGAGCAGTCCGAACTCGTCAAGGACATCGTGCCAACGCTGATCACAGTTTCGGGCATCCAGCGCGTGCTGCAACTGCTGCTCACCGAGCGCGTCTCGATCCGCGACCTGCCGACCATCCTCGAAGGCATCGCGGACGGCCTCTCCTACTCGCGCAACCCGGCCACACTGGTCGAGCACGTGCGAACACGCTTGGCGCGGCAAATCTGCGCGCAGCACACCTCGCACAACGGATACCTGCCGATCATCGCGCTGTCGGCCAAATGGGAGCAGGCATTCGCCGAGTCCATCGTGGGCCAAGGCGAGGAGAAGAACCTCGCCATGGCACCCTCGAAGCTCTCGGAGTTCATCGGCCTCATCCGCGACCGCTTCGAGGATGCGGCACGTGAAGGCGAGGCCCCGGTGCTAGTCACGTCACCCGGCGTGCGGCCGTTCGTGCGCTCGATCGTCGAACGCTTCCGCACGCAGACGACGGTGCTGTCGCAGAGCGAGATTCACGCCCGTGCTCGCCTCAAGACGGTAGGCGGGATTTAGCAGGCGGGCATCAATCGATCTTGATGCCTGACGCCTTGATGATTGCGCCCCACGCGTCGTACTCGGCGCGGTGGACGCGCTTCAAGTCCTGCGCGCCGGTGTCGGTCGGCTGAAAGCCAAGCGTCTCGATCCGGGCAACCACGTTGGGCGCGGCAGCCGCCGCCGCGATCTCTTTCTCCAGCCGTTCGCGGACTGCCACAGGAGTGGAGGCCGGAGCATAAAAAGCGAACCAGCCGGATGCCGCGACACCAACGCCGCTTTCGGTGAGGGTCGGCACCTCGGGCACCAATGGATTACGGCTCTCGCTCGAAACGGCGATGATCCGGACGCTGCCGCTCTTGTGATGCTGGATCAGTTCCGCGATCGAAGCCATGTAGATCGGCAATCGGCCTGACACGAGATCCGGCAACGCCAGCGGTGTCCCGCGATACGGAATGTGCCGCAGCGCGACGCCGAAGGTGCGGCCCAACTCAAGCAAGGCAACATGCGGAACGGTCCCGGCGCCGGGCGAGCCGAACGCCGCCTGTTCGGGATTGGCTTTCAGCCAAGCCCCCAGTTCGCTAACGGTGCGAACGGGAATCTGACCGCTCACGACGAGCACCTGATCGAATTTGACGATCCGTGCGACCGGGGCGAAATGGACGAACGAGTCGTAGCCGGCATTGGTGGAGAGGTGCGGCTGGAGCGTGAACATCGCGCCGGCGACGACGAGAAGTGTCGAGCCGTCGGGAGGCGCATCCTTGACGGCCTGCGCACCGATACGGCCGCCGGCCCCGGTCTTGTTCTCGACGATCACCGGGCGGCCGAGGCTCTTCTGCAGATTCTCGGCGACGGTACGCACGACAGTATCTCCCGCGCCTCCGGCGGCGAACGGAAACACGATTCTAAGCGGCGTTTCCTGGCCCAATGCGGCGTGCGGCAGCAACGTGCAGGGCGGACAGACCCGCCAGCGCAGCGCGTCGTGACATGATGCTCATGGTGCCTCCGGCAGGTGCGAGTTGAATTTTTCTATGACGAGCGTTCCTCGCTCCCTATTGTCCACATTGCCCCTATAATGAGAAATCGCATTTTCTGACCGCCCTATAACTTTCCCTGAAGGGACTCGAACCCATGCTCTGGGACGAACGGATTGGCCGCCGCCTGCGGCTCAAGGACCTTCACACCCTCCAGACCATCGCGGAGGTCGGCAGCATGGCGAAAGCATCATCCCGCCTCGCGCTGTCGCAGCCCGCGATTTCGAAGGCGATTGCCGACATGGAGCATTTGCTCGGTGCGCCGCTGCTCGACCGGCTGGCGCACGGCGTCGAACTGACCGAGTGCGGCCGCGTGCTGCTCGACCGATCGCGTGTGATCTTCGACGAACTGCGCCTTGGCGTGACGGAGATCGAGCGGCGGTCTGATCCGGCACGGGGTGAGGTCCGCATTGGGACGACGGAACCGATTACCGGATTCGTTGCCGACGTGATCAGCAAAATGGCCACGCCATATGCTGACATCACCTATCAGGTGCATGTGAGCGACACGACGACGCTCGTGAGCCAATTGCGCGAACGCTCGCTCGACGTCGTCGTGACGCGCTGGGTCGCTTCCGCCATCGCCGATGACCTCACCGCTGATGTGCTGTTCAAGGCGCCGCTCGCCGTCATGGCCGACCAACGCCACCCTCTGGTGAACCGCAAGAAACTCACACTGGCCGACACCATGGACGAACGATGGACGCTGTCTCCCCCGGACTCCTTCCTCGGCCGCGTCGTCGGCGACGTATTCCGACGCCGCAAGCTGGACCTGCCGCCAGCGCTCGTCACGACGCTGTCGATCCATATGCGTCTGACCCTGCTGGCGAGTGGACGGTTCCTGACCATGCTGCCCGCCCGCATGGTACGGCAGCGCGCGAACCGCGCATGGCTGCGGGCACTGGCGATCGATCTTCCCGACAGTGCGGGGCCGATTGCGGCAATCACGTTGAAGAACCGCAGTGTGTCCGGCGCGGTGAAGCTGTTCCAGAAGGCTTGTCACGACGCGAAGTTGACGTGATCGCATCAGCGCGGCGACCTTGAATTGCACGATGCGCATTGGGGTCGCTGAGCGGGCAAGCGCGTGCGATGTTTGTGGCACGCGGAACTGCACGGCTCCTTTCCGCACGGCGCATAGACGAATGTCGACACTTTCTCTTTACGCGCGCGAGCATGCGGCCCTAACATCCTGACCGGCTGCGCCGCGAACGGCGCGAGCCGAAGCACGCGACAAATGCGCGGCATATGAGGGAGGGTTTCATGCGGGCAGTTCTGGCGCTCGTTCTCGGACTTGCAGCGGCAACGCCAGCCGCGGCGCAAATCACCATCAACGTGAACTCATGGGCAGCACCCGCCCATCCGATGCCGCAGACGCTAGGACCGCTGTGCGACGACATCGCCAAGGTCACGTCCGGGCGCGTGAAGTGCAACATCCTGCCGAAGGCGGTCGCCAACCCGACGCAGTCCTTCGACGCGGTACGCGATGGCATCGTGGACCTCAGCTACATCGTGCACGGCTACACGACCGGCCGCTTCGTGCTGACCGAGGCGCCGGAACTGCCGCTGATGGGAGACACCTCCGAGATCATCTGCATCGCGTATCAGCGCATCCACGAGCGCTATCTCGCGAAAGCCGACGAGCACAAAGGCGTGAAGGTGCTCGCAGTCGTCACCCACGGCCCAGGCCAGATCTACAACACGAAGCGCGAGATCAAGACGCTGAACGACCTCAAGGGGCTGAAGATGCGCGTCGGCGGCTCCGTTATCACGGAAGTCGCGACGGCCGTCGGCGCCGTGCCGATGCTCAAGCCCGCCACGGAAGTCTACGAACTGATGTCGGCGGGCGTCGCGGACGGCGTGTTCTTCGCCAAGGACGGCGTCGTCCCCTACAATCTGCAGGGCATCATCAAGTACACGACCTTCGTGCCCGGCGGCCTCTACAACATCTCGTTCGGCTGGCTGATGAACCCGGCGAAGTGGAACTCCATTCCGGAGGCCGACCGCAAGCTGATCGAGCCCCTGTTCGGCGAGGCGCTGGCGCGCCGCTCCGGCAAGTTCTTCGACGCGGGTGACAAGACCGGTGAACCGGCGCTCCGCGCGAACAACGTGCCGATCCATGTGGCCGGCCCCGAGTTCATCAACGAACTGAAGGCGAAGATTGCGCCGCTCGAGACTGCGTGGATCGCCAAGGCGAAGGCGCGCGGCGTTGACGGCGAAGTCGTGCTGAAGGCCCTGCGCGAGGAGATCGTCAAGGTCGCGGCCGAAGTAAAGTCGACCAACTGATCTGCGCTTCAGTGTAATAAAGAGTGCCGCGCGGCATCCGATTGCCATCGGGTGCCGCGCGGTTTTGATGGTGCCCCATGAAAAGCCTGACGGACCTGTTCGAGCGCTTCGTCGTGCCGCCGCTGCGCTACCTGGCGGCCGCGATCCTGATGTTCCTGATGCTGTTCACCGCCGTCGACGTGATCGGGCGGTATTTCTTCAACAAGCCGGTGTGGGGCGGCTTTGAGTTGACCGAAGTGTCGCTCGCCGTTCTCATCTTTGCCGGCCTGCCGCTGACCACGCTGCGCAATGGCCACATCACGGTCGATCTGCTGGACGCGGTGACGCCGAGAGCCGTGTTGCGCGTGCAGCATGTGGTCACCAATCTCATCGCGGCAGGGTGCACGGCCTTTCTGGCGTACCGGCTGTTCCTGCGCGGCAACACGCTGCTCGACGCCGGTGAGACCACGCTGCAGATCGGCATCAAGTTCGCCTACGTGAGCTACACGATGGCGTTCCTCATGGCGGTGACCGCCGTGGCATTCGCGCTGCTGGCGCTCGGCGCGCCGCGCGCACCGGCCGAAGGATCGGCCGCATGATCGAAGCACTCATCGGCATCGGCGCGTTTTTGATCCTGGCCTTTCTGCGCCTGCCACTCGCGTTCGCGATGGGGCTCGTCGGCTTTCTGGGCTTTGCCTACAAGGTCAACTTCAACGCCGCCGCCGCGATGATCGGCTCCACGACGTATGAGACTGGCCTTTCGTACTCGCTCTCCGTCATTCCGCTTTTCATCCTGATGGGCAATTTCGTCGTGCGCGCCCGCATGGCGGACGAACTCTACACCGCGGCGAACGCATTCCTCGGCCACCGTCGCGGCGGCCTCGCGATGGCAACCATCGTGGCGAGTGGCGGCTTCGGCGCGATATGTGGCTCTGCCATCGCAACGACGGCGACCTTCACCAAGATCGCGTACCCGCCGATGCGGCGGCTTGGCTACAAGGATTACTTGGCGGCCGGAACAATCTCGTCCGGCGGCACGCTCGGCATCCTGATCCCGCCGTCCATCGTCATGGTGATCTACGGCATCATGACCGAGACGAACATCGGCAAGCTGTTCGTCGCAGGTTTCATTCCGGGGATTTTGGCGGTCACGCTGCTGTGCTGCGCTGTTCTGTGGATCACATGGCGCGATCCGGAAGCCGGCCCCGCGGGCGAGCGGCAACCGTGGTCCGCGCGCTTCGCGGCGCTGAAGAATGTATGGGCTGTGATCGTGCTGTTCGTCGGCGTGCTCGGCGGGATCTACGGCGGCGTGTTCACCACCACCGAGGGCGCCGGCATCGGCGCGGCCGGTGCGTTTCTGTTTGCACTCATGCGCCGCGCGCTCACATGGCAAACGCTGATCGAGGTGCTGGTCGAAAGCGCCTGCACGACAGCCATGCTGTTCATGATCCTGATCGGCGCGTTCATCTTCGCGAACTTCATCAACTACACGACACTGCCGGCGAACCTCGTCGACTTCGTCAAGCAGTTCGGCGCGCACCCGATCCTCGTCGTGCTGGCGATTTGCGCCATCTACCTGATCCTCGGCACCGCGATGGAAGAACTCTCGGTGATCCTGCTCACCGTTCCGCTGTTCTTCCCCGTCATCAAGAGCATTGGCTACGACCCGATCTGGTTCGGCATCGTCGTCGTGATGGTGTGCCAGATCGGTCTCACCTCACCACCGGTCGGCATGACGATCTTCGTCGTGAAGAACCTCGTGCCGGAGCTTTCGCTGCGCGCGGCGTTCCGCGGCTCGTGGCCGTTCAACATCGCGCTGATCGCGCTGCTGCTGCTGATCGTGATATTCCCGAAGATCGTGCTCTACCTGCCCAGCTTCATGAAATAATTTTCAGCAGGCATTTCATGGGCGGACTTGCTAACAAGCCGCCATGACCAAGACCATCGAACTCGGCCTCGACACCTTCGGCGACATCACCGACGGCCCGGACGGAAAACCCCTCCACGCCGCGCAAGTCATCCGCAACCTCGTCGACGAGGCAGTGCTGGCTGACGAGGTCGGCGTCGACTTCATCGGCGTCGGCGAGCATCACCGCGCAGACTTTGCTGTCTCCTCGCCCGAAATGGTGCTGGCCGCCATCGCGAGCCGCACGAAACGCATCCGCCTCGGCTCTGCCGTCACGGTACTGTCGTCGGACGATCCCATCCGTGTGTTTCAGCGCTATTCGACGCTGGACGCTGTCTCGAACGGACGCGCCGAGATCATGCTCGGTCGCGGCTCCTTCATCGAGTCGTTTCCGCTGTTCGGGCTCGACCTCAAGCAATACGAGCAGCTGTTCAATGAGAAGCTCGACCTGCTGGCCGCCGTACTGAAAGAGCAGCCGGTGACATGGCAGGGTGCGCTGCGTGCGCCGCTCACCAACATGAGCGTCTACCCGAAGACCGAGTCCGGGAAGCTCACGACCTGGATCGGCGTCGGCGGCACGCCGGAGTCCGTGATGCGCGCGGCGCACTACGGCATGCCGATGATGCTGGCGGTTATCGGTGGCGATCCGAAGCGCTTCGCGCCGTTTGCAGACCTTTACCGCCGCGCGCTCGGCGAGATGGGCAAAGCCGAGTTGCCGGTCGGCCTGCATTCGCACGGCTATGTCGCCGAGACCGACGCGCTGGCGCGCGAGGAACTGTTCGGCGACTACAAGCGCATGCGCGACAAGATCGGCGGTGAGCGCGGCTGGCCGCCGATGAGCCGCGATGACTTCGAGCGCGAGATTCAGCACGGCTCGCTCTACGCGGGTTCGCCCGAGACAGTCGCCCGCAAGATCGCCGCCAGCTTGACGGCGCTCGGCATCACGCGCTTCGACATGAAGTACAGTGCCGGGCCGCTTTCGCACGCCAAGATGATGCGCTGCATCGAGCTTTACGGCCGCAAGGTTATCCCGCTGGTGCGGGACATGCTGGCGTAGTCGAGTACCGAACCGCCAGACGGACTGGAACCCATCCAGACGGCGCTCATTGCCAGGCCAGGTCTGGACCGGGCGATCGCCAAAACAGGCAAAAACGGCCGCCGGATACCATCGTTCACGCTAATGCGAGCGGCCGTGAACGCTTCCGCACGCGCTTGTGACACAGCGTGTCGTGCGGAACTGGGGCAGAGACCCTATATCCGTCAATGAGATAGCCGTGACGGCGAATTCTTTAACAAAACGTTACGGCAGCGGAGCCACAGTCAACCGAAACTTTCTGGAAGAAAGCGCGTTTCTCGTTTGAACCAGACGCCGGGTCCCAGCGACCAATGATCAGACCCGGGAGAGAGTCCCATGAACCATTCACTCGTTACTGCTGACCGCAGCACCCACCTGAAGATCGTCGCCGTGTCGCTCGTTGCAGCGATCGCCGTCATTCTGGTCGGCGTGACTGCCCGCATCAGCGACAGCAACACCGCCTCCGCGAACCTCCAGGCCCACGGCCCGGTGATCAAGGCCGGCAAGCCCGCCGCCGTGACGACCGCGACCGAGCAGACCAAGGTTCAGTAAGGCGATCCGATTTCTATCTGAAGTGACCTCCGCAAGCCCCCTTCGAGCGCCCTCGTGGCGCTCGATTTTTTTTGGCCGTCGATTTCCGAGAATTTCGTTCGTCCCAGCGAGGGCGGGGACCCAGGGTCCAGAAAAGAAAGAATTGGATTCCCGCTGCCGCGGGAATGGGCGGAGAGCAGTTCGATGCCCTCGCTTCAGCTCACGGATTCGGCGGCGTGACCTGAAGCAGCTTGGCGTGGATCGCCGGGCTGGTGGGCCGACCGGTCGGCGATCCGCCCACAGGCTCAAGCGAGATGCCGTAGGTCGCGGTGCTGATCACATTCGGATCGTATGACGCGAGTGTCGAGCGCACCGTGAACTCGTTGGCGCTGACGAGGCCCAGCGACTCCGGCGGCACATCGGGGCGCGGCTGTATCCAGATCTGATAGTCGCGATCGGGCTGGCGCTGCGCCGCGACGGTGCGCACCGTCAGCATGCGCTTCTCGACATCGACGGTGATCACGAACTCGGGCGACGTCTCGTCCTTCTGGAACACCGCGACGAGCTGCGCCGGCGCGGCGGCAGGCACCTCGCGGACCACCTCGACCGGCTTTTCGACAACTCGCTCGACGACCCGCGTCTCAGGCTGCCAGCCCTTCGGCAGCACCTCGGGGCGATACTCGCGCGTCAGCACGATGCCGACGAACGAGGCGGCCAGTGCACCCGTGATGATGGTGAGCCCGCGCCAGCGCTTCACGCGCTGGGTGAGATCGACGATCTCGGCGCTGCGCGTCGCAGACGCGGCTGCGGCCGTGGCGGCGACAGCGGCCGCAGCCGCAATCTCCTCGTCGGTTTTCGGCAGCCGCAGCGGTTCGGCGGGAGGCGCGTCGCCGAGCGAAGTCTTGATCTTCTCCCACACGGGCGCGGGCGGCTCGACTGGCGCAACCAGCACATTGAGTTCGCCGAGACGGCGCTCCCACTGGTGCACCTTCGCGGCAAAATCCGGATCGACCAGCACAAGCGCATCCGCCTGCGCGCGCTCGTCTCCTTCGAGCGTACCCAGCACGTATTCCGCCGCCAGTCCGTCTCTCTCGTCGTCCATGCTCATGACCCGAGGCACTCCCGGATCTCCAGAAGGCTGCGACGCAGCCAGGTCTTGATCGTATTCGCCGGCGCCTCGAATTTCGCCGCAAGCTGCTCGCGGCTCCATCCGCTGTAGTAGGCGAGCAGCACCATCCGCCGGCGGTCCTCCTCGAGCTGCCCGAGGCAGCCGAGCAACCGGCGCAATTCTTCCGTCATCTCGCGTCGCGCCAGCGGGTTCGGCTCCTCGCCCGCCTGCTCCATGGCGGCGGGTTCGTCCTCGATCGAGGCCTCGGTCTTCTTGCGAATGAGGTCGAGCGCGCGATTGCGCGCAATCGCCACCATCCAGGTGATCGGGGTCGCGAGTTTGGGGTCGAACGTTCCGGCATTGTGCCAGATCTTCAGGTACGTCTCCTGTATCACCTCATCCGCAAGGTCGGATCGGCGCAAGATACGCAGCACGACGCCATACAGTTTCGCGCGGGTTGCTACGTACAAACGCTCGAAGGCCGCCTGATCGCCCTTGGCGACCGCAGCCATCAGCCACACCAGTTCCGGCGGTGTCAGCATCTGCGAGGTCATGGTCCTGCCCAGCCGGGACGATGGCCGGGACGCTGCCTGAATGCAACCGCCAGCCGTTTTGGTCGCGCCAACGCCTTCGGGCCTGCGTCCCGGAGGGCGCGGCCCGATGCAGTTACGTCAGTGACGGTGAGGAGTTTCAGGCGCGAGCGACCGCGCCGCGCATCATGCCGATGCGGTCCATTTCGGCCTGATCGCGGGCGTTTTCCGCCACGCGCTCGCGCATCTGGTCGCGCTCGTCGAGCAACTCGACCTTCTTGAGTTCCTCGAAGGCCTCAGCGAGGTGCATACGGGCATCCTCGAGCTGACCCTTGAGCTCATCGGCCGAGCGCTTGAGATTGTCGCGCCGGACCAGCGCCGCCTTGGCGTAGGTCGGATAGGCAAAGTGCGTCGGATCGGTAATTCCGGCGCGGCTCTGCTCGGTATCGATCTCACGTTCGAGGTCGGCGGCCATGCGGTCGAAATCCGCCACCATGCTCTCGATCTGCGCCACGCGGCGCCGCTTCTCGTCGACCTGAAATTTCCTCAGGCGAATGAGTGTCTCACGCGACTTCATCGACTCTTACTCCCCAGAAGCCCCGGTTTCCCCACCTCGGGCGATGGCCATAACAAACAGCCCCGGTCCACCAATGGGGAATGTGGCACCACAACGTTAGTTTTCGGTTTCCGCCGTGGTGAGGATGTGCTGGAGCTGCATATACCCTTCGGTAAGACTCGTTGCCTCGTCCTTGCCCTGTCCAAGGAATGCCTCCAGCGGCTTGTGCATCAGGATCGCTTCGTCGACCTCCGCGCTCGACCCCGCGCGGTAAGCGCCGAGGCGAATGAGTTCCTCCATGTCGGCGTAGGTGGCCATGATGGCGCGCGCGCGCCGGATAATCGGCAGGAAGTTCGGATCGCAGGCGCGCGGCATCGTTCGCGACACGGATTTGAGCACATTGATCGCCGGATAGCGGCCGCGCTCGGCGATGGAGCGCTCCATCACGATGTGCCCGTCGAGAATGGAACGCACCGCGTCGGCGATCGGCTCGTTGTGATCATCGCCGTCGACCAGCACGGTGAAAATGCCCGTGATGGTACCGGCGTCCGTTCCAGGCCCGGCCCGCTCCAGCAGGCGCGGCAACTCCGTGAATACCGTCGGCGTGTAGCCCTTGGCGGTCGGTGGCTCGCCCGCCGAGAGTCCGATCTCGCGCTGCGCCATCGCAAAGCGCGTGACCGAGTCCATCAGCACCAGCACGTCCTTGGCCTGATCGCGGAAGTACTCCGCAATGGAGAGTGTGAGGTACGCGGCCTGGCGGCGCATCAAGGCGGGCTCGTCCGAGGTCGACACCACGACCACCGAACGCGCGAGACCTTCCTCGCCGAGATCTTCCTGCAGGAACTCCTGCACCTCGCGGCCACGCTCGCCGATCAGCCCGATCACGGACACGTCGGCCTTGCCGCCGCGGGCCAGCATCGACAGCATCACGGACTTGCCGACGCCCGAGCCCGCGAACACGCCCATGCGCTGGCCGCGGCAACAGGTGATGAAGGTGTTGAGCGCGCGCACGCCGAAATCGAGCGGCGCGCCGACTCTCTGTCGTGAGTGTGCCGGCGGGGGCGGATTGCGGAAAGGATAAGGAACCGGCCCGGCCGGGATCGGCCCCTTGCCGTCGATCGGCTCGCCCATCGCGTTGACGACGCGGCCGAGCCATCCGGGCGACGGACGCACGCCGGGCGGAACCGAGGACACCAGCGCCTTGCAGCCGCGCCGGACGCCTTCGAGCGCCGCGAACGGCATCAGCAGCGCATTCGAGCCGGTGAATCCGACCACCTCGCAGGGAATGAAACGGCCGCCGCCAGCCTCGATGATGACTCGCGAGGCAACCGACATGGCATGGATCGGTCCCGCAACCTCGACCATCAGCCCGCGAATGCCGACGACACGGCCGTAGATCTCGACGTCGTCGAGCTCGGCGATCTGTTCGGCGAGAGCCTTCATCGGTGCGGACTCATTTCTTGAATGTCCGTGCAAATACGCTGGCGGCCTTAACTTCGCATTTACTCGCTTCGTTAATGATTGCCTCACCGTCCTCGGGACATGAGCGGCTCGCCCGGCCAGAACGTTCGGGTGAGTCGTGAGAGTCGGTTAGGCCCGACTCTTAACGTGGAACGTGAACAGGCCATAGTAGGGAAAACCCCCCGCGAGTCAGCATATTACGGCGATTCGAGTCTTGCCGCCCAGTAAATGCTTGCACGCGGGAATCAGGTTTTGTTAACCATTGGCCGGTAGCGTGCCTCGAATCAATTTTTGTCCCAAAGGCGTACTTAGAGGGGCCTGATGGCCCGCCGACCTTAAGCCCGAAGGGCGTGGAAGGGGACTGGCATGCGCGTCCTGCTGATTGAAGACGATAGCGCGACCGCGCAATCGATCGAGTTGATGCTCAAATCCGAGAGTTTCAACGTCTACACGACGGATCTCGGTGAAGAGGGCGTCGATCTCGGCAAACTCTACGACTACGACATTATCCTGCTCGACCTGAACCTCCCGGACATGTCCGGTTACGAGGTTCTGCGCACGTTGCGGGTCTCCAAGATCAAGACCCCGATCCTGATCCTCTCCGGCCTCGCCGGCATCGAGGACAAGGTGAAGGGTCTCG
>VFQQ010004267.1_pt1 | contig 12804 bp, 23 predicted proteins | sample 3512341 | NCBI WGS metagenome assembly VFQQ01 (sample SAMN10412373, study PRJNA504923) | tailings metagenome | isolation source: Relicate 2 Philex TSF1 revegetated site | place: Philippines: Tuba, Benguet | collected 2017-08-29 | reverse complement strand
CCCCCCCACCGAGCAGATGATTGAGCTGCTGGACCACATCCCTCGGTCGGTGGCCACCAGCGGGCGGTACGCTCGAGAGGTGTTCACGCGGGAGGGCCGCCTGCGCCACATCCACCGCCTCAACTACTGGCCGCTGGAGCGGGTGCTTGAAGAGAAGTACAAGTTCCCGCGGGCAGAGGTGCGTGAATAAACTGAGGTTTGGATTAGTGCGTGGGGTGAACTTTGCCATGCTGTGCCATGCCGTGCCGTGCATTGGTTGGCTGGGTGGTACGCTTTGGAGTTTGCCAAGACTGCTGCTGGAGGTTTACAGGCGGCTGCCTGCTGCACCTGCTGCATGCCTGCACCCTCTGCATGGCTGCCATGAGGATCCACTAAATCAATGCATGTTAGACTACCGATCGTTGGCCCCGCCAACATGAGTACTCAAACTCTCTTTCTGAGCAGCCCCTCTGCCACCGTGTGTGCATGCCAGCACTGCTTGCATTCAACTGCCTGCCTCCCTGCCCGCCCGCCTGCATCGATGCTGCTGCATGGCATGCATGTGCCATCAACCCGCACAGCGGCTGTGAGGAACACATTTGATATCCGTTGCCAGACCCAAACCATGGTGTCTCAAATAGACTACAATTCTCTGAGCCGCACCCTGCACATGTCCCTGTCTGCTTGAATCATGCGTCTCCTGCTGCCCTGTACCTCCCCACCTGCCCTCTGCCGGCTGCAGACAGCACCCGAATCAACACTCTGCGCTGCCCTGCCCTGCCCCACCCGCCCCCTGCAGGCACGTGCATTTGCCGACTTCCTTCTGCCCATGCTCAACTTTGTGCCCTCCAAGCGCGCCACGGCCGGGCAGATGCTGCAGCACCCCTGGCTGCGCGGCGAGGTGGCGGCAGCACCCGCAGCGGCAGCAGCAGCGGCGTCCGCGCCTGCGCCACCTGCCAGCCGGCGCAGTTTGGAGCGGCAGGGCAAGCAGCGCAGCAACGAGCGGAGCCGCAGCCGAAGCCGCTCCCCCAAGCGCAGCAGGTTGGTGCCCCTTTTGCCGCCTGCCGCCTTCTGTGCTGTCTCGCGTGTTTGCTGTTCTGCGCTGCCCTTGGGGGCTGGGGGCGAGCAAAAGCGCGCGTGCGGCGGCGGCCGCCCTCCCACCCGCCAGCGGTTGGCCCGGCCCCCACTGCCCCCAACTGACCGCAGGCGCGGCTAGCGCATGCTAGGGTTGCCGCCGCCCTGCCTGTGCCTGGCCTGCCTCGCTGCGAGTGGATGGATAGCGGAGGGATGAGAGGGACGGACGGCGGTCCATGCAGCGGGCAGCAGGGCTCGGGCGCGGCTGCCCCCGGCGCCAGCCAGCTGCAACCACAGCTGCGCCGCCGGGCAGCGCCCCGCACGCCAGGTAGACAAGGAAGCGGAGGAGGCAGCTGGCTAGATCAGGACGCACCGCATGGCCGGCAGGCTGGGCGCTCCGCCCGCCCGCCGGCGTGCCCACTGCCCACCTCTCGCCGCTCACTTTTGGTTTACCTAGCCGTCGTGCCCCGTGCACGCAGGCTAAGCGTGCACTTAGGCCTGCTCCATGTGCCCCCTTGGCTTCTTGGCCCTGCTCAACAACTTGTGTTGTCCACCTGTGCCTTTGCTGCAGGTCGCCGTCTCCTCTGCCGCACCCCGGCTACCGCCACCACTCGCCCGCGGCAGCACCGGCGCCGCCGGCCGCCGGCGCGCAGCAGCCTGCCAAGGCGCAGCCCAAGCAGCACCCCAAGCAGCAGCAGCAGCAGCGGAGCGGCAGCAGCGGCGCGTCGGCGGGCACGCCAGCGCCTCCGGCGGTCGCGGCCGTGGACTTGACAGCTAGTACAGTGCTTGTCACAGCGGGCGGCTCGGCGGCAGCAGCCGCGGCCTCGCCACGTGCCAAGGCCAAGGCTGGAGCTGCGCCCGGCAGCTCCCGCAAGTCGTGTGACAGCAACAGCAGCGGGCAGAGCTGGGAGCTGGTGGGCAGCGGCGAGGCCAGCACAGCGCTGCCGGCCTCTGCATGACGCTGCTGCTCTGTTCTTGCGCTCGTCACCTCTCACCTCACCCGCATGTTTGCCCAGCGCGCCCGCCGCCCCCTACATTTCACGCCACACCCCCTGACCCATTTTGCTCGCTCATTTTGTGCGCTCCGCTTGTGCCTTTGCTCGATTCTGCCCGCCCATCTGCATCATCCTTTTGCCTGCCCTGACCGCTAGCACTTGCTGACTTAGCCCTCGACATCCTCTCTCTGCCGCAGCTCTACCTGTTGCCTTTCTCCAGCCCACTCTTTCGTTGCCCTTGCGCTTCTCGTCGCACCCCACAAATCTTGAAGCCGCTCTCAGAATGAGCGACGAGCCCACATGTGATGCATAGAATTGGCCTGCCAGACATTAGGCGCATGCAAGCGGGGCAGCCGGGTGCAGGGTGCAAGTTGTGGCGCCGTCGGTGACGTGGGCAGCGGCGGCAGAGGATTTTACATCCAAGGAGCTGCAGGCCTTCCTGCTGTACCCACGATGGGTGCTATGGTCAAACACCTATGATGCAAACATGCTCCGCTGAGCTCGGCCCAGCAGCCGCCAGCGGTGGCAGTCACCACCGATCGCCTCTCCCCTGCTTGTTCGCCGTCCACAAACATCCTCTCACTTTCGCACCATGCGGTTCTTGGTCCTCCTGGCCCTCCTGGCTGCCCAGGCGCAGGCCCGTGGGCTGCTCGCCGCGGGCCCGGCGTTCCCCTCACCGTTTCCGCTGTTCGGTCAGCCCAAGTTGACTGCTGAGCAGGTGTGTGCGGCATCTGGCTGCTTGAGAGAGGCAGCGCGGTATGCCTCCTGGGAGGCGCCCACCGCCCCCCCTGCACTCATTGCAGCTCGCGGCACCGCGCTCCTGAGCGACAGGCACCCCTCACATGCCTCAATTGGCCCACTGCTTGTGATGAGGTCACCACTGCTTGCGATTGAGGTCACCGCCGTGGCCCTACCACCGCCGCCGCGTGGCCGCTGCCACCCCTCTCTCAACGAATGCGTTCCGTTCGCCGTCATTGACACACGCCACATGCACCAATCCTTGCAGGCCGAGTCTTTTGTGGGCGTGTACCGGCTGGAGAGCCCCGATGACCAGCACCGCGTGGATGGCAGGCAAGCTCTTGAGGCCGCACGGGAGGGTCTCGTACAGAGGCTGCCCTTCCCTGCCGCTTCTATCCAACCCAAGACACAAGTGTTGCCTACCCACCCTGTCTCCTGCGTGCAGCATCATGGACGGCGTGGTGTTGAACCTCCTAAAGGCTGCCAGCAAGGGCGACGCGGATGTGACGCCCGCCGACCTCAACAAGGTCATTTCTGAGGTGAGGAGGATGGCCGATTTGTCTTGCCAGGGCCAAGGCGATTGGCTGGAGGCACGCAAGGGCACGCAAGTGCAGCTGGCGCCTGCCCGCTGGCAATGCATGATAGGCCCTTGATCCATACCCACCAGCTTGCTCTCCAAGCCGGCCTGGGCTGGGATGTGCCACCATGCTGGCCACACCTTACATTGCTTGTGCGTGCAGACCGTGAAGGACTCCTCTTCAGTGCTGAGCTATGAGCTGGTTGTGCCTGGCGTGGACGCCCGCACCGGCCTGTTCACTGCTGTGAGTGCAGAGGGTAGGGTGCATGGGTCGGGGTGCGCAGCAGACAGCAGGCCAGGGCGGGCACCCGGCAGACCTACTACTAGGAGCAGACGCAGCGTGCTTCGGCTTCGGGGGATGCCTGGCCCTGCCTCTCTCCACAAAACCTTAGCATTCCCACCTGCTTCCGCACCTGCGCAGTACCGGCTGATCGCCAACGGCACCTACTCCAGCGACCAGGACGCCTGGCAGCCCGGCCAGGTGGGTTGGGAGGGGGCGCTCAGTGGCAGCTGCCACTCCGTGGGTGCATGGGAACCGCTCTCGCCCAGCTGCCACTCCATTTTCTACCATCAATACCCCGTGTCCTCTTCATCAGCACTACCTTGTCCCCTGACGAAAACATCATGCTTCTGCACATCCATCGACCCCCCTGGCTTGCAGGAGTTTATCGACGTGAAGCGCATTGTGGGCATGGCGTACGCCGGTCCGGATGGCGCAATCTACTGGCAGGGCGTGGACAATGTTGACACCGCCAACTGTGAGCCTGGGCAGCTTCTTGTGGAAAACAAGTTGCTGTGCGTTTTGGGTTGCGGGCTGCGTGAATCATCTGCGTGCGATTTGACATTGGCAACCTGAGGACGAGGGTTCCAGGAGAACAGCAAGCGCCACTTGACCGTACCGGCCTGGCCACACCCACCCTGCTCTCCCATTGTTTACTGTCCAATCCCACAGACCAGGGCTATCTGCCCAAGGGGGGCAAGCCCATGGAGATCCTGCGCCTGGAGGGCATCGAAGTGTGGAATGAGGCGGGCACCCGCACGCTGGACGACCAAAGCGTCGTGCAGGCAAGCACGGCAGCACTGCAGTGTTTTAGGGCGGCAGCTTGAGGCCGCCAGCACGCGTGCTCGCTGGCCTCGTGGGGGACATTGCATGACCAGGCTGCCCGTCCACGCCCAGCCAGCCCTTGCGCAGCCTCCCGGCGCCCCTACCATCCCCGCAGCCTCCCGGCGCCCCTACCGTCCCCCTCCTAACATGCCCAGCCTTGCCCAACACTCCATCTTGTGCAGCTGCGCCTGACCAAGGTGGACGATGGCAGCACCGCCAGCCCCACCGCTGACGGCGTGGCGGCTGTGCTCAAGCGCCTGCAGGTAAGGGCTCATAGTGTTGTGGGCGGCCTTGGGCCACTGTGCAGGATTCACATGGTGCCGTGGCGGCTGCAGACAGCTGGGATGCTTGTGCAGCCAGGGTGGTAACAGCTGCCTTGGCACTCGTGTCGGCTGGCACTGTGAGGCTGCCAACTGCTGCTCCTCTCCCATTGTGCCTCCGGCCTGTGCAGGCTTCGCTGCCGCTGCAGACCCTGAAGGAGGATGACACTGTGGGCCGCCGCTGAGTGTGCTGGGAAGCACACCTGTGTTGCCTGGCTCTACACCACGTTTTCTGGAGTGCAGACTTTGTGCTCCCTGCACATGCGCACCAAGCTGTTCTTCAGCTTCGTTCCACTTGTTCTTCGAGTGCACTTCTGCTGACATGTCTGGCGGTTACACGAAACAGCACCCCAGCACTATCGTGTAAGGTCCATCAGTGCGTACAGATCGCTGCGCTTCTGGTGCCGCAGCGGCATGTTAGCGCGCCGCTCCGCCAGCTGCCCAAAGTCCATCTCGCAGTACACAATGCCCGCCTTCTCGTCTGCAGGGGCAGGGAGGCAAGGAAGTCGTTAGGCAGAAGAAGGGTGCGCGTCAGGTGGTACACCTCAGCTCCTGGCAAACAGCGGAAGGCAGCGCTAGCTGCCCCTCCAGGTGGCTTCTGCTGCTGCCTACCCACCAGCAAAGCAAGCTTAGGCAACCCTGAAAGGACCAGCTGCAGTCATGCAGCAAGTGCCCAGCTGGCAGTAAAGCGTTGGCAGGCTGGCCGCACCTGCGGTTCCCAGAATTTCGGCAAATGGCCCCACTGCAGTGGAGTGGCCCCATGCAATGTAGCCCGGCCCCTCGCTGCAAGGGGCAGAACGGGGCAGGCAGTGAACGGAGGGGGCAGGCACAAGCACCTTAGGCAGCAGGTTGGGGTCAACCGTGGCTGAGTAAACCAGCGCTCTTGCTGTGCAGCACATCCCGGCGCGAGACGAGCAGCATATAGCACGCCTGAACCGCTGCACCCTTCTGCAACAAGGCGACCAGCTCACTGTACCACTGTACGCACCTGCGTGCGGGGGAGCAGGTGGCCACAAACAGCTGGTTGTCCACCGCCCGCGCCTTCTGCAGCAGCTCCCAGTGCGCGGGGCCGGTGGTCATGTTGAACGCGCCTGCAGGTGGTGCGCGAAATGTGGGAGCCAGCTTTGCAGGGCGAAGCAGGAAAGAGACGTGTCGGCCCGACCAGCCTGAACAGCCGCATCCACACAAGCCGGCACAGGAAATGGACAAACACCGAGCAACCGCTGCCAAGAATCACAGTGTGACGGCTTCTACACCTCCCCAGCAATATGTGGTTCAGTAGCTCACCTGGGTAGACGATGAGCTGCACGCCGCGGGCAGCATACAGCTGCGCCATCTCTGGGAAGCGGATGTCATAGCAGATGCCAATGCCCAGGCGGCCCACCTGTGCAGTGGCAAGGGGGGGTACATGGCACCGCAGGTTGATAGCGGCACTCTGCGCATGGCGATGCCCAGGCGGAATGTTTCATCACTGCCCAACCCTTGCTTTAGGGCTAAACCTCAGCCTTGCAGTGGTTGCTGATACTGATGCATTGATCGTCCCCACAAGCTTGCACGGTGCTCCTGCGTTTGCAGCTTCTTAGCATTTGTAAACCCTCTGTCGCCCCTACTCGCCTCTGTGTCCACCACGGTCAGCCCCTCCCCGGGCGTGAGCGTCAGGCTCTCCTTGAACGTGATCTTGCCGGGGATGTCAATGTCAAACAGGTGCACCTGGGGACATGTGCAAAAGGATGCGTGCACACGTGAGGGGTTGTGGCCAGGCGGGTTTGGGCGGGAGGGCGGCAAGCAAGCGCATTCCCTCCTGCGGCAGACCAGCAGGCACCCAACCCAACACCGTCCCACCCAACCCAACCTCACCCTGAAAACCTACCTTCCTGTGCCGCCCCAACAGGCGGCCGTCGCGCCCATACACAAAGCACGTGTTGTACAGGCGGCCGTCGCAGCGCTCGGGGATGCTGCCGCCCACCTGTTTGAGGGACAGCAGTCAGGGGATTGTTAGCAAGGCGGGGTTGCGCTGAGCGCATGCGCTGCACTTGCAGCTCCCTGCCCGCCGCAAGCAGGGCGATTCCAACAACTAACTCCAGCTTTGCTTGCTCGGCTTGATCTGCTGCACTCAACGCAGCCATCAATCACCCACCCACCCACCCACCAGCACAACGCGGTTCTCAGCGGCGGCCGCCGACAGCATGGCTGTGGATGGCGAGCCGCTGCCGCCTGCCTCTCCTCCACCGCTGCTGCTGCTGCTGCTGGTGGTGGTGGTTGTGGGGACCTCCTCAGCGTAGGTGGGGAATGAGTCGTTGGAGTAGGGGCAGTTCCACATCTCTGGGAGCACCACCAGGTCGGCACCTGCGTGGTTGGAAAGATGGGGCAAAAAGGCAGGCCCAGCTGCATCAAACTGCCCACGCCGCGCATTCAGCTCTGGATGCGGCGGCGCTCAGGCTGAGCGCAAGGTCAGAGGGCAGCATTTCGAGCGTATGGCAGCAGTGGCGACCCAAATGTGACAGCCAGCACTTCGACAGCACATCGGCCCATCTGCTGCCCGCACCTGCGCCGGCGGCCTCGTCAATGGCGGTGCGTGCCGTGGCGATGTTGCGCTGCTTGTCATCAGTGACCGCAAGCTGGCACAGCGCCACCTTGATCTGCAGCGCAAAGCAAGTGCAAAACCTGATGGGTCTGCAAGCTAGCAGGCGGCGGTGGCAGTGGCGGCGGCAGCGGCGCTAACCTTCTTGGGTGGCGGCGGATCGATCACTTCTTTGGTGGCATTGGCGCCGCAGAGGGTGCGCAAGGGCAGGCGGGGCAGCCTGGTGCGGCCTCCCCGAGTTGCCACCGCGGCTGCGAGCGCCGCGGCGCCCGCTCCCACAGCCACCGCCACTGATCGCATGCTGCCAATTGCGTGGGGCACGCGATGGCGCTGGGGCTTGACCCTCCTGCATGGGCTGCTCAGCTGTCACCGCACGCTGGGCAGCCAGGAGGGGAAGCACGCCCCTGCAACTCCACCACCAATCCAGGGACTCTCTGCAAACGATACTCACCCGGTTGCCGGCTTGAAAACGCAACCCTGCAGAACCCTGCTCTTCCAAAACGCGCCAATGGACAGCGGCGACGTGCTCAGCGTCTTGCGTGGTGCAGCGCGCGAGCTCAGCGCCTACAGGAGCAGCAGTCAGCCCGGAACACCGACCGCTGGCAGCGGCGGCGACGCCGCGGCGGCAGGCCTGCCTGCGGCCCCTGCTCCCTCGCAGGCGCAGATGCTGCTCCAGATCGCCGCCCTGCACAAGGCCTTCCTGGCGCTGAGCGAGGCGTTTCTGGAGGAGCAGGAGGCCAGGCAGGCGGAGCGGACAGACACCATCAAGGTACGTCGGCGGGCCATGGCTGCTTGGACCGACGCAAACGCAATTGAACTGCCAACAACGCAGCGGTTTCGAGCACCAGTGCCTTTCACGTCAGTGGGCTTGCTTGAATCCACATCTCTCAATGTCTTCCGTCCACTGATGCAGCAAGCGGCATCGGCGCAAGCAGAGGCAGCGCAGCTGGCGGCGGCGCAGGGGCAGCATGCGCACAGCCAGGCCATGCTGGCCCAGCGCTGCTCACACCTGGAGCAGGAAGTGGCCAGGTGACTGATGGACTGTACTGCGATTCTTTGTGGATCTCCTTTGGTGGGAGGTTGCAGTGATTGGTATGGGCTGCTTTGGGTGCAACTTTGGGTGGGCGCTAGACCGTAGCCGTGGCGGGCTGTGAGCTCTGCTGAGCGGCGGTGCAAGCCTCCAGAGCTGCCCCACAGTCAGAAGGCACACGCTGTTTTTGCAAACCATCACTCGCCTTGCAGGTTGAGGCTACAGCTAGAGGACCAGCAGGCAGAGGCGGCAGAGGCGGCGCAGCAGCAGGCGGATGCTGCTGCAGCGCGCCTGGAGGCGGCGGCTGCTGCAGCAGCGGAGCAGGCGGTGCAGCGGTGGGCGACCGAGGCGCTGCCGCCGCTCCTGCAGCCGATGCAGGAGGCGGTGGCTGCCACAGCTGACCTGGCATCCAGCGTGGCAGCTGAGGTGGCGGGGCTGGCAGGCAAGCTGGGACAGCTGGCCGACCGCTGCGGCAGGCTGGAGGCAGCGCATGCCAACCACGAGCAGCGGCTGAGCAATGTTGAGGGGAGCACGCTGGCTGCCAGCGCAGGGGGCGGCCCAGCCAGCCTGCAGCAGCTGGAGGCCCTAGGCCAGCAGGTGCACTCCTTGCAGGCGGGCCATGCCCGGCTGGATGAGGCAGTACAGGGCCTCAAGCAGCAGGCAGCTGCGGCGGCACAGCAGGCTGCGGCTGCGGCGCAGCAGGCGGCAGCAGCAGCGGCCAGCCCGCTGCCCAGCCGGCAAAGCCTGGCAGCGGCAGGGCTCTCGCCGGGCTGGGAGGCTGCGTCTGCCGCAGCAGCGGAGCTGCCCTCGTTGCGGCGCCAGCTAGCAACGCTTGCAGACCAGCAGGCGCAGCAGGCGGGGATGGCGGACGTGCTTCAGTCTGGTAAGCTGAGCTGCGGTGCGGCAAGAGGGCACATGGTTGCTCGCTGTCTGGCTGTCATGCCATTGCACCAGGATTGCTGCTGCGTTGAGCAGCACAGACATTACCAGCAGTCCACCACCTCCACACTGAAACCTGTGCATCGTTGGCAGCCCATTCCCCCGTGCATCGCTCGTTCGTGTTTAACCGAATAACCGCTCGCTGCTCCTGCCCCTCCCGTCCGCAGTGCTGACCGACGTGGCAGCGCTGGCGCGGCACACGCGGGCGCTGGACAAGGAGGTGCGCAGCCTGCGAGCCAAGTGCCAGCAGACAGAGGAGGCGCTGCTGCAGTCCAGCGCCGCGTTCAGCAAGGCGCTGCAGCTGCCCTCTCCGGTGGGCCCCTTCACCTCCTTCCCGCCCCAGCTGTGAAGCGCTGCAGCTGCGGTTGAGTCGCCTGATGAGTGGCATAGGCGGCCTGACCAGTTGTTGCGCCATGCACGTGGATTGCCACTGCATGCTACGTAGCAGTTTGAAATGCTGATGTGACACTTGACGAGCGCAGGCCGGCCAAGGGGTTGCCAACCATTGGCTGGTGCAGGTTGTGACATAAAGGCTTGCAAGCATTCATGAGATTCAAGCCATCACAGCAGACTCCAGGTAGCACCCAGAGTGTCAGTCTCCTCGCTTAGGAATTCTGATTGACGCGGCGCCATCGGGCAGCGGCCCAGCGTTGCCGCCGTGCCGCCTCTGCTGCATCCAACCGAGCCATCCGTGTTGCGCAGCAAGCTGGTAGCGAATTGTCCCAATTTCCTGGCGGGTTCAATCGCACGCAGAGGTCGCCTTCAGGCTTTGCCCGTTCCGAGGACGCGGCACTGGAGCTAGCGGACCTCTCGGTGCATGCAGACTGCATCACCGATGTCCGATTCGGAGGCTGAGGAGCGGGGGCCGCCAGGGCTGTGTGGAGTGTGCCACGCGGCCCTTGGCGCGGAAGAAGAGCACATCACAGGCACGGGTGCCCTGTAGCGCCTTGGAGAAAGCTGCGCCATGCTTGGCAGCAGCGGTGCGATGCACAGAAGCCACTGCCGCCAGCGGCGGCGCCGCCGCCGCCATCCTGCTGCTCAAAAACCGTGCTCTCATACCTGTCGCCTGCCCGCAGCCGTGTGCAATAATGCAAGCTGCGGCGAAGCTTGCTATCATGTGGACTGCGTCACACCATACATGGCCAAAGGTGTGCGATGCGTATTGCGGGCCGCCGCGGCCGCAGCTTGTGCGCTTGCGGACTTCAGAAGCAGCTGCCCGCTGCCTGCTGATGCGCTGCCGCCTCACGCCTCTGCAGTGCATCATGACTCCACCCGTGCCATGGAGCGGGCGCGCCGCTTGATCGCCACGAAACCTGCATACTACATGCAAACAGTGAGTAGCAGGGGGTCTTTGTGCAGGGCAGAGTGCCAAGCAGTACCACGCTGACCTACTCCGATCTGTGACCGCATGCAATTGCCTGGCTGTGCGCCCTGCAGGTCCACATGGACTGCCCGCGCCAGCCACCCGGCTGTGGAGGTGCGAGCTGTGCTATGTGCTGGCAGAGTGCGCTGATCATGTCTGCCTGTTGCTGCAGCTGCTGCTGCGCTGTCACAAACCATGCCTGATGCGCCTTGCACCATACCCATTGCTGCGGCTCACTGCTTTGCCTTCGTTTGCCACTCTGATTCCCAGGGAAAATCAGCATGGCCGACATCGTCAGGCCGATCAAGGCGCCTCCGCCGCCGCCACCCGGCCTGGCGCCTCCCGCCCGGCAGCGGGGAAGGAAGAAGGCTGGTGCGGCAGCTGCTGGGGCGCCACCAGCGCCTCCCCGGCGGCAGGTGGTTGTGCAACCAGCGCCGCCGCCGCCGCTGTCACGGAAGCAGCTGCAGCAGCAGGCGCGTGCTGCGGCGGCTGCCACACGAGCGGCGGTGGCCCCTAACTATGACGCATTGGGGGCTGGCGGGGACGGCCCGCTGTCTGCTGGGTCGGGGTCCGGAGCAGGCGGGCTGCGCTTCTCAAGCAAGCTCATGTTCCCGCCTGGCAGGCGGCCCGTGGAGCTGCAGGCGAGTCGCGTCTGGCTGAATTGCTGAATTGGATAGCCGCCGTTTGAGGGCGTGTGCATTGGGGACTGTGGCATGCGCTGCCGACGCCTGCACAAGCAGGTGTTCGCAGTCCATTTGTGGCGGGCGTCTGGACTCGGCGCATGCAGCTCTTGTTAGACGCTTGCTTGCATGAGCAGTGGTGCGCGCTTGGGGTCCGCCTGCTGCAGATGTGTGCCGAGTACGAGGAGCTTGGAGAGTGCTGTGAGTGGCTGGGTTGCACCCTTGTAGCATCTGAGAGCGCGGAGTCGCGTGTAGCCGACATGGGTCAACACTTCACAGAGTCAATGCTGATCCATGTGCTGCTATGTAGCATGCTGGCTGGTCCAGCTAATGGGCAATCTAGTCTACCCCAACCCTGCCTGCAGACCACTACCGCTGCCCACGCTGCCACGGCGAGGTGCGCAGCTGCTGACTGTGCATATCGAGTGTGATGTTCCACTTCTTGTGGCCTGGGGCCGCAGGATGCTCCACTTGCCAGTGGCTGCCTCCGGCCAGCCTGCCTCCATGCAAGGTGTCTGAAGGGCAGTATGGCTGCATCCTTCGTTAGACGCTTTACCTGGCTACCACTGCCTACCTGAATCAAATTTCAGGAAGAGCTGCGGGAGCGGGAGGCGGCCTGGCAGGCCAAGCAGCAAGCGGAGAAGCGGTGCGGAGCGCAGGGCAACATGGCATGCTGCGGCCGGGCAATGTGTGTTATATTCACTGTGGTTGCGCCTGCTGGCATGTGCTGCAACCTACCTGGTTTGGAACGTGTGCGATTGACCTTAGACTCCTGACCCGCATGCTTGCTGCACCTCTGCTCCCTGCCATCCTTCTCCCTGCAGACAGAAGCGGCAGGAGGAGCTGCAGCGCTTTGAAACCACCAAGAAGCAGGAGGCAGAACAGGCAGTCTGGGTGGCGCAGGCAAGTCGGGGGCGGAACATGTCTGGTGCGACACCTTCACTGCCATGCATTGCCTGCATGACCAAACGCGACTGTTTGCCGGGCCATGCCCTGGGTGCAGCTCTGCTGCCCAGCGCTGCGCGACTGCCAACACTGTGCGCTTCTCCATGCTGTGCGACTGCCAAACACTGTGCGCTTCTCCATGCTGTGCGACTGCCAAACAGTGTGTGCTTCTCCATGCCGTACGTTTCTGCTGTTGCAGGTGCGGGCGCGCAAGCGGGAGCAGCTGGATGCTGCCGCTGTGCTCTCTTACACAGCATGCCTGTGTCCTTTTGTTGCTTTGTTGCAGGTGCGGGCGCGCGAGCGGGAGCAGCTGGAGCATGAGGAGGGATACCTGCAGATGGGGGATGCCGCGCTGAAGCTCATGAAGGAGTGAGTTGTCAGCCTGGCCTTGTGCCTCTGGATGGGCATCCTCCAGTCCAGTGGTATCGTTGGTTTCGAATGCCCTGCTGCGCATGCATTGTTGCCTGCCCTTCGCTCT
>VFQQ010004266.1_pt1 | contig 12810 bp, 19 predicted proteins | sample 3512341 | NCBI WGS metagenome assembly VFQQ01 (sample SAMN10412373, study PRJNA504923) | tailings metagenome | isolation source: Relicate 2 Philex TSF1 revegetated site | place: Philippines: Tuba, Benguet | collected 2017-08-29 | reverse complement strand
CGCGACGAATCCGCGCGGGAGACCGGTCTGGGCGGACCGCGCGGCATGGCTTCAGCAAGTGCGAGACCGGAAAATGCGATTTCGGGCGCGGCGCTTGTGACCGCGCTGGAAGCCATGGCCACCATGCCGGACACGGTGCGCGACGACGCGGCGCGCGAGATCGCCCGGCAATTGATCGCCGGTTATGGCGGCGAGGCGGTGAACGTCGCGCTGAAATGCCAGAACGCCTTCATGGAGCGCGAGGAAGACGAGGCCGCCGCAGGGATGCTGTGCGTGCTGACCGCGATCTGGGAGTTCGAGGATAGCGGGCGCGCCTGACGCCGCAGCGGCGAGGTCAGATTTTCGGGCTAGAAATAATTCCTATGACCTCTTGACCTGTGTACGGTCGGACCGTATATAGGAATTATGTCCGGTATCAGGTGAGGCGAGGGGCGCCTTGACCGCCGGGCTTTTTCATATCGGAGGGATGATGGCAGAGGGGAGCAATCCCGACTGGGCGGCGATCCGCGCCGCCGTGGAGGCGGGCGAGGGGACGCAGGCAGAGATTGCGGCGCGGTTCGGCGTGAAGCCGAAAACGCTGGGGATGCGCAAATATCGCGGGCGCTGGATGCCGCGCGTCAGCGCATCCGATCCGGCCGTGCTGGAGGCCGGGCTGACGCGGATCACGCGTCAGATGCTGAGCGAGCTGAAACGGATCGTGCGCAAGGCGACGGCGAACCACGCCGCCGCGAAGAAGATGGCAGAAGCGCCCGCGCCGGATGAAGCCGCGCTGGCCGAAAGACTGGCTCTGCAGGGCAAGGCCGAAGCCTCGCTGGAGCGCATTCTGAAAATGACCGCCGCGTTCACGCGGCTGGTAGACCGCGCGGTCAAGGCCTCGGCCGACGAACGCGCCGCTTATGAAGAGGACGAACGCAGCCTTGTGGAATTCGAACGTGAAATCCTGGCCCATTTCGGATTCGCGCTTAGCGGCGGAGCTCTGGTTGCTCTTGAGCAAGGATCAGAAGCGCCGCTTGAAACGGATTTGGCGGTTCCGCCGGCATGACGCGCAGATCCCGCCTGCGGGCGCGTGGCGCATCTGGCTGTTCATGGGCGGCCGCGGCGCGGGCAAGACGCGCGCCGGAACCGAGTTCGTGCTGGAAGAGGTGCGGGCGGGCCGGGCGCGGCGCATCGGCCTGATCGGCGCGACGCTGCACGAGACGCGCGCCGTGATGGTGGAGGGCATTTCGGGCCTGCTCAATCCGTTCGAGCCGGCGATGAAACCACGCTGGCTGAAAGGCGCGCGGCGGCTAAGCTGGCCCAACGGCGCAGTGGCCGAAATCCATTCGGCCGAACGTCCGGATGCCTTGCGCGGGCCGCAGTTCGATCTGGTCTGGGCCGACGAGTTCGGAAAATGGCGCAAGGGCGGCGAGGCGCTGGACATCGTGCAGATGGGCCTGCGTCTCGGCCGCGCGCCGCGCATGGTGGTGACGACGACGCCGTCGCGCACCCCTGCGCTTCGGCGGATCATCGACGACGCGCGCACCGCCGTGACGCGCGCCGCGAGCAAGGCGAATGCCCCGGCGCTGGCCCCTGGCTTCGTCAGGGAGCTTGAGCGGCTGTATGGCGCGAGCGCGCTGGCGCGGCAGGAGATCCATGGCGAGATGCTGGAGGATGACGAGACGGCGCTGTTCCGCCGCGCCTGGATCGACAAGGCCCGCGTCCGCGAAGCGCCGGAGCTGACGCGCGTGGTGGTGGGTGTCGATCCGCCGGTGAGTTCGGGCCGCAAGGCGGATGCGTGCGGCATCGTGGTGGCGGGACGGTGCGCGGAGGGCGACGTCTATGTGCTGGCCGACATGACGGTGCAGGGCCTCACCCCCGCCGGATGGGCGAAACGCGTGCGGCGCGCGGTGGAGGCGCATGAGGCCGACGCGGTGGTGGTGGAGAGCAACCAGGGCGGCGAGCTGGTGAGCGATCTACTGAAAGCCTCGACGGAGGGCGGGGCGCGGGTGGCGCGTGTGCATGCACGCGCAGGCAAGCGGATGCGAGCCGAGCCGGTGGCGCTGATGTACGAGACGGGGCGGGTGCACCATGTCGGCCTGCTGAGCGAACTGGAGGACGAGATGTGCCTGTTCGGCGGCGCGGCCGGCGGGGGCGCAAGCCCCGACCGGGTGGATGCGCTGGTGTGGGCGGTGAGCGCGCTGACGCAGGGCGAAGGGGCGCCTAGGGTCAGGGGGGTGTGAGGCGAATGGATGGGCTGCTAGCTTTCAGATGCTGTGTTTAACCTGAAGGCAGACCTCCATGATCGGTGCGTTAGCGTTGATCGTCTCTGCTGCGGCAGGCGCTGGCGGCGTGGTCGACCTTCGTGAGCCAGACTGTAGCCAGAGCGGGGCAGTGGCAGCCTTTCCGCGCTTGCGTGAGCTGCAGGATGGCTGCGATGCCGGCTTCGAATCGCCCGATGGCAAGTGGACAATCCGTTTCGAGAACGGCAGAGGCGAGCCGTGGCTGACTGGTGCCAAAGGCGACTCGAAAACAACGTCAGGCGATGGGGTGCAGGGACCAGCGACGTTAGCGTGGTCGCCTGCATCCGACACGTTCATCGTCAATGACGGAGAGGGATCTGGTCAGGACAGCGTCTTGCACGTCTATCGCGCTGAGGCGCGCGGGCTGACACAGGCGACACTGTTTCAGGAGAATGCCTTGAAGACTTTTCGTCAGCTGAATGGGTGCGCGAGCGATGCAGTGCCTGGCGTGTGGGGGTTGGGTTTTGATGACGACGGCCTGATCTTGCACGCGCTTGTGCAGGCGCATCGCGATGGCGAATGCGGTTATCGCGAAGGCTACGTGATTGTTTCGATGCTTGTCGCGACAGGTGAAACGGTGAGCGTGGTGCGCGAGCCGGATGCGGGACAGGCCTTCGCCGCGTTTCTGCCGGGTCGGCGCTAGCTGCGTTGGAGGCGGGGCGGCGACGAGGCAGGAAAGGGCGCCGCGTGTCAGGGGGGGTGTGAGGCGTTTTGGCGGATTGCCGGGCGGGGCGGCGCAAGGAAAACTTACGGGATGGAGAGCGACAACGGATTTCTGCCGCAGCACCGCGCCCTGATGCGGCGCGGACTGCGTTGGTTCTATATCGGGTTCATCGCTCTGACCGTGCTGAGCGCCGTGTTCCTGTGGGGCGGTCACGGGGACGAGGCGTTTCCGGTCGCCGTGCTGGTTCTTGTCGTGTCGATGATTATTGTCAGCCTGCAGGGCGGTGAGGATTTTCTGACCGACGAGCGCACGGCGCCGTTCGTCAGCACTGCAGCGCGCTGGCGTGCCGGGGCTGCGATGATCGTCTTCATCATCAGTTCGATCATCGGGATGGCCGGGATTACCGGCGTGCGGGTGCTGCAGCTGCTGGAACGGTGGACGCCGGCACTGCATGAGGTGGCCGTGATCGTGGTGACTGCGGCGCTGTGCGTTGCGTTCTGCGCAAGCCTTGTGTTCGCGCTGGAGCGCTGGCGCGTGCGCCATGCGGCGCTGCTGGCGTGAGCGAGCCGCCGCTGCCGGAGCATCATGTCGCGATCATGCGGGCGCGGGCCGTGTTTATGCTGCTGTGCGTGGTGATGTTCCTGCTGGCGCTGCAGGCGGCCGTGTTTGGAAGCGAGGTTCTCCATCGACCGCAGCAGACGGCAGAATTCGCCGTCGCTGCGTCGCTATTTGTGTTTGTCTATCCCTGGAAGCTGTCTCAGCCGTCGGCGCGTGCGTTGTTGAAGTCGGCGACCGAGAAGGAGCGTCTGACGACCAGCCGCGCTGTGCGCAACATGTACATTGGTTTCTCGGTCGTTCTGGCGGCGATGCTTGGACTTAAGATGCTGGGCGGCGGCGGTGGCGACACGCGGTCCTGGGTGGGCGGCGCGCTGGTGGCCATGTTTGTCATCGGCCTTGTCGTCGGGGGCATTTCGCTGACGGTCGTTTTCCCGGCGCTGGTGTACCGGTCCGGCGAGGACAGTGACGAGCGTTGAAGCGTGCATGCCCGCCTGCGCGGGCATGAAGGGCTGTCGGCAATTCGCAGCTAGTCGCGGCGGATGGAGCGGCGGTCGATGACGGAGCGTTCGGCAGGGCGGGGCAAGGGGCGTGAGCCTTCCGGCAGGGGGCGACCGTCGGAGTCGTAGCCGATGAGGGCGTAGATCTCGATGGCGCGGGCGGCATCGTCGCGCTGGCGTGCAAGATCGAGACGGGCCTCGTTCGAAAGGCGGGCATAGCCATTGAGGCAGGGGATGCGCGTCGGCCGGGGCAGCGGCGGCAGGTTGGGCCTGCAGGGCTTGCCCATAAGACGCGCGATGAGACGGCGGAGCATCGGGCGGAACCCTGGCTGCGATGAAGAGATGAGTATGCGCGCGGGGGCGGCGGATTCAAGGCGACGCGCGAAATAAGAAAAAAGTCCTTGACCCCTCTTGACCTGTGTACGGTCGGAGCGTACATAGGAATTGTGTCCGGTATCAGGTGAGGCGGGTGGTCTTGGCGAGGGACGGTGTGCTGCATCCGCCCCCTCCACCGCTTCGCGGTCCCCCTCCCCCGTGAACGGGGGAGGATCAATTCAGGAGATTGGAAGAGATGTTGAAACGCTTCTTGGCGAGGCGCGCGGCGTTGCGCGTGCATGAAGCCAAAGCCAGCGCCGCGGGGCCGGTGATTGCGTTGCAAATGGCGGGGCGGCCTCGGTGGACGCCGCGCGATTATGGCGCGTTCGCGCGCGAGGGGTTTCAGAAGAACCCGGTCGTGCATCGTGCGGTGCGGATGATCGCGGAGGGTGCGGCGAGCGTGCCGTTCCTGGCGTTCGAGGGCGACGCGGAGGCCGACGGGCATGAGCTGATCCGCCTGCTGCGGCGGCCGAACACGATGCAGACGGGCGCGGAGCTGATGGAGGCGGCCTATGCGAGCCTGATGATCGCCGGCAACGCCTATATCGAGGCGGTGCGCGATGCGGAGGGCCGCGTGCGTGAGCTGTATGTGCTGCGCGCCGACCGGGTGAAGGTGACGCCGGGCAGCGATGGGTGGCCGGAGGCGTTTCTGTATTCGGCGGGTGGGCGCGAGGTGCGGCTGGCGCGCGACGACGTGATGCATCTGAAGCTGTTTCATCCGGGCGACGATCACTATGGGCTGTCGCCTCTGGAGGCGGCGGCGGAGGCGGTGGATCTGCACAACCAGATGGCGGCCTGGAACAAGGCGCTGCTGGACAACGCGGCACGGCCGAGCGGGGCGCTGGTCTATCGCGGCGGCGACGGTGTGCTGAGCGAGGATCAGTTCGCGCGTCTGAAGGACGAGCTGGACAGCCAGCGGAGCGGGCCGCGCGGGGCGGGGCGTCCGCTGGTGCTGGAGGGCGGCCTGGAGTGGACGCCGATGAGCCTCAGCCCGCACGAGATGGATTTCGACGCGGGACGCAATGCGGCGGCGCGCGATATCGCGATGGCGTTCGGCGTGCCGCCGATGCTGCTGGGCATTCCGGGCGATGCGACCTACGCGAATTATGAGGCGGCGACGCTGGCCTTCTGGCGCGGGACGGTGCTTCCGCTGGTGAGCCGGATGGCGGCGGCGCTGACGGCGTTTATCGGACACGAGTTCGGTGAGGATGTGCGGCTGGAAGGCGATGCGGATGCGATCCCCGCGCTGGCGCCGGAGCGCGCGATGCTGTGGGCGCGGCTGGATGCGGCGAGCTTCCTGACCGCAGACGAGAAGCGGATCGCGGCGGGATATGGGGTGTGATCCTCCCCCGTTCACGGGGGAGGGGGACCACGACGTGGTGGAGGGGGCTGATGCAGCGCGGCGCTGCTCGCCCCCTTCCCCCCGCTACGCGGGGTACTTCCCCCGTGAACGGGGGAAGATCAGGAGGAAGTCATGGAGACAATGAAACTGGAGCGGAAAATTCCGTTGGCGCTGGTGGCGACATTGGTGGCGCAGACGGGCGCGGGGTTGATGTGGGCCGGGGCGGCGGAGGAGCGGCTGGCCCAGGTGGAGCGGCGGGTCGAGGCGTCGTCCGGTGCGCCGGAGCGGCTGGCGCGCGTGGAGGAGCAGATCGGCGCGGTGCGCGATCAGCTGAAGCGGATGGAGGTGAAGCTCGATGCGCTCAAAGGCGGCTAGTGCGGAGGTGATCCGCTTCACGCGGCGCGGGAGCGAGCGGGGCGGCGGCGCGGTTCTGGTGGACGCGCGCGCGGACGGGCGGTTCGAGGGCTATGCCAGCCTCTTCGGGGTGCGCGATGCGGGTGGCGATACGGTGGCGCGCGGGGCGTTCGCGCGGAGCCTCAAGCGGCGCGGGGCGGCGGGGGTGAAGATGCTGTACCAGCACGCTGCCGGAGAGCCGTTGGGCGTGTGGAGCGAGATCTATGAGGACGGGGCGGGGCTGTTCGTCCGTGGGCGGATTATCACCAATGTGCGCCGGGGGCGAGAGGTGCTGGCGCTGATGCGCGAGGGGGCGCTGGATGGCCTCAGCATCGGGTTCAAGACGATGCGGGCGAGCGGGGCGCGGGGGCGGCGGCAGATCCTGGAGGCGGATTTGTGGGAGGTGTCGGTGGTGACGTTCCCCATGCTGGCGGGGGCGCGGGTGAGACGGGTGGATTAGGCATGCAAAGAGAATGCCCTCTCCGCCCGTAGGGGGGAGAGGGTGGCGCGCGCAAGCGCGTCGGGAGAGGTGGGAGCGCCAGCGCGGCAGGCAGCGGCGCGAGCCGTTGCCCCTCCCGGTTTGCGTTCCGCAAACCTGCCCTCCCCATCGCACGACCTTAAGCGCGAACGCCTGACGGCGCTTCGCCGGGCGATGGAGAGGATTTCTGGAGCGGTGGCTCCATTTTCTGAAGGAGAAAGCGAATGAGTGGTTTGGGTTCGGGGGCTTCGGCTCCGGAGGTGAAGGCGTATGGGCGTGAGGCCGATCAGGTGGGCGCGCTGATGGAGACGTTCGAGGCGTTTCGCGAGGCGAACGATCAGCGGCTGGGCGAGATCGAGGCGAAGCTGAGCGCCGATGTGGTGACCGACGAAAAGGTCAATCGCATCAATGCGGCGTTGACCGAGCAGAAGTCGGCGCTGGATCGCCTGGCTGTGGAGATGCGGCGTCCGCATGGCGGCGGCGCGGGGCGTTCGCGTGGTGAGGACGAGGGGAGGCAGGCCCTGGCGGCTTATGTGCGGAAGGGCGATGCGGGGGCGATCTCGCGGCTGGAGCTGAAGGAGGACAAGCTGTCGCGCGGGACGGATAGCGAGGGCGGCTATCTGGTGCCCGAGGAGACCGAGCGCCGCATCGACAGTCTGCTGGCGCAGGTGTCGCCCATTCGCGCGATTGCGACGGTGCGGCAGATTGCGGGGCAGAGTTTCCGCCTGCCGGTCAGCCGCAACGGCTTTGCCAGCGGCTGGGCGGCGGAGACGGGATCGCGGGCGCAGACGGATACGGCGGACCTCAGCCTCGTCGAGTTTCCGGCGATGGAGCTGTACGCCATGCCGGCGGCGACGCAGAGCCTGCTGGACGATGCGCTGGTGGATGTCGAGAGCTGGGTGGCGGAGGAGGTGCAGCACGCCTTCGCGGCACAGGAAGGCGCGGCCTTCGTGAACGGCGACGGCACCAACAAGCCGCGCGGGTTCCTGAACTACACCAAGGTGGCCGAGGGCAGCTGGAGCTGGGGCAATATCGGCTATGTCGCGACGGGGGCGGCGGGCGCGTTCGCCGCGAGCAATCCGGCCGATGCGCTGATCGACCTCGCTTACTGTCCGAAGCAGACCTATCGCCAGAACGGGCGCTTCGTGATGAGCCGCGCGACGGAAGCGTCGGTGCGCAAGCTGAAGGACGGCGACGGGAATTATCTGTGGCAGCCGGCGACGAGTGCGGGGGCGCCGGCGACGCTGCTGGGGTTTCCGGTGAGCGAGGCGGAGGACATGCCGGGGATCGGCGCGAACGCCTATGCGATCGCATTCGGCGATTTCAAGCGCGGCTATCTGATCGCCGATCGCCAGGGCGTGCGCATCCTGCGCGATCCCTACAGCGCGAAACCCTATGTGCTGTTCTACACGACCAAGCGCGTGGGCGGCGGCGTGGCGAACTTTGAAGCCATCAAGCTGCTGAAGTTCGCCGCGAGCTGAGCCATGGCGAGTTTCAAATGTGTGACGCCACCGGCCATTGCGCCGGTGGCGGTGGAAGAGCTGCGCGCGTTTCTGCGCGTGAGCCACGAGGCCGAGGACGGGCTGATCGCCCGCCTCGGCCGCGCGGCGGCAGAGCGGGTGTCGGAGGAGACCGGGCGGGCGCTGACGGCGGAGACCTGGCGCATGGCGGCGGATGTGGGTGAGGGGCGGGTGAAAGGCGCTTTCCGCATCTTCAAGCTGATCCGGCCGCCTTATCTCAGTTTCATCGAAGCGCGGGTGGCGAAGGATGACGGCACCAGCGTGGCGCTGCCGCTGCAGAACGTGCGCGTGGATGGCGACGGGAATGCGGTGTGGCTGCGGCTCGATGGGTATCTCGGCGATGCGCGGGCCTGGCGTCCGGTGGAAGTGGTTTGGCGCGCGGGCGTGGAAGCGGCGGTCGATGTGCCGGAGGCGCTGCGGACGGCGGTGATGCTGCTGACCGCCGCACTATACGAGCGCCGCGATGCGATGGGGGCGCCGGTCGCGGCGCTGCCTGATCAGGTGGCGGCGCTGATCGCGCCGTTCCGGGTGCTGAAGCTGTGAGCGGGGTGGCGGGATTGGCCGCGGCCATCGTGTCGCGGCTGGAGGCGAATGCCGGCGTGGCGGCGCTGGCCGGAGGCGGCGTCATGGCGGAGGCGCGGGCCAGTGCGGCGTTTCCGTTCGTTGCGGTGGCGGGCATTGCGGCGCGGGCGTGGAACGCCGGCGGCGAGCCGGGGCGCGAGGCGGTGGTGACGCTGGAGGCGTTTTCGCGCGCGGGTCGCGATCAGGCGCTGGTGCTGGCCGAGGCGTGCGGCGGTGTGCTGGACGGGCAGAGCTTCGAGGTGGAGGGCGGGCGCGTGGTCGGCCTGTTCGCGGAAGGCGCGGAGGCAATGCTGGAGAAGGACCGCGTGACGTGGCGGGCGCGGGTGAAGATCAGGGCGTTGGTGGAGCAGAGCTGATTGTCCCCGGTGGTCGCATACGGGCGAGCTTGCGGAAGACGAAATAGCCGGCGAGCGGGCCTGCGATCAGGGGGACTTGTATCGCAGAGAACAGACGGTCGGCGTCGAACCTGGTGAACCAGTTCGTGGTGACGACCTGGCCGGTCAGAAGCGTCACGGCGAGGTGAAGTTTTGCGGCCCATGTGTATCGCCAGAATCCGGCGATGATCATGGCGGCGAGGGGATAGAGGGTGAACCAGCCGATGACGAGGTAACCGGCTGTGATCATCCAGACCCATGCGGCGGCGGCCTGTCCGATCTGGAGAATGCTGCTGCCGGTGGTGAGAAGCCCCAGCTTGGACGGATTGAGGAGGGCGCCGACTATGACAACTGCCAGCGCGCCGCCGATAATCTGTGCGATCTGGGTGGTGAAAAAGATGACGACGCTCCACCCGCTGCCTGTGTTCTGCGAGGCGGGGAAGGCGGCCTGAAAGGGCGCGGGCGCGTCGGTCATGACGTTGCGAGCGATGATAGGCCTAATGGGTAAGCTGCCCAATGGCATTACCGAGTTGTGGTCAACGAATGCCTTCCTCGCTGATGCGGATCAGGGCGTTGGAGGAGGCTTTGAGCTTCATTCGGCCAGCCCCCTTCCGGCCTTCGGCCGCCCTGGGTCAAGCCCGGGGCAAGCTCTTTTCCCGATGGGGGAAGGGCTTGATCCTGAAACGCCGGCGTTTGTCGTGAGCGCCTTCCCCCGACGGGGGAAGGTGCCCAACGGGCGGAAGGGGGGGGCGTTGAGCGCGTTTGCCTGAACGGCCTCAGGCATGGGTCCCCGGGTCTGCTGCGCAGCCCGAGGATGACAGTTCCCGGCTCGCACGGCGCGGCTGCGCCGCTTGCTGGCTGGGATGACAATTTTAAAGGAGAGACGAGATGGCGGCTCAGCAGGGCAGGGCTTTGCTTGTGAAGGTGGAGACGGCGCCGGGGGTGTTTGCGAGTGTGGCGGGATTGCGCGCGCGGTCGCTGCAGTTCCAGGCGCAGGGGGGCGATGCGACGAACGCCGACAGTGCGGGGGCGTGGCGGGAGATTTTGGCGGGCGCGGGCGTGAAGAGCGCGTCGGTGACGGGGGCCGGGGTGTTCAAGGACGCCGCGAGCGATGCCGTGGTGCGGCAGGCGTTCTTCGATGGGGCGATCCCGCGCTGGCAGATCGTGGTGCCGGATTTCGGCACGGTGGAAGGGCCGTTCCATATCGCGGCGCTGGAATATGCCGGGACGCATGACGGCGCGGCGACGTTCTCGATGACGCTGAACTCGGCCGGCGCGCTGGCCTTTACGGCGGCCTGACATGGCGAATGCGATGCGGGGCGAGGTCGCGCTGGTGCGTGGCGGGCGCAGGCTGACGCTGTGCCTGACCATGGCGGCGCTGGCGGAGATCGAGGGCGTGGTGCGCGGGCGCGGGATTGAGACGATCACCGGCGCGGACGTGACGGCGATCCTGCGCGCGCTGCTGAAAGGCGGCGGGGAGATCGAGGCGGCGGCGAATGTGGAGCGGCTGGATCTGGAGCCGCGCGTCGCAATGCGCGCGGTGGCGGCGGCGCTGCTGCTGGCGAGCGGGCGATGAGCGAGCGGCCAGCGGAGGCCCCACCCGTCGCTACTGCGCAGCGCCACCCTCCCCCGAAGGGGAGGGACGGCACGGCGTGGGCGGCGGCGTTCCGGTATGCGGTGCGGGACTTAAGGCTTTCACCCGAGGCGTTCTGGCGGTTGTCGGTGGCCGAGTGGCGGATGCTGACGGGGGCGGAGGCGCCGCTGAGGCGGGGCGAATTGTCGGCGCTGATGGCGCGGTTTCCGGATGAGGACAAAGGACGATGAGCGAAGACGGAAGCGCCTGGCGCGTGGAGGCGGATGTGAGCGGTGTCGAGGCGAGCGCGGCGCTGGTGGAGCAGGCGTTTACGCGCGCGTTCGATACCGTGGAGCGGCAGATCGGACGGGCGGCGCGGACGGGCGAGGTGAGTTTCCGCGCGATGGTGGATGCGATCATCGCGGACCTCGGAAGGCTGGCGGTGCAGGAATTCATCGTCGCGCCGATCGAGGGGTTCTTGTCGAACCTGTTCGAGTTTGGCGGCGCGCGTGCCGTTGGCGGGCCGGTGGCGGCGGGGCGGAGCTATCTCGTCGGCGAGCGCGGGCCGGAGCTGTTCACGCCGGCCGGGCATGGCGCGATCGCGCCGGCAGGGAGTTTCGGCGGGCGGCCGGGCGTGACGGTGAATGTCACCACGCGGGATGCGCAGAGTTTCCTGAGAAGCGAGGGGCAGATCGCCGCGATGCTGAGCCGCGCGGTGATGCGCGGGCAGAGGGGGATGTGATGGGCGATCGGCATGAGCCGGTGTGACCCCCACCCCTAACCCTTCCCCACAAGGGGGAGGGGAATTGAAGCGCGAGTCCTTTCTTCACCCCTCCCCCTTGTGGGGAGGGGACGGGGGTGGGGGTCGCTCTGAATGATGAGGTTTCAAATGAGTTTTCATGAGGTGCGGTTTCCCGCGTCGGTCTCGTTCGGATCGAGCGGGGGACCGGAGCGGCGGACGGAGATTGTGACGCTGGGATCGGGGCGCGAGGAGCGGAATACGCCGTGGGCGCATGGGCGCAGGCGCTATGACGCCGGGCTGGGGCTGACATCGCTGGATGAGCTGCATGGCGTGATCGCGTTCTTTGAGGCGCGGCGCGGGCGGCTGCATGGGTTTCGCTGGCGCGACGCGCTGGATGGGCAATCGTGCGCGCCGCTGGGGGCGGTGGGTGCGGGCGATCAGGTGCTGGGTGTTGGTGATGGCGTGCGGACGGCGTTTCAGCTGGTGAAGACGTATGGCGACGGGGCGGGGAGTTACGTGCGCGTGATCGCGAAGCCGGTGGCGGGGTCGGTGCGTGTCGCGGTGGCTGGTGAGGAACTGGAGAGCGGGTGGAGTGTCGATGTTGCGACGGGGATGGTGATTTTTGATGTGGCGCCTGCTGTGGGGGCGAGCGTGACGGCGGGGTTTCAGTTCGATGTGCCGGTGCGGTTCGACACCGACCGTCTGAGCATCAGCCTGGCGGCGTTCCGGGCGGGCGAGGCGCCGGAGATTCCGGTGGTGGAGATTGTGCCGTGAGAGATGTGAGCGAGGCGTTACAGGCGCATCTGGATGGCGGCGTCACGACGCTGGCGCGGTGCTGGCGGCTGGTGCTGGCCGATGGACGGGTGCGCGGGTTCACGGAGCATGATCGCGATCTGGTGTTTGGCGGGGTGACGTTTCGCGCCGCGACGGGGTTCGCGGCGAGCGCGGTGGAAAGCCAGATGGGCCTCAGCGTCGGCGACCAGGCGGTGGCGGGGGTGCTGAGCGATGAGGGGATCGACGCGGGCGAACTGGAGGCGGGGCTCTATGACGGCGCGCGGGTTGAGACGTGGATGGTCAACTGGGCGGATGTGAGTGAGCGCGTGCTGATGAGCGCCGGGGAGATCGGCGAGGTGCGGCGGGGGGCGCATGCCTTCGAGGCGGAGATACGAAGCGTGTCGGCGCGGCTGAATGTGCCAGTCGGGCGGACCTATCAGCCGGTGTGCGATGCAGTGCTGGGCGATGCGCGGTGCGGGGTGGATGGGGCCGTGTTTCAGGCGGAGGGTGCGGTGGAGTCGTCCGTGGACGGACGGGTTCTGGCGGTGAGTGGGCTGGAAGCTTTTGCGGAGGGGTGGTTCGAGCATGGCGTGCTGGTCTGGACGAGCGGCGCGAATGCGGGGCTGAAGGCCGAGGTGCGTGGGTCGGCGGACGGGGAG
>VFQQ010004265.1_pt1 | contig 12812 bp, 8 predicted proteins | sample 3512341 | NCBI WGS metagenome assembly VFQQ01 (sample SAMN10412373, study PRJNA504923) | tailings metagenome | isolation source: Relicate 2 Philex TSF1 revegetated site | place: Philippines: Tuba, Benguet | collected 2017-08-29 | reverse complement strand
GCCACGACGTCGCCCGGCTGGAAACCCCACTGGAACAGAACCAGCGGCAGGAAAACGATAACGATCAGTATGTTGATGCCGACGCTTGCGGCAAGGCCGAGCTGGTCGAGCGTGGTGTCTTCCGTCTCGAAGCGAGCCTTCAGGCGCCTGCCGATGAAGGTGTTGCCGAAGCTGCCCTCCTCCGACACGGCGCGCGCGGCGAGGAAGCCGATATAGGCCGTCGCCAGCATCGCGCCGGTGACGACGATCTGCTGCGAGATGAACTGCGCGAAGCTGATATAGCCAAGCAACGCCGCGACAACGGTGGCGACACCGAGAAAATAGAGGAGAAAGCGCAAGGTCGCGGGCCATCGCCGCCGCGACCCTTGCGCATCGATGAACGGCCTGACGCTACCGATCAGGACCAGAAGCACGCCGACGATCACGGCAGCGATCAGGCTTTTCAGGATGGTGACGGACAGCGGAGAACTGAGCGTTTCGCTGATCAGCCCCATGAAATAGTCAAGGCCGACGACCAGCGCCATCGCAGTCATCAGCCAGACCAGAACACGCGCCGGCTTCGATTCGATCGGGATAAGCCGCCAGTTGGGCATGTCCGGCGACAATGCCGCATGGCTCAGGCGGTAGACGAAGAAGGTGAGTAGGATCACGCCGACAAGGCCGTTGAGATAACTGCCGATGTCGCCGAGCAGGACATTGAAATAGCTGAACAGCGCGATCGTCGAACTGAGGAACACGGTGAGCGCCAGGCTCGGCAGCAACGTCGACCAGAACGCGACCGTCAACCTCGCAAGATAGGAAGGGTCCTCGATCGTCGGGTCACGATCGATCACCCGCCGGACAAGGCGTTTTCCGACGAACTGCAACAGGAACGCCGCCAGCAGCGCGAAGAAAGTCGCGCCGAGCATTGCCTGATATTTGAACTGGAAGGCGAAGCGCAGCCAGGAGGAAATCGACCTGTTGAAGGTCGAGAATTCCGTCTGTATCTCCTGGCCGACCTCTCCGCTGAATGCCTGGCTAAGCTGATAGCGCTTGGTCAGCATGTTGGCGAACAGGTCGCGGCGCAGCGTCTGGATCTTGCTGGACAGCCCGTTGACGCGAACCGACAGATCTTCCGCCTTGCCGAGCAGGACGTTGATCTCGGCCTTTTCGTTTGCGAGTGCGCGTCGCTCGTTCGATACGAGTTCCGGTTCGGGCGGCTGGCCCTCGGCGGGCGGCGCGCCGAGCTGTTCGATGCGGGAGTTGATTTCGGCAAGCCGCGGACGGAAGGCTACACCGCTGTCGAGCAGTGCCTTGTCGATCGGCTCCAGCTCCGTCCGGATTTCAACGAGACCGACGTCATTCTCGGTGCTGGCATCGACTTTCTTTTCAATGGCGTCGACTTGGGCCGTTATCGCATCGATCTTCTGCCGCTGATCGGCGACGATCCCGATCACCGGCGCGGCGGCATCGGCGACCGTGTCCGATGGCTGCGCAAACGCGGCAAAAGGCCCGGCCACCGCCAAAACGGCCAACAGCATCAGAACGGCAAAACGCCGCGCGAGAATGGAAAGGAACTTGTTTGGGCGACTCAATGGCTTCACGAACCGGATTGCAAAATGTCGGACAGTGATAAAGATGGCGCGACAGCGGGGCAAGCCGCCTTGATCCGGCGGGCCAAAGTCGGCCATACGAAAAGCCGTGGCGCAATATTGGCCTTGGCGGTCGCGCCTGCTCTATAGTCTGCGCACCATCCCAATTGGACGAATGACATAATGGCGGAATATTCGGCCTTCTCGCTGCTCAAGAATGCGCTGACCGGAAATCAGGACTGGAAACCGGCCTGGCGCAAGCCGGACCCGAAACCTGCCTACGACGTGATCGTCATTGGCGGTGGCGGTCATGGCCTCTCCACCGCCTATTATCTCGCCAAGGAATTCGGCATCACCAATGTCGCGGTGCTGGAAAAGGGCTATCTCGGCTCCGGCAATGTCGGCCGCAACACCACCGCCGTACGTTCCAACTATCTCCTGCCGCAGAATGTGCGCTTCTACGAACATTCGATGAAGCTATGGGAAAATCTCTCCCACGAGCTCAATTACAACGTCATGTTCTCGCAGCGCGGCTGCCTGAACCTTGCCCACACGCCGGGCCAGCTCGACGATTATGCCCGTCGCGGCAATGCCATGCGCCATGAGGGTGTCGATGCCGAATTGATGACGCCGGCCCAGATCGCAAAACTGGTGCCGGGGCTCGACGTCTCCGCCTCGGCGCGCTTCCCGATCATCGGCGGGCTGATGCAATGGCGCGCCGGCACCGCCCGCCACGATGCCGTAGCGTGGGGCTACGCGCGCGGCGCCGACCGCCGCGGCGTCGACATTCTGGAGAATTGCGAAGTCACCGGTTTCATCAAGGACGGCGACCGCGTGATCGGCGTGAATACCTCGCGCGGGGAAATCCGCGCCGGAAAGGTGGCGGTTGCGGTCGCCGGACATACCGGCCATGTCATGCGGATGGCCGGCATCGACACGATGCCGATCGAAAGTCATGTCCTGCAAGCCTTCGTCTCGGAATCGCTGAAGCCTTTCCTCCACACCGTGCTGACCTTCGGCATGGGCCATTTCTACGCCTCGCAATCCGACAAAGGCGGCCTTGTCTACGGCGGCGACCTCGACGGCTACAACAGCTACGCCCAGCGCGGAAATCTGCCGATCGTCGAGGAAGTGATGAGCGAGATGCTGGCGCTGTTCCCGAGCCTCGCCCGCGTTCGCGTGCTGCGCTCATGGGGCGGCGTCTGCGACATGTCGATGGACGGCTCGCCGATCATCACCACCGGCCCCCTGCCTGGCATGTATCTGAACTGCGGCTGGTGCTATGGCGGCTTCAAGGCGACGCCCGCCTCCGGCTGGTGCTTCGCCCACACCATCGCCCGCGACGAGCCGCACGAATTCAACGCGCCGTTCACGCTCGACCGCTTCCATCGCGGTACCGTCATCGACGACAAGGGCCAGGGCTCGACCCCGCGGCTGCATTAGAGAATCCAGATGCTGATCACCTGTCCCTATTGTGGCCCGCGCGACGTTTCCGAATACACCTATCAGGGTGACGGCAACCGCACCCGCCCCGATCCAGCCTCCACCGACCGGGAAGCATGGAACGCCTATGTTTACGACCGGCTCAATCCGGCCGGCGAGCACCGTGAAATCTGGCAGCATTCCGGCGGGTGCCGCGCGCATCTCGCCGTGACGCGCAACACGCTGACCCATGTCGTCGGCAGCGTTTCCTTCGCCCGCGATGCGGGCCACAAGAAATCCGACGGCCGCCGCAAGACCGGAGCCAAGGCATGAGCCCGCGCCGCGCCATTTCCGGCGGGCGGATCGACCGCCTGCGCACCATCCGCTTCACCTTCGACGGCAGGCCCTTCACTGGCCACGCCGGCGACACGCTGGCTTCGGCGCTGCTTGCCAATGGCGTGACGCTGTTTGCGCGCTCGTTCAAGTATCACCGCCCGCGCGGCGTGCTCACCGCCGGCATCGACGAACCCAATGCGCTGGTGACCGTTTTGAGTGGCGCGGTGCGCGAGCCCAACATTCCGGCGACGATGCTGGAGATCTATGACGGCCTGAACGCCGTCAGCCAGAACCGCTTCCCCTCGCTCGCCTATGATGTCGGCGCACTGAACCAGCTCGGCAGCAAGGTGCTGGGCGCAGGCTTCTACTACAAGACCTTCATGGGTCCGGTGATCGGCCCGCTGAAAGGCACTCGCTTCTGGATGTTCTGCGAATGGTTCATCCGCCGCGCCGCCGGCCTCGGCAGCGCAGGGCTCGAAAAAGACCCGTCGCGCTATGAGCGCACGAACGCTTTCTGCGACGTGCTGGTGGTCGGCTCCGGCCCGGCCGGCCTGATGGCGGCGAAGTCAGCAAGCGACGGCGGCGCGCGCGTGATTCTGGCCGAACTCGACGCCACGCCGGGCGGCTCGGCCAACTGGTCCGGCGAGACCATCGACGGCCTGCCTGCCGCAGAATGGGCAACAGAGACGCTGCGCGACCTCAAGACGCGCGAGAACGTCCGCGTGCTGCCGCGCACCACCGTCTGGGGCTATTACGACGGCAATACTCTGTCGGCGATCGAGCGGGTAGCCGACCACAGGAACACGCCGGCCAAGGGCGAGCCGCGCCATCGTCACTGGACCATCCGCGCGCAGTCGGTCGTGCTGGCGACCGGCGCTTTCGAGCGGCCGCTGGTGTTTCCGGGTAATGATCGGCCGGGCGTTATGCTGGCGGGTGCAGCCCTGCGCTACGTCAACCAGTATGGCGTGCTGCCGGGCGAGAAGATCGCGATCTTCACCAACAATGACAGCGCCTATCGCACGGCGGAGGCCTTGAAGAAGGCCGGCGCCGAGATCGTCGCCATGGTGGACGTCCGCGACGACGCATCTGTCGCGGGCCGCGAGATCGCGCGCGAAGTCGGCGGCGAGTACCTTGCCGGCCATGCCGTCGTCGCCACCGAAGGCGGCACGCAGGTTTCCGGCATAAAAGTCCAGCGCATCAATGCCGCGACGGGCGCGCTGTCCGGCGATCCACGCAGCATCCATGCCGATTGCCTGCTGGTGTCGGGCGGCTGGTCGCCGACCATCCACCTCGCCAGCCAGGCCGGATTGAAGCCCGAATGGGACAACGACCTGCAAGCCTTCCTGCCGCCAAAGCCGACGCAGAACTGGGTCGGTGCCGGCGCATTCAACGGCAGTTTCTCGACGGAAAAGGCAATTGCCGAGGGCCATGCTGCTGGCCGCGCGGCAGCCGGTGCGACCGATAGCAAGGCCGAAGACCTGCCTTCGGTCGAGGCCGATGCTTTCGATCCAAACCCCGCGCCGGTCTTCGAGATCAAGGCGAAAGGCAAGGCCTTCGTCGATCTCCAGCATGACGTGACCGCAGACGACGTACGCCTCGCCCACCGCGAGGGTTTCGTCTCGGTCGAGCATCTGAAACGCTACACCACGCTCGGCATGGCGACCGACCAAGGCAAGACCTCGAACATTCCGGGCCTCGCCATCATGGCCGAGGCGCTCGGCAAGCCTATCCCGGATGTCGGCACGACGCGCTTCCGCGCGCCCTTCGCGCCGGTTTCGGTCGGCTCGCTGGCCGGCGAGCGCTATGGCGATATAAGGCCCGAGCGCCTGACACCGATGTATGACTGGCATGTCGAGAACGGTGCCGAGTTCTACGCCGCCGGCCTCTGGCATCGCCCGATGATCTACGGCCTTTCGGGCGAGACCGTCGAACAGGCCTATGTACGCGAAACGAAGGCCGTGCGCGGCGGCGTCGGGCTAGTCGATGTCTCGACGCTCGGCAAGATCGCCGTGCAGGGACCGGACGCCGGCGCCTTCCTCGACCGCGTCTACAGCAACATGTTCTCCACGCTTGCCATCGGCAAGGCGCGCTACGGGCTGATGCTGCGCGAAGACGGCTTTGTCCTTGACGACGGCACGACATGGCGGCTCGGCGAGCACGACTTCCTGATGACGACGACCACGGCTAATGCCGGCAAGGTGATGCAGCATCTGGAATATCTGCTCGATGTCGTCTGGCCGGACATGAAGGTGCAACTCACTTCCGTCACCGACCAGTGGGCGGGAGCGGCCATCTCCGGGCCGAAATCGCGCGACGTGCTGGCCGCCTGCGTCACCGGCACCAGGGTCGACAACGACGCCCTGCCCTTCATGGGCATCGTTTATGGCGAGATCGACGGCGCGCCTGTGATGATCTGCCGCCTCTCCTTCTCCGGCGAACTCGCCTACGAGGTCTATAGCGGCGCGGGCCACGGCACCCATGTCTGGCAAGCGCTGATGAAGGCCGGCGAGCCCTTCGCCATCGTGCCTTACGGGCTGGAGGCGCTGGGCACCATGCGCATCGAAAAGGGTCATGTCACCGGCGCCGAAATCGACGGCCGCACCACCGCGCGTGACCTGCATCTCGACTGGATGCTGTCGAAGAAGAAGCCGTTCATCGGCTCGGCGATGATGGACCGAGAGGGGCTTGTCGCCGACGACCGCCTGCAGCTCGTCGGCATCGTCTCGCTCGACAACCGCCCGCTGAATGGCGGCGCGCATATCGTCGAGGAACTGGACGAGGCCAATCCGCACGGCTCGCTCGGCCATCTCACCGCCGCCTGCTACTCGCCTTCGCTCGGCAAATATATTGGCCTGGCGCTGGTCAAGGGCGGCAAGGCGCGGCGCGGCACTCGCGCCTTCATCTCCGATCCACTACGCAAGCGCTTCGGCCCGGTCGAGATCGTCAGCCACCATTTCTTCGATCCGGAAGGGAGCCGCATGCATGGTTGAGCAGGAATCACCGCTGAAGCCTGTCTGGAAACCCGGCACGCGCGGCAATTTTTCAGACGGCGTCGGCGTCTATCTGTCCGAAACCGCGCCGGGCTCGATCGTCCAGCTTGCTGCATGGCATGGCGAGGAAAAGGCTGTTATCGCGGCCATCAAGAAGATCGCCGGCCTGACGCTGCCGGACGGTGCAGGCGGTGGCATCGCTAAAGACGCCAAGGCCGCGTTCGGTTTCGCGCCCGGAAAGTTTCTGGTCGTCGATGAGAACGACGGGCTGGCCGAAGCCTTCACCAAGGCAATCGACATCTCGGCGGGAACAGTCACCGACCTCTCACACGGCCGCACCGCCATCCGCATCACCGGCCCGAAAGCAGAATGGGTGCTGGCGAAATTCTTTGCCATCGATTTTTCGCTGACTGCTTTCCCGGTCGGCGCCGGGCGCTCTACCGTGCATCACGACATCTTCGCGCAGATCCAGCGCAGCGCGCCGGCGCAATTCGACGTCTATGTCTTCCGCTCGTTTGCGCGAAGCTTCTGGACGGCGCTGTGCCATGCTTCGGAGGAAGTTGGCTATGAGGTGAAATGAGTGAGTAGTGAGTAGTGAGTAGTGAGTAGTGAGTAGTGAAGAAATTGGCCTGCTGGCCGCATCCGCAACAAATTCTACTCACTATTCCCTTCACTCCCTGAACGTCACCCACTCTTCCTGCGGCGCGCGGTCTGTCCGAAACGTGCTTTCCGGCTTGGTCGTGTCCTCATGGCCGAGCGCCATGCCGCAGACGACGATTTCCTCATCCGGAATGTTAAGAACCGGCCTGATCTGATTGTGATAGGGCGCGAATGCCGCCTGCGGGCAAGTGTGCAAGCCCCTGCCCCGCGCTGCGATCATGATGTTCTGCAGGAACATGCCGTAGTCGATCCACGAGCCCTGGTTGAGCCGGCGGTCGATGGTGAAGATCATGCCGACCGGCGCATCGAAGAAGACGAAATTGCGGTCGTGCTGGGCGCGCATGCGCTCCACCTCGCGCCGGCCGATGCCGAGCACGCTGTAGAGACCGAAGCCGTTGGCCCGGCGGCGCGCCAGATATGGCTCGAAGAACTGGTCGGGATAGTATTTGTATTCGTCCCAGTTCGCCTTTTCGGCGCGAATGCCTGAATTGAGGATGGCGTCGGTGATGCGCTGCTTGGTCTCGCCCTTGGTGACGTAGACCTTCCACGGCTGCATGTTCGTGCCGGAAGGCGCGCGCGCGGCGACATCCAGGATGTCCCGGATCACCTTGTCATCGACGGGCGTCGGCAGGAAAGAACGCACCGAGCGACGCGACACGATGGCCTCGTCGACGATTGCGGTTTCATCCTTTGCATTGGCTGCGGCCCCACGTGCCAGCATAAGCGGTTCCTTCTCGATGCGGCTGCGATCCGGAGAACGCACGTCATCATTTCGCGAAACCTGCATTTGCACCAGCCTCTTAACTCTCGCAAGCAATACCTGCGTTCCATGAAATTCTGCTTGAATTTTTCACGAAACTGACATCTGATGAAATTTCTTGAGGAATTTTCATGTCGCTTCAAAAGCCCCGGCACATCGCGGCGGACAGCCCTTTTCCAGACGGCGCGAATGCGCTGCTGGCGCGGGACCTGCGCGCATTGCGAAAGGCTCGAGGCCTTACATTGTCCGAGATTGCGCTGAAACTTGGGCGTTCGGTCGGCTGGCTGAGCCAGGTCGAGCGCGGCCTGTCGACGCCTTCGCTCGGTGACCTGCGCGCCTTTGCCGATCTGTTCGGCGTGCCGGTCAGCCTGTTCTTCGGTCATGACGTGCCGGAGGAGGCCGAGCGCGGCGTAATCGTGCGCGCCGGCCGCCGCCGCTCGCTTGGCACAAGCGATTCCGGGTTGGTGGAGGAGCTTCTTTCACCAGACCTTGGCGGAAGCTTCGAAATGCTGCGCTCCGAATTCGCGCCCGGCGCGGAATTGAGGACGCCGGCGCACCGGCCGACCGAGGAAGCCGGCTATCTGGTTTCCGGCCGCTTCGACATCGAGATCGACGGCAACTGGCACAGCCTCGCAGAAGGCGACAGTTTCAGGTTCGGCGGCAAGCCGTTCCGATGGAAAAATTCAGGCGAAGAACCGGCGGTGGTCATATGGGTGATCTCGCCGCCGGTCTATTGAGGAATTGAGGAGGAGAAGATTTCGATGGCTGAGTTTCCAACGTCGGCGCGCGTGGTCATTATCGGCGGCGGAGCGGTCGGCGTCTCTTCGCTCTATCATCTGGCCAAGGCCGGCTGGACCGATTGCGTGCTTCTGGAAAAGAACGAGCTGACCTCCGGCTCGACCTGGCACGCCGCCGGCAATGTGCCGACCTTCTCGTCTTCCTGGTCGCTGATGAACATGCAGCGCTATTCGACCGAGCTTTATCGCGGGCTGGCGGCGGAAGTCGATTACCCGATGAACTACCACGTCACCGGCTCACTGCGCCTCGCTCACTCGAAAGAACGCATGCAGGAATTCCAGCGCGCCCGGGGCATGGGCCGCTATCAGGGCATGGATATCGACGTGGTCGGTCTCGACGAGATCAAGGCGCGCTACCCCTTCATCGAAACGCATGAGCTGCAAGGCGCGCTCTACGACCCCAGCGACGGCGACATCGACCCGGCGCAGCTGACGCAGGCACTGGCCAAGGGCGCGCGCGACATGGGCGCGAAAATCATCCGCTTCTGTCCCGTCAGCAGCGTGCGCCGCGAAAAGGGAGAATGGATCGTCTCGACGCCACAAGGCGAAATCCGCTGCGAATATGTCGTCAACGCCGCCGGCTACCGCGCGCAGGAAGTCGGAAAAATGTTCGGCCGCGACGTGCCGATGATGGTGATGAGCCATCAATACATATTGTTCGAGGAAATCCCAGAACTCGCCGCATGGTCGAAAGAGGCCGGACACAAGCTGCCGCTGCTGCGCGACGTCGACAGCTCCTATTACCTGCGGCAGGAAAAGAACGGCATGAATCTCGGCCCCTATGAGCGCAACTGCCGCGCCCATTGGGCCACCGCCGACGATCCGATGCCCGACGATTTTTCGTTCCAGCTCTATCCCGACGATCTGGAGCGGCTGGAATGGTATCTCAACGACGCCATCGCCCGCGTGCCCATCCTCGGCACCGCCGGGCTTTCCAAGGTCATCAACGGCCCCATCCCCTACTCACCCGACGGCAACCCGCTAATCGGCCCGATGCCGGGCGTGCCCAACGCCTTCGAGGCCTGCGTCTTCACCTTCGGCATCGCCCAGGCCGGCGGCGCCGGCAAGGTGCTGGCCGAATGGATCACGCAAGGCCAGACCGAATGGGACATGTGGTCGTGCGACCCGCGCCGCTTCACCAGCTTCGCCGCCGACAAGGATTATGCCGTGGCCAAGGGCATGGAAATCTACGGCCACGAATATGCCATCCATTTTCCGCGCCATGCATGGCCGGCAGGGCGGGGACAAAAACTGTCGCCGATCCACGACCGCATCGCCGCCCTTGGCGCGCAGTTCAACGCCTTTAATGGCTGGGAACGCGCGACATGGTTTGCGCAGGAAGGCGACGACACTTCGGAAGCATCCACCCAGACTTTCGCCCGCTCCGGCCCCTGGGAGAAACGCATTCGCGAGGAATGCCTTGCCGTGCGCGACGCAGCCGGCATCCTCGACCTGCCCGGCTTCTCGCGCTTCCGCGTCGAAGGTGCAGGCGCGCGCGACTGGCTGTCGTCGCTCATCACCGGAGTGGTGCCGAAGCCCGGCCGCATCGGCCTTGCCTATTTCGCCGACGAAAAGGGCCGCATCGTCACCGAAATGTCGATCATGGCGCTTGGCGAGGACTTTTTCTTCCTGATCACGGCGGCAGTCGCCGAATGGCACGATTTCGAGTGGCTTCAGAAGCATCTGCCGCAAGCGACTCAAATCTCACTCAAAAATATGACCGACGAATTCTCCTGCCAGATACTTTCCGGCCCGAACGCGCGAAAGATACTGGCGGAGGTGACCGACGCAGACCTGGCGCTGCCGTGGCTGTCGCATCAGTCGGTTCAGATCGCCGGCCATTGGTGCCAACTCGTGCGCGTTTCCTTTGCCGGCGAACTCGGCTGGGAAATCCACACCAAGATCGACGACACGGCGGCGATCTTCGATGCCGTCTGGGCCGCCGGCCAGAAACACGGCCTGAAGCCATTCGGCATGTTCGCGCTGGATTCGCTGCGGCTGGAAAAAGGCTACCGCGCCTGGAAAGGCGATCTCTCCACCGACTATACGGTGCTTCAAGGCGGGCTTGAGCGCTTCGTGAAGTGGGACAAGCCGGATTTCAAGGGCAAGGCCGCCCTTCTGAACGAGAAGCAGCAGGGCGTGAAGAAACGCTTCGTCACGCTGGTGGTCGACGCCGGCGATCACGATGCGCCGTATATGTCGACCGTCCAGCACCATGGCCAGATCGTCGGCGAAACCACGTCCGGCGGCTGGGGCTACCGCGTCGGCAAGTCGATCGCGCTCGGCACGATTCGCGCCGATCTGGCTGTGCCCGGCACGAAAGTGGATGTCGAAATTTTCGGTGAGAACTTTCCTGCGGTGGTACAGGAAGACCAGCCCCTGTGGGATCCGAAGAATGAGAGATTGCGAGGGTAGGATGTGGGCGGCAGCGCATGATTTGGCGATACTGGCGCTGCCCCTCATCCCCCTGCCGGGACCTTCTCCCCGTAAACGGGGAGAAGAAGGACGGCCGCAACGTTTCCGCCTCTTCCTTCTCCCTGTTTACGGGGAGAAGGTGGCCCGAAGGGTCGGATGAGGGGCGGCGCTAACATAAGACCAGAAACACGAAAGCGACAGAAATGCCTAAACCCTCATCCCGCATTTCCGGCATTACGCCCTCTGGCAAGGATGGCTGGGAAGTCCATTTCACTGCCATGAACCGCAAGGAGGCCGGCGAGGACATCATCATGCTCTCCGTCGGCGATCATGATTTCGACACGCCGTCGGAAACCGTCGAAGCCTGCGTGACCGCCGTGCGCGGCGGCTATCATCATTACACGCAGCTTCCCGGCATTCCGCGCCTGCGCGCGGCAATGGCCAAGCTTTCCACGCAATGCACAGGCGTGCCCACCACCGCCGACGAGGTGATCGCGACGCCGGGCGGACAGCTGGCGCTGTTTGCCGCGGCGCAAGCCACCATCGATCCGGGCGACCACGCCATCGTCGTCGCACCTTATTATGCCACCTACCCGCCGACCTTCCGCGCGGCAGGTGCGGAGTTCACCATTGTCGAATGCCGCGCCGAAAACGGCTTCCAGCCTCGCGCGGAAGACATCGGCGCAGCGGTGCGTCCGAACACGAAGGCGATCCTCATCAACACGCCCAACAACCCGACCGGCGCGGTTTATTCCCGCAAAAGCCTGGAAGGCATCGCCGAAATCTGCCGCAAGCACGATCTCTGGCTGCTTTCCGACGAGGTCTACTGGACGCTGGGCGGCGGCGAACACATCTCGCCGCGTTCCCTGCCCGGCATGGCCGAGCGCACCCTGGTCATCAACTCCATGTCGAAGAGCCATGGCATGACCGGCTGGCGCATAGGCTGGCTGACGGCGCCGAAGGAACTGATCAGCCTGCTCATCAGCCTCAATCTCGTAACCACCTACGGCCTGACCGATTTCGTCAGCCGCGCGGCCGCCGAGGCGATGGAAAACGCTTATGGCGTCAGGGAGATCGCCGAGCGCTATGCCGCACGCCGCACCCTTTTCCTTGACGCGGTGCGAGGGCTGAACAACGTCACCGTGCGCGGCTCGGAAGGCGGCATGTATGTCATGCTCGACATCAGCGCCATCGAGCCGGATTGCGAAAGCTTTGCCTGGGACTTCCTCAACAGCGAGAAGGTCGCGGTCATGCCTGGTGTCAGCTTTGGCGACGCCGCCGCCGGGCATATCCGCATCAGCCTCTGCCAGCCGGAGGAAATTCTTCTTGAAGCTGCAGAGCGCCTGAAGCGCTTCGCCGCCAGCTACAGCCCGTCCAAGGAAAGCAAGACAGCATGACCGATCTTCCCTCGAAGGCCCGCGCCGTCATCATCGGCGGCGGCGTATCCGGCTGCTCGGTCGCCTACCACCTCGCCAAGCTCGGCTGGACCGACATCGTGCTTCTGGAGCGCAAGCAGCTCACCTCGGGCACGACGTGGCATGCGGCGGGTCTGATCGGCCAGTTGCGCGCGTCGCAGAACATGACGCGGCTCGCCAAATATTCCGCTGACCTCTACGTCAAGCTGGAAGAGGAAACAGGCGTCGCCACCGGCATGCGTCAGGTCGGCTCCATCACCGTGGCGCTGACCGAAGAGCGCAAGCACGAAATCTACCGGCAGGCCTCACTGGCGCGCGCCTTCGATGTCGACGTGCGCGAGATTTCACCGAATGAAGTCAAGGAGATGTACCCGCATCTCAACGTGTCGGACGTGGTCGGCGCGGTGCACCTGCCGCTCGACGGCCAGTGCGACCCGGCCAACATC
>VFQQ010004264.1_pt1 | contig 12812 bp, 15 predicted proteins | sample 3512341 | NCBI WGS metagenome assembly VFQQ01 (sample SAMN10412373, study PRJNA504923) | tailings metagenome | isolation source: Relicate 2 Philex TSF1 revegetated site | place: Philippines: Tuba, Benguet | collected 2017-08-29 | reverse complement strand
TTTCGGTCCGCCGCCCGCTCCCCTCCTACTTATGCACTGCCTCTGACCTGCACAGTAACCAGTTCCCGACTTACCTGATCACTTGCACAACTGTGCCAGTGTAAACAGACATCCCCAACTTGACTATCAGAGACCGGCCAGCGTGCTACACATGTGCCCAGAGCACGCAGCTTGCAATGCAGTCAGCGCATGCCTGCAGCATAAACAAGTGCGGGCCTGTGTCAGCTCACAAGACCGCCTTGCAGGGCCTCTGAGCGGAATTTTGCCTGCCGGCAAGCTGCTCTCAGCTGGCAAGCAGAAAGCAGTTCTTGAAGCCCTCACTCACCCTGGTGCTTCCGCCAAAAACTGCATCCTGCTGGTTGCTCTTGCCTGGGATCCCTGTGCCAGCCAGTGTGCATCGATGACAGGGAGCAACGATGCATTGAGGCTGAACAGCAGCTGCCGCCATGCTTGCCCATCCAGGGACACGCCTGGCAGGCAGAGCGGCTCAACCGGCGCCGTCAGGGCGGCAACCAGGCGGCACAGGCTGGTGTGCAGGGCCCACAACTGTGCTTGCAGGCTGCCCCATGCAACCCCATCAAGCACAGCTGCACTCCCACTGAGCTGCTGCATCCGCCGTGCAATCTGCCCCAGCTGCTGTGGAAGGTATCTCACAAGCTGCTCCAAAATGCTGCTGCAGCATCTTTCCGCCCCAACCATCTCGCTGCCGTGCTGCTTCAGTTGCGCATCCAAAGCTGAGAGGCGCGGCAGCAGCCGCAGGGTTGCAGTCACTGCTGCCAGCCATCCGTTCAGCTGTGCAGCGCTGCACTCCTCCAACTGGAATAAAAAGGGCAAGCTGAGTGGCTGCGCCAGGTAACAGCAAGCCACGCTCAGGTTGTTGAAATAGATGGGGACTCCAGCTGGGTATGCTGCGCACGCCTGGGGGTCATCCAGTTCAGCTGCATAGCTGGAAACCAGGCGAGGCACCAGCTGCAGTGCAATCTGCGCTGCTGCAGACAGCTCTGTGTCGCTGGCCGTTGGAGCTGCCTCGCTGCCACGTTCCATGCCTGCTGCATCCGGGAAAAGCACGCCGTACAGGCACTGAACTAGAAGTGAAGTGCCTTCAAACAACAGCCTGCTGAAAGCGTCTCCTGGCATGGCGCCAGCCCGGCTGGTGGGCAGCAGGCTGAGTATTGCTGCCGCACGCCCAACTGCTACAGCCGCCCCCGGCGCTCTGCCCCATTTCGCAACGGCAGGTCGCAGGCTGTTGTCCCTCAACAAAATGTCCAGCCGCAGCAACATCTGCCAGCCGGTGCCTTGCTCCTGCAGCCCCGTTGCTGCCTCTGCCTGCAGCGCTTCAGCCGTGGCGGGCAGGCAGTGGTCGACCAGCACTTGCACAATGGCCTGCTGCAGGGCTGGGTCGGCTGCTACAGCACTGCTGTGCCTGGTCCAGGTGTCTGATGTGAACAGCACAGAGAGCACCCTGACGTAATTGCACACGGTGGTCAATAAGTTCTCTGCACAGCTGGAGTGGATTTAAAGTAGGTGGCTGACACACATAACACGCAGAGCATTTAACCAGATTTCCTTGCATGTGCATCGGTCCATCTAGCTTTTCAGGCTGCTCACTCACCTTTGCCAAGTGTGCCGGCAACAAATGGCACTGCCCGAGAAAGCGTGGCTAGCCAAGGCAGCAGCGCTGCAGGGTTTGCGACACTGCTGGCAAATGCTGCCGCCGCCTGTGGCTGGCGCTCCGGCAGTAGCATGCCCTCCAAAGCTGCCGTGACTACTTGCGAATGCCAGAAGCAAGTTGTGCGAAGCGCTGCAGCAGCTGGTGGCTGCTGCTGGGCAGCAGCCAGCCTGTGCTCAAGGACCGTGAGGCCGGGCCCGAGGACCAGCCTGCAAGCAGCGCCCAGCCTGTATGCTACTTCGCCTGACAGCCGCTGGGCATAGCACGCCAGCAGAACACAGCTTGCCAGAGCCGCGCAGCCGGCATCGACCTGCCAAAGCAGCCATCGTTGCGCATTGCCGGGACGGACCAGGGCAGCGGCAGCTGCTGCCGCCAGCTCTGCCAGGCTGTTCGCTGCCGCCACCACTGGCCTGCAGAAAGGGGAACACTGAGTGAATGCAGCTGTGTTTTGCGGAGCCTTTGACACCTCCAACCGCAGCCTGCTGAGCTGAGGTGCACTCTTGCAACTGATGCTAACTTCATTGCATCTTCCGCTGCACACCTCTCAAGCACGGTGTCCCAAGTCCGGGAGACATATGCTGGTGGGACGGACTGCACAAGCGTGTCGAGCAGCTGAGCCGCGGATGCAGCCTGGTCGGCAGCGGCCTCAGAGGGCGCCAGGGCGCGGAAGTGCTGCGGCAGAGCCTCCAGCGCCGCCAACAGCTCTTCGATGGTTGCCATGGCGCTTTGCGCTGCATGGAAAGGGAAAGGTGCATTGTGCATTGCCGGCGGGTGAGCACGGCATCTGCGGTGGGCGCGGGCGGCGGCGGGTGGCGGCCTGGCGGGTGCTAGTGGCTGCCGCTGCCTGCTGCCTGCTCGCCTTCTGGGCTGAGCCTACTGTGAAGCACACTGACGGCCGTGGACGACGTGAGGAGAGCAAGTGTGGATGCCCGCAGGGGCGCTGGGGATGTCTGCTGGTCACCTGAACTGCTGTAGAGGGGCGCGAGCAACCGGCTGAGCTTGCCCCTGGCATGGGTTGAGAGCTTTGGAGGCGCCCCGCCCGGCGCATTGCTGCATGGAGCCGCTTGCGGCGGCCCTGCTGCACCAGCACTGGCCAGCGATCTCCCAACAGCACTGCTTATCATAACAAGCAGCAGTGGAGCGCACACGCAGGCAAGCCCTTCCGTCCTGCTCACGCGCTGCTCAGGCGCCCCAACAGCTCGCCTCACTCCAACCCGGAGCTCCCAAGGCCAACACTGCAGCACGTGAGCCGCCCGTGCTGGTGCAAGCCTGCGGCCGCGGGTGCCCACTCAGCTTCCTGCCCCCGCCGCCTGCCGCCGCTCTTCGCACCCCTGCCCTGTCCCGGTCGTGGTTGCAGCCATGCCGCTGAGGAGCCTGCCCAGCGAGCTGTTCCAGCGCGTCATCGGGATGCTGGACGACAGCGACAGGTGGGGCTGCGCTGCTGGGCCGCTCCAGCGGCCGTTGGGCTGCCTTCTGCGCGGCAGCGGCGGCGGCGGCGGGCGGGCAGGCCGCCGCCGCCTAGGCCGCCGGCACCGCTGTTGCATCCATGTCATGTAGCAATGAATATGGCTGTGAGATGAGACCTTGATGCAAAGTTTTCATCACAACCTTGCCCCTGCAGGGTATCGGTCCTGCTGACGTGCAAAGGCTGGTATGCAGCGCTCACGGCGGCGCCACGCCTCATGCCCACCGCTACTCTTAAGGGCTGGAAGGCACTCCTGCCCCTGCCAGACGAGCTTTACAGAGACGACCATGGGTCCAAACAGTTGGCAGTGCAGGGCGCTGCGTACGCAGAAAACATGCAGCGGGCACGGGTGCTGGAGCTGGCGGCGGCGCTCAGCCCCCGCACCGGGCGCGTGAAGCTGACTGGTTTCAATGATCAGGTGGGCATCCCCCGGGTTGCGAGCTGCTTGATTGAGCGCATCTGCCGTGCATGCCGCCCCTGTTTGTCAGAGTGCTGCGTGCCTGAACAGCGGTTGGATGCCCTTGCCTGCTTTGCATCCACATGCATGCACATAAACTGCGCACCCCTTGCAGCCGGACTTGGTTGCCAGCGTGCTGGCGCTGCTGCCGCCCGGCGTGCTGGCTCTGGAGCTGCACACCGCCTGCAGCGGCCCTGTGCTGGCTGCGATAGCCCGATTTACGCAGCTGGAGGAGCTTGTTATTCCTGCCAACGCAGCCAGCATTGACTGGCACCGCAGCGCTGCTGCCCTGCACGCGCTGGGCCTGCTGAGCTGCCTGCGGCTGGAATACTTACAGCCTGACATTTGCTTGGATACAGATGGGGCAATCCGCGACTTCTTGTGCCCTCCAGTTCACGAGGCATTTCCATCAGCGCTGGCGGCCACCACGCGCCTGGAGCACCTGACTGTTGAAGCGGGCTGGTCGCCTGCTGTGGTCGCGCTGTGTTGAGCCCTGCCCCCATCCCTGAGCCAACTGGAGTGAGTTGTGCCCATGCACTCGGCTCAAAATGTGCTGCTAGCTGCCATCCCACCCAAGTATGCATGCTCAGTGCCTTTTGTGCAGCATCGGACGCTCAGGCTGGTTTGATGGCTTGCTGTTGCCTGTATGTGTTTGCAGGCTTGAGCTGCGGGGCTTGGTCCCTGAAAATGACCTGCCAGCCACCGTGGCAGCGCTCAGCAGGCTGAGGCCGAGCGTGCAGCTCAGTCTGGGCCTCTGCACAAGCCGGGATGGCAGCCTGTCGTCAGAGGACGCCTTTAATGACGAGGTTGTCAATACCCCGCCTCTTGGCTGCATTGCGGCGCTAACTGAGCTGCGGCTCGAGGGCAAGGCATTGCCGCTACCCGACTGGGGCCAGCTGTCGGGCCTTTGCGCCCTGCGCCTCAACCCTCCCTTAGGCGATGGCGTGGAAAACATCGCCTTCAAAGTGATGTTGCCTAATGTCACACGACTGGAGTGCACGGTCGAACCAGACACAGGCGCGTGGGCATGGCATGATTGATCAACAAGCGCTGTTGCCGCCCCCCGTGCGTGTGGATCGCCAGCTCCCTGTCTTTCTGACAGAGTCCGGCTACCGCCTTGTGTGCAGAGCCAGAGGATGCAGCCCAGCAGCTGCCAAGCTTACAGCTGCTGCTTGCGGCGGCGTCTGATTGCCTCGAATGGGGGTGGGAGCTCCAAGAGTATTTGCCAGAGCTGGCTGTGGAAGAGTTGCACCTGCTCAAATACCCTCGCTGATGGGCACGAATGCTCCGCTTTACAATGCATGACCGTCACAATGAGTGGAAGAGCTTGTCAAAGCATGGCTGCACTGAGGTAGCGACAGCAAGAGTCGATGGCACGAGCGGATCGCTTAGCCACAGGTGCCGCAGCACAAGGCGCTCAATAAAAGAGGTCAGGCAATACCACTGAACCCACACATGCATGTCAGACCTGCAGCGAGGGCGGCTGCAGGCAGGCAGCTGTAGCGGCGAATGCTCCTGCCGGCTGCCGCTGGTGCGCATGCAGCAGGCAGCGGCGGCGGCGGGAGATCTTAGTTTCCCAAACTGCCCAGGACGCCGTCTGTGCGGCTGCGTTTCACATCAGCAACATGTCTGGCAGCTCATCGTGCCCATCGCCGCCTGCGCTGGCGCGCAGCGGTGCGAGAGGCCCACAGCGCACCGCGGGCCGCGCAAGCAGTTTCATACGCCACATCAGGTCGCGGGCGTTGCCTCCGACGCAGCAAGCGGCCGAGCGGGAGACGGCAGTCACCGCTGCTGCTGCTCCGCCGCCGCCGCCGCCCGATCCGCAGCAGTCGAGCAGCGGCAGCAGCGCAAGCTCCCACTCCGACACCCACTCTCTTCCAGAGCAGCAGAGCCAGCAGCAGCGAGCGCTCCAACTCTCAGCAGCGGCTGCAAGCCTGGGTGGGCTCGGCGCTGCGGTTTATTCAGCGCTGTCGTCCCAGCCGCAGCTGCCGCCGATCGACGAAGTGGCGGGCCCAGCAGCAGCGGTGCTCTTGGGAGCGCCCTTGCTGGCCCTGCTGGCAGCCAAGGCGGTGTTGCGGGACCAGCTGCACATTGAGATGCACAGGTTGGCCAGGGCGAGGGAGGGCGGCTGTGTTTGTGGCAGGGAGCAGCTTTTGTGGATTTGGCATGCCGCTGCAGCCCTCGAACTCTGCTTGTTCTTCTCAACAGCTCAGCGCCAGCTGTGTGCACCTGTTGCAGCCAGCATGGAGTTGCAGTGCCCTCCCTGCACACCTGTCTGCCCTCGGCATACTGCTGGGCAGCACTTATCAATGCCCCTTCTGCTGTCGCTCTTCTCACACACAGGGGGCGGCTGTACCTCACTGCCGGCGTGCCCTCCCAAGGCCCACCAGTGCCTGCGGGAGCGGTCGTCGTGCGGCCCACTGGCGATATACGTGGCAATGGGGCGTACGCAGCTGCTCTCATACCAAAGGGCACCTACCTTGGAGACTATACTGGGGAACTGTTGGACAGGGCAGCCTTCTTCCAGCGCTACCCAGACGGAGTGGTGAGAGAGCTAGGGACTGCCTCAGGGCTGTAGGGGAGCTTCAGGCTGTAGGAGAGCTGCAAGGTCGGCCTCAATGATGTGACATGACGCCAAGCCTTGTTGCTGCTGTGTGTCGTGCTGCCCCCCAGCTTGCTGCTGCTGAGGCTGTTGCTGAGCAGAAGCAAGTGCCCGCGCTGCAGCTGCGGAGGCGGCAGCGTGGATGGCGGCCTGCTGAGCTTGCTGCGAAGTGCGCTGTCAAAAGCACCTGCTCAGCCTGCTGGCCGCAGTACCCTTTCTGCAGGGTGACTTTGCGGCTGCAATTGATGACGAGTGGACGATCGATGCAGCAGCAGCAGTGGGCAACACGGCCTGCTTCCACCCGGTGCGCCGCGCCTGCTGTGCCTGCTGTGCCTGTCGTGCTGCTGCGCCCGCTGGGCCTGTCATGCTGCTGTGCCTGCTGCGCCGCTGTGCCTACCGTGCAGGTGCTGCTGCTGAGCAGGTCGTTCGCAAGCTGCATGCGCAAGACCTCCCATGCTGCATGCGCATTTGATCCCACACACCAGGCGCTCCTGCTCCAGCATGCAACCGAAAACTACGCAGCCTAACCCCTTGCTTCGCTCGTGCCCGCTTTCCGCTCATTTCCGCCTGCCGCAGGTGCACATGAACCATTCGCGCGGCCGCGCCAATGTGCGACGCTTCTATGCGCGCGGCCAGCAGCGTATTTCGTTCTTTACCACCCGGGACGTGCAGCCCGGCGAGGAGCTTCTGTATGAGTGAGTCTGGGGACGAATTTAATGACCACCGCGGGGTGGCGGTTGGAGCTGGGAATTGAAGCACGCTGGAGGCATGGGTGGCATCTGGCAAACCTGTCCGCCAAACCGCTGCTCCCCTTCGACCCTCCGCCCTTGCAGCTACGGGCGTGCATACTGGCGCGGCCGCGCAGATCAGGAGCTGCCCTGATGATCCTTGGAGGCAGCCTGTGCAGCCGTAAAGTGCATGCCGGCTCCTTGCGTGAGCCATCGTACGGTTTTGCAAATTACTTGCTTCAGAACTGTGTCTTTCACCCGTCCCCACAGCAGCAATTTGATTCACATTCGGTCTGTTCATACATTCTGTCCTGATCCTTCACTCATAGCAAGATTGTGTCCATAATGAGATCGTGGCTGAGCTCCAAGCACAGCTGCAGGCTGAGTGCAGCAGCAGGCAGCAGCGGGCGGCAGCGGCGGCAGCAGGCAGGGGCAAGAGGGCTGCGCAAACTGCTCCAAAAAGCATGAAATGCGCTGGGTTGCCTCGACAACAGCTCTGCATCACAAATTGAGTGCACCCGCCACGCTTGAGCCGTGCGCGAAGTCACCTCGACAGCATTGCGGCTCTTGATCGCGCCTCCTCGCAGCCAGCATTGATCTTTGGAAGGCCTGCCGTCCGCAGCGGCACCCCACTGCGGCCTTCAGGGCGGCGATGTCTCTCTTCCGGGCAGCTCGGGCTCCATTCTGCATATAACCCGGTAAGGAACTCCTAGCCCAAACAATTGAGGCGTCGCCGCTTTGCTGCCTCCTTGCCACCGCCACCGCCGCCGCTCGCTGGCGCTGGCGCAGGCGCCGCCCGAACCTCGTGCCGCACGGTGTGCCACCGTGCAATGCAGGCCTCCTTCGATGTCAGTGTTCGACGTGAAGTTGGTCCTGCTGGGCAGCAGCTCGTGCGGTAGGTTGGGAAGGCGGGAGAGCAGCCGGTGGCAGCTGGCCATGACGCGCCATTGCTGTGTCTGCCCTGCACAGCAGCAGCCGGCTGCCCACAGTATCAAACCACACATTGTTTGTTGGCGTCTGTGTTGTGTGCAGGTAAAAGCACGCTGCTGCACCGGCTAGTGTACGGCTGCTACCGCCCGGGGCTGCCGCCCACATATGGCACCGAGTTTGGAGCCAAGGGGGTGGGTGGCTTACCTCACCTAGCTTGTGGTACTGGCCCTGCCGCCGTGATGCTGCAGGCTTGGAGCTTGTGACTGCACGGAAGGATGGCCGAGCTACTCGACTCCTGTGGTGTATTGTTGCTCATGGCCGCTGGCATCTGCTGCTGGCCATTGACGCGCATTCAACACTCGCACACAGCCCTGCCCTGCCCAACCAATGCAGGTGGAGGTCACTGTGCCTTCGCAGCACGGTGGCAGCGACATCAACGGCGGCAGCCGCGAGGGGCGCAGCAGAGGAGCCAGCGGTCGAGCCAGCAGCGCAGGCGGCGGCAACGGCGGCGGCAGCGGCAGCGTGCGGCGGGGCGTGAGCGTGGGAGTGTGGGATACCAGCGGGGCCGCTCGCTTCCACTCGCAGAGCCGCAGGTGAAAGGGCACTTTGTGCGTCTGCTGTGCTGTGCTGCGCTGCGCTGTGCACTGCTTGCATGCACTGGACAGCTGCAGACGCGTGGCACCAGAGCCAGGCTAGCACGCCCGGCTGCTGTCCAGCTGCTTGGCATACCTTGCCTTGCGATGCTCCCCGGCTGCAAGTACTCAGTAGGCTGCCCAAGGGTGGTGTCTGCTTCTCCCTCATTGCCACCACAGGTTCATTGCTGGTGCGGACGCTGTGCTTGTGTGCTGGGATGCCTCCAGCCGCGACAGCTGGGAGGCCATGCGCGCCTGGGTGCGTGGCTACTGCTGCGTGCTGCTTGCTGCTTGCTACCGCTTGCTGCGTGCTGCTGCTTGCTGCTGCTTGCTGCTGTTTGCTGCTGCTTGCTGCCGGGTGCAGTTGCTGGCTGTCTGTCGCCCAATTGCAGTCCTGCATGGGGTAGCACCTGCCCATCTGGTTTTATGTATTGCAAGTTGGGTCGCAGAGCGAGTCCAGCAGCTGCCCTGTGTGCAACCCGTGTGCCCTGCAGGTGGCGGACGCTCGAGCTGAGGACCCGGCTGTTCGCATCTACCTGGCGGCCTGCAAGAGCGACCTTGTGCAGCGTCACAACCACGTAAGGCCTAAGATCCTGCAGCTGAAATCTAAGCTGCCCTTTGAGGACCGCATTGCAGGCGGTTGTAGCACACCTGTGCCTGATTTTGCAGCACCCAACAGCGGAGGACTGCTGCTGCTGCACTGCCAACTGCCAACTGCCAACTGCACGCTCCCCCAACCCTCCACCAGTTCTCCTCGCAGGTGCCGCACATAGACGTGCAAGTCGAGCGCTGGCCCAGCCGCAAGCAGCAGCAGCAGCAGCGCAGCCGGCCACACAGCCCGCTGCCGCAGCAGCACCAGCAGGACGCACGCCAGTCAATCCTGCAACAGCAGGGAGCAGCTGGCAAGCCGCCACTGCATGGCGGCACCCCCAGTGGCATGCCCGAGCAGCTGCCTGCTGCCCCTCGCACCCCGCTGAAAGCCGAGCGGCCGCAGTCGCCTGCAGAGGAGCTGGAGGCAGAGGCAGAGGCAGCGCTGCTTGCATCAGGCCGCGGGCACGAGGCGGCAGCTGCGGCTGCCGCAGGGTGGCAGGTGCTGGCTGAGCACGGGGCTGCAGCGGCGGCTGAGCTGGTGTCTTCGCTGACCGGCCAGAGCCTGCCCTCTCCCTTTGCGGCGGCCGCCGCTCGCCCGCTGTCTCCTGCAGAAGAGCTGGAAGCATGCAGCTCTGGAGCCGGTTCAGCGACTTCCACTCGTGGCGGCAGCTTGCCGGCCTCGCTGAGCAGCGCAGCGCCCAGCATGCCCAGCATGCCCAGCATGCCCAGCGTGCCTGCTGAGCGCGCTGCCAGCGCTGAGGGCAGCACAACTGAGTGGCCATCGGCGCCTGGCCGCCGCCGGAGCGGCGGGATGCGTGTGCGGCTGCAGAGCGCAAGCCCAGACGATGCGACCGCAACAGCAGGACCTGTGCAGCGGCAGAGCAGTGAGTCTGATGAGCTCCCCAGCCCGACGCCGGCGCCACTGCAGCAGCCGGCTGTGCCAGAGGCTGCGGTGGACCAATACAGCGCATCTCTGGGCACGCACATGTTCTGGGTCTCTGCTAGAACCGGTGAGGCTGGGTGGCAGATGGCCTGTCCAAGTAACTGCTGAGACGCTGGGCTGCAGGGGCGCACTGGCACCAGGATATACAAAGTTGCCTATCAGCTGGCACGATGCGGGCTTGCATGGTGGCTCTCTTCAGGTCGTGCTCGCCGGTCGCAGACAAGGGACGCTCACCAAGCCTACATTTTGCTCGGTGCTATCTTTGCGCTCTGACCCTGCAGGGGAGGGCGTGCTGGACGCTGTGACGGCCATAGCGCAAGACGTGATCGACCAGCGGGTCATGCTGTGGCGGCTGCAGCAGGCACAGCAGGCTCAGCAGGCACAGCAGGGCGGCAGGCGCAGCCCCTGGGGCTCGCAGCACGGCGCCGCCCTGGCACCACAGCGGGCACAGCAGGCGCGGCAGGCACAGCAGGCGCAGCGCGGGCGGTCTCGCTCCGCCGACAGCTACAGCGGCCAGCCGGCGGGGGCAGAAAGCAGCTTGGCAGGCAGCCGGGGGCGGGCGGTGCGCCGCGGTACCAGCACCAGCGGCAGTAGCGTGCGCAGCATGCGCAGTGCGTCTGCTGGGCAGGCGGGGCGAGAGTATGTGGTGAGAGGCTCTGAGCTGGGCTCGTCAATCAGGCAGCCGGAGGAGCTGTCCTGCGTGATCTGCTGAGCTGGCACCGCGGCAGGCAGCTGCATGATCGCCGGCAGCTCAGTGCCAGCGGCAGCAGCGTCAAATGCATCCACGCAAAACAGTTCTACAGCTGCCATAGCGGCCGTATGCCGCTCGGGCCGCCATTGCGCCCAGTGCATACCCTCTGCTCCTTTATGTTCCATTTCCTACACCCTGCACTATGCAGCTGACTGTACAGCCCTCAGTCTGACGCCATGAAAATGACCGAACCCCTGCACCTTGCAACGCTGCTTGCACAGTGCCCCGGAACTCAAGCGCATGGTTTTGCTTGTTCTACTTACTTGCCTTGCTGAATGCTACCTTGTTTAACGATGTGCACGGCGGCTCATCATCCCGCAGTGGCAGCAGCTCAGCTGGCTGCCGATAGCCACCTTATGCAGGGCAGAGACACCAGAACGTTGCATTGCACCAGTTAGCAGCTCATCGCTTCCAAATGCACTGCACTAGCCAGCAGCCTATTCGAGGCGGTTGCCGCAAGTTGTTACATGAACTGCTACAAGGATTGCGGCAAGGTGGTGTAAAAGCAGCATCAGGGCGTGCTTGCCGGAGCCGCCTCACTGCACCTTCTTGCTCGGGTTTTCGGTGCCGGCACCCGCGCAGGACAGGAACGTTGTCAGGCTCCCGCTCTGGCCGCACGCTGCAGCAGAGGAGATGAGCGCAATGGGTAGTCGTTCAGGCGCAGCAAGATTGAGCGCAAACTGGAAAGCGGAGCAGCTGGACAGCCGGTGCAGCTGCCAACAGCAACTGCATGTGCACGGCACACTGGCCCTGGTGAGGCACACGAGTCGCTGCCCGACAGACCCCAACCATTGAGATCAGTCACCCACTGGCAGCTGCTTGCGGCACCAGACTGAGCAGGAGCTGCTGCCACTGCCGCTCACTTTGCTGGCGGAGGCGCGCCATAGCAGCAGGGCGATGACGAGTGCCACTGCTGCTCCCACTCCAGCGCCCGCCCAGAGTGTCTTAAGAGACTGAATGGGCTGCGTCACCATCACGGCTGCGCTGACTCCAAGAGCGCCGCAGCACATGATGAGTGGCAGCGAGCAGTAGAAGTCGGCGGCGCTGCTAGGTGCTGCGGGAGGGGCGGCAGGCCGATCGGGAATGCCCATCCAAGCGCCATGGTCAGTCCAAGGCACACAGGGAGCAGGAGGAACGGCAGGGGGAGGCGAGAGGGAGTCGGCAGCTCTGCAGGAGCAAGCTCACAGACAGGCATTCAGGCCAGGGCTAGCAGGGCTTAGGTGAAACATCTGCAGCACCTGCAGAGTCCTGCTTGTCCTCTTGCCGCTCATCCCCCCCAACTACGCATTTAGGGAACATCCAGGTGCCGTTGCGCTGTTGACAACCACACAAGACGAGTTTGAGGCACTGGAGGGCTCCAAGCTCTCGCAGCGGCTCCCATCATGGTGCCTGATGTGTGCGATCAAGCGCCGGCGCACAGCGTGGCGTGCGTGCCACGCGCCTAATGTGGATGCAATGGCAAGACAGGCATGACATATATCTTGCCTGTGGAGTGCTACTCGAACGCTGTTCTCAAGAAGAGCATGCCTGCAGTGTGCAGTGTCCAGATCTGCCCTCGGGGCGCTCCCCGCCGCCAAGCTGGCTGCCGCTGAGCGCGCTTGCGCACCCAGCATTGATTGGGCGGCTCCCGTGTCGCTGTTTCTGCTCACACACAATCCGACACTGCTGCACTGATTAGCCGAGACCTCAAAGTAACGCTATGCCCGGGTTTTGGCAGGCCCTGGCAGAATGGCTGGGGTGGGAGCCAACGGCGGGCTCTCCAGAGCACGGCGAGACGCTGCTGCGCACGGTGAAAGCGAAAAATGAGGAGCACGTGCTCTGCAGCTGACTGTACAGCTCTTAAGCCTTGTGAATGATGGACGGCCGCCTTCGCAGCCCAGCACAGAGGGATGCAAGCTGGTGGCCGCAACACAGCGCCTGGGCTCTGCTTGGCAAGGCCGCCTTGCGCAGGGCTGGGGCAGCAAGCACGTTGCATTGCAGTAGGCAGCAGCCGTACACTTTCCAGCCGCGGTGCTCTCAACACCACAGCATTCGCAGGAACTAC
>VFQQ010004261.1_pt1 | contig 12814 bp, 10 predicted proteins | sample 3512341 | NCBI WGS metagenome assembly VFQQ01 (sample SAMN10412373, study PRJNA504923) | tailings metagenome | isolation source: Relicate 2 Philex TSF1 revegetated site | place: Philippines: Tuba, Benguet | collected 2017-08-29 | reverse complement strand
TCCACGGCCACGAGATCGGCATCCTCGCCAACCAGGGCGTGCTGTTCCCCGAGAGCGCGATGAAGGCGGCGCACTTCATCGACCTGTGCTGCCAGCGCGACATCCCGCTGCTGTTCCTGGCTGATGTCACCGGCTTCATGGTCGGCCGCGCCGCCGAGCAGTCGGGCATCGCGAAGGCCGGTGCGAAGATGATCACCGCGATGGCCTCGGCCAACGTGCCCAAGTACACCATCCTGATCGGCGCGTCCTACGGCGCCGGTTACCTCGCGATGTGCGGCCGCCCGTTCAACCCGACCGCCATGTTTGCCTGGCCCAACGCACGCGCCGCGATCATGGGCCCCGAGCAGGCGGCCACCGTGATGGCGCTGGTGCGCAGGCAGATCAACAAGACCGAGGGCCGCGAATGGACGCCCGACGAGGAAGAGGCGTTCAAGAAGCCGGTGCGCAAGATCTACGAGGACTTCCAGCCCGCCGACAACTTCTCGTCGAACCTGTGGGTCGACGGCATCATCGACCCCACCGAGACGCGCGATGTGATGGGCCTGATGCTCGACCTGGCCTCGCGCACCGCCGCCAAGCCCACGCCTTTCGGCGTGTTCCGTTTCTGAGGGCCAGGCCATGCAGCGCATCACCAAGGTCCTGATCGCCAACCGCGGCGAGATCGCCTGCCGCATCGCGCGCACCTGCCGCCGGCTCGGCCTGAAGGTCGCCACCGTGCATTCGACGGCCGACCGCCATGCGCGCCACGTGCGCGAGATCGGCGAGTCGGTCGAGCTCGGCGGGCCGGCGCCGGCCGACAGCTACCTGCGCATCGACGCCATCGTTGCGGCGGCCAGGCGCGTCGGCGCGGACGCCGTTCATCCGGGCTTCGGCTTCGTCTCCGAGAACCCGGCCTTCGTGCGCGCGCTCGACGCCGCCGGGCTGGTGTTCGTCGGCCCCACCGCCGAGACGATGGAGCGCCTGGGCGGCAAGGCGCAGGCCAAGCGCGAGGCGGCGGCCGTGGGCGTGCCCGTGGTGCCGGGCAGCGAAGGCGGCCTCGCCGATGCCGCCGCGGTGGCGCGCACGGTGCGCGGCATGCCGCTGCCGGTACTGCTCAAGGCGGTGGCCGGCGGCGGCGGGCGCGGCATGGCGGTGGTCGAATCGCTCGATGGCCTGGAGACGCGCATCGAGAGCGCGATGCGCGAGGCGGAGAAGGCCTTCGGCAGCGGCGAGATGATCGTCGAGCGCTACCTGCCGCACGTGCGCCACATCGAGGTGCAGATCGCCGGCGACGGCCAGGGCCGCGCGATCCACCTGTTTGAGCGCGAGTGCACGCTGCAGCGGCGCCACCAGAAGGTGATCGAGGAGGCGCCGAGCGCCGGGCTGCCCGCCGCGCTGCGCGAGCGGCTGCTTGCCGACGCGGTGAAGCTGGCCGCGGCGGTGAACTACCGCGGCCTGGGCACGGTCGAGTTCGTCGTTGCCGGCAGCGAGTACTTCTTCCTCGAGGTCAACCCGCGGCTGCAGGTCGAGCACCCCGTCACCGAAGAAGTGACCGGGCTCGACCTGGTCGAGCTGCAGCTGTGCATCGCCGACGCCGGCGTGCTGCCGCTGGCGCAGGCTGACGTGCGCTGCGAGGGCCACGCCTTCGAGGCTCGCCTGTGCGCCGAGGACGCCGCGGGCGGCTTCCTGCCCACCACCGGGCGGCTCGAGTGCGTGGACTTCTCCCGCGCCGCGGTGCGCGTCGAGAGCGGCGTGGACAGCGGCGACGAGATCTCGCCGCACTACGACTCGATGATCGCCAAGCTGATCGCACGCGGCCCGAACCGCGACGCCGCACGCCGCGCGCTGGCGGCCGGCTTGCGCGAAGTCACCGTCGTCGGCCTGACCACCAACCTGCAATTCCTGCACGAGCTGCTGCACTGGCCGCAGACGCTGGACGCGAGTTTCCATACGCGGCTGATCGACGAGCGCGTGGCGGCTGGGCCGGGCCGGGCAGCCGGTGCGGCGCCCGCCGAACCGGTCGAACCCATGGAGCATCTGGCCGCGGCGGCGCTGCACTGGCTGCAGGCACAGCGTGCCGCGACGCCGCCGTTGGGCTGCTGGAGCGAGCCGGCCTCATTCACCGGCTGGCGCCTCGGCACCGGCACCGTGGCGCCGGCACCGCTGCCCAGCGTCGTGCTCGCGGCCGGCGGCAGCGAGTGGCCCGTGCGCTGCGCCGCGCCCGCGGCCGACGGGCATACCGAGCTGCGACTTGGAGAGCAAACCGTGCGCGCGGCCGCTACCGCTTTGCCCATGCTCGGCCCGGGCCGCCGGCTGCTGCAGCTTGACGGCCGGGTCCTCGAGGTGGCGGTGGCCGGCGTGTCGGGCGGCGTGGAGGTCGTCAGCGCGCTCGGCCGCAGCGTCTTCGCTTGCACGCCGTATCTGGGCGGCGCGCTCGGCGAAGAAAGCGCCGACGGCCTGCTGCTCGCGCCGATGATGGGCAAGGTGGTGGCGGTGAAGGCGGGCCCGGGCGTCGCCGTGGCTGCCGGGCAGACCGTCATCGTGCTGGAGTCGATGAAGATGGAACTGCACGTCAGCGCGCCGATCGACGGCACGGTGGCGACGATCCGCTGCGCGGTCGGCGACATGGTCGAGCGGCACCAGCCGCTGGCCGAGGTCGCCCCCGGCGCGGCTTCCTGAGAGGAGCATAACGATGAGTTCGCTGCCACGCCGCGTCGAGTTCCACGAGGAGGGCCCGCGCGAAGGCTTCCAGATGGAAAAGGGCACCTACCCGCTGGCCGACCGCCTTGCGCTGATCGACGCGTTGGCCGCGTCGGGCCTGCAGCAGGTGCAGTGCGCCTCGTTCGTGAGCCCGCGCGCCGTGCCGCAGATGGCCGATTCGCCCGAGCTGTTCGCAAACTTGAAGAAGCGCCCCGGCACGCGCTACACCGCGCTGTGGCTGAACGAGAACGGCTTCGACCGCGCGCGCGCCTGCGACAACGTCGATGTCGACGGCAAGATCATCTTCTACGTCACCGAGCCCTTCTCGCAACGCAACAACAACTGCAGCGTGGCCGAGAACCGCGACCGCCAGCTGGCCTGGATCGACCGCTACACCGCGCTCGGCATCCCGCTCGAGCAGGCCTATGTCGTCACTGCCTTCGGCTGCAACCTCGGCGGGCCGGTGCCGGTGTCGGCGGTGACCGACAACGTGCGCTGGCTGGCCGACGCCTGCGCCGACCGGCGCATCCCGTTCCCGGCGTTCTACCTCGCCGACACGATGGGCTGGGCCAACCCCGAGGAGATCAAGCGCCGGGTCGGCGCGGTGCGCGAGATCGTGCCCCAGGCGCGCATCGGCCTGCACCTGCACGACACCCGCGGTCTCGGCGCGGCCAATGTGTACGCGGCGCTGCAGATGGGCGTCGAGCTGTTCGACAGCTCGGTGGCGGGCCTCGGCGGCTGCCCCTTCGCCGGCCACAAGCACGGCGGCGCGGCCGGCAACGTCTGCACCGAGGACATCGCCTTCATGTGCGAGGAAATGGGCATCGAGACCGGCCTCGACCTCGAGCAGCTGGTCGAGGCCGCGCGCCTGGCCGAACGCATCATTGGCCGCCCGCTGAACGGACGGCTTCTGCGCAGCGGCACGTTGGCCGGGATGGGTCGGTAGGCCGCCTGCCCGGCCGGTTCGCGCGGTCGATCCCGATGACGAGCGAATCGAAGGACGCACGCACGCTGGCGGCGGAAATCCCCTGGCTCGCCGTCCTGACCGATGCGGAGCGTGACCGTGCCTGGAACTCGCTGAGGTTCGCGGCTGCCGATGCCGGGACGCTCGTGTGCCGCCAGGGCGAACGGATCGCCGGCTGGCTGGGCGTGTTGGACGGGCTGGTCCGCGTGGCGAGCACCGACCAGTCCGGCTGCACCACGACGATCACCGGGGTGTTGGCGGGAGGCTGGTTCGGCGAGGGCACGGTGCTCAAGCGCGAACCTTGCCGCTTTCATGCCCAGGCGTTGTCCCGGTCCCAACTCGCCATCCTGCCGGTGGAAGCGTTCCACGCGCTGCTCGACAACTCGATCCGTTTCAACCGTCTGGTGATGGACCAGCTCAACGAGCGCCTGAGTCACTTCATCGGTGCGCGGGAGTGGGAGCGGCTGCGGCGCCCCGACCTGCGCGTCGCGTGCCAGTTGGCGCAGCTCCACAACCCCGTGCTGCATCCGCGCGCTGGCACCGTGGTCAAGCTGCGGCAGCAGGAGCTGGCCGACCTGGCCGGATTGTCCCGCCAGTGCGTCAACCGCTCGCTCGCGCAACTCCAGGTGCGCGGCCTCGTCCGCGTGCAGTACGGTGGCGTGCAGGTCCTCGATGCGGCCGCGCTGGCGCGGGAGGTTCGGACCGGCCATGGATGAAGGCTCCGCGTCGCGGGCCGAGGCGGCGCCTGTCGCGTGGGTGGGCCCGTTGGTCGCCATGCTGGCGGTACAAGCCGCCGTGTCGTTCCTGTCGCGCCTGGCGCCGACACTCGCACCGACGCTGATGCCCCGCGTGGGCGGCGCAGCCGAGAGCGTGGGCTACCTGTCCGCGCTGATCACCGCAGGCTCGATGCTGGTGCTGCTGATGGGCATGCCGCTGCAGCGGCGCCTCGGCGCGATGCGCATGCTGCAGGTCGGGCTGGCGCTCGGCATCTTCGGCACGCTGCTCAGCGCGCTGCCGTCGGCCGCCGCCCTGGTGATCGGCTCGCTGCTCATCGGCCTGTCGATCGGGCCGCCGTCGTCGGCCGGCATGGACGTGCTGCAGCGCTTCTCGCCACCGCGCCACCGCAACCTGCTGTTCTCCGTCAAGCAGGCGGGCGTGCCGCTGGGCGGCGTGCTGGCCGGCCTGCTGATGCCGTGGGCTGCCCAGGCGTTGGGCATCGTGCCGGCGTTCGCGCTCGCCGCCGCGCTGGGCGTCGCCGCGCTCGCCGCGGTGCAGCCGCTGCGCCGCACCGTCGACGCCGGCCGCGACCGCGCACTGCGGTTGCATTGGCGCCTGTTCGCGTCGATCGACAACCTCCGCCAGCCCTTGGCGACACTGATCGCCCGGCCGGACCTGCGCCGCATGGGCATCGCCGGCGGCTGCCTGGGCGCCGGGCAGGGCGCCTGGTTCGCCTTCTTCGTGACCTACCTGGTCAGCGTGCTGCACTGGTCGCTCACCGCGGCGGGCGCGCTGTTCGCGCTGATGCAGGCGGTCAGCGCGCTCGGGCGCCCGCTGGTCGGCTTCGTCTCCGACCGCCTGGGCGACGGCGTGCGCGTGTTGCGCTGGATGGCCTGCGGTTCGGGCACCGCGACGCTGGCGCTCGCGCTGTCGACGCCGCAGTGGCCGACGTGGACCATCGTCGTGCTGGCCGTCGCCGGCGGCCTTTCGGTGGCAAGCTGGAACGGCGTGCAGTTCGCCGAGGTGGCGCGCATGTCGCCACGCGAGACCTTGAACGAGACGATGGCCGGTGCCACGCTCGTGCTGCTGGGTGCCTATGTGCTCGGCCCGGCAGTGGTCGGCCTCGTCGTGACGCTGGGCGGCAGCTTCCGAGCGGCTTTCGCGGCGACGGCCCTGGTGACCTTCGCCGCGTTGATCCCGCTCGGTCGCGTCAGGCCCACGGTCTGAAGCCAGGCGGTGATGTGCCGCGGGGCGCCTGTCACTTGCAGCAGCTATGCGCGGCACTAACTAACGTATGTTCGGCATTACAATGGGCAGGTGCGCAGCTGGTGCCGTCGGCAGAAGGAGTCCAACCATCGTGGGCCAAGCATCGACCACCCCGAGGCGCGGGTCATGGCGCTGATCCGTAGCCGCTTCACCCCGGGGGCCGACCGCTCCACGGTGGACCACTGGCAGCGCCAGCTCGCGCTGCTCCGCGAACGCTTGGCGCACGTGGCAGGCGGCGGGCGCGATGCGCACATCCGCCGCCACCGCGAGCGCGGCAAGCTGCTCGCGCGCGAGCGCATCGACCTCGTGGTCGACGATGGCGCGGCGTTCCTGGAACTCTCGCCGCTGGCCGCCTGGGGCCAGTACGGCAACGAGGTGCCATCGGCTGGCGTGGTCACCGGCATCGGCATCGTTGCCGGCCAGCCGTGCATGTTCATCGCCAACGATGCCACGGTGAAGGGCGGTTCCTTCTTCCACGAGACCGTCAAGAAGCACCGCCGCGCGCAGGAGATCGCCTGGCGGCTGCGCCTGCCGGTGCTTTACCTGGTCGACTGCGGCGGCGCCTTCCTGCCCGAGCAGGACCGCGTGTTCCCGGACCGCGACCATTTCGGCAACAACTTCTTCCAGCAGTGCCGAATGTCGCAGGACGGCATACCGCAGATCTCGGCGGTGTTCGGCGGCTGCACGGCCGGCGGGGCCTACATCCCCGCGCTGTCCGACGAGGTGATCATGGTGCGCGGCAACGCCCGCATCCACCTCGGCGGCCCGTCGATCGTGAAGATCGCGATCAACGAGACGGTGGACGGCGAGACGCTCGGCGGCGCCGAGATGCACACCCGCGTCTCCGGCGTCAACGACCACCTGGCCGAGGACGAGCGGCAGGCGCTGGCGCGCCTGCGCGAAGTCGTCGCCAGCCTGCCGCCGGCGTCGCTGCCGGCGCCGCCGCTGGTGCCGCGCCCGCCGCGCTTCGACCCGGCCGAGCTGGACGCGCTGTTGCCCGCCGATCCCAAGCAGCCCTACGACGTGCGCGAGATCGTCGCGCGCCTCGTCGACGGCAGCGACTTCCACGAGTTCAAGCCCGACTGGGGTGCGCAGCTCGTCACCGGCTTCGGCGCGATCCATGGGCACCCGGTCGGCATCCTCGGCAACAACGGCGCGCTGGTCGCCGAGGCGGCGCTCAAGGGCACGCACTTCATCGAACTGGCCAACCAGCGCGGCGTGCCGCTGCTGTTCCTGCAGAACATCGCCGGCTTCATGGTCGGCAGCGAGGCTGAGCGCGGCGGCATCTCCAAGCACAGCGCCAACCTCGTCTACGCGGTGAGCTGCACGCGCGTGCCCAAGCTCACGCTCATCGTCGGCGGCTCCTACGGCGCCGGCAACTACGGCATGTGCGGCCGCGGCTTCGAGCCCGAGTTCCTGTTCACCTGGCCGAACGCGCAGGTGGCGACGATGAGCGCCGACATCGCCAGCAACGTGATGCTCGAACTCGCCCGCTCCAACCTGCGCGGCCCGGCCGACGAGGCGCGCATGGCCGAGACCGAACGCGCGGTGCGCGAGCAGTACCAGCGCCAGACCGACCCGTACTACGCCACCTCGCGGCTGTGGGACGACGGCCTCATTGCGCCCTCGTCGTCGCGCGACGTGCTCGCGCTCGCGCTGGCGCTGTGCGCGCGGCGCGTGCCGCCGCGCACCGCCACGCCCGTCTACCGCATGTGAGACCAGCATCATGTCGACAACCCTGACTCCTCCCACCTTCGAGACACTGTTGCTGTCGGTCGACGCGCGCTCGGTCGCGACGCTGACGCTGAACCGCCCCGACACGCACAACGCGCTCAACGCGACGCTGATCGCCGACCTCAAGCGCGCCACCGCCTGGCTGGCCGAGGCGAAGGGCCTGCGCGCCGTGGTCCTCACCGGCGCCGGCGCCACCTTCTGCGCCGGCGGTGACCTCGGCTGGATGCAGCAGAACATGAAGAAGACACGCGGCGAGCGCGTGAGCGAAAGCTTCGAGCTGGCGCTGATGCTGCGTGCGCTCAACGAACTGCCGATGCCGCTGATCGGCCGCATCAACGGCCCGGCCTACGGCGGCGGCGTCGGAATGATCTCGGTGTGCGACGTGTCGGTCGCGGTCGACAACGGCGTCTACTGCCTCACCGAAGTGCGCCTCGGGCTGATCCCGGCGAACATCTCGCCCTATGTCGTGGCGCGCATGGGCGAGGCCAATGCCCGCCGCACCTTCCTCACCGCCAAGCGCATGAACGCCGCCGAGGCGCGCCGGCTCGGCCTGGTGTCGGAGGTGGTGCCGCCCGAGCAGCTCGACGCCGCGGTCGAGCGCGAACTCGCCGACCTGCTGCAGTGCGCCCCCGGCGCCGTGGCGGCGACGAAGAAGCTGGTGTCGTACGTGCACAGCCACGACCTGACGACGAGCATGACCTACGCCGCCGACAAGCTGGCTGATGCCTGGGAGACCGAAGAGGGCCGCGCCGGCATCGAGGCCTTCTTCGCCCGCCGCCCGCCGCCGTGGCGGCAGGCTTGAGCGGAGTCGCCATGTTCGACACCCTGCTCATCGCCAACCGCGGCGAGATTGCCTGCCGCATCGCCCGCACCGCGCGCCGGCTCGGCCTGCGCAGCGTGGCGGTGTATTCCGACGCCGATCGCGGCGCGCGCCACGTCGACGAATGCGATGCCGCGCTGCGCATCGGCCCGCCCGAGGCCGCGCGCAGCTACCTCGACGCCGCGGCCATCGTTGCCGCCGCCAAGGCGAGCGGCGCGCAGGCGGTGCATCCCGGCTACGGCTTCCTGTCCGAGAGCTCCGCGCTGATCGAGGCCTGCGAGGCCGCGGGCATCGTCTTCGTCGGCCCCTCGCGCGAGGCGATCCGGCGCATGGGCTCGAAGATCGAGTCCAAGCGCATCGCCGTCGAGCACGGCGTGCCGGTGGTGCCGGGCTACCACGGCGACGACCAGGCGCCCGCGGTGCTCGCCGAGGCCGCCGCGCGCGTCGGCTACCCGGTGCTGATCAAGGCCTCGGCCGGCGGCGGCGGCAAGGGCATGCGCGTGGTGCGCGCGCCGGCCGAGTTCGCCGCCGCGCTCGACACCGTGCGCCGCGAGGCCAAGGCGTCGTTCGGCGACGACCGCGTGCTGCTCGAGCGCTACCTTGCCGAGCCGCGCCACCTGGAGGTGCAGCTGCTCGGCGACAAGCACGGCCACCTGGTGCACCTGTTCGAGCGTGAATGCTCGATCCAGCGCAACCACCAGAAGGTGATCGAGGAGGCGCCCGCCGCCAACCTCACCGACGCGCAGCGCGACGCCCTGTACCGCCACGCGCTGGCGGTCGGCGGCGCGATCGGCTACGACTCCACCGGCACCATCGAATTCATCCACGACGCGGCCAGCGGCGACACCTTCTTCCTCGAGATGAACACGCGGCTGCAGGTCGAGCACCCGGTGACCGAGGCGACGGTGGGCATTGACCTCGTCGAGTGGCAGCTGCGCGTGGCGGCCGGCGAGCCGCTCGCGTTCGCGCAGGAGCAAATCGCGCGGCGCGGCTGGGCGATCGAGGCGCGCGTCTGCGCCGAAGACCCGGCGGCCGGCTTCGCGCCCGAGGTGGGCGCGATCGACGGCTACGCCGAGCCCGCCGGCGAGGGCGTGCGCGTCGACAGCGGCGTGCGCGCCGGCAGCGAGGTGACGCCGTACTACGACTCGATGCTCGCCAAGGTGATCGCCTGCGCCGACACGCGGCCGCAGGCGGCGCGGCGGCTGGCCGGTGCGCTCGACCGCTACGAGCTGCTCGGCGTGCGCAGCAACATCGCCTTCCTCGCGGACCTGCTGCGCGCGCCGGCCTTCGACGGCATGCTGACCACGCACTACATCGAGCGCAGCTTTCCCGGCGGCTGGCAGGCGCAGGGCGACGCGCTGCAGGCGCTCGCGCTCGGCGCGCTCGGCTGCGCACTCGCCGCCCAGGCGCCCGCCGAGGCATCGCCCTGGCTCGCGCTCGGCGCATGGCGTGTGCTCGGCGCGGCGGCGCCGGTGGCGATGCCCGTGCTGCTCGAGGATGCCGCGCGCAAGCTGCACACCGCGCGGGTGCGGCGCGACGGCGCGCTCTGGCACGTCGAGATCGGCGAGCGGCGCATCACCTGCGCGGCGCGGCTCGACGGGGGCAGGCTCGAGGTGGAACTCGACGGCCAGCGCGAGCAGCACCGCTTCGTGCGCACGCGCGAAGGCGGCGCCGAGCGCGTCTGGCTGCATGGCCCGCGCGGCACCCATGCATGGACGCGCATCGACCGCACGGCCCACGCCCTGGCCGGCACGGCGGCGGGTGGCGCGGCGGCGGGCAACACGCTGCGCGCGCCGATGCCGGGGCTGGTGACCGCGGTGTCCGCGGCGGTCGGCGCGCGGGTGCAGGCCGGCGACGCGCTGCTGATGCTCGAAGCGATGAAGATGATGCACACGCTCGCCGCGCCGGCGGCCGGCACGGTGGCCGAGGTGCGCTGCCGCGTCGGCGACTCGGTGCGCGGCGGCGACGTGCTGGTGACGATCGAACCCGAGGCAACCCCATGAGCATGAACGAACCGATCTACTTCACCGAGGAACACCGCCAGTTCCGCGACAACCTGCGCCGCTTCGTCGACCAGGAGGTGGTGCCCAAGGCCGATGCGTGGGAGGAGGCCGGCAAGGTGCCGCGCGAGGTGCTGCGCCAGATGGGCGAACTCGGCTATCTTGGCATCCGCTACCCCGAGAAGTACGGCGGCTCCGAGCTCGACACCGTCTACAGCGCGATCCTCGCCGAAGAGCTCGGGCGCTCCACGTTCGGCGGCTTCGCTGTCACGGTGACCGTGCACACCGACATGGCCTCGCCGCACCTCGCCAACTTCGGCAGCCCCGAGCAGCTGGAGCGCTACCTGCCGCCGCTGACACGCGGCGAGAAGGTCTGCGCGGTCGCCGTGACCGAGCCCGACGCCGGCTCCGACGTCGCCGGCATCCGCACCCGCGCCGTGCGCGACGGCGACCACTGGGTGCTCAACGGCAGCAAGATGTTCATCACCAACGGCGTGCACGCCGACCTGTACTTCGTCGGCGCCAAGACCGACCCGAGCGCCAAGGGCTCGCGAGGCATCTCGATCTTCATCGTCGAGAAGGGCACGCCGGGCTTTCGCGTCGGGCGGGCGCTGAAGAAGAGCGGCTGGCTGTGCAGCGACACCGCCGAGCTGGTGTTCGAGAACTGCCGCGTGCCCGCAGCCCACCTGCTCGGCGGCGAGAACAAGGGCTTCTACCAGATCATGCGCAACTTCCAGAACGAGCGCATGGTGATCGGCGCGGCGGCGATGGGCGAGGCCGCGCGCGCGCTCGAGATGACGGTGCAGTACGTGCGCGACCGCAAGGCCTTCGGCGCCACGCTGTGGGACAAGCAGGCGATCCGCCAGCGCCTGGCGATGCGCGCGGCGCAGGTCGAGGCCGGCCGTGCGCTCGTCTACCACTGCGCCTGGCTCGACGCGCAGGGCAAGGACTGCGTGAAAGAGGTCTCGATGGTGAAGGCCTTCTGCGGCGAGCTCGTCAACGACGTGCTCTACGACTGCCAGCAGTTCCATGGCGGCTTCGGCTACATGCGCGAGTCGGTGATCGAGCGCATGGTGCGCGATGCGCGCGTCGAGGCCATCGGCGGCGGTGCCACCGAGGTGATGCTCGAAGAAGTGGCCAAACGGATGTGAAGGGCGCTTGCGCGCGCCTGGCGAAGGAGAGGAACCGGATGTCGGATGTCGAAAGCAATCATGCGGACAAGCTCCGCAAGTGGGAGCAGATCACCGTGATCTCGCCCTACAGCCGCGAGCTGGGGTTGCGGCTGCACGCTGTGGAGCCCGACTGGTGCGTCATCAAGGTGCTGCCCGACGAACGGCTGGTGGGCAACAGGGCCAGCGGCGTGGTGCATGGCGGTGTGGTCACGGCGCTGCTGGACAGTTGCTACGGGCTGGCCATCTTCGTGAAGCTGAACAAGCTGCGGCCGATGGCCACGCTCGATCTGCGCATCGACTACCTGAAGCCGGCCACGCCAGGACGCGAGATCCTCGGCGGCGCCGTTTGCTACAAGCTCGGACACGAGCTGGCCTTCGTCCGCGGGTCCGCCTACCACGACAGCCCCGAGGACCCGATCGCCACGTCGGCGGCGATCTTCATGTTCACCGACGGGCCGGTCATCGCGCTGGACGATGCGCTCACGATGCTGAAGGGATTCAAGCCATGACGATCGAAAGCATCGTCGCTGCGGCGCGCGCCAGCCGCGACTGGGAACCCATGCTGGCCTTGGTGCCCTACGCACGCTTCCTTGGCGTGCGCCTGGACATCCGCGGCGACCAGTTCAGCGCCTGCATGCCTTTCGAGCAGAAGCTCATCGGCAACCCGGCACTGCCGGCGCTGCACGGTGGCGCGATCGGGGGTTTCATGGAAAGTGCCGGCCTGTTCTACCTGCTGTGGGACATGGACAGCATCGATCTGCCCAAGACCATCAACTTCACCTTCGAGTACCTGCGCTCCGGCCGGCCGGTGGACACCTACGCCCAGGTCTACATGGTCAAGCAAGGCAGGCGCGTGGCGCATCTGCGTGTCGAGGCCTGGCAGTCCAGCCCGGACAAGCCCATTGCCATCGGCCACGGCAACTTCATGCTCAAGCCTGCCACCGAACCTGCACGAGACAAGCCATGACCACCACTGCCTACCGTTCCATCTACCGCGCCGGCCTGTTCGCCGGCCAGACCGTCATCGTCACCGGCGGCGGCAGCGGCATCGGCCGCTGCATCGCGCACGAACTCGCCAGCCTCGGCGCGGCGCTCGCGCTCGTCGGCCGCAAGATCGAGAAGCTCGAAGCGGTGAAGGCCGAGATCGCCGAGGCGGCCCCGGGCACCCAGGTCTCGCTGCATTCGTGCGACATCCGCGACGAGGCCGCCGTCCAGCAGATGGTGGCCGACGTACTGGCCGCGCACGGCCGCATCGACGGCATCGTCAACAACGCCGGCGGCCAGTACCCGCAGCCGGTGCGCGACATCACGCTGAAAGGCTGGGACGCGGTCGTGCGCAACAACCTGCACGGCGGCTTCCTCGTCTCGCGCGAGGCCTACACGCAGTGGATGGAAGGCCACGGCGGCGCCATCGTCAACATCATCGCCGACATGTGGATGGGCATGCCGGGCATGGCGCACA
>VFQQ010004257.1_pt1 | contig 12827 bp, 13 predicted proteins | sample 3512341 | NCBI WGS metagenome assembly VFQQ01 (sample SAMN10412373, study PRJNA504923) | tailings metagenome | isolation source: Relicate 2 Philex TSF1 revegetated site | place: Philippines: Tuba, Benguet | collected 2017-08-29 | reverse complement strand
GCTCGCCGTTTCCGATAATCTTCGCCGTGCTCTCGAGGCCATTCCCGACGAGCTCAAGACCAATGGCGAAGCGGGTCTGAACGGCCTGATTGAAGGCGTGGAAATGACCGAGCGCTCGATGCTGTCGACGCTGGAACGCCACGGCGTCAAGAAGATCGATGCTGAAGGCCAGAAGTTCGACCCGAATTTCCACCAGGCCATGTTCGAAATCCCCAACCCGGCGGTGCCGAACAATACCGTGGTTCAGGTGGTTCAGGCCGGTTTCACCATCGGTGATCGCGTGCTGCGCCCCGCCATGGTCGGTGTCGCCAAGGGCGGCCCGAAGGCGGAGACCGCCGCATCGGCCGAGCCGGGCACCTCTTCTCTCAATGAAAAGGATGCCTGAGGCATTCTCTCTTCCTTACCCCTATAAAAAACGCGCCTTCAGGGCGCGTTTTTTATGTCGTGAAAACTGAGGCCAGTAGGGAAGCGGCGATCAGGCCGCCGTCGCCTGCTCCTGATTGAGGAAGGCGTAGATTGCCGTGTCGGAGTCGGTGGCGCGCAGCTTGGCCACCAGTTCGGGGTCGCGCAGGGCGCGCGCAATTCTGGACAGGGCCTTGAGGTGATCCGCGCCGGCGCCCTCGGGCGCGAGCAGCAGGAAAACCAGATCGACCGGCTGGTCGTCCAGCGCTTCGAAATCGACCGGTGTTTCAAGACGTGCGAAGACGCCGGTGATCTGATGGATGCTGTTGAGCTTGCCATGCGGAATGGCGATGCCGTGGCCCACACCGGTGGAGCCGAGCTTTTCACGCTGGAGGATGACGTCGAAAACTTCCCGTTCCGAGACTCCGGTAATTCTGGCTGCCTTTGCGGCCAGCTCCTGAAGCAATTGCTTTTTGGAATTCACCTTGAGGGCGGGAATAATCGCATCTTGTTGCAGCAAATCTGCCAACGCCATTCTCTTTTTCCTTCATGCCATCGAGACGATGTGGGAGGCAGATACGCTTTCGCGCCCTGCCTCCCACAGTCCTGTCAGACTGTTCAGCTCTTGATCGTTTCCGCGTCGATCCAGCCGATATTGCCGTCATGACGTCGGTAGACGATGTTGAGATATTCCTTGCCCGGGCTGCGGAAGAGCAGAACCGGTTCGTCCGTCATGTCGAGCGCCATCACGGCGCTGGCAACGGACATTGTCTTTATCTGTTTCGAACTCTCTGCCACGATGGTGGGTGCGTAGTCTTCAGGGACCTCGTGATCCTCATCGGGAATAGCATCCATCACCGTATAGGCGATTTCCGGCATCACGCCATTTGCGCCGCTATGATGGTCTTTCAGCTTGCGCTTGTAACGACGCAGGCGCTTGTCAATCCGCTCTGCGGCGGCATCGAAACTCGCTTGCGGATCATTTGCCTGACCCGCCGCATGCAATACAACGCCCGTATCAAGATGCAGCTTGCAATCGGCGGCAAAACGCGATCCCGACTTCTCCACGGTCACTTGGCCTGAATACCCCCCATCGAAGTATTTGGTAACCGCCAGACCTATATTGTCCTCAATCCGCTGACGGAAAGATTCACCGATCTCCATATGTTTACCAGATACACGCACACTCATGGAAATTTTCCTTTTTGTAGTGATTTGCGAGTACCAGCTTACGTCAAGCCGCGCGCGCATCCAAGCGTTTCGAAGACCTTAAAAAGCCCCCATTCGAATTTTACGCCCATGGACGGTGGAGATGAATCCGTTACAAATGACCTTGCTTACGTGTGCGGCGGGCTTCTAGCCCCTGGCGTGGCAAGAGTCAATGGTGCAGCCGGGATGCGGCAGCCGAGCCCTGAAAACGTGATCGCTTTCGCTGCTCAGTAGGCTGAGGCCCTCGCCAGCGCTTTCTTTTCCCGGCGCCTTTGCACGGAGGAGGGGATGTTCATCGCCTCGCGATATTTGGCGACGGTGCGGCGGGCGAGATCGATGCCGCTCTTTTTCAGATTGTCGACGATATCGTCATCGGAAAGCACGGCGTCGGCGGACTCCTGCGCGATCATGCCCTTGATGCGGTGGCGCACCGCTTCCGCCGAATGGCTGTCGCCGCCTTCCACGGAACTGATCGACACGCTGAAGAAATATTTGAGCTCGAACAGACCGCGCGGCGTCAGCATGTATTTTTTCGACGTCACCCGGCTGACGGTGGATTCGTGCATCTTGATCGCATCGGCCACCGTCTTCAGGTTCAGTGGGCGCAGGTGATCAACGCCATTGACGAGAAAGGCGTCCTGCTGGCGAACGATTTCGGTTGCCACCTTCATGATCGTGCGGGCGCGCTGGTCCAGGCTGCGGGTGAGCCAATGGGCAGTCTGCATGCACTCGGCCAGAAAATCCTGATCCTCACCCTGACGAACCTTGTGTCGTGAGACCTCGGCGAAATAGGTCTGGTTGATGAGCACGCGAGGCAGCGTTTCGGGATTGATTTCCACAAGCCAGCCGCCTGTAGAGGAGGGGCGCACGATGATGTCAGGGACGATTGTCTCAGAAACGGTCGAATCGTAGCCCGCGCCGGGGCGTGGATTGAGTGTGCGGATTTCAGCCAGCATGTCGAGAAGGTCTTCTTCATCGACGCCGCAGAGTTTTTTCAGGGCCGCAAAGTCCCGTTTGGCCAGAAGTTCCAGATTGTCGACAAAGGCCCGCATCGCCGGATCGAGCCGATCTTTCTGGGCGAGCTGGATTGCCAGACATTCGCTCAGCGAGCGGGAAAACACGCCCGGAGGATCGAAGCCCTGAAGGGTTTTCAAAACCTGCTCAACAGCGGATGGGGTTGCTCCCAGCCGTTCGGCGACATCATCCACAGCATCCGTCGCGATATAGCCGGTTTCGTCGAGCTGGCCGATCAGCGCATCGGCGATCATCCGCTCCTCCGGGGAAGAAATGGCGAGCGGCAATTGCTGATTGAGATGGTCACCGAGGCTCTGTTTCGCGGCAACGAAGTCGTCCAGATCGTAACCTTCGCCGGACTCCTGTCCGGGCATGGATTTCCACTGGCCCGCCAGCTCGGGGGCGTCGGCTTTTCTGGGTTCGCCGTCGTCGGGAAAGACGTTTTCAAAGCTGGTATCCAGCTGTTCGCCAAGATTGGCGGCGCGCTCACCGTACCAGTCGTCGCTGTCAGCCGTTATCGCAGCGGATTTATCCGAAGCCTCGCTGTCGGCATCGCCGAAATTCTCCGCATCCGCCGGGCTGTCACCGCCTAAATCGCCGTCGTTTGCCGCAATTTCAAGCAGCGGATTGCGTTCGACCTCCTGCGCAATAAACTGCGTCAGCTCGAAATGCGTCATCTGAAGCAGCTGGATGGACTGCATCAGTTGCGGTGTCATCACAAGAGACTGGTTTTGACGCAGCAAAAGGCTGGCAGATAATGCCATGGCGGACGCGAAACTCCCCTTACAGCTTCTCCATTGCCACAGTTTTCATAAATTTTGCGGAGGCAAGAGAACTTGGCCCAAAAATTGCTTTTTTATCTTGTTTGGTCAAGCGTCAGGGCGGGGCGCGATGAAGAATCTTTCGCGCCCGGGGGCTACAGGCTAAAATTATTGCCGAGATAGAGGCGGCGAACGTCCGGATTATTGACGATATCGTCCGCACGGCCATGGGTCAGAACCTCACCGGCATGGATGATATAGGCACGGTCGATGAGGCCGAGCGTTTCGCGGACGTTGTGGTCGGTAATGAGAACGCCGATCCCGCGTGCAGTCAAATGCCGGACAAGATTCTGGATGTCGCTGACGGAAATAGGATCAACGCCCGCAAAAGGCTCGTCCAGGAGCATGAAGGTCGGATCGGTCGCGAGAGCACGGGCGATTTCGAGGCGGCGGCGTTCACCACCCGAAAGTGCGACTGCCGGCGATTTGCGCAGCTGCGCAATATGAAACTCTTCCAGCAACTCATCGAGCTTGTGGTTGCGCTTGACGCTGTCCGGTTCGTGGACCTCCAGCACGGCGCGGATGTTTTCTTCCACCGTCAGTCCGCGAAAAATCGAGGCTTCCTGCGGCAGATAACCGACGCCGAGGCGCGCGCGCCTGTACATCGGCATGCCGGTAACGTCATTGCCGTTGATGGCGATCTTGCCGGTATCGACGGGCACGAGACCGGTGATCATGTAAAAACAGGTGGTTTTGCCCGCGCCGTTGGGGCCGAGCAGTCCCACGGCCTCGCCGCGGCGCACGACCAGGGAAACGCCGTTGACGACCCGGCGCGTATTATAGGTCTTCGTCAGACCATGCGCGATCAGGGTGCCTTCATAACGAGCCTTGTCGGCTTGCGGTGTCGCTTCCACGGATCGGTTGCGCCCGCCGCCAAATATTTTTGAGATCGAAGGTATCTTCACGAGGTGAGACTACTGTTTTTTCTGCGATTTCGGATCGAGCATGATCCGAACGGGGCCGCCGCAGCTTTCGAGCTTCGCCTGTCCCGTATTCATCAAAACAGTCAGCTTGCAGCCAGTGAAGACATTCGTGCCTTCAGACAGCACAACCTGCTTGCCCGTCAGGATGAAGGTCTGAGCCGCCATGTCGAATTCGCCGTGATCGGCCGTGGCCTTCTGGGTCTCGGACGTCAGATAGACATTATTATCGACGAAGATTTTTTCGATATTGGCATCGCCGCTGGTGAGCGACGAACCCTCTCCCTTGTAATTCACCGTCATCTTGCCGGCCTGAAGGGTGGTCGTGCCCTGCACCACTTTCACATTACCGGTGAAATAGGCCTTGCGCTCCTGATCCCGGATTTCGAGCTGATCGCTTTCAATGGCGATCGGCTGGTCGCCGGAGAGCTTGACGCCCTGCATGTTGCTCGTGGTGTTCTGGGCGAAAGCCACGGTTGCAAGACAGGAGAAAACAAAGGCCGTAAGGCCCGTGGATTTGCCAATGGAAACGGGACGGGAAATTTGCATCATCTGGACCGGGCTCTCACTTGCCTTCATTCTTGATATTGGATGCAGCGATACGTGCCCGTACCTGCCCCGAAAATGTAATCGTCTTGCCATTATCGGCGATATCAATCGATTGCGCAACAATCGAGCCGTCGTTTGTTTTGATCGAAACGGGCTCTTTGCTGCTCATTTTTCCGGCCTTCAAATCGACATCCGCAGACTGGAACTTCGCTTGTATGCCATTGCTGAGATTGATGTCAAAAGGGGCCGTCATCTTCAGCGTGTTGGTGGCCCGGTCGAAAATGCCTTCCTTGGCAATTACCTGGGCGACGCCATCGTTCACCGGCACCGCGGCCAGAACCTTCTCAAGCGTCATGAGGTTGGGGTTGGCGATATCCTGCAACGCACGGTCGGCGTTCATGGAATAATCGATCCCCTTCTCGTTGCGGCCCGCAACCGCGGGTTTTTCCATCACGATCTTGCCGTCCTCGATCCTCGCGCTTTCAAGCGAGACCTCATCGGGCGCCCAGGTCCGGATAAGCGAAACGGCGATGAAGGCAAGCGAAATGACCGCCGCGCCGAGGGGCAGGATGATTTTCAGCCGCTTCACGCGCGCGGAATGCCTGAGCGCACGCTCGTAAGCGCCGTTCTGGTCATTGGGCAGCGGAAATGCTGGCGCTGGTTCGCGAAGTCTTTCAAGCATAAGAGTGGGTCCGGAAACTTCCTGGGCGCCATTCTGGCGCACAATTGAAGCTTGTATGTTTATCTTAAAGTCTTTGGCACGAGTGCTTTGTCCTGCCAATATGGTTTTTGTCTGGAAAGGTGCAAGGGAAATGCGAATTTTATCGTAATTCTGGTTTCCTTATTGTTTCCTTGCGGCTTCGCGCTAGAAGAACCATATGGCCGTGATGCTCATGTCGCTCAAAGGCCGGATGGCAGAGGTTTTCGATGGATAATATGGCGATAGCGGATCGCAGGCAATTGCGCCGCAAGCTGACTTTCTGGCGGGTTGCCGCCGTTCTCCTGCTCGTCGCCGGCATTTTCGGCCTTTACCGGTTTTTATGGACCGAGCCTCAGCAAAGCGCCAGACCGCACATTCCCCGTGTCGAGGTTTCCGGTCTGATCCAGGATAACACCGAACTTCTCGAGCGGCTCGACAAGATTGCGAAGAGCGACAATGTCAAAGGCCTGATCGTTTCGATCTCCTCGCCCGGCGGCACAACCTATGGCGGCGAGCGCATCTTCAAGGCCATTCGCGGCGTTGCGGAAAAGAAGCCAGTCGTCTCCGACGTCCGCACTTTGGCGGCCTCCGCTGGGTATATGATCGCGTCGGCCGGCGATACCATTGTTGCCGGTGAAACCTCCATCACCGGCTCGATCGGTGTGATCTTCCAGTATCCGCAGGTGGGCCAGCTTATGGAAAAGCTCGGCGTCTCGCTGCAGGAAATCAAGTCGTCGCCGATGAAGGCGGAGCCTTCGCCTTTCCATGAGGCGCCGGAGGAAGCGAAGACGATGATCCGCGCCATGGTGATGGACAGCTACGGCTGGTTCGTCGATCTTGTGGCCGATCGCCGCAAGTTGCCGCGCGAAGATGTGCTGAAACTGGCGGATGGATCGATTTTCACCGGCAGGCAGGCGCTCGCCAACAAGCTGATCGATACGCTGGGCGGCGAAAAGGAAATTCGCGGCTATTTCGAAACACGCGGTGTTGCCAAGGATTTGCCGATCGTCGAATGGCGCGCGCCGTCGTCCCGTTCGCCTTTTGCGCTTTTCAGTGTTGCGCAAATAGCGAAGTTTCTGGGATATGACGATTTAATTCCCTTCGCAGGCCCCGGCCAGCTCGGTGCGGACAAGTTGTTTCTTGACGGTCTTGTTTCCGTTTGGCAGGTTGAGCCGCGTTAAAAATCCAATTCTTTCAGGGGGCAACCGTGATCAAGTCTGAACTGGTGCAGATTGTTGCTGCGCGTAACCCGCACCTTTATCACCGCGACGTGGAAAACATCGTCAATGCGGTGCTGGATGAAATCACCGATGCCCTTGCGGCAGGAAATCGTGTCGAGCTTCGTGGTTTCGGCGCATTTTCGGTGAAAAACCGTCCTTCGCGATCCGGCCGGAACCCGCGCACGGGTGAGTCGGTTTTCGTCGAGGAAAAATGGGTGCCTTTCTTCAAGACGGGCAAGGAACTGCGCGAGCGCCTGAACCCCGGCATGGGTGACGAAGAGGACGATTGATCGTCCTCACGCCCGCGCCGGAAACGGAGCTAGCGGAGCCCCGCAGCGATGGAGTATTCTCGGATGTCGAAAAAAATCATCAACCTCATCATCCTGCTTCCGCTGGCGATTATTCTCGTCATCCTGTGCGTTGCCAATCGTCAGGCCGTGACGCTGGCGTTAAATCCCTTCCGGCCGGAAGATGGCGTTCTCTCTTTCACCGCGCCGTTTTTCGTCTTCCTGTTTCTGGCCGTCATTTTCGGTGTGCTGCTGGGGTCTTCGGCCACCTGGTTTGCGCAGGGCAAACATCGCAAACGCGCCCGTATCGAGGCGAAAGAAGCCGTTCGCTGGCATGACGAGGCCAACCGGCAGAAAGCTGCTGCGACCGGCCATGTTGCCAATGCCGGTCAACTCCCGGCAAAGTGATGTAGCCGACATTCGTTCCGGCTCTAGGCGAGCGGCGCGTGGAATGCTATTTGCTGCGCCATAAGACGCGGGCAGAAGCGGAAAGATTTCCATTGAAGAAAAAAGACAGCCGGCCGGGCAATCGTGCACGTGCCGGGAGCGAGAAAAAACAGGTTCATGCCGCAAAGCCGGCACGGCGGGCGGAAGTGGCACCGAAAAAGCGCGAGCCGGACGCAGTCCGCAGCGTGCCAAAACCCGCGCCGAGGGAAAAGGTTACGCCGGCGGCAGCCGTTGAGCAGGTGCCCGCGCGGCCGCTCAAGCCTCGCACCGGCGAACGTCCCGCAGAACAGGTTCCGGTCATTCTGGAATCGAGCGGCGCGGGCGATTTTCACCTGATCGACAGCGGCAACGGCCTGAAGCTTGAACAATACGGCGAATACCGCGTGGTCCGTCCCGAGGCGCAGGCGCTGTGGCAACCGTCGGTTCCCGACCGCGTATGGCAGAATGCCGACGCCATTTTCACCGGTGATACGGATGAAGACGGCATGGGCCGCTGGCGTTTTCCAAAGGCGGCGCTTGGCGAAACCTGGCCCTTGTCCCTGCTCGGCGTTGAATTTCTTGGCCGCTTCACGGCCTTCCGTCACGTCGGCGTCTTCCCGGAACAGATCGTCCACTGGGAATGGCTGAAGCATGCCGTCGAGACGGCCGACCGGCCGCTGAAAGTGCTGAACCTGTTCGGTTATACCGGCGTCGCTTCGCTGGTCGCGGCGGCTGCGGGCGCCGAGGTTACCCATGTCGATGCTTCCAAGAAAGCGATCGGCTGGGCAAAGGAGAACCAGGCGCTTGCCGGGCTCGAACAGGCACCGATCCGCTGGATTTGCGAAGACGCGATGAAATTCATCCAGCGTGAGGAACGTCGCGGCAGCACCTATGACATCATCCTCACCGACCCGCCGAAATTCGGCCGTGGCACCCATGGCGAAGTCTGGCAATTGTTTGACCATCTGCCGCTGATGCTGGATATCTGCCGTGAAATCCTGTCGCCCAGGGCGCTCGGCCTTGTGCTGACGGCCTATTCCATCCGTGCCAGCTTCTATTCGATGCACGAACTGATGCGCGAAACCATGCGTGGCGCCGGTGGCGTTGTCGCATCCGGCGAACTCGTCATTCGCGAGGCCGGTCTTGATGGCAAGACGCCGGGCCGGGTGCTTTCCACATCGCTGTTCAGCCGCTGGGAGCCGAAATGACGAAGGACATGCGCGAAAACACGACGCGCCGGGTTGGCCAGGTCAAGGAAGTGACCAGCCTTGCCAATCCCATCATCAAGGATATCAAGGCGCTCACCCAGAAAAAGGGCAGGGAAGAGACCGGCACCTTCATGGCGGAAGGCCTGAAGCTGGTCATCGACGCGCTTGAACTGGGCTGGACGATCAAGACGCTGGTTTATGCCAAGGCTGCCAAAGGCAAGCCGCTGGTGGAGCAGGCGGCGGTGAAGACGGTCGCATCCGGCGGTCTGGTGCTGGAAGTCAGCGAAAAGGTTATCGCCTCGATCACCCGTCGCGACAATCCGCAGATGGTCGTCGGCATTTTCGAGCAGAAATGGAAACCGCTGAAGGATATTCGCCCGGAAAAGGGCGAGACCTATATCGCGCTCGACCGGGTCCGCGATCCCGGTAATCTCGGCACCATCATCCGCACGGCTGATGCGGCAGGCGCTTCGGGCGTCATTCTGGTCGGCGATTGCACCGATCCCTTCTCGCTGGAAACGGTTCGCGCCACCATGGGTTCGGTTTTCGCCACGCCTGTTGCCCGCGCTTCTGTCGAGGAGTTCCTCTCCTGGAAAAAATCGGCCAATGTGAGCGTCGTCGCCACCCATCTCGCCGGTTCCGTGGATTATCGAAAGATCGACTATTCCGGCAAGCCGGTCGTGGTCTTGATGGGCAATGAACAATCGGGCCTGCCGCCGGAACTGGCCAGCAAGGCCGACCAGCTGGCCCGCATTCCGCAGCAGGGCCGTGCCGATAGCCTCAATCTCGCCATCGCAACCGCCGTCATGCTTTTCGAAGCGCGGCGACATCTCCTCGAACTGACACCGGTGAAGTAATGGCCAAAGCGGCGTTGTTTTCGAAATTTGGCCCGGCATTCGCTCTGATCGTCGCCGCACTGGTGCTGGACCAGATCGTCAAGCAACTGGTCGAAGCCTATCTGCCGTTGCAGGAGATGGTGCCGGTCGTTCCGTTCCTGGCGCTTTACCGCGTCGCATTTTCGATGCTGTCGGACATGCATGGCTGGTTCATCGTCAGCATGCGGCTCGTCATTGTGGTCTTCGTTCTCTGGCTGTGGCGCAAGACGGCGGCAGACCGAACCTTCGCCCATCTCGGATTTGCCTTCATCATTGCAGGCGCGGCCGGTAATCTTCTCGACCGCTTTTTCTACGGACACGTCATCGACTATATCCTGTTTCACACCGACACATGGTCTTTCGCGGTCTTCAATCTGGCCGACACTTTCATAACCATTGGTGCGGGTTGCGTTATTCTGGATGAGTTTCTGCACGCTCGCGCGGCAAAAAAGTAAAATTTTAGGGTTTCAGCCAAACATATCAAAACCGCTGCCGTGGTAGCGGTTGTTTATGAGCGAACCGGCAAGACTTCGGGAAAGAGTTTCAGATGGCCTCCACGCGGCTGCCCCAGCCGCGCAGCCGATGGATCGCGTCGACACCGCACCTCACCATGTTGCTACGGGTCACGAGGTCGACGCCAGGTCAATCGCGCTCTATGTCACCGTTTCCTTGTCGGTGGGTGCCTTCTGTACGGCGCTGATTGCGCTCGCGGTGCCCTATGCGGTCACGGTCGCGCTGGCATCCTTCTTTGCCGCCGTGCTCGTCAGCCTCCTGTTCTACGCGCTCTTCGGCAAAACGTCCCCTCAGCCCGGCGAACTGCAAGCCGATTATTCGGATGTCCGGCTGCGGCAAATGCAAAACCGGTCGCTGGTCGCCGAGATGCAGGAAGCCATGGGCGATATTGTCGTGATCCGTAACATGGACCGGCGCATCGTCGAGGCGAACGCCGTCTTTCGCGAAATGACGGGTTGCTCGGCTCCCGAGGGACTGAGTTGCGAGGAAATTGGCATCGCGTTCCGGCCGGGCGGTAAAGCCCACGTTTATGACGTGGAAATCGCGACCCCCTTTGGCCAGCGCATTTTCTCCTGGCATGATGCCGTGACCCGCGATCTCGCAAGCAGCCGTCTTCTCATCAGCAGCATCGCCAGGGACGTGACCGAAGAGCGTCTGGCGCTTGGCGAAAGGGAAGACGCACGGTTGCGCGCCGAAAAGGCCGATGCCGAAAAAGCGCGGCTGCTGGCCACCGTAAGCCACGAAATCCGCCTGCCGCTGTCAGGCATGCTCGGCATGAACCATCTTCTGTCGCAGACGAAGCTCAATGAAGAGCAGCGGAATTATCTCGATGGCATGAAACAGTCCGGCCAGTCGCTGGTACAGCTGGTCGAGGACCTGCTGGACTATTCGACCATGGAGGCGGGCCGTTTCAAGCTCAATCCACGTGCGGAAAACCTGCGACGGCTGATCGAGAGCATTGTCGAGATGCTGGCGCATCGCGCCCATGAAAAGGGCATCGAAATCACCTCCTTCGTCACGCCCGATGTGCCCGATTATCTGGATTTCGATCCGGCAAGGCTGCGTCAGGTCCTGTTCAACCTGCTTGGAAATGCCGTCAAATTCACCCGGGAAGGCGGAGTCGTCATCCGGGCGCGCATGGTCGAGGGTGAATTGCTGATCACCGTCGAAGATACCGGCCCGGGCATGAGTGCGGCGGAGCAGGCCCGTATCTTCGGCGAGTTCGAGCAGGCGGGTCCGATGTCGCAGAGAAGTGCAGGGACCGGACTCGGGCTGGCCATTTCCGCCCGCATCGTGCGGGAATTCGGCGGCAGCCTCACCGTGTCGAGCCGCAAGGGCAAGGGCAGCACCTTCACGCTCGCCTTCCGCCCCGGCAGCGCGCCTGCCGGAATGCCGGACCAAGGCCGGCGTCATTGCCTTCAGCATACGAATGTCCTGCTGGTCGCCCCCAGGGGTGTGGCGGCAGCGGTGACGATGGAGGCGATAGAGGCTTTTGGCGGCAAATGTATTCTCATCCATCAGCCGGAGGATCTGGAAAGGCTGAAAGACAAGACGGGTGGCGTGGCCGCCAGCCTCACCGATATCATCGTCGATCAACGCATTTCTGCTCTCTTCAGGGACGATCTGAAGGAGTGGCCACAACAGAATGTTCGCCGCACGTTGCTGGTCAGTCCCGAAGAGCGGCCCTCGACGATGCATGTATCCTTCGATGCGTGGCTGATCCGGCCGCTGCGCGAAAAATCCCTGATCGATGTCCTTTGCGGCCGCCTGCGTGGAATAGAACGGCGCGACGCCATCAACGACAATCACCCGGATGTGGGGTTTTCGTCGCGGGTGAGCGAAGGCGCAAGCGGCATCGAGATCCTCGTGGCCGAGGACGACGCCGTCAATGCCCGCATCATTCGCGCCGTGCTCGAAAAAAGCGGCTTTATTGTCCGCACCGTTGACGATTTTCACGCCCTGCAGCAGTCGGTGGCGCCGGGCGCCTCTCGCTTGCCGCACCTCATCATTTCCGATCTCAATATGCCGGGTGGCGAGGGGCTGGAGGTGTTACCCGACCTTCTCCTGACGCTGAAGGGTGAGGTAAATATTCCCGTTATCGTGCTGAGCGGCGATGCGAGTGCCGCGACCGCTGAAATCTTGCTGGAGGCCGGTGCGGCCAAGGTTTTGACCAAGCCTGCCGACCCGAGGCGGCTGGTCGAGGAAATTCGCCGCCTGCTGGAGGCGAAACGTGTGTCGCCATCATAATTTAACAGACTCGCTCTGGCTGCATTTTGTCACTATTCTGTCGTCAATTAGTGATTTATGACAGGAAAATTCTTTGGTGGCGGAGCGATTCCCCATGGTTGCCGAAATACTCAATCACGACATTTGTGAAAACAATGTTGTCATTCATCCTCGTCCTGAGACTGTGCAGGATAATGAGGGTCTTTTCGGTCGTATCGGTACACTTGAAACACGGCTCGCAAGAAATGAGCGTGAGATCGATGCCGCACAATCCGTGCGTTACCGGGTCTTTGTCGAGGAAATGAAGGCGCGCCTTCCGGCAGAAGCGATGCGCCGCAAGCGCGATATCGATGCCTGGGACAGCGTCTGCGATCATCTGCTCGTGCTCGACAAGGCGATCGAAGGCGACAGCGAGGACCAGATCGTTGGCACCTACCGTCTTCTGCGTCAGGAAACG
>VFQQ010004255.1_pt1 | contig 12831 bp, 10 predicted proteins | sample 3512341 | NCBI WGS metagenome assembly VFQQ01 (sample SAMN10412373, study PRJNA504923) | tailings metagenome | isolation source: Relicate 2 Philex TSF1 revegetated site | place: Philippines: Tuba, Benguet | collected 2017-08-29 | reverse complement strand
AGCCCGGGCTGACGCAGTTCACGCGCACCTCCGGCCCGAGACTGACCGCCAGCGCGTGGGTCAGCGCAACCAGCCCGCCCTTGCTCGCGGCGTAGGCCTCGCAATTGGCCTCGGACTGACTGGCGCGGGTCGAGGCGATATTGACGATGGCCCCACGATGACCGCGCAAATAAGGCGCGCAGTGCTTGGCCAGCAGCATGGCGCCAGTCAGGTTGACCGCCAGCAGGCGATTCCAGCGTTTGAGATCGAGCGACTCCAGCGGCGGCGTGTGCGGGTCGGCGATGGCCGCATTGCACACCAGCGCATCGAGGCGGCCGAACTGACCGAGCACCTCGGCGACACCGACGCTTACCTGGTCCTCCTTGGCCACATCCATGGCCACGAACCAGGCGTTATCACCCAGCGCGCGCGCCACTTTCGAGCCACGCTCACGGTCGATATCGGCCAGCACCACCTGCCAGCCTTCGGTGATCAGCCAGGCGCTGATACCCAGACCAATCCCGCGCGCGGCACCGGTGACCAGTGCGACACGCCCGTTGTTGGGCGCACTGTCGTTACCCCACTCGAGCATGCTCAGAGTGCGGCCAGGCCGCGAGCCAGGTCTGCCTTGAGGTCTTCCAGCTCTTCCAGCCCCACGGCAACGCGGATCAGGTTGTCGCGAATACCGGCATTGGCCCGCTCCTGCGGCGTCAGACGACCATGGGAGGTGGTGGCCGGGTGGGCGATGGTGGTCTTGGTATCACCGAGGTTGGTGGTGATGGAAATGACGCGCGTGGCATCGATCACCTGCCAGGCGGCGTCACGTCCACCCTTGACCTCGAAGCTGACCACCGCGCCGAAGGCGCTCTGCTGCCTTTTCGCCAGTTCGTGCTGCGGATGGCTGGGCAGGCCGGCGTAATACACGCGCTCGACCTGCGGCTGCTGCTCCAGCCACAGCGCCAGTTGCAGGGCACTCTCGCTCTGCGCGCGCATGCGGATGCGCAGGGTTTCCAGCCCCTTGAGAAACAGCCAGGCATTGAACGGGCTGAGGGTCGGGCCTGCGGTGCGCAGAAAGCCCACCACCTCCTTCATCTGCTCGCTGCGCCCCGCCACCACGCCGCCGAGGCCGCGGCCCTGACCGTCGATGTACTTGGTGGCCGAGTGCATGACGATATCGGCGCCCAGCTTCAGCGGCTGCTGCAGGGCCGGCGTACAGAAGCAGTTGTCCACCGCCAGCAGCGCACCGCGTGCGTGAGCGATCTGCGCCAGCGCGGCGATATCCACCAACTCGGCCAGCGGGTTGGACGGCGACTCGACGAACAGCAGCTTGGTATTGGGCTTGAAGGCCGCCTGCCAGGCATCGAGATCGGCCAGCGGCACGTAGTCCACCTCGACGCCGAAGCGCTTGAGGTACTTCTCGAACAGGCTGATGGTGGAGCCGAACACGCTGCGCGACACCAGCACGTGGTCGCCGCCGCTGCACAGGCTCATGACGATGGCGAGGATCGCCGACATGCCGGAAGCGGTCGCCACTGCCTGCTCGGCGCCTTCCAGAGCGGCGATGCGCTCCTCGAAGGTGCGCACGGTGGGGTTGGTGTAGCGCGAGTAGACGTTGCCCGGCACCTCGCCGCCAAAGCGAGCGGCGGCATCGGCGGCGGTGCGGAACACGTAGCTGGAAGTGAGGAACAGCGCCTCGCCGTGCTCGCCCTCGGGCGAGCGGCGCTGGCCGGCGCGCACCGCCAGGGTGTCGAAGCCCACGCCATCCAGATCACTGTCGAGCCGACCGGCATCCCATTCCAGAGTCATATCGCTACCTCACGAAAAGTAGCCCGGATGCAATCCGGGCTACGGACCGGGTGCGCCGTGCGCACCGCCGAAACGGGCAGGACTGCCGCCCTGCCCGCTCGAATCAATTGTTGTACAGATCGATGATCGCGCTGACCGCCTGCGACTTGGCCTTGCTGGCGTCGTTGCGCGCCTGCTCGATCTTGTCCAGATAGGCCTCGTCGACGTCACCGGTGACGTATTTGCCGTCGAATACCGCGCAGTCGAAGTTATCGATCTTGATCTTCTTGCTGCCACTGACCGCCTCGATCAGATCCGGCAGATCCTGGTACACCAGCCAGTCGGCACCGATCAGTTCGCAGACTTCCTCGGTGCTGCGGCCATGGGCGATCAGCTCGTGGGCGCTGGGCATGTCGATGCCGTAGACGTTGGGGTAGCGCACCGCCGGCGCCGCGGAGCAGAAGTAGACGTTCTTCGCCCCGGCCTCGCGGGCCATCTGGATGATCTGCTTGCAGGTGGTGCCGCGCACGATGGAGTCGTCCACCAGCATCACGTTCTTGCCACGGAACTCCAGCTCGATGGCGTTGAGCTTCTGCCGTACGGATTTCTTGCGCGCCGCCTGGCCGGGCATGATGAAGGTACGACCGATGTAGCGGTTCTTCACGAAGCCTTCGCGGAACTTCACGCCCAGGCGGTTGGCCAGCTCCAGCGCGGCGGTACGGCTGGTATCGGGAATCGGGATGACCACGTCGATGTCGTGATCCGGACGCTCGCGCTGGATCTTGTCGGCCAGCTTCTCGCCCATGCGCAGGCGCGCCTTGTACACCGAGATACCGTCCATGATCGAGTCCGGACGCGCCAGGTAGACATGCTCGAAGATGCACGGCGCGTACTTGGGATTCTGTGCGCACTGACGGGTGAACAGCTTGCCTTCCTCGGTGATGTACACCGCCTCACCCGGCGCCAGGTCGCGGATCAGGGTGAAGCCGAGCACGTCCAGCGACACGCTCTCGGAGGCGATCATGTACTCGACACCTTCGTCGGTGTGGCGCTGACCGAAGACGATCGGGCGAATGCCGTTGGGATCGCGGAAGCCGACGATACCGTAACCGGTGATCATCGCCACCACCGCATAACCGCCCAGGCAGCGTTCGTGCACATGGGTGACCGCGGCGAACACGTCTTCCTCGGTGGGCTGCAGCTTGCCGCGCTGGGCCAGCTCGTGGGCGAACACGTTGAGCAGCACCTCCGAGTCGGAGTTGGTGTTCACGTGACGCAGGTCGGACTCGTAGATTTCCTTGGCCAGGCGCTCGACGTTGGTCAGGTTGCCGTTGTGCGCCAGGGTGATGCCGTAGGGCGAGTTGACGTAAAACGGCTGGGCTTCGGCCGAGCTGGAGCTGCCAGCGGTGGGATAGCGCACGTGACCGATGCCCATGTTGCCCACCAGGCGCTGCATGTGGCGCTGCTGGAACACATCGCGCACCAGGCCGTTGTCCTTGCGCAGGAACAGCCGGCCGTCATGGCTGGTGACGATGCCGGCAGCGTCCTGGCCGCGATGCTGAAGGACGGTGAGCGCGTCATACAGCGCCTGATTGACGTTCGACTTGCCGACGATACCGACGATGCCACACATGTGCCACGACCCCTGCTAGATAGTTCAGGCTAACTTCAGCGCCTGCCACGGCGGTTTGGGCCATGGCGGGCGCTCTGTAATGAGGCGGATCAGCTGGGTGAGCCGATCCCGCCTGGAAACCACTGGCCGGACCACCCCAGAATGAGGTTCTTCGACCAATCGGCGACCATCAGAAAATGCGGCACCAGTTGCGACTGCTGCCACCATGCATCCTGTTCAACCGGCGCCAGGCTGATCAGCCCCACCAGCAGCACCACCAGCAAACCGCCACGAGCGGCGCCGAACACCATGCCGAGAAAACGGTCGGTGCCCGACAAGCCTGTCACGCGGATCAGCTCGCCGATAAGAAAATTGACCAGAGCGCCGACCAGCAAGGTGGCGACGAAAAGAATGGCACAGGCCGCGATCACCCGTGCGGACGGGGTCTCGATGAATTCGACGAGATGCTGGGCCAGCGCGCCGCCGAACATCCAGGCGACGATGCCTGCGATGATCCAGGTCAGCAGCGACAGGGCTTCCTTGACGAAGCCGCGCTTGAGGCTGATCAAACTCGAGACGGCGATGACGGCGATGATCGCCCAATCGACCCAGGTGAATACCACGATGCGGCCTACCAGCGGAAAAGGCGGAGCATTTTAGCAGAGCCCGGCGCATCGGGTAACCGGCCATTGAAAAACGTCGGCGATGACTGCATGGATGCTGGAGTTAGAGGGAAGCAGAAAGCCCGAACCGAGGCAGCCGGTGCAATACCGATGGCACCCCCGCAAAAACAGGCGAGTAACGGCCGGGGCCGCGGGCGACTTTACGAGCTGTAAATGAGCAGTACTCGCTTCACTCGCCCTCCGGCCGTACTGAAGCGTTGGCGACAAGCGGCCTGCCGAGCCTGTTTTAAACGCAGCAAGGCAGCGCAGGTAGCTTTTCGTCGGCGTGGTAATCGGGTGTTGCAAAGTCCCGTTGTTAACCGGCCTCGGGCTGGAAGCGCACGACGAAACCGTTGAGCTTGTGCTGGCGATTGAGCTGGTCGCGCAGCCGCTCGGCCTCGGCACGCTCGATCAGCGGCCCGACGAATACCCGGTTCATGCCATCGAACGTGCGGATATAGGCGTTGTAGCCCTGACTACGCAGCGTCTTTTGCAGATTTTCCGCACCACCACGACTGGACAGGCTGGCCAGCTGCACCGACCAACTGATCGGCAGGCTGTTGGGGTCAAGGCGACTTTCGGGTTTGGCCGGTGCACTGGTGACAGCCTGCTCGACCTTGGCCGGCTCAGGCTTGGGCGCCGCGACAGGTGGCGGCTGCACCTTGGTCGGCTCGGGAATCTCCACCAGCTGCGGAGCCTCTTCCTCGACTGGCAGCGGCTCCTCGGGCAGCTCTTCGGGCTCGACGACCTCTGCCGGCTGCACCACTATCTGCGCAGCGGCCGGGGCCTGCGGCATGGGCGGCGCATCGACAACCACACGACGCATCTCGTCCTCGCGCGACAGCAGCATCGGCAGGAAAATCACCGCCAGCGCCACCAGCACCAAAGCACCGACCATGCGCTGCTTGAGTCCCTTGTCCAGCAATGCCATCCCTCTACTCCCCTTTCAAGCTGGGCGGGCCAGCCAGTCCAGGGCCTCGGCCACGCAAAAAAACGATCCGAACAACAGAATCTCGTCACCCGCCGCGGCCTGCTCGCACTGGGCCTCCAGCGCTGCCCGCAAGTCAGCATGCTGCGTCACTGCCGCGCCGTAACTCTGCAGATGCGCGGCCAGCTCGCCGGCCGGCCGCGAACGAGGCGTTGCCAGCGGCGCCACGGCCCAGCCGGCAACCTGACTCAACAGTGGCGCGACCACTCCAGGCAGGTCCTTGTCGGCCAGCAAACCGAACACGGCCCAACGCTTCCCGGCCGGAGGACGCGCCTCCAGACGCTGCGCCAGATAGTCGGCGGCATGGGGATTATGCCCAACATCGAGCAACAGTGTGAGTGACTTGCCTCGCCAATCCAGAGCGCGACGATCCAGACGCCCGGTCACTCGCGTCGCCAGCAGCGCCTGAACGATCTGCTGACGGTCCCAGGGCAACTGCAACAGTGCGTAAGCCTGCAAGGCCAGCGCAGCGTTCTCCATCGGCAGATCGAGCAGCGGTAGCTGCTCCAGCTGCAACACCTGGCCATGGGCATCCAGGCCATACCAGGACCACTGCTGCCCCTGAATGCTCAGGTCGTAGTCGCGTCCGCGCAGGAAGAATGGTGCATCCAGCAACGCCACCTGCTCGAGCAGTGGTTGCGGCGGGTCGAGATCACCACACAGCGCCGGCTTGCCCGCGCGCATGATGCCAGCCTTCTCGAAGGCCACCGACTCGCGGGTATCGCCCAGCCAATCGGCATGATCCAGGCCGATACTGGTGATCAGCGCCAGGTCGGCATCCACCAGATTGACCGCATCCAGTCGCCCGCCCAGACCGACCTCCAGCACCACGGCATCCAGGGCCGCGCGCTCGAACAGCCAGAAGGCAGCCAGGGTGCCCATCTCGAAATAGGTCAGGGACGTTTCGCCGCGCGCCGCTTCCACCGCGGCGAAGGCCAGACACAGCTCGGCATCGTCGACTTCGCGGCCATCGATGACCACGCGCTCGTTGTAGCGCAGCAGATGCGGCGAGCTGTAAACGCCAACCTTGCGCCCCTGCGAGCGCAGCAGGCTGGCAAGAAAGGCGCAGGTAGAGCCCTTGCCGTTGGTGCCGGTAACCGTGATGACCAGCGGCGCCGGCTTGCCCAGGCCGAGGCGCTGCGCCACCTCGCGCGAGCGCTCCAACCCCATGTCGATGGCAGAGGGATGCAACTGCTCGAGATAGGCGAGCCACTCGCCCAGGCTACGGGTGGTCATGCAGTGACCGGCAGGGCGACCGGAGACGGGCGATTCATCAGCTGCGCCAGCAGGCGCGCCAAACGCGGACGCAGTTCGTTACGCGGGATGATCATGTCGATGGCGCCGTGCTCGAGCAGGAACTCGCTGCGCTGGAAGCCTTCCGGCAGCTTCTCGCGCACGGTCTGCTCGATCACGCGCGGGCCGGCAAAGCCGATCAGTGCCTTCGGCTCGGCCACGATCACGTCGCCGAGCATCGCCAGGCTGGCGGAAACGCCGCCGTAGACCGGGTCGGTGAGCACGGAGATGAAAGGCAGCCCTTCCTCGCGCAGACGCGCCAGGGCGGCCGAGGTCTTGGCCATCTGCATCAGCGAGATCAGCGCCTCCTGCATGCGCGCACCACCGGAAGCGGAGAAGCACACCAGCGGGCAGCGCTGCTCCAGCGCAACGTTGGCCGCCTGAACGAAACGCTCACCGACGATGGCGCCCATGGAGCCGCCCATGAAGGAGAATTCGAAGGCGCAAACGGCGATCGGCATGCCTTCGAGGGTACCGCTCATGGCGATCAGCGCGTCCTTCTCGCCGGTCTGCTTCTGCGCGGCAGCCAGACGGTCCTTGTACTTCTTGCTGTCACGGAATTTCAGGCGATCGACCGGCTCGAGATCGGCGCCGATCTCTTCACGGCCGTCCTGGTCGAGGAAGATATCCAGGCGCGCACGCGCGCCGATGCGCATGTGGTGATTGCACTTGGGGCAGACGTCGAGGGTCTTTTCCAGCTCGGGACGATAGAGCACGGCATCGCAGGACGGACACTTGTGCCACAGCCCCTCGGGCACAGAGCTCTTCTTCACCTCGGAACGCATGATCGAGGGAATGAGTTTGTCTACCAACCAGTTGCTCATGCTGTCATTTCTCCATAACCGTTGGTTCGGATGAACGCTTCATCGTGAAGGCCCATCTCCAGCAATTCTTTTCTGCCGCCTTCACACTCGTCGAAGCGAGTCATGGCGGCGTGACAGGCTAATTGACGGCCCCGCCTCAGTCGCCGTCACATCGCGTCACGCACGGCCTGCACGAATGCGCGAATCCTGTTTGCATCCTTTATGCCCTTGCTGACTTCTACCCCGCCGCTGACGTCGACGGCATAGGGTCTAACCTGGGCAATCGCAGCGCCGACGTTGTGCGCCTCCAGGCCGCCGGCAAGGATGACCGGCCTGGCAGCGTCCCGCGGCACAAGCGACCAGTCGAAGGTCGCGCCAGTACCACCAGGCACCCCCTCGACGAAGGTGTCGAGCAGGATGCCGCGCGCACCAGCATAGGGCGCCATCGTGACAGACAGGTCTTCACCAGGGCGCACGCGCAGTGCCTTTATGTAGGGCCGGCCATACCCCTCGCAATCCGCAGGCGACTCGTCACCGTGGAACTGCAGCAAGTCCAGCGGCACCTGCTGCAAAAGAGCCTGCAGTTGATCGCGCGGCATGTTGACGAACAGGCCGACACTGGTCACGAACGGCGGCAAGGCCTGCACGATCGCCGCGGCCTGCTCGACACTGACGGCGCGCGGGCTCTTGGCGTAGAACACCAGACCGATGGCATCCGCGCCCGCCTCCACGGCGGCCAGCGCATCCTCCACACGGGTAATGCCGCAAATCTTGCTGCGCACGCGCATTCGCTTCACACCTTTCTGCCTGTCGAACGCCGGATGGTAACAAAGGCTCAGCCCTGTCGCACATCTGCCAGACCGGAGAGAAAATGCGGGCCGAGGTAGCGCGACGGCAACTCGAACTCCTCGGGATACTCCACCTGCACCAGATAGAGCCCGTAGGGATGTGCCGTCACGCCGCCACTGCGCCGCTGCGCACGCGCCAGCACCTCTGCGACCCATTCCACCGGACGCTCTCCGGCACCGATGGCCATCAGCACGCCGGCGATGTTGCGCACCATGTGATGCAAAAAGGCATTGGCACGAATATCCAGCACGATGAAACGACCATGCTCGATCACCTCCAGGTGATGCACGGTCTTGATCGGTGACTTGGCCTGGCACTGACTGGCGCGGAACGAGCTGAAATCATGGGTACCGACCAGCGTACGCGCCGCTTCGCGCATGCGCGCCACGTCCAGCGGCCGGTGGTTCCAGGTCACCTCTTCGGCCATGTGCGCCGGGCGAATCGGATCGTTGTAGATCACATAGCGATAACGCCGCGCCATGGCACTGAAGCGCGCATGAAAATGCGCCGGCATCACCTTCGCCCAGGTCACGCTGATGTCCTTGGGCAGGTTCATGTTGGCGCCCATGATCCAGGCATGCAGCGGCCGCTCGACGGCGGTATCGAAATGCACCACCTGGCCACTGGCGTGCACCGATGCGTCGGTGCGGCCGGCGCACATGATGTTGATCGGCTCACCGCCAGCAACCTTGGACAGCGCGCTTTCCAGGCAACCCTGAATAGAAGAGACATTGCCGGCCTGGCGCTGGAAGCCACGGTAACGCGCGCCCTTGTACTCGAGACCCAGGGCGATTCTGGAAAAGCCAGCGGCCGCCATTTCGGCGGCCGCTACAGGTACTACGTCAGACATGGAATCGATCAAACCAGCTTGGCAATCATCTCGCGTGCTTCCTGCTGCTGGGCTTCACTGCCCTCGGCGATCACCTCATCGAGAATGTCGCGTGCACCTTCGGTGTCGCCCATGTCGATGTAGGCACGCGCCAGATCCAGCTTGGTCGCGGTTTCGTCGGTCCCGGAGAGGAAATCGAAGTCGTCGTCACCCTCCAGATCGCTACCCAGGTCGCCACTCGATGCCAGCGGGGCCACTTCCGGCTCCGGCTGCTCGAGATCACCAGCCAACTGGTCCAGTTCCGCGGTCACTTCGTCCAGCTGCGCAGCGAAGCTGTCGGGCTCAGCGACCGGCTGCGCCGGCGCCTCGTCATCCAGCGACAGATCGAAGTCGGCCGGCAGGTCGAGGTCGGCGGCCGGAGCTTCCGACAGATCGAGACCAAGATCGGCCAGCTCGTCAGCCGGCTGGGCTGCTGGCGTCACATCGTCATCGAGGCTGAGCAGGAAATCGTCGGACTCTTCGGATGCAGCAGCCGGCTCGTCCAGATCGAGGCTGAAGCCGGAAAGATCCTCAGTCGGCTGAGACAGCTCGACCTTGTCATCATCCAGCGCCAGATCGAAGTCCAGATCGTCGGCAGTGGTGGCTGCCGGGGCGATGGGCTCGTCGACCAGGCCAAAGTCCAGATCGTCATCCAGCGACAGCGCAGCGCTGTCACCCTGTGCGGCCTGCACGTCCCGATCCAGATCGGCCTCGAGATCGTCCAGACTCAGGTCGAAGGCATCGTCCAGATCACCACCGGTTGCCGCCGGCGCTTCGGCGCTCGGCTCATCCAGGCTCAGATCGTCGAGGCTGAACTCACCCAAATCATCGGCAGCTGCTGCAGCAGCAACGCTGCCAGCGCCGACGAAGGCCGCCATGGCCGGATACTTGGACTTCAGCTGCTCGGCCTCGGGATTGACCCCACCGATTTCGCGCAGCTCGTTGTCCTGGCGCGCAAAGCCTTCGCGGTCGCCCAGCTCGGCATAGACTTCCATCAGCTTCAGGCGCAGATCGCTGCGCTGCGGCTCGTCATTGATGGCGTTCTGCAGCAGCTCGGCAGCCTGATTGAAGCGGCCGTAGGCAATGTAGATGTCCGCCTCGCCGAGGGCGTCGCCGGTCTGAGCTGTAACGCGCTCTTCGCCAGCCGGTGCGGCGGCGGTCGACTCGTCCTCGAGACCAGCGAAACTGTCTTCCGGCATGTCCAGATCGGATGCGAAGGCTTCGTCCTGAGACATGTCCTCCGCCAGCTCTTCCTGCAACTCGGCTTCCTTCATCGCATTACGACGCGACAGGGCCATCAGGCCAACCAGCAACAGCAGCAAAGCGCCGCCACCGGCCAGGCCCAGGGTCATGGGATTGGCCAGCAGATCGTCGATGAAGCTCTGCGGAGCCGGAGCCGGAGCGGGCGCCGGAGCAGCAGGCTTGGCGGGCTCGGCCGGCTTGGCCGGAGCGGACGGCGCAACGACATCAGCCGGCTCACTGGCCGGCTGTTGGGGGGCGGCAGCGGCGCTGTCTTCGACAGGCGCCGCCGGTTCATCGGAGTAGTTGTAGTCCGGAGCCGCCGCCTCTTCGGGCGGCGACACAGGCGGCGTCGGGGTCTGCGCCGCAGGCGGCGCAGTTTCCGGCTCGGCGACTGGAGCCGCGGGCTCCGCAGGCGCTTCGGGCGCAGCGGGCGTGGCTGCCATATCGGCCTGCAACTTGGCCAACTGGCTGTCCTTGAGCTCGATCAGTCGCTGCAGCTTGTCCAGCTGGCTCTGCAGATCGCTGACACGGCTCTGCAGCTCGGCATTTTCACGACGGGTCGAATCGAGGCTTTCCTGAGTCACCGCCAGCTTGTCGGCCAGGGCCTTGCTGCCTGCTGCTCCGGTATCGCTGCCGCGGGTAGCCTGGCCAGAATCGGCGGCAACCAGCTTCAGGTTGTCGCCCGCCTCGGCAGTTGCCGGCGCAGCGCCCGCAGTAGTGCGGCGGGTGGCATCCAGCTGACGCGAGGCAACGGCGCGACCTTCACGCCAGGCGGCGTTCTGCTCGGCGACCTGGGCGACAGCTTCGGCATTGCTACGACGGCGAATCTGCTGCTCGTCCGGCAGACGCAGCACCTGGCCGCTCTTCATGCGGTTGATGTTGCCGTCAATAAAGGCATCCGGATTCAGATCCTGGATAGCCAGCATGGTCTGATTGACCGAGCCGCCACCGACGCGCTGGGCAATTTCCCACAGGGTGTCGTTGGCCGTGGTTCTGTATTCATTGCCAGCGATGGCACGAGAGGCTGGCGCCGGGGCGGCCGGGCGCGGGGCGGCGGCCGGTGCAGTCGCAGGCGCGGCGGCAGGACGCGGAGCCGGGGCAGCGATCGGCAGTTGCGGCGCAGCGGCCACGGTGGTCTGCGGGGAATAGAGCGGCGGGTCGAGCAGCAGGGTGTATTCGCGCAGCAACCGGCCATTCGGCCAGAGCACTTCCACCAGGAAGTTAAGGTAGGGTTCGCGTACAACCTTGCTCGAAGTGACACGAATCACACTCTTGCCATTGGGCTTGAGTACCGGCGTGAACTTCAGGTCGGTCAGGAAGTACTGACGATCAACCCCTGCCTTGACGAATTCTTCAGGAGACGCGAGGCTGGGAATCACCTCATTGGAGGCCAGGTCGCGCACCTCCAGCAATTCAATTTCCGCTACCAACGGCTGATTCAGCGAGGACTGCAGGGTGACTTCACCCAACCCCAGCGCATGCGCCATACCGGAAGACAGCGCCGAAGCCGCTGCAATTGCCAGCACCAGTTTGCGAACCCGAACCATAGCGTTATCCCTTGTTTTATCTTTTTTCTCGGCATGCGAGAGGGTGTTGATAATTGCTGCCTGCATCCACTCCAAGAGCGGCTCCCCATTCAGCAATCAACTCAGCCAGTATTGCCAAGCTAGAAAGATTCTTCAAATTTCTAGGTAAGTATCTTTTACAGATAGTGTTTTATCAATAACTCCGCTATCTGCAGAGCATTCAGCGCGGCGCCTTTTCGTACATTATCAGACGCAATCCACAAATTGAGTTGCCTTGGATCGCTGATACCCGCACGAACTCGCCCGACGTAGACCTGATCCTGCCCCACCGCATCACCCACTGCTGTCGGGTAGTCGCCCGCCTCCACCAGTTCGATACCCTGAGCGCTGTGCAGCAACTGCTGCACTGCTGTGATATCGATATCCGCATCGCCCTGCACGCTGAGCGCCAGGCTGTCGCCGAAGAAAACCGGCACCAGGGCGCAAGTCGCCGCCACCGACAGCGCAGGCAGCCCCAGCAGCTGTCGAATCTCGGCGGCCAAGCGCCTTTCCAGCTCCGCATGCCCCTGTTCATCCATCGCGCCGACCTGCGCCAGCACATTGAAGGCGACCTGCCGGTCCACGCCCTTGGGTTCCAGCGGTCGTGCATTGAGCAGTTCGGCCGTCTGCCGCGCCAGTTCCTGCACACCACTGCGCCCCAGCGTCGACATCGACAGCATGGCGGTCAGCTGTAGTTGCTGCGGTTGCAACAAAGGCTTCAACGTGGCGAGCACCAGCGCGCAGGCAACCGCCGAAGGCGTGGGCGCACTGACCGTCCAGGGTTTGGCCAATGCCGGCAAGCCCTCACCACCAAGCTCGGGCAATACGCAGGGTGCCTGCTCCAGCGGCAGGGCCGAGCTCAGATCGATGAGCGAACAGCCGGCCGCCAGCACAGTCTCGTGATAGGCGCGGGTGACCTCCGCGCCTGCAGCAAAGAACGCCAGTTGCACCTGGGTGAAATCGAAGGCCTCGAGCGACCTGACCCGCACCTGACGACCGCGGAAGGAAAGGCTCTGCCCCGCCGACTCGCTACTGGCCAGCAGATGCAGATCCTTTACCGGAAAGTCGCGCTCTTCGAGCAATTCAACCAGCGCTTCACCGACATTACCGGTGGCGCCGATCAGGGCGATATTGATGGACTGACTCATGGACGAACCTGTGACGCATAGGGAGCGGCACTGTAAC
>VFQQ010004254.1_pt1 | contig 12833 bp, 19 predicted proteins | sample 3512341 | NCBI WGS metagenome assembly VFQQ01 (sample SAMN10412373, study PRJNA504923) | tailings metagenome | isolation source: Relicate 2 Philex TSF1 revegetated site | place: Philippines: Tuba, Benguet | collected 2017-08-29 | reverse complement strand
GACGGCACGCAGATACGGCCGCTCCTCGATCACCGATTGTGTCTTGCGCCATGACCGCCGGCCATCGCGCTCGGCCTTGTCTTCCTGCCGGAAGTTCGAGGCCATACGGTTGATCAGCTGGAAGACGCCGAGTTGCTTGGCGGCATCGCGTTCGAAGCGCAGCGCCATATAGAGGTCGTAAAGTTCGGCGCCGCGCAGCTTGCGGCGGTTGTTGAACTTCTGCCGGCAGCGCGTCGAGCAGAAATCGCCCCGCTCCGGCTTGGGTTTCGCGCATTCAAGGCAAGCGTGTACACGGGCCATCAGGAAACGGCCTCCATGTCTTCGGGCGCGTCTTGCTGCTGCTCGGCATGCGAGGTAACGCCAATGGAGCCCAGCGCGTCGGCCTCGACCTTTTCGGGATCGCGCCGCATGTTGACGCGCGCCTGCCGGAAATACTTGTCCTTCAGTTCGAAACCGATGCCGCGCCGGCCGGACTGCACCGCCGCCCAGACTTCGGAGCCGATGCCGAGGAACGGGGTGAAGACGATGTCGCCGGGGTTCGACCACAGGTCGATACAGCGCTCGATCACGTCGAGCTGAAGCGGCGAAATATGCGCTTCGTCATTGCCCTCGCGCGCCGTCAGATATTGCAGCGTGCGCTGCTGGCGGATGTCCATCCATACCGGCTGTGCATAGCGCTGCCAGACCTCGATCGAAAACCAGTTCCGGTTGTCGGTGTCGGTGGTGTATTTCGCCATGTCCGGACCGGTGCCTTCACCGACATAACGCCGCAGTGCGCCGGCTATCGGCTCCGGGTTCTTCCCCGGCTTGCGAAAGGCGATGACATAGTCGGCCAGTGCCTGACCGCTGATCGAACTGTCCTTCACCAGCGACTTGTGGTTCAGGCGGTGCGACTTGGATCGCGCCTGCGCCGACACCGCGTCTTTCCAGATGCACACTTCCGAATGAAGCCACCAGCCGGCATCCTGCCAAGCCCGGATCACCTCGCCGCGAAAGTCACGCATGCCGATGAACCCGTCGCGGCGGATCGAGGTCGGCAGCTGCATGACATGCACGGCATGGATGCGGCCGGGCATGGTGATGCGCAGCATCTCGGAAATCAGGAAGCGATAGTGCTTCCAGAAGTCGCCGCCTTCGGAATTGGAGAGGTCACGGTCGGAGCCGCTGAATTTGTACAGACCTTCGAAGGGCGGCGAGTGGATGCCGAACTGGACACTGTCGTCGGGAATGGCCCGGATCAGCTCACATGAATCGCCATGATAGATCGCGTAGCGGTCCGTCACGTCCTGATCGACGGCATTGATGACAGGAAGTTTTCGCATCAGCTTCCGCTCCCGATGATGGCGATAAAATCGGCTGGCATTTCGACATTGGATGGAGCGTCGTCGAACATCGGCGCAATGTCCGCCGGCTTGTATCCCGCTAGGCCGCACCCGATGGGCGTCAAATGGAACACCAATTCCGGATTTTCGCGCGCGAAGCGCTTGAACCGGTGGACATGATTGCGAATGCGAAACAGCGGCAGCGTTACAAGGCGCTGATCCTTCGTTGGGATGGCATAGCTGTCACCCTGCAGGCCCTCGGCTTGTCCGTAGACGGCGCCACAGTTCTCTCTTGCCCAAAGTGCCGCACCCTTGCCGTGCCGGCCGGCTAAATTGGAACCGAAAACAAATATCGCGGCGCGCATCAGTACCACCGCAGGAAAGCGATGATCGGCCACATCACCGGCCAGAGCGCCAGCACGACGCAAAACCCGCCGAATTCGAGTGCGGTTTCGGGTGGCGGGACAATGTTCAGCATGTACCTGGCAAATGCCGGAATGCCGATTAGCCAGCCTATGACCAACATGGTCGCAAAAAGGGTCACGCGAATTCCTCCCATGCCGGCAGGATGAGTTTCTGTTTCGGTTGGTAGTCGTGGCGCTCCAGCACCGCGCCGCGCACGGCGAGGCTGGATAGATCGGCCATGTGTCTCACCATGGCGTCGGCCATGCGGTCGGCGTCGCGTTCCTTGCGGTCGAGATTGGCGATCACCGCGCCTTCGGTGTCGGCGGATATGAAATCGGCCGTTACTTCATGATGCTGCCCGAAACGCCAGAAGCGGCGGATCGACTGATAGACCTGTTCGAAACTGTCGTTCAGGCCGATGAAGCCGGTGCGGTGGCAATGCTGCCAGTTCATGCCGAAACCGCAGATCGACGGCTTGGTCACCAGCACGCGGATCTTGCCAGCCGCGAAATCGCGCAGCTTTTCTTCCTTCCAGTCGTCATGGTCGCTGCCGCGGACCTCGACGGCGCCGGGGATGGCCTTGGCTACGCCTTCGGTCTCGGCGTTAAGGTTGCCCCACCAGACATAGGGATGGTCTGCTGGCGTCAGCGAGACCGCCTTGGCGATACGCGCGTCAACGGAAGATCGGCGCGCATGACTGCGCTCGGCAAGCGTCTTGGCCTGCACCGGCAGCATGGAAAACTGTCCGTCAGGCGTCCAATGGCTACCGTCGGTCGGCACCACATGCAGCCGCTTGATCAGTGCAGGCAGGTCATAGCCTTCGTCCGTATAGCCGAGGTCGCTCGGCTTGCGCAGCATCACCGCCCATGACGCCATCCAGCGCCAGAAATCGTCTTCGGCGTGGCCTTTCAGGCGCCACGCCTTGGTGTCGGACCCGTCATGAGTGAAGAAGGTCGCCAGCATCGTGAAATGCGACATGATGCCGAGGAACTCGGCGTGGTTGCCAAGCTCCATGAAGTCATTCGGCGCCGGGGTTGCGGTAGCCGCCAGTCGGAAGGGAATACGTTTCGCGGCTTCGATCAGCCGAGTCTTATAGTGGCCGTCATGGCTTTTCAGGATCGAGCTTTCGTCCAAGGCGATGCCGCCGAACTTGGACAGGTCGAAATTGTCGATCTTCTGGTAGTTCGTGATGTTGATGCCGGGACCGACATCCGCCTGGCTTGAAACGAAACGCGCTTCGATGCCGAAGCGTTCGGCCTCCCTGATGATCTGGTGCGCCACCGCGAGCGGGGCGACGATCAGGGTTGGCAGGCCGGTGAAGCGCGCAACAGCGTCGGCCCACACCAGTTCGATCAGTGTCTTGCCAAGGCCGGTTCCCGCGAACACGGCAGCGCGACCGCGCCGCAACGACCATCGGATAATGTCGCGCTGGTGCCGCTTCAGGAAATCTGGAAGCTCCGGCACATCGACCATTCCGCTGTCGGGATCGACCTGGCGTTTGGTGTCGAGGAACTGGTGATAGGCGTGGATGCTCAACGGTCGTCTCCGATCGAGACGACATGGTAGGAAGCGACGGCGCCGCCGATGGCGCTTTTGAGGCGCCGCACCAGTCCGGCCTTGATCAGCTTGTGCAGCATCACGCGGATCGTCGGCACCGGGATATGCGTCGCCTGATGGATGGCGGTGACGCCGCCGGAGAAGGTGCCACGCTGGCTGGCCTGCTTCTTCATGGCGGTATGGACGCGCAGCTGCGTGACGGTGATGCCGACCGATCGCGCCAGTGCCAGTTCGGCCGCCGTATTGTCCGGCTCCGGCTGGACGGTAAGCGTCACCTCCAGAATGCCTTCGAAATGGCTCTGCACGAACTCATTCGGGCTGATGCCGGCAAGACGGGCAGCGCGCTCGATCGCCAGATTGGTTTCGCGGTCACATTTGACCGAATAGCGATAGGCAGGTTCGAAGACGCTTGCCGTCTCAAAGCCGGACATGCTCATCACGCCACCGCCCTTTCCGGCCGGCGCTCACGCAGCCGGCGCAACATGTCGTTGAAGTCGACGCCGTCGTCGGCCCAATCGATGCGACAATCCGGCACCGTCAGCGCGTGCCGCTTGCGGGCGCGCAACATGGCGGCCTGCGTCGAGAAGCGGTCGCTGTCGCCATCGCCGATCAGGGTCATACCGTTGAAGACGCCCGCCGGCAGCGTCAGGCATCGTGCATCGGTCAGGTCAGGTTCATGGCTGCCGACCTTCGCCTTGCGCACCCGGCCGAGGCTGTCCTTGATGGTCAGTGAAGGGTGCGGGATCTGGCCCGTCGCCTTGCCGGAAATGTTGTCAAGGTTGATGCCGCACCACAGCGTCGAAGACCGGTCGTCGCGCAGCTCGCGCCAGGAAAGCACCGTCTCGATGCCCTCCCCGATTGCGAGTCCGGCGCCGAGTTCGCCTTCGCGCAGCACGATCTTGCCGCCCCGCTGCGTGCCCCAAACCTTCTTGGCGTCCAGCACCTCGCCGGTATCCGGGTCGGCGATGACCGCCTTGCCGTTCGGCCGAGACAGGTCGAACCATGTCCGATGGACGCCAGTGAAACGTCCGTCCGGACCGGTGATCGCCGCCAGTTGGGCCGGCCCACGATGGATGATCGTGCTGTGCTGGTCGCCCGCACGCTTGTGCCAATAGGGAAGGTTGTCGACTTCGCGCAACGCCCTGATGTGCCAGTTCGGCATGGCGATGCCGCGAATGGCCTGATAGCGCACCACCAAATGGCCACCGCGCGAGGGGTCGATAGGTCTGCCGGACTGCCAGATATCCCAGGCGTCCCTGCGCGCCCATTCGCGGAACTTGTTGTCTTCGTCTTTCGAAACAGGCGCATGCGTTGCCGCAGGCACCGGGCGCTCGCCGGTCAGCATCTCGACCGCCTCGGCGAAACTGCATCCATGCTTGTGGCGGATCAGCACGATCGCGTCGCCGGCCTCGCCGGAAGCGCGGCACAAAAAGACATTCTCGGCTTCGTTCAGCCAGAAACGGTCGCGCCCACCGCATGCGGGGCATGGCCCGTTCAGTTCGTTTCCCTTGCGCTTCAACGTCGTCGCCGTGGCGCCGCACAGATAGGCGGTGGCGACGATGGAAGCGGCATGCGCTTGCGCGACGGTTTCGGCGGGGATCATGGCTAGTTGGCCAACCCCGATTTGCGCATCGCCTCACCGAAAGAATAGATTTCGGCGCTGGATGATGGCGCGCGCGGATTGGGATTGTTGGTAAGAACAAGGCATTTCTCACCAATCGGAACAACACCTGTGCCCCGTACGAATTTGGTGAGGCTAAGCGACTCCCTGCCGTCCCAATCGTCGATCGCGTGATCACATCGGAAGGCATGCATCAACGCCTGCTTGTTGCGGGTTTTGCCGCAGGCCATCGGGCCGTGGATGATAACGATCAGGGTCATGCTGCACCTCCATTGACGACTGTGAATCCGCCTACCGCCTTGACCTGGGCGAGCGACTTACGGTGATCGGAAAGAACGCGCTCGAGATGCGCCATCAGCTTGTCCTGTTCGTTCGCCTCGGCAGGCGTGATCTGGCCATCGGAGAGGTGCAGGGCAGCAGCGGTCATGACCTCGCCGATCTGGCGAACGACATCGGTGTAAGAGCGCATGACGGAGTTTGCCGCCTCGACTGCCCCGTCAGGGTCGGCCAGTCGGCGGTTGTTCAGCGAAGCCATGGCGGACGTGACCAGCGGCATGCCGCACTCGCCCTCCAGCGCCAGCGCCACATGCACCGGCATCATGTCGGGCTGGGCGCCGTTGTTCCAGCGGCCGACCTGCGCATCGGAGAAGTCGACGATCTCGGCGGACCGCTGGATGCCGCCGCATGCGGCGATCAGGTCGCGCTGCGCGGCCTTGATCCGGTAGTGTCTCTGGTCGGCATTGGCGGCAGTCATGGGCGAAAGCTCCCAAAGGGCAAAAGCTTTCTCCTCACGAGAAAAGCGGCTGCTTTTTCTCGTGGTGAGAACGGCTCGAAAGGTGTGTTGTCGTCAGGTCAGAACGTTACGGAGGTCCGCATGCAGTTCCTTTCATTCCGCCGCCTCCTGCGCAGGAAGCCGCAAGGCGGCGACGTGGTGATGGTCAAGGGTGGCGGACCGCTTAGGCTCGGGCCGCGCGATGGTTTCGGGCCACGCAAGGAGGGCGGGCCAATTGTCAGAGAACCACTGCATGGCAGCTTCGAAAGTCGACGTTGTAACGTCTGCCCGTCCTTCTGCGATTGCACCGAGCGTTGCGCCACGATTCAGCACGATCGTTGAAATGCGCGCGCGGCTTAGCCCAACCGCACCGGCATAGGCATCGCTTACGACAACAAGTTGCTGTTTTAGGTTCATAGCGACATGGATACGGAACTTTTTCCTTATCGTCAACGGATTGTTTTCCGCGATACAGAAAAGCGGATTGCGGATAAAATTCCTCACATGCCAACAGATTTCCAAATGCGCGTGCGTATCCGCATGGCCGAGCTGAACCTATCCGCTCGGGCAGCTTCCCTAACGGCCGACCTTTCTGCCGATGCGGTGGGCAAAATGCTCAAAGAGGGCGCAGGTCTCCCCCGCGGGGATAGCTTGACCAAACTGGCACGAGCCCTCAAAACGACAGAACAATGGCTGATATCGGGACCCGACAACAATCAGCAGCCATCACGCGCGACGGAAGAAAACAGCGAAGCTCAAACGCCACCAAGCGTCGACGAAGTTGAGATCAAGGCAACCGCAGCCGGGTCACATGACCACGGAGCGATCCAACTGTTTGACAATGCTATTGGTTACGCGCCCTTGCCCAGGGGATTGAAAAAGCAATCCGGCGTTTACGCACTGGTCGTGATCAACGATTCGATGTGGCCTGAACATAAGCCGGGCGCAATCAGGTTCGTTACACCTGGCATTCCACCCCGTATCGGCGACAGTGTCGTAGTCGAGTTCATCAAAGATCCTGATATAGGCCCAGAAGCCATGATCGGGCACCTCAACACACGTGGCGACACGATCAAACTCGGCAAGCTCAACCCGCCTGCTGAGATCGACATCCCGGCAAAATCGGTACTGAAACTCCATCGAATCGCGACGGATGCCGAGACGGCGTGACGGAATAATTTCCTTAACTCCGCTTGACACGGAATAATTTCCGTACTTAATTCCGCTCCATCGAAACCGCGATGGAGTGATCGGTGTTATCGCACCTCAAGAACGCCTTTTGCCATTTGGCCCGTCGCTCCATAGAGCAAGGCCCCGGCGCTGCATGCTTCGGACGGGTTGCGATCAGACCAAGCTTCCTTCGTGCGAGCGTAGTATTCGCGCGCTTCCCGTTGGGAGACCTGCTCGACTTCAATCCCCTTTTGCAGGGACAGCTCTGCAAGTCCTCTGCTGTTGATGTGAAACTTCGGGCACAGCTCTTCAAAGGCTTTGGCCTCACCCACAACTTGCGCCATGAGATCGGCGCCGTCGCCAGCACGGGATGGCGCAATGAATCCAGCCAGCACAATGGCTGCAACGGCTATCGCTCGACGCATAAACCCCTCCCACCGATGACCAGCCATCTTGGCACGTTCGAAGGCGAACGCAAGCGGAACAGCCGAGGCTTCGACGAGGACTGCAGTCTGACGCGCGCGCTGCTGGCGCTGCTGGCCATCGCCGTCTTCCTCTACGCCATTTCCCTTTTCACGAGGATCAACTGATGCTCGTGAGGATGTTCGAATGCTCCAGTGCGGGACGCCATCTGGTTGGTGAATTCCCGCTAGCCGATATCGTTTCCGCGAATGGCGACGCCTTTTCCGACGTGGAACTCGCCAGCTTCTCCGACACCCTGAACGCTACGGGCAAGGCGAAACTTTGCGGTTTCGTTGGTGCCTACGCTGATTTCGAGCGGGTTGATCCGCTCGAAGTTCCATCACCTCTTTCTTGAAGGAGCATTCGATGCTGACAGAAGTCCGCAGCGGCGGCGCCATGTCGCGCCCCATCGTCTCCACTCTCGCCGGGAAACCCGGCCAGCGTGCATCCAGTCAGGTCCGGTCGGAGCATCCTGCCGGCGAACAGATACTGCATCATCGCGCCGTCGAGCTTGCCGACATGCTGCGCGAACTGGCTGGCGCCGATGGCGGCGCCAGCGAAGCCGAGCGGCGCGGCCACGGCTTCACCATGGCCGAGATCGTCGAGCATCTGCCGACCGCCACATTGATCGTGTCTGAAAGTTGGGTGCGCCGCGTCGATCCGCCCGGTGACCGCGTCCCGGAGATCGTCACCAAGGCACTCGCCGCCGCCGCGCACAACATGCCGAAGACTGCCGGTCTTGAACCGGAATTCGAAGAGGATGCCGGCATCGCATGGCGTCGCTACTGCGCGGCGCGCGGCGCCTGGAAACTCGACCCTTGGGTCAGCCAGGGCGAGCGTTGCCTGCGACTGCTGGAAGCCTTCCTCGTCCGCCTGCCCTTGCTCGAACGGGAGCGCAACCGGGTTGTCTACGCGCTCGCCGCCCAACAGAAGACCGAAGGGAGGCGTGCACAATGACTGTCCATGCCTCCAGCTTCCCGATCGACGACAGCAAACCCTGGCAGCAGACCATCAGCGGCCGCGCCTTCCCGCTCACAGCCTTCTCGGCGCTTGACATCGACCTTTACGGCGATGTCGCCGAAAGTCTGGCGCGCGTCTGTCGCTTTGGCGGCCACGTGCCGGGCAACCCCTATTCTGTCCTCCAGCACAGCATTGTCGGCGCCGATGCCGCCCTGGAGGAAACCGGCGACGCGCTTCTGGCGGCGTACTTCCTCACCCACGACCTGCACAAACATATCATCGGCGATCAGACCACGCCGCTGGTGAACTGGCTTGCCAGCATCGAACTGGACCTTTTCGGCGCGGGGGAAAGGGTTCGCACGGTCCTCGCCGTGGCCAAGTCGAAACTGGACGTGGCGATCTGGCGCGCTGCCGGCCTGCCCCAGCCCGGAAAGACCTACTGGCAGCAGGTCAAGGACTTCGACATTCGCATGCTCGCCACCGAACGGCGTCATCTCCTGATGCGGCCACCCGCAGAATGGGGCGGCGGTGTCGAGACTGCCAAGCCGATCCGTCTGCGCGGCAAGCTCACGGCATGGCCGGTGGCTAAGACCGTCGAGGAATTCCGCAAGCGCCTCGATCAGCTTTGCCCCAACGCCAGGAGGATGTGATGGGCCAGAACGTAGCGCATATCGTCAGCGTTCTCGACGCTGAATCCCGCGCCAATCTCTTCGCCCTGCTGGTGAAGCAATCGGCTGCTGATGACTTGCTGGATGCCCTTGCCGACAAGACCCTGCCGGAAATCCATGGCGAAGCGCAGCTGACGGAAAGCGGCACGAAGCTTCTCGATGTCATGGTTTCACGTGCCCATGCGCTCGGTCGCCTCCCTGATGAATTCGAACCCGAGTGGGTCAGCAGCTTTCGCGATGAGGCCGAGCGCCTTCAACGCCTCATCGCGGAGTGCCGTGTTGATGAAGCTTTGGCGCAGCTTCATGACATGGTGCCGGGTACCGATGTCTTGTCCCCGGCTGCCGCCAAAATGCTGGCGCAGTTGCATTCCGGACAGCGGAGCCTGTCGCTATGATCAGCTTCAACGTTTCAGCCTTCGCCGAAGCGGCCAAGGCCATCCGCAACGTGCCTTCGGGGTCGCGCGATTTCGAGATCCTCGACCACGCTTTGATCGATGCCGACACGTCATCACTCAAGCTGACCATGTCAGACATGGACGTCGAGGCGCGCGTGATCGTCGACTGCAAGGCCGATGCGCCTGTCAGCACCGCGATCCCGCGCTCGATCCTCGAATTCTTCATCCTGCGTGCAGGCAAGGGCGACGAGACCGGCACGCTGGAATTCGACGAGGACCTGCGCAATGTCACCGCCCGCCACGGCAAGGCGCGCCTCACCCAGGCGATCCTGCCGGCCGACATGTTCCCGCATTTGCATGGCCGCGAGGCCAGCTGGTCGATCAAGCTGCTGGCACATGAACTGTGCGACGTGCTGTCCCGCACCGAAAGGGCGGTCAGCACGGACCTGAACCGCACCATGCTGCATGGTCCCTTCCTTCACCAATTCGACGGCCAGCTGCGCGTCATCGCGGCGGACGGCTACCATATCCATATCGTCGACATGGACGATCCCGAGATGACCGGCCACCTTCCGTCGCGCGATGGTAGCCTGCCAGGCGTGATCATCCCGCCGAAAACGGTCAAGGAGGTGCTGCGCATCTTCGGTGGCGACGAAAGCGGCATCACCGTTTCCGGCAACGAAAACACCATCACGATCGAGGCCGATCGCATTCGCATCGTCTCGAAGCTGATCGACGCCACCTTCTTCGACTATCCTGGCATGCTGCCGGAGTTAAGCGACCTGGTCATTCGCGTCTCGGCCGAGGCCATGCAGCGCGCGATCGACGGCCTGCTTGTCGCGCCGAAGACGGATGGCAAGGGCAAGCGCGAAGCCATCCGCACCATCAGGATGACCGTGCGCGACGGCGCTATCGAACTCTTCGGACGAGGCGACAACGGCGATGCCGAAGACCTGGTGGACGCCGACACCGGCACCACGCCGGCCGGCTCCGAAGTCGCCTTTGCCGCTCACTACCTGCGCGACGCGATCGATGCCGCCAGGTCCAAGGAAATCGCCATCCACATGCCGCCCGAAATCGGCCGGTTCTTTCATGTCGTCGGCAGTGAAGGCGCGACCTTCCTGATCGGCCCACGTCGCCTCTAGAGGAGTTTCCCATGTCCGACGAAACCACCGAGACCAGCCAGACGGTAGCTGCCGGCCAGCTGCGCGCCCTGATCGAGCGAATCGAGCGGCTGGAGGAAGAGAAGAAGACCATCGGCGACGATATCGCCCAGGTCTACGATGAGGCCCATTCCACGGGTTTTGACAAAAAGGCCATCCGCGCCATCGTCAAACTTCGCAAGAAGGATCAGGCCGAACGCCAGGAAGAGGAGTCGATCATCGACCTCTACCTGAATGCGTTGGGGATGGCCTGATGCTGAACCATCGGGATATCAACCGCGCGCTGAAGCTGTTCGACGAGCGCAAGACCGCCATGGCCATGCGCACCCGCCTCGACAACGAACCGGTGCGCCTGATGGTCGGCGACGGCGCCACGGCAGGCACCATAGCGCTGTCGCCCTCCTATCTCGGCAGCATCGTCGGTGACGTCAAAACCTCGCTCGACCAGCAGATCGCCGCCATCAACACCACCCTGACCGCAATGGGGATCGAACCGTAATGGCTGGCTCCGTCAACAAAGTCATTCTCGTCGGCAACCTCGGCGCCGAACCGGACGTGCGTCGTACGAACAACGGCGACCTGATCCATCAATTTCCGCCTCGCCACATCGGAGACCTGGCGCGACAAGGAAAGCGGCGAGCGCAAGGAGCGCACCGAGTGGCATACGGTGGTCGTGTTCAACGAGCAGATCGCCAAGGTCGCCGAGCAGTTCCTCAAGAAGGGCATGAAGGTCTACGTCGAAGGCCAGCAGCAGACCCGCAAGTGGACGGGCAGCGACGGCATCGAGCGTTACACGACCGAGACCGTCCTGAACCGCTTCCGGGGCGAGTTGCAGATCCTCGACAAACTGCCGTCCAAACGGCCACCGGATGCCGATAGCCCTGAAAGCTACGGCACGACACGCGATGCCGACCAGCGCCGCCAGATCGAGGAGCGCACCCGCAACCAGCAGTCGCGCTTCGGTGGCGATGGTGGTGGTGGCAGCTTCGGCGGCCGTGAACTGGACGACGAAATCCCGTTCACGCCGGAGTGGAGGGGGTAATGACCAAGCTATCCTGGCTCATCTACGCTGCCGAGGTTTCGGAGCGCATTCAAGAGGCCTGCATTTTCATAGCCTTCGCTGTTGGTCTTATCGGTGGCGTGGCGCTTATCATCGCTTTCGTCGGCACGATCGTCGATCATGGCAAGCTTCGCTATCCCATCGCCGCCTCGATAATCTGGCTGCCAATCACGACCCTTTCGATAGGCGGCGCCTGGTTTCTGCCCTCGACCAAGACGATCTACATGATCGCCGCTTCCGAAGCGGGAGCACAGATTGTCACGTCTCCCGACGCTGTAGAAATGATGGGCGACCTCAAAGCCATCATCAAAAAGCGCCTGAAGATCGAACTGGAGGGCAAGTGAGATGACTCAGATCTTCTCAGAAGTCCTGCGACGGCTGCGCTTCACTGCAACAGGCCGCGAAAGGGGCGAGCCAGTAGATATAGTCAGGGTGCCTCGCGCCGAGTTGCTAGATTTGTTGGATCACTTCGATCGTCTGGATGACGACGCCCGACGCCCGACATTCCAGCTTCGCGTTCAGCCATGGATGATGGCCTGCTTTGGCCAAGAGATCAGTGCGGATCGTGTAGAGCGCGGGGACCGCTTCCTTGAGGAGGTTTTTGAGCTTCTGCAATCGGGCGGCTATGACCCGGGCCGCGTGCTGCCCTTGCGCGACTACGTGTGGTCACGAGAGCCAGGAGAGCCACCACAGGAAGCCGGTGGCGTTCAGGTCACTATGGCCGCCTACTGCCTCGCTCACGGCCTCGACATGCACGAAGCAGGCGAAACCGAACTCGCTCGCATCTGGACGAAAGTTGAGCAGATCAGGGCGAAGCAGGCGGCCAAGCCGAAGCACTCACCGTTGCCCGTCCCTGAGCCGGAACCGGTGGCGGATGCGGTCGATGCCCAGCGTATCCATGAGGTCATGGACGAAGAAGGCCACAACGGCGCGGCTTGCGGGTGGCAACCCTGCACAGGATGCCACGAAACCAACGAAGGTGCAGAGACCGGCTTATATCCCTACAGCAAGGCGTTCGGTTGCCATGTCGGCGCCGGCTGCGGTGAGTGTGGCGGGATCGGAGTAGTCTGGCACCACTACTCCGCTACCGCCCTAGCAAATATGCAGGCCGATGCACCTGAGCCCGTCCCTACACCAGACGGGGCGCTGACGGATGCTCTGCTGCTCCAGCTTCGCGGCTGTCTGTCTCGCGTCGTGGATGGCACTGTGCCGGTGCCAGTCGAATACATCGAAGGGTCGATAGCCGCCCTGGCTGATGGATGGCGGGAAGACGCGCAC
>VFQQ010004252.1_pt1 | contig 12838 bp, 14 predicted proteins | sample 3512341 | NCBI WGS metagenome assembly VFQQ01 (sample SAMN10412373, study PRJNA504923) | tailings metagenome | isolation source: Relicate 2 Philex TSF1 revegetated site | place: Philippines: Tuba, Benguet | collected 2017-08-29 | reverse complement strand
GGCGCGAGCGACTGCTGCAGCCGCTCACCGGCCTCTGTCAGAGCGACGCTTCTGGTGGTGCGCATCAGAAGCCGGATGCCCATGGCGGATTCCAGCCGCTTGATGGTGTGACTCAGCGTCGACTGGGCAATGCCGAGCTTGGCGGCAGCCTTGGTGAAACTTCGCTCTCGGGCGACAGCCAGGAACCACAGAAGGTCGTTAAAGTCCTGTTGAGCCATATGGTTTTCACATTTCAGCTCCTCGTTATTTATGGCGTTGGTCGATTAATTCAAGCGATTTGCAACGGCTAATCGAATTTATGCCTGGTCGCTAAATTCATGGCGATCCAGGAGCACGGCCCTCGCCGCTCCGGCCCACAGCAACGAGGAGTGATCGGAATGGAGCCCCGGCGGTTCATGCTCACACGCCGCTCGGTCGTCGCCACCACGCTGGCAGGCGTGCTCAGTCCGCGCGCCGCGCTCGGGCAGGTCTCAGTGAACGCGGAGGGAGCATCGAACATGAAAATCGAGTGCACATTCGCAGGCCAGACATTCACGGCGACGCTTTACGACAACCCGTCGGCGCGTGACTTCGCTTCGATGCTGCCGCTCGATCTCGGTATCGAGGACTATTCGACCAACGAGAAGATTGCGTATTTGCCGCGAAAGCTGACCGAGGATGTCAGCGCCCCCTTCTCGAACGAGCAGCCGGGCGACCTTTGCTACTACGCGCCCTGGGGCAATCTCGCGTTCTTCCATGCCGGCTATCGCTATTCCCACGGGCTCATTCGGCTCGGACGCCTCGACGCCGGTTTCGAGCCTCTGCTCAAGCGCGGCAAGTTCCCGCTGCGGATCGAACCCGTCTCCCAACCCTGAACAATCGAGGATCACCCATGCTTGCCACTCTAATTCTGCTGGCCATGGCGGCACTCCCGCTCACGGTGCTGCCGACCTCAGCTCACGCGCAGGACAAGTTTCTCTGGGACAAGACATTCCCAAAGAGCGACCGCGTCGAGCACAAGAAGGTGACGTACCAGAACCGGCTCGGCATCACACTGGCGGCGGATCTTTATGTTCCGAAGGATCTCGACCGCACGAAAAAGCATGCCGCGCTTGTCGTCGGCACGCCCTTCGGCGCCGTCAAGGAGCAGGCATCGGGCCTCTATGCCCAGACCATGGCCGAGCGCGGCTTTGTGACGATTGCCCATGACCCGTCTTACGTCGGGGAAAGCGGCGGACAGCCTCACGGCACGGCCTCCTCCGAAGCTCTCGTCGAGGATTTCAGCGCGGGCGTCGACTACCTCGGAAGCCTGCCCTTCGTCGATCGTGAGCGCATCGGGGTGATCGGCGTCTGCGGCAGCGGGGGCTTCGGCCTGGCCGCGGCGGAGATTGATCCGCGTATCAAGGCTGTGGCGACGGTCAGCATGTACGACATCGGCCAGGCCAAGCGGCAGGGGCTGGCCGACAAGTTCGATCCTGCGGCCTTCAAGAAGAACCTTGAAAGCGTTGCCGCGCAACGCTGGGCAGAGGTCGATGGCGCCGAGCGGACCCTGGTGATCGGTACGCCCGAGGTGCTGACGGACAAATCAACGGCGATCGACCGCGAGTTCTTCGACTATTACCGCACGCCGCGCGGCCAGCATATGCGTTCGACCACCGCGTTCTGGCGGACCAGCGACGCAGCGATGTCCCTCTTCTGGTCCTATCAGCACCTGAACTGGATCTCGCCGCGCCCGGTTCTGTTCATCACCGGCGACAAGGCGCACTCGCGCATTTTCAGCGAGCACGCCTACAAGATCGCGGCAGAACCGAAGGAGCTTTACGTCGTCCCGCACGCCGGCCACGTCGATCTCTACGACCGCGTGAACCTCATTCCGTTGGACAAGCTGCAGGCCTTCTTCGATCAGCATCTCGGGGTGTAGAGAGTAACGCCGCGGCTTCGTAGATTGGAGCGATCACATGAATCCCACCTATGACTTCAAAGGCCAGGTCGCACTCGTCACAGGCGCTGCGAAGGGCATGGGCCTCGCAACCGCGCGCATGTTCGCGCAAAGCGGAGCCTCGGTTGTTCTTGCCGATCTCGACGGCAGCCTTGCCGCTAACGAAGCCGCGCGCATCGTCAGCGAGGGCGGAACCGCCATCGGCATTGCCTGTGACGTCGCCAACGAAGCGAAGGTCGCCGCAACGGTCGACCGCGCCGTCTCGGAGTACGGACGCCTCGACATGGCGTTCAACAACGCCGGCATCCAGGTGCCTCCTTCGAATGCCGCCGACGAGCCTCTTGAGAACTTCGAGCGCGTGATGGCCGTCAACCAACGGGGCGTCTGGGCGTGCATGAAGCACGAGCTACGCGTGATGCGCGCGCAAGGCAGCGGTGCGATCGTCAACTGCTCGTCCATCGGCGGACTCATCGGCCTTCCCGGGCGCGCCGCCTATCATGGAACCAAACACGCCGTGCTGGGCATGACCAAAAGCGCCGGCGTCGAATACGCTCCGCGCGGCATCCGCATCAATGCCGTCTGCCCCGGCACCATTGACACCCCAATGGTCGCCGACATGCTCGAAGGCCAGGCGGACGCGATGGCCGAGATCATGAAACAGCAGTCAATCGGGCGGCTAGGACATGCCGACGAGGTCGCTGCCGCTGTGCTCTGGCTTTGCAGCCCCGGCGCTAGCTTTGTCATCGGCGTCAGCCTCCCGGTCGATGGCGGATTCACCGCGCATTGATGGCCCCGGACGATTACCGGGAATGCGCAATGATTGATGCGTGGCCACGGAACGTTCTGAAAATTGGGTGTGGCGGAGAGAGTGGGATTCGAACCCACGGTGGGCTTGCACCCACGCCGGTTTTCAAGACCGGTGCCTTAAACCACTCGACCATCTCTCCGGAAAGCGGCTGCGCGGCTGGCGCAGGCGCGTGGAACCTACACAGTCCGCGCCGCACCCTCAAGAACCGGTTAAGGGCGGAACGCCGCGCTTAACGGGATCGCAATCGCTTTCTGCCAAGCTGCCAAGGCTCATCGGTGAAGACCGCACCAAATAGCGGCGCCCGCGAGTAAACTAGGCAGGAAGGTCCCGCGAGGGGCCCGTGGGATGGCGTTTATGGTAATGCGTATGTGTGGCGCGGGCGCAGGTGCGCCGCGGCAATTGAGTTCCCGTTCCCATATCAGAGCGCACGCCGCTCGGGGCGTACTGCCCCTTGTCGCTGTTTTGACCGCCGCGCTGGGCGGTTGCGCCAGCACCCAAAGCGTCGTGTCCGGTCTGTCCCCTTCGAAAGAGTCCTCTTCGCGCGAACCGATGTTCCCGGAGTCCAAGTGGGGCGTTTCGGCCAGCCGTCGCGTGGCCGGGCATGACGAGCGCATCCCGAAGGGCGGCGGTACCTACAAAGTCGGCGAGCCCTATCAGGTCGGCGGGCGCTGGTACAACCCACGCGAGCAGCCCGAATACGACCGCATTGGCGTCGCCTCCTGGTACGGCAGCGACTTCCACGGCCGCCACACGGCCAACGGCGAAGTTTTCGACATGAATGCGCTGACGGCTGCCCATCCGACGCTGCCGCTGCCGAGCTATGCGTATGTGACGAACCTTTCGAACAACCGCACCGTTCTTGTGCGTGTCAACGATCGCGGTCCCTACGTGGGCGAGCGCATGATCGACCTGTCGAAAGAGTCCGCCCGCTCCCTGGGGCTTCTGTCGGGCGGCACGGGCAAGGTTCGCGTCCGCTACGCCGGCCCCGCACCGCTCGACGGTAACGACCGGCGCGAGCGGCAGTTTTTGGCCAGCCGCCCCTGGACCGGCGGCGCGGACATCGCGGCGCTCGAACGTACGGAATCGATGCAGGAATTGTCGCCCTACGGCCGGCAGCCCGCACCCCCTCAGGACTGGCGGCCGCGCGGCAATCCGGGCGCTGTCGCATCGGTCGGGCGTCAGCCAATGCCGGAGCCCTACCGTCCCCCGCAGCCGGCCCGCCCAAGCTACGGCCAGAGCTACGCCGACGCGGGCTATGATGCGGGCGCCTGGTCGCCGGACGCCTACCGCAAAAGCCTGACTTCCCGCTAAACGGGAAGGTTCATCGCCCCGGCGGGGAGGGCGTCTGTGACGCCCTTTCGCCCGCTTCCGCCCTGTCCTATATCCTCCCGCGTGACCAGGGACAGGGATCCAATTCATGCCTCGTTACGTCAAGGAATGCGCCGCTTTGGCGGCAGCCGGTCTGTTGGGCGTTCTGGTATTCGCCGCGGTCGAGCACCGGCAAGCCACCGCCCAGGACAGCACACCGGCGACACGCGTCGTCCCGCCGTCGCGTGAGGTCGCCCAGTATTCGTTCTCGCCGATCGTGCGGCGCGCGGCGCCCGCGGTCGTCAACGTCTACGTCCAGCGCCGCGTGCAGACGTTCTCGTCGCCCTTCGCCAACGATCCCTTCTTCCGGCAGTTCTTCGGCGACGCCTTCGGCCAGCCCTCCGAGCGCATCCAGAGTTCCCTCGGCTCGGGCGTCATCGTGAGCCCGGACGGCATCGTCGTCACCAACACGCACGTGATCCGCGGACGCGGCGAAACGGAGATCCGCATCGCACTCGCGGACAAACGCGAATTCGACGCCAAGGTGCTCACCCAGGACGACAAGACGGACATCGCCATCCTCAAGATCGAGAGCAACGATCAGCGTTTCCCGACCTTGGAGCTCGAAGACTCCGACACCCTCGAGGTCGGCGACATGGTGCTGGCCATCGGCAACCCCTTTGGCGTCGGCCAGACCGTAACCAGCGGCATCATATCAGCGCTGGCCCGCAGCGAGATCGGCAACTCGGATTCGCAGGTGTTCATTCAGACCGACGCGGCGATCAACCCCGGCAATTCGGGTGGTGGTTTGATCGACATGTCCGGCAAGCTCGTCGGCATCAACACGATGATCTTCTCGCAATCCGGCGGCTCGCAGGGCATCGGCTTTGCGATCCCGTCCAATCTTGTGCGGCTCTACGTCCAGGGCGCTGCGGAGGGCCGGAAGGTTGAGCGGCCTTGGCTCGGCGCGCGGCTCGAGACCGTGACGCGCGACACAGCCGAAGCCCTCGGTCTCGATCGCGTTGCGGGTGCCGTTGTGGCGCGGGTCTCGAACAGCGGCCCCGCGGCAGGTGCAGGACTGACGGCCGGTGACGTCATCGTCCACATCGACGGCTTCGAGGTCGCTGACGCGCGCGGGGTTCAATACCGCCTCACCACGCGCGGCATCGGCAGCACCGTGAAGATCGGCGTTATCCGCAAGGGACAGCCGGTCTCCGTGGATCTCACGCTCGTTGGCGCACCGAAACCCGGCCGCGATGACGTTCGCAATCTGGCCGGCCAGCATCCGCTCGACGGCGCGCGCGTGTCGAACATCGGTCCCGCCGTCGCGGACGAGCTCGGCATCGATGAAAGCGAGGGCGTTGCCGTGGTGTCCGTGCGCCGCTCCTCCACCGCCGCGCGCTTGGGCTTCCTGCCGGGCGATGTCATCGCTGAAATTGGCGGAACGAAAGTCGCCAACGTGCGCGATCTGGAAAGCCTGTTGGGCACGCGGCAGCGCATGTGGCTCGTCGCCGTGCGCCGTGGCGACAAGGTTTTCAACCTGCAAGTCCCCGGATGAAGCTTGCGGGAAGGTCGTCACGGATCGAAACGTCCATTTGAAGCCTGTCTAGACACCGGCCTTCGCCGGTGTGACGGTAGGGTGGGGAATTTGGCCGATCCTCCGCATGCCGTCATCCCGGCGTAGGCCGGGATCCAGCCGCGCCTCGGATTTGTCGCTGGACGTACGCCAGTTCGCAATCAAGGCTGTATAACATCCGCTCATGAGCAATCTTTTCGAAGCCGCTGGATTGGAGAAGGGCGCGCCGCGTCCGTTGGCTGACCGCCTGCGTCCCAAGACGCTGCCGGAAGTCGCAGGGCAGCCGCATCTCGTCGGTCCCGACGGAACGCTGACGCGGTTCCTCGCCAGCGGACGCTTGCCGAGCCTCGTCCTCTGGGGCCCGCCCGGCTGCGGCAAGACCACGATCGCGCGCTTGCTGGCCCATGAGACAAAGCTCGAGTTCGAGCAGCTATCGGCAATCTTTTCCGGCGTCGCGGAGCTGAGAAAGGCATTCGATCGCGCCAAAGCGAGACGCGAGCAGGGTCGCGGCACGCTGCTCTTCATCGACGAGATCCATCGCTTCAACCGCACCCAGCAGGACAGCTTCCTCCCGCACATGGAGGATGGCACCATCACGCTGGTCGGCGCGACGACCGAGAACCCCTCCTTCGAGATCAACGCCGCCGTCCTTTCGCGCGCGAGCGTTCTGACGCTCAACCGTCTTGACGACGACGCGCTCGAAGATCTCGTGAAACGCGCCGAAGCCGAGGAGCATCGGCCGCTGCCGCTGGATGCGGACGCACGCGAAGCCTTGAAGTCCATGGCCGATGGAGACGGCCGCGCCGTCATCAATCTCGCTGAGGAAGTCTTCGCCACCGTGAAGGCCGGCGCAAAGCCGCTGGACCGCGCCGCGCTCGTCAAGCTCGTCCAGCGCCGCGCGCCGCTCTACGACAAGGGCCGCGACGGGCACTACAACCTCATCTCCGCCTTGCACAAGGCCGTACGGGGCTCGGATCCAGACGCGGCGCTCTACTACTTCTGCCGCATGCTCGACGGCGGCGAGGATCGGCTCTTCATTGCGCGCCGCATCGTCCGCATGGCCGTCGAGGACATCGGCTTGGCCGATCCGCAGGCGCTCGTGATCGCCAACGCCGCGAAGGAAGCGTTCGACTTCCTTGGCAGCCCGGAAGGAGAGTTGGCACTGGCGGAGGCCGTGATCTACGTGGCCACGGCGCCGAAATCGAACGCCAACTACGTGGCCTACAAAGCGGCGATGCGTGCCGCCAAGGAGCACGGCTCGCTCTCTCCGCCGAAGGTCATCCTCAATGCGCCGACCAAGCTCATGGAGGAGGAGGGCTACGGCGACGGCTACCTCTACGACCACGACCAGCCGGACGCCTTCTCTGGCCAGAACTATTTCCCCGACGAAATGAGGACGCGGCCCAAGTTCTACGATCCGCCCGAGCGCGGGTTCGAGCGGGAGCTGGCGAAGCGCCTCGCGTACTGGGAGGGGCTCCGCAAGAAGCGCTGAGCCACACCCGCTGCCTTAACTATAGGGCGGCACTCCCCTGATACCCCGGCCATCTGGCCAACTTTCCTCCGGCGTCCTATAGTCCGCTCGCGCGACAGACGGCGGGTTTACGGGGCTTGGCCGGCGCTTACGGGCGGTTCGTAGTAGGGAAGCGTTTCATGATTGAATTCAAAGATCTATGGCGCGGGCATCCGATCAACGAAAGCGTGCAGACCCCCTGCATCGCCCCTCACAACCTGACCAACCTCGAAGGCAAGACGGTGCTCCTGGGTTTCCCGGTTTTTGCCAATCAGTGCGCGATCCGTATGGGCGTCGCCCTCCGGCGCGCCGGCGTGCAGCCGTCCCAGCTGTCGGGCATCTCGCACTGCTCGGTCCATCCGCGTGATGAGATGCACTTCATCAACGCGAGCCAGCTCGCCAACGGCATCGCGCGCGCCAACATCGCGGGCATCGGCCCGACTGAAAAATTTGTCGGCGCCGACGCAGCGGAGTTCTATCCGAAGATCTTCGGGCGCACCGGCATTATCTACATCCAGGATTACTGGCGCCGCTCGTCGGATACGGGCCGGCCGACGGGAGACCACATCGACGTCTGGAACGGCTATCGCTCGTCGGCGAAATGGCTGATGGAGTGGTTCTCCTGGCTCGGCTATTACTCGAACTATGCCGACGCCGGAGAGATCTGGTTCTGGGAAGTGAAATAGAAACCCGACGTCCAGTTGCGTCGGACGAGACATCATAGAGCGCCCCAAAGGCTGCCGGAGGATTGAATGCGCTATCTCGTTGCGATCATTTTCGCCATCGTCGGCGCCGCGCTCGCCATGCACTTCCTGAGCGGCCCGGTCGCAAACTGGGCAGCACTCCAGTTCAAGTTCGAGAGCTCCGACGAGGCCGAGAACATCAACCAGCTCGCGTTCATGGTCGTCAATCTGGCGGGCCTTATTGTCGGCTGGACCATCGGATGGATGATCGGCGGCCCCCTCCGTGGCGGAGCCCGCCCCAATTGAATTTCCAATGTCCGCGCCGGCCATCCGGCGCGACCGAGCCCCGTGAATGACAATGACAGACCGCGCACAAGAGCGCGTGGAAACCATCGAGGTTGCCGAGCGCGAAGCCGGCATGCGCCTCGACCGCTGGTTTCGCGTGCATTTTCCCGAGATCACCCACGGCTACCTGCAGAAGCTGCTCCGCTCCGGGCAGGTGAGGGTGGACGCACGCCGCGTCGAAGCCAAAGAGCGCCTTGAAGCGGGCGCCAAGATCCGCGTCCCGAAAGCCGCGCGTGCACCGCGTGACGGCAGCCCGGCAGCCAAGACAGCCGCGACGCCGTCTGCTTCGAAGGCCGATCGGGAATTGATCGAGAGCATGATCCTGTTCGAGGACGACGACGTTCTCGTGCTCAACAAGCCGTTCGGGATCGCCGTCCAGGGCGGCACCGGAACGCGACGGCACATCGACGGCATGCTCGCGGGCATGATCGATCGCTTCGGCGACCGCCCGCGTCTTGTGCATCGGCTCGACCGCGACACGACGGGCGTGTTGCTCGTCGCCAAGCACCGGAGCGCAGCCGCCAAGCTCGGCCGCATTTTCCAGACGCGCTCGGCGGCGAAAACCTACTGGGCGCTCGTCCGAGGCGTGCCGAAGCCGCCGCAAGGCAAGATCGAGGCCGCACTCGTCAAGGCCTCGGGGCCGGAGGGGGATCGCATCCGCAAGGCACGCCCCGGCGAGCAGAAAGAGGCGATGCATGCGACCACCCACTATTCGGTGGTCGACCGTGTCGCGCACAAGGCGGCGTGGGTCTCGCTGAAGCCCGTCACCGGCCGCCAGCACCAGCTACGCGCCCACATGGAAATGATCGGCCACCCGATCGTCGGCGACAACAAGTACGACGGCGGCATGGATCTTCCGGCGGAGAACATCGAGCCGAAGCTGCATCTCCACGCGCGCAGGCTCATCATTCCGCATCCGGCCGGCAAGGCAAAGATCGACGTTTCGGCGCCGCTGCCCCCGCACATGCTGGGCACATGGGATCTGCTGGGTCTCGACCCGCGCCGGTTCGACAAGGACGACGGCTGACAGGATGGCACCGGTAAAGCTCGTCATTTTCGATTGCGACGGCACGCTGGTCGACAGTCAGCACATGATTGTCGCGGCCATGAGCGACGCCTTTGCGTCTGAAGGTTTGATCGCCCCGGAACGCGAGCGTGTGATCGGTGTCGTCGGCCTTTCGCTCGGCATCGCGGTGGCCCGCCTCGTTCCGGATGGCTGCGAGCTGGACCACGTCGACCGCCTGACCGAAGCCTATAAAGCCGCCTTTGCGGAGCGCCGACGCCGTCCTGACCACGCGGAGCCGCTTTATCCGGGCGTCCGTGAAGCTCTTGCGAAACTCTCGGCGCGTGACGACGTGTTTCTCGGCATCGCCACGGGCAAGTCGAGGCGTGGCGTCGATGCCGTGCTCGAACGGGAAGGCCTCGCCAAGGTGTTTGCGACCATCCAGACCGCAGACACCCATCCGTCGAAGCCGCATCCGTCGATGATCATGAGCGCAATGCAGGAGACTGCCGCGCTCGCCGAAGACACCGTGATGATCGGCGATACGACGTTCGATATGGAGATGGCGCGCGGCGCTGGCACGACCGCTATTGGGGTGAGCTGGGGCTATCATCCGGCGGACGCCCTGCACGCCGCGGGCGCCCACCACGTGACGGCCGATTGCGCCGAACTCGAGGAAACGCTCGATCGGATCATGTTTCGAAAGTGAAGCGGATGAGCGAAGAAGATACCACCTCCGGCAACGGCAAAGCGCAGGGAGGTCTGAAAGCCACGCCAAAGGACTCGTTGCGTCCGCCGCTTCCGAAGCGCTTCTACAAGGCGGTGACGGTCGAGCCGCGCGACGGTGGGTTCAGGGTCCTGTTGGATGGACGTGGTATCAAAACGCCCCGAAAGCGGGATCTGATCCTACCCGTCCGCGAGCTTGCGGACGCCGTCGCTGCCGAATGGGAGGCGCAGGGCGAGCTCATCGACCCCGCGACAATGCCGCTGACGAAGCTCGCGAACTCGGCCATCGATGCCGTAGCCGAGCGCATGGAGGAAGTCGCCGAGGACATCGTCGCGTTCTCCGGCAGCGATCTCCTCTGCTACCGCGCCGAGGCGCCAGACGGCTTGGTTCGCAGGCAGTCCGCAGCCTGGGACCCCGTGGTCGCCTGGGCCAAGCGAGAGCTGGGAGCCGACTTCCGGCTTCGGGCTGGACTAATGCCCATCGAGCAGAACCCTGAAACCCTGAATGCCGTGAGGAAGGCTCTCGCCGGGCTCGATCCCTTGAGCCTCTCCGCGCTCCACGTGCTGACGACGATCGGCGGCTCGGCGCTGTTGGCGCTCGCGCATCAGCGGGGGCATCTGTCCTTGGAAGAGGCTTGGGCCGCAGCCAACATCGATGAAACGTGGCAGCGGGAGCAGTGGGGGAGAGATGCGGAAGCGGAGGAGCAGACGGCCCTACGCTTGGCAGAGTTCGCGGCCGCTAGCCGCTGCCTTCGTCTACTTCAGTCTCGTCAATGAGAATGGACTTGGTTGTCCGCCCCGGGTCGCTCTGAACCAGGACATGCACGAAGCGCAGGATGGCGAACGAGAGCAGAGCCGCGAAGATCGCGAGGAGATAGTACCCCGCGCCGACCGCGACTCCGAGCGCGCCGGCCATCCACATGCCTGCGCCCGTCGTGAGGCCGCGCACGGAGTCGCGGCCTTGAATGATCGTACCGGCCGCTAGAAAGGCCACGCCCGCCGTCACGGCTTCGATGATGCGGATCGGATCGGTGTTCCCGGCGAATTGCCTAACCGTCTCGAAGATCTCGAATGTCAGTACTGTGAAGACTGCCGCCGCGAGCGCCACAAGCATGTACGTGCGCAACCCGGCCGGCCGGTCTTTCTCTTCACGATCCCAGCCGAGCAGGCCGGCGAGCGCCACGGCCATGACGAGCCGAAATGCCACCTCGAGATAGGCGAGTGAGCCTGCCGGAGAGAGCAATTCGAGGGAGCTCACTGTGCCGAACCTCCAGTGAAAAGTAACGAAGGGGACGATAAGCCAGTTCGCGCACCTGAGAAATGGATAATTCGGGTTTATCAGTCTCCGTCTTTGTTCTTCGGAACGGTGATGTCGACACCCGGCGCTTGGATGCGTGTCTTGTCGCTATCGCTCTCGACGCGCGTGCCCGGCGCCTCGACGCGTGTGCCCTCGTCGGCGGTACCATACGTCGTTGTGCCGGTGTTTTGCGCGAGGATCACGGCGCCGCCCAGGATGACAAAAGCAGCAATGATGACGAGCAGCGTTGAACGTGCCATCGGAAACTCCATTCCAGTCTTGAATTTGAACGGAGCTGAAACGTGCAAGTGGTGACCAAAGTTCCGGAGGGATGGACAAAGGGCTGTTAGGGATTCATTTACGCAAACGGCGCCAAATGGAACACGACCTTCATAGTCGGGAGAGTGGCCCATGGTGTCGAATTCAGCCGTTGCCGCACGCTCTGCAAAAAACGAGGCGTTCAATTATGCCGCCGTCATCATGGCGAGCCTCGTCGTCGCTGTGGCTCTCTTCCTGAGCTGCAAGGCGAGAGCGGCCGATCTCGTTGTCTCCTATGACCAATCGCAGCTTCTGCGCCTGCCGCGGCCGGCCGCAAGCGTCATCATCGGCAACCCGTCGATTGCGGACGTGGCCATTCAGGGCGGAAATCTGCTCGTCGTCACGGGCAAGACGTTCGGCGTGACCAACATCATTGCGCTCGATGCCGAGCGCAACATCATTCAGGATCAGCGCGTTGTGGTTCAGCGCGACGAGGTTCGCACCGTGAACCTGACCAAGGGTGGCCTGCGCCAGTCCTACAGCTGCACGCCGAACTGTTCGCCGACGCTCACCATCGGCGATGACACCGCCTATTTCGACATGATCTCGAAGCACGCGTCGACGAAGACCAAGTTCTCCGACACGGGCACCGGTCCGAACGGCGGATCCGAAGGCCAGTAACAGCCGGAACCGTAAAGGCTGCCGGTTAGGTCTCTTCGCCGTTCTTCGGGGTGCACATCGAGCGCTTGCCCCCGGCCTTGATGAAGGCCACGATCTCCATCACCGTCGGATGATCCTTGAACTCCTCGGCGACGTCGGCGACGCGTTCGAGAAGCGTTCCTTCCTGCGCGAAGAGGGCACGGTAGGCCCGGCGCAGGTCGTGGATCTCGTTACGGGAGAAGCCGCGGCGCTGCAGGCCGACGATGTTGAGGCCCGAGAGATAGGCGCGGTTGCCGAGCGCCATGCCATAAGGAATGAGGTCCTGCTCGAGGCCGCTCATGCCGCCGAGGAAAGCGTGTGAGCCGACGCGTGCGAACTGAATGACCGCAGCCCCGCCGCCGATGATAACGAAATCGCCGACCTCGCAATGCCCCGCCAGCATGACGTTGTTGGAGAAGATGACGTTATTGCCGACGTGACAGTCGTGCCCGACGTGGGAATTGGCCAGGAAGGCGCACCCGTTGCCGACGGTTGTCCGCATGCCGCCGCCTTCGGTGCCCGGGTTGATCGTCACGCCCTCGCGGATCAGGCAATCCGTGCCGATCTCGAGCGTCGACGGCTCGCCCTTGTACTTGAGGTCCTGCGGCTGATGCCCGATAGAGGCAAACGGGAAGATGCGCGTCCGCGCGCCGACCGTGGTGCGTCCGGCGACCGTTACGTGGCTCACGAGTTCGACGCCATCGCCG
>VFQQ010004251.1_pt1 | contig 12842 bp, 10 predicted proteins | sample 3512341 | NCBI WGS metagenome assembly VFQQ01 (sample SAMN10412373, study PRJNA504923) | tailings metagenome | isolation source: Relicate 2 Philex TSF1 revegetated site | place: Philippines: Tuba, Benguet | collected 2017-08-29 | reverse complement strand
TTCGAGTTCGGCCAGCACCGGGTCGAGGCGGGTGTCTGGTACGAGAAGCTGGACCGTGACTTCGGCCGCGCCTGGCGCCAGATCATCGACGTCCGCAAGGGGCCCGACTACTACACCGCGCCCCAGCTCATCGACTTCATGCAGCATTTCTCCACCGACCAGTGGAAGCTCTATGTCGAGGACGTCTGGACCCTGGGCGACCTGACCCTGACCGGCGGCCTTCAGAAGTACCTGATCGAGATCGATGGCGAGACCGAGGGCTGGGACGCCTACGGCAAGTCGACGGCGCCGCTGCGGACCAAGCTGAACGCCGACTCCGACGTGCTGTTCAGCCTGAGCGCGCTCTATCGCGTCAACGAGAACCTCCAGGTCTTCGGCGGCTTCTCCCAGAACTACGGCGCGGTGGGAGACTGGGCGCTGGAGAAGACCCAGACCGACACGACCAAGCTGAAATCGTCGGTGGCCGACGACTTCGAGGCCGGTCTGCGCTTCCACGGCCGTCGGTTCTCGGCCCAGGTGACGGCCTATTACATCAACTACAAGAACGCGATCACCTTCTACTCGGCCGATTTCATCACCGGCGGACCGAGCGGCAGCAACGGCGGCATCAACTACACCGCGGGCACCTCGGGCGCCTACGCGAACACCGGCAAGGGCATCGAGAGCAAGGGCGTCGAGGCCAGCTTCGTCTACGATCTGAGCGAGGCCTTCAAGCTGAGCGGGGCGGTGACGCTGAACGACTCCACCTATCAGGAGGCCTTCACCGGCGGCACCGCCAACGCCGGTTCCGTGAAGCCGGTGGCCAAGGGCAACGAGGTTCCCGGCGCCCCCACGACCTTGGTTTCGCTGGGGCTCGACTATCGGCGGGACAACTTCCGGGCCGGGGTCCGCGCCAAGCACACCGGCAAGACGGCCGGCGACGCGCCGAACACGCCCGCCCTGTACCTGCCCGCCTACACCATCGTCGGCCTGTCGGCCGGCTACCGCCTGCCGCTGGACAACGGGCGCGCCGTCGACTTCCAGGTCAACGTCACCAACCTGCTGGACGAAGGCTACATCGGCGGGATGCTGGACGAGTTCACCCAGCGCTACACCCGCGGCGCCCCGCGCACCGTTTCGGCCGGCTTGAGCTTCAGCTTCTAGGCCGACCGCGACCGCGCGGGACGTCGATCCCCTCGCTCCCGCGCGGTCGTCCTTTTCGAACTTTCGGGCCGCGATGGCGGCTGAGGACGAGATCTTGGAACAGCAGTTCGATTTGGCCGTGGTCGGCGCCGGCGTCGTGGGCCTGGCCCACGCCCTGGCCGCCGCCCGTCTCGGCAAGCGGGTCGTGGTGGTGGATCGCGACGCCCAGGCCAACGGCGCGTCGGTGCGCAACTTCGGCTTCGTGACCGTCACCGGTCAGGCGCGCGGCGCGGTCTGGCGACGGGCCCGCCGGTCGGCCGCGGTCTGGGACGAGGTCGCCGGGCCGGCCGGGATCGACGTCTTGCAGCGCGGGCTGACCATGGTCGCCCGCCGGCCCGAGGCGCGGGTGGTGCTGCAGGCCTTCCTGGAGACCGAGATGGCCGAGGGGTGCGCCTGGCGCGAAGCCCATGACCTGTCCGATCGTCTGCCCGGCGGCGGCGAGGTCGTCGGCGGCCTGACCAGCGCCGTCGATCTCCGCGTGGAGTCCCGTCAGGCCATTCCGCGTCTGGCCGCATGGCTGCAGGCGGCGCACGGCGTGACCTTTCTGCGCGGCGTGGCCGTGCGCGGCGTCGAGACCGGGCGGCTGGAGACCTCGGCGGGGCCGATCCATGCCGAGACCATCGTGATCTGCCCCGGCGACGATCTGGTCACCCTGTTCCCGGATCACTTCGCCCGCGCCCAGGTCACACGCTGCAAGCTGCAGATGATGCGTCTCGCCGATCCGGGCTGGCGCCTGCCCGCGCCGGTGATGTCCGATCTCGGCCTCGTCCGCTACCTCGGCTATGCCGAGTTGCCGGAGGCCGAGGCGTTGCGCGTCCGGCTTGAGGCCGAACAGCCCGCCCATCTCGAGCACGGCGTCCATCTGATCGTGGTGCAGAGCGCCGACGGCTCGCTGGTGGTCGGCGACAGTCATCACTACGCCGCTACGCCTGATCCTTTCGCCCGCGACGACGTCGACGCCCTGATCCTGGACGAGTTCGCCGCCGTGTTCGGCCAGGCGCCGCCGCCGGTGCTGGAGCGCTGGACGGGCACCTACGCCTCCGCTGCGGGTCCCAGCCTCGTGGAAACGCCCCTGCCGGGCGTGCGGCTCGTGACCGTGACCAGCGGCACGGGGGCCTCGACCGCCTTCGGCCTGGCCGAGGAGGTGATCGCCGACCTGTACGATCTGTCGCAAGGAGCCGCCGCATGAACCGGTCCCCCATTCAGGCCGTCGTCTTCGACTGGGCGGGGACCATGGTCGACTTCGGCTGTCGCGCGCCTGTCGCGGCTTTGCGCGATGTGTTCGCCGAGGCGGGAGTCGAGATTTCCGAAGCCGAGGCGCGAGCGGATATGGGCAGAGCCAAACGGGATCACGTGCGCGCCTTGCTGGCCATGCCGCGCGTCGGGGCCCTGTGGCGTGAACGCCATGGCGCGGCGCCGGCCGAGGCGGACGTCGATCGCCTGCACGATGCGGTCGAGCCGAGAATGGTCGCCGCCGCCCGCGCCTGTGCGACCCTGATCCCGGGCGCGGCCGAAATCGCCGCCGACCTGCGCGAGCGGGGCGTCCGCATCGGTTCGACCACCGGCTACACCCGGCGGATGATGGCGGACGTGCTGCCGCTGGCGGCCGACCAGGGCTACGCGCCCGAGCTGGTGGTCTGCGCCGGAGAGACCGTCTACGGCCGTCCGTCGCCCCTGATGATGTGGAAGGCGCTGGTCGAGCTCGGCGCCTGGCCGGCGAGGGCCTGCGTCAAGGTCGACGACGCCGAGGTCGGCGTCGCGGAAGGCCTCGAGGTCGGAGCCTGGACGGTCGGGCTGTCGGCGTCCGGCAACGGCGTCGGCCTGGACGCCGAGGCGCTCGAGGCTCTGCCGGCCGCCGAGCGCGCGGCGCGGATCGGGACGGCGGCCCAGTCGCTTCGCGCGGCCGACGCTCACTACGTGATCGAAAGCGTGGCGCAGCTCGGGCCCGTGCTGGCCGAGATCGAGACGCGGATCACGCGCGGAGAAACGCCGGAGCGGGCGCGATGAGCGCCGCGAACGCGAAGGGACGGATCGGGCGCTGGTTGACCCAGGCGCCGCCCTGGGCGTTCGCGGCCTACGGAGGGCTCGCCGCCTTCGCCGCCTACTTCTCGATGTACGCCTATCGCAAGCCGTTCGCGGCGGCGGACTACGGCGACATCGCAGGCTGGCCCTTCGCCCTGGACTTCAAGATCGCCTTGGTGATCGCGCAGGTCGCCGGCTACGCCCTGTCCAAGCTGGTCGGGATCAAGGTGGTGTCGGAGATGCCGCCGGGCCGCCGGGCCGCGGCGATCCTGATCCTGGTCGGCGGCGCGGAGGTGGCGCTGGTGCTGCTGGGCGTCCTGCCGCCGGCGTTCGCGCCGCTGGCCCTGTTCGCCAACGGCCTCGGGTTGGGCATGATCTGGGGGCTGGTGTTCGGGTTCCTGGAAGGGCGGCGTCTGTCCGAAGCGCTCGGCGCCATGCTGTGCGCCAGCTTCATCCTGGCCTCCGGCGTCGTGAAGTCGGTCGGCAAGGCCCTGTTGCTGATGGGAGTCCAGGAGCTCTGGATGCCGGCGCTGACGGGTCTGCTGTTCGCGCCCCTGCTGTTCATTGCGGTCGCCGGCCTGGCCCAGATGCCGCCGCCGGACGCCGCCGACGAGGCCGAGCGCGTCCGGCGCGCGCCGATGTCGGCCCGGGACCGCATGGCCCTGCTGGCGGCGCATGGCCCCGTGCTGGCCGTACTGGTCGCCGTCTATGTGCTGCTGACCGCAGTGCGGGACTTCCGCGACAACTTCTCGGCCGAGATCTGGGCCGAGCTGGGATTCAAGGACGCGGCGGCGATGTTCAGCGTCTCGGAGCTGCCGATCGCCGTGGCGGTGCTGGCCGCGCTCGCCGCGCTCAGCCGGGTGAAGGACAACCGCCGCGCCGTCGGGTTCAACCTGGCCTTCATCGCCGGGGGTCTGGTCCTGCTCGGCGCGTCCACGGGCCTGCATCAGGCGGGGATGCTGGGGCCGGTCGCCTGGATGACGGCCAGCGGCGCCGGTCTCTACCTGGCCTATACCCCGTTCAACGGGATCCTGTTCGATCGGATGATCGCGGCCACCGGCACGGTCGGAACGGCCGGCTTCCTGATCTATGTCGCGGACGCCAGCGGCTATGTCGGCAGCGTCGCATTGCTGCTGGTCAAGGCGCTCGCCCGCCTGGATCTCGATTGGATCGCCTTCCTGGCCAACCTCGCCTATGTGACCAGCTTGGCCGGCTTGGTCGGAACGGCGGCGGCGACCCTGCTGTTCAATGGACGGCGACCTGGAAAGTCGAGTCGGCAGAGTCTGGGCGGCCCCTATGTGTCCGGCGCGCCGTCGGCGCCCTGCGACAGATGATCTGACGAACCGCGCTGCCCGTTGACGGCAGAATGCGGGGTTTTCCCAGCCTCCTCCGTTTCAGTCTTTGCGGACCTTCATAATCCCTCCGCAACGGCCGCATAGGAAGGGGGCGGGCCCATGACGGCATGGCGGACGGGTGTGGCCGAGCATCTGCGCGGAGACGAGGACGGCGCTGTCGACGGCGACCACGCTCTGGCGGCGCTGTCTCAGCGCGCGCGTCCCGCCCTGTTGCGCTACTTCCGGCGAAGAGGCCTCTCCGCGCCCGACGCCGAGGACGCCGTGCAGGACGTCTTTCTGCGGCTGTCCCGCCGACCCGACGTGGCGGTGGCGGAGCATGGAGAAGCCTATCTGTTCGAAGCGGCGGCCTCGGTGGCGATCGACCGGCATCGGCGCTCGCGGGCGCGTCGCGAAGACCGGCATACGAGCTACGACGAGGCTCTGCACGCCGTCGCCGATCATCCGGTCGATCGCGTGGTGGAGGGGCGTCAGGAGTTGCAGAGGTTCATCGACGGCCTGCGTCAGCTGCCCGAACGCACCCGCAATGTCGTGCTTCTGGCGCGCCTGGAGCGATTGACGCACATCGAGATCGCCCGCCGGCTGGGCGTCTCCGTCAGCACCGTCGAACGGCGCCTGGTCAAGGGCATGGCTTATCTGGCCGCGCGTCTGCAGGAAGAGGCGGGGCGATGAAGCGCTTGATGGATTGCGTCAGCCTTCGGTCGGAGGAAACGGCCGTCCAGTGGGCGTTGCGGACCGAAAGCGCCATGAACGCGGATGAGCTCGCGGAAATGGAGGCCTGGCTGTCGGCGGACACGCGGCGCCGCCACGCCTTCGACGCGGCTCTGACGGCGGATGAGTTGCTGAAGCGGTTCGGCGAGGAGGACGAGCTCGTGGCCATGCGTGGCGCGGCGTTGAAGGCGCGGCGGGAGCGACGACCGCTGCCGGCGGCGTTCGCCGCGGGCCTCGTCGCCGTCACCTTGCTCCTGGGCGGGGTCGGCGGTTGGTGGGCGTCCGGCCGCGGCGAGGACTTCGCGAGGGTCTTCGGCGGCGCGCAGGCCACGACGGCGCGCTATGTGACGATCCCGGGCGAGCGGGCGACCGTCACCCTGGCCGACGGTTCGGTCATGACGCTCAACACCGACAGCGTGGTGGAAACCGCCTTTGACCGCCGCGGACGGACGGCGAAACTCGTCCAGGGACAGGCCCTGTTCTCCGTCGCCCATGACCCCAGCCGCCCGTTCGAGGTCCTGGCGGAGGGGCGGCGGGTGACCGCCGTGGGTACGGTTTTCGACGTGCTCAGCCTGCCCGGCGAGCTTCGCGTCGCCATGCTCGACGGCGTCGTTCGCGTGTCCGCGGACTCGTCGACCCCCGTCCAGACCCTGTCGGCGGGGGAGGTGCTGACGGCGGCGCGGGACGGGCCGATGACGGTCCGCAAGGCGGACACCAAACGGCTCGCAGCGTGGCGCGACGGCGTCGTCTTCTTCGAGGAGACGCCGCTTCGAGAGGCGGTCGCCGAGATGAACCGATACACGCGACGGCGCATCGTGATCGCGGATTCCAAGGCGGAGCGCCTGCGCGTCAGCGGCGCGTTCCGGACCTCGGAGGCGGACCTCTTCGCCGACTCCATGGCCACGGTCTTCGGCCTGTCGCTTCGACAGTCCGCCGACGGACGAGCCGTGCTCTCCACCGGGAAGCCGTAGCAAAAACTTCACGGCGAAAGCTGCGGGGTTTCGAGCCGCGCCTTCGTTCCTGCGAGGAGAGCGGCCTCACTGTGGGGGCCGGCGGGGGCGATTTCATATGACGATCCATCAGGGCCGATCTCCGAAGGCGTGGCTTCTGCTCGGGGCGGCCGCAGCGGCGTGCGTGGCGGCGCCGCTACCCGCGTTCGCGCAGTCGGCGCGCGCGCAATCGGCGGCGTTCAACGTGGCGGCGCAGGACCTGGGACCGGCCTTGACCCAGCTGGGTCGCGAGAGCGGGCGCAGCATCGTCTTCTCGGCCGATCTGGTGCGTGGAAAGCGGACGGGGGGCTATCGCGGGCAGGGCGGGATCGAGCGGGCGCTCGACGCCATGCTCAGCGGCAGCGGGCTGACCTACCGCGCCAACGCATCCGGCGGCTACGTGATCGTGCCGGCCGCGGGCGGCGACGACAGGCCGATGCGCAGGACCCGTCCGTCGGTCCCGCCGCCGGCCGCAGAGGCGGCTCCATCGCGAGAGGTGACCGACGTCGAGAACGTCATCGTCACCGCCCGCCGCATGGAAGAGCGCATCATCGACGTGCCCGTGGCGGTCTCGGCCTTCTCCGAGAAGCAGCTGGACGACCGCAAGGTCGAGGGCGGGTCCGAGCTTCTGCGCGTCGTGCCGAACGTCAACTTCTCCAAGGACAACTTCACCGGCTACAACTTCTCGATCCGCGGCATCGGCACCAAGGCGATCTCGGTGACGACCGACCCGGGGGTCGCGGTCAGCTTCAACAACACCGCCCTGCTGCGGAACCGGCTGTTCGAGCAGGAGTACTTCGACGTCGAGCGGCTGGAGGTGCTGCGCGGGCCGCAGGGCACCCTCTACGGCCGCAACGCCACGGCGGGCGTGGTCAACATGCTGCCCAAGCTGCCTGAGCTCGACCAGTTCTCAGGGTCGGTCCAGGGCGAGCTCGGCAACTACGACGCCCGTCGCGCGCGGGGCTACATCAACATTCCTCTCGGCGACCAGTTCGCTTTCCGCGCCGCGGGCGCCTACACCCAGCGCACGGGCTATGACCGCAACCTGGTGACAGAGCGGCAGGTCAACGGCCGCGACCTGTGGTCGGCGCGCCTGGGCCTGCTGTGGAAGCCGGACGACCGCTTCAGCGCCAATCTCCTGTGGGAGCATTTCGAAGAGGACGACACCCGCGCCCGCACCGGCAAGCAGCTCTGCACCCGGGGAGAGACCCCGACCAGCCTGGCCTGGACCGATCCCTCGGGAAAGGCGCGCACCCAGTCCCTGACCTACACCACCAATCCGTCGACCAACTACTGGCCGCGGGTCAGTCTCACCCCCGGCTGCCAGGCCAAGTCCCTGTTCACCCAGGACGCCTTCAGCGCCCCGAACGGCATCGGCTTTCCGATCGTCACCGGGATGATCCTCGTCACCCCGTTCTCTTACAGGGCCAACACCGTCCCGCGGGACTGGGGCGGTTATCTGTTCAAGATCAACATCGATCCGTTCTCGTCGGCCAACGGGAAGCAGTCCTCGAACCTGCGAGAGATCGAGACCTATTTCGATCCGGTCTTCCGGGCGAAGAACGACGTCATCCAGCTCAACGTCGAGGCGGAGGTCGCGGACGGCCTGACGCTGTACGCCCAGACGCTGTACATGGAAGACAGCTACTATGGGATGCAGGACTACTTCCGCCTCAATCCCCAGGGCGGCCTCATCGGTTGCCGCGACAACCCGCTGCGCACGCCGCTCAAGGAGCTCGCGGTGTGGCTGGGCCCGTGCAGCGGAAACACCACTGATCCGTTCGGCGGCGGGACCTTCGTCGATCCCCAGCTCGGCACGCTGGATCGCCTGGTGGCGCTCGACCTCAGCAAGTCGAGCAGCAAGCAGTGGTCCCAGGAAATCCGCGTCGCTTCGAGCTTCGACGGGCCGTTCAACTTCAACCTCGGCGCCAACTATCTGAAATTCAGCACCAACGAGGACTACTACGTCTTCTCGAACGCCTTCACGATCGCCGCGATCGGCAACAACGGCACGGTCTGGAGCGGAACCTGCCAGCCGCTGAGCCCGCTGGCCAAGGACGTCAACGAGTGCGCCTACATCGACCCCAACCCGATCGATAGGCTGGATGGCCAGGGGCACAACTACTACCGCAACATCAACATCGCGAAGACGGAGTCCTGGGCCGTCTTCGGCGAGGGCTACTACTCCGTTCGGGACGATCTGCGGCTGACCTTCGGGCTGCGGTACACCAACGACAAGAAGACGACGACGCCCATACCGACCCAGCTGCTCGGGTCCGCCGGGACCTTGATGGGCACCGGCCCGGGTTCCATCGGCAAGGGCTATCCGCGCTATCCCGACGAGGTCCACCGCTGGGGCGAATGGACCGGCCGGCTGTCCGTGGACTGGAAGCCGGATCTGTCGTTCACGGACGACACGCTGGTCTACGCGTCATTCTCTCGGGGCTACAAGGGCGGCGGCGCGAACCCGCGGGGGCCGGCGGACTCGTCCACCACCAACTACACGCCCTTGGACACCAGCTTCGATCCGGAGTTCGTGAACGCCTACGAACTCGGCATGAAGAACGCCCTGATGGGCGGGCGGCTCATGCTGAGCGCCTCGGCCTTCTACTACGACTACAAGGACTACCAGGTCACCCAGATCATCGATCGGTCGCTGCACAACGAGAACTTCAACGCGAAGGTCTACGGCCTGGAGTTCGAGACGGCCTGGAGCCCGACCCGGAACTTCCGGATGGACGCGACGCTCGGCCTGCTCAAGACGCGCATCGCCGACGGCGAGAAGTCCATCGACATCATGAACCGGACCCAGGGCGATCCGGATTGGATCACCCTGCGTCCTTGGCCGACCAGCCCGGCCACCTGCATCGTGCCGAAGGACATCCTGGGCCGTGCGATCGCGGGCGGCGGCAACAACGTCTTCATCAAGATGCTGTGCCCGGGCCCGGTGTTCGGCGAGGGGCTGTTCCGCGACGATCCCAGGAACTTCATCCGGGATCAGTGGGGAGCCGTCATCTACGACCCGCTGAAGTACATCAACCCGAAGACCGGCGTGCACGACACCAACGGCGGTCGAGGTTTCGCGGCCGACCTGAGCGGCAACAGCCTCCCCAACGCGCCGAAGATCACCTTCAACATCGGCGCTCAGTACCGGATCGAGCTGCCGGCCGGCTGGGACCTGACCGTGCGCGGCGACTACTACCGCCAGTCCGAGAGCTTCATGCGGGTCTACAACACCGAGTTCGATCGCCTGAAGAGCTGGGGCAACGCCAACCTGTCCGCGACCCTGGCTCATCCCGGCGAGAACCTGAGGGTTCAGGTCTACGTCAAGAACGTCTTCGACGAGACGCCGATCACCGACGGCTTCACCGGTCCGGACGAGACCGGCAACACCACCAACGTGTTCACGCTGGATCCGCGACTGGTCGGGATTTCGGTCAGGAAGGATTTCTAGAGGCGATGGTTGTGTCTTTGTTAAGTTTAAATCGGGAGTCGATATTCAAGAATATGAATCTCTACTGACATACTTCTTCTGTATGGTTCGGTTGTCGCAGTATTTGTTGTGACAGACGTGCGTATCCAACAGAAATCAACTCCAGAACGCGAGAAATGACCATGAAGAATCTGTCGAAGATCGTCGTGGCCGCTGTGGCTGCCGTCAGCACGATCGCCGTGGCTTCGGCCGCCTCGGCCCAAACCGTCTCCCCGACCGGCCCGGTCACCGTCTCGGGTCAGCTGACCCAAGGCCTGAACGGCATCAGCCTGTTCGACACCGTCTGCAACACCACCTTCACGGGCGTGGCCGACGCCACGGGCTTCACGCTCAACACCATCACCAGCACCCGCGTCAGCGGCATCCTGTCGTGCGACGACGGCATCGTCCTGCCGGTGCGCATCAACGCCGTCTCCTCGAGCCAGCTCTCGATCGAGGAACTGGTCGTCGACACGCGCCTGGGCACCTGCTCGGGCACGGACATCGCGGTGCCCTGGGACAACGTCAACAGCCGCGTCACCGTCCCGTCCACGGCGATCGGCTTCTGCCGGCTGTCCGGCACGCTGACGGTCTCGCCGGCGACCACGATCAACTAAGGCCGCTCCCCACGGCCCAGGGACGGCGCGCGGTTCCGCGTCGTCCCGCCCTTTTTCCTCGGAGGCAGTGTCTCGTGCGTCTTCTCATCTCGGCGACCCTTGTGGCGGTCGCGCTTCCGTGCGTCGCAGGCGCCGCTCCGGAAACGGCGCTCCGTCCCGCGGGGCAGTCCCCGCCGCAGACCGAAGCCCCGCCGCTCAGTCTCGACACGCCGATCGCGCGTCTGGTCGCCGACCCGGCCGCCAAGGGGCTGTTGGACCGGGAGCTGCCGGGCCTGACCACCCATGCCTACTACGAACAGTTCAAGGGACTGACCCTCAAGGCGCTGCAGCCGATGTCGGGCGGCCTGATCTCCGACGACCGGCTTAAGGCTGTCGACGCCGGGTTGAAGGCGCTGCAAACGTCCGTCGCCCGCTGAGGACGAGGGCGCGTCCCCCGTGAGCTTTCGTCGCTTCATCATAGCCTTGGCTGCAACGATCGTTCTCGGCGGCTGCGCGACGGGATCGGGCATGACGCCCGTCAACGGCCCCTTGCGGCCTGGGTCCGAGGTCGTCGATCCCCAGCGTGATCTGGGTCTTTCGGGTGAAGCCGTGGCGCTGGCCTTCTCCGGCGGCGGAGCGCGGGCGGCGGCGTTCTCCTACGGGGCCCTGCTGGAGCTCCGGGATCGGCGGCGGCCGGACGGCCGCCGATGGATCGACGAGGTCGCCTTCGTTACGGGAGTCTCGGGCGGCTCGCTGACGGCCGCCTGGTTCGGCCTGCATGGACCCGGAGGGCTCGACGGCTTCCGATCAGCTCTGCTGGACAAGGACTGGCAGGCGACCGTCCACGACCAGCTGGGCTGGCCGCTCAACTGGCCACGCCTGCAGCGTGGCGGACTGAACGGTCGCGCCAGGATCGCCGACTGGCTGGATCGCGAGGTGTACCGCGGCGCCCGCATGGCCGATCTGTCGGGCCCGCCGGTCATCCTGAACGCCGTCGAACTGTCGACCAGCGTGCCGTTCGCCTTCGCCCCGCCGTGGTTCGAAGCGATCTGCAGCGATCTGGACGGCGTCCGGGTGGCCGACGCCGTCGCCGCCTCCGCGGCCTATCCCTTCGCGGTCCGGCCGGTGGTGCTCGAAACCTTCAACCGGAGTTGCGCGCGGTCCTTGCCGGCATGGGCCCAGAGCGCCGCCGCCGCGCGTGACGGAGACGTGCTGGCGCGCGACACGGCTCGCGCCTTCGAGGCCTTCAGGGATCCTCGGCGGCTGCGCTACGTCCACCTGCTGGATGGCGGCGTCGTGGACAACTACGGCCTGTCGAGTCTGCTGGTGCTGCAGACGGCGTCGGAGCGCCCGTACGGCCCCATGCTGACGGCGTCGGACGCCGTACGGCTGAGCCGGCTGCGGGTGATCGTCGTCAACGGCGAACGACTCAGCAACCGCCCCTGGGGGCTGACGCCGGCGGGCCCGAACGGGCTTCAGGTGATGGAGGCCGTGGCCGACCATTCCACCGATGCGGCCAAGCGCAACGCCTACGACGCCTTCCGCGGCCACCTCGAAAGATGGGAGCGTCAGACCGTCGCCTGGCGATGCGGTCTGACGCCTGCGCAGGCCCGCGCCCTCGGCGCTCCGGACGGATGGCGCTGCGCGGATCTGCGCTACTCGGCCGAGATGGTCGCCTTCACGGACCTGCCGCCGGAGCGCGCCGAGGTGCTGCTCCATATCCCCACCCGCCTGTCGCTGCCCCGCGCCCAGATCGATCTGAGCATCCAGGCGGGACGGGACGCCATGGCGCGGGTGCTGCCGTGAGCCGGCCGGTCGCCTCGAAAGGATGTCGATGATGAGTAGAGGTCTGCCGCGACGCGGCCTGCTGTTGGCGGGGAGCTTCGGCCTGGGCGCCTTCGCGAGCTCGGCCGGAAGCGCCGTCGCCCGCGAGCTGCTGACCGCAAGGGGCTTCACCCACGGCGTGGCGAGCGGCGAGCCGGGGCCGAGCTCGGTCCTGCTCTGGACCCGCTACGCCGCCTCGTCCGCCGCCACGGCCCGTCTGACGGCCGAAGTCGCCGAGACGCAGGATTTCAAGCGCGTCGTCGCGGGCGGTTCGGTCACCGCCTCGCCTGAGCGGGATTGGACCGCGCGCGTGATGGTCGGAGGGCTCCAGCCCGGCCGGTGGTTCTACTATCGCTTCGTCGCGGCGGATGGGACGATCTCGTCGATCGGACGCACACGCACGCTGCCGGTCGGGCCGGTGGATCGGTTCGGGTTGGGCGTCTTCTCGTGCTCGAACCTTCCGTACGGCTGGTTCAACGCCTACGCCCACGCCTCCGCGCGGGATGATCTGCACCTGATGGTGCACAACGGCGACTACATCTACGAGTACCAGCGCGGCCGCTATCCCGACGCCGAGAAGGCGATCAAGGACCGCCTGATCGAGCCGGCCAACTAACTCATCCTGCTGGCGGACTATCGCCTGCGCTACGCGAGCTATCGCGCCGATCCCGATCTCCAGCGACTCCATCGCCTG